>OAUH01000180.1_pt1 | contig 48023 bp, 51 predicted proteins | sample 1495121 | NCBI WGS metagenome assembly OAUH01 (sample SAMEA2580006, study PRJEB22360) | human gut metagenome | reverse complement strand
TATGTAGTCTTCAAGAATCTTTTTGTCCATCGGCATCACCTCCAATCCCGAACTTTTTCGCTATGTACTGTGCCACATCAACCGACTTATACGGCTGACGTTTGAAGTTCTTCCTGGCATCTTCCCGCACATCCGTCTCCAAGCAGTCATAGTGATTCGCTGTATCAATCTTCTTTTCATGTTCCATCCTGTTTCGTTTCAATTTCTTCTCCTCTCTGGTCGGTATGGCTCTGGCAGAGGACGCCATGCCGTAATTTTTACCGAATCAATATCATTTCCAAATATCCATCTTCCTCCCCAGCGTTGTACAAAACAACAACGTTTACGTTCTTCATCCCACCCTATCACGCTATTTAAAGATTCTTCCGGCAAACGCTCCTCCACCGGAATCCAGCCGTCATTCTTTCCATCTTTATATCCTATCTGATACCATTTTCTCCGGCTGCATTTCTCGCACAAATTATTGTTATCCATGTGCTTGCGGATGATGTCCTCTATCACTTCGGCCATTTTTAATGCTCCTTGATTATACTCTTTCGCATAGCCAATCATTAAACAACAGCTTTTCTGTTTCTCTATTTCTTCCAGAATCTTCTCTAATTCCTGCATCTTTAACCTCCAAATGCTTACTTCATAAATTTGTCCAAAATTTTATCCCCTAATTTATGCCATTCTTCCCATTCTTTTGTTCCTGGTATATTTTGGGGGTTTAGCCATTCATAAGGGTCTTTCTTTATACCGTTCCAGTACCAAGACGGAATTCCGCCTTTGACAGAAGATGTTTTCTCGTCTTTATAATTCATGCTTTTAACTAGATCCGCTCCTATCCCACCTTTAAGCAAGGATTTCGTATCCTGTTGATAAAGGAACAAAAGCGAAGATTGAACTAAGCAAGCCATTTTCAGTTCTTCATATGTAGGATCATTTCCATCTTTTAAATCTGCTACTATTTCACACGTTGTTCTCATTCAATTTTTCCTCCCAAGCTTCCATCTCTTCTCTAATTCCTGCACGTCAGTCCTCCTTCTCCAACTGTTCAATCTTATCCATTAAGTCCATGCTTTCATGTTCCTTTTTAGGGTACTGCTGATATACTGCTCGACACCTTTTACCACTGACATATTCAAGATAATATTTCCTTGCCAATCTCAGCGGAATATCCTTATGCTTTCCCGTCAGTGTCGCTTTCGATTTATCATCGTATGTTATAAATATTTTCCACATCTTTCATTCTCCCATTTAAGCCTCTTCCCACCATCTCTGTCCGCATTCATCGCAGAACCGGCTCCACGGAACTGCCTTGCTACCACATATCGGACAAACCATTCCATCTTCCGTTTGCACGGGTTTCTTCGCCGTATCCCGATCCTTCAGCTCCTGCCACTTCGCAGCTTCTTCGTTTGTCAGCAATACCGCATCTTCAACCCTTGCGGTATCACTCTGCGCAATATAGAAATCAACGAAAAAACCAATAACCTGATTAACTGTAATTTCATCTCCGAATATATTTTCGAGTTTCTGAACTACTTCTTTCAACTCCATGATCTGCTCCGGGGTGAGCCCGGTGTCCTCGTATGGTTTTAGTTCTTCAAGTCGCTTCCTTGTGTCATACGCCATTTCCGCTATATTAAGCTGGCCAGTAAATACTTTATCGTGTTTATGCTGCTCTTCAACTCTTTTCAGTTCTCTAATCATCATTTCTGTATCCATCTCTGATCTCCTTAATCCTCGAATAAGCCACCGCAGACAGCCTATCCACAGCAAAATTTAGCTGACATACAATCTCTTCGACATCAGTCGAGACAGATATTCTGTTTATGTTTCCCCGCAGCATATCAAGAATCTGTCTCTTTTCTTCGTTCGTATATGGTCTGTTTAATAACTTCGCCATCTCTGATCTCCTTTCGTTTGTTGTGATTAATTATCGTCCTTGATCTCAATGTCCAGTTCCCGCAGTACATTCACTCCGGTATCCCTCTCGATCTCCAAGTTCAGAAGCTTAAAGTATTCCTCATCTTCCGTCACATAACTCAACTGCCTTTTCAGAAATTCCACATACTCCAGAATCCGCTTTTTACTGTACCCATGCTTTCTCATCATAAAGTCCACTGAGATCAGTGCCAGACAGGAAAAACATTTCAGATCTTCCTGTTGTTGCATCTTTTTGTATTCCGGATTTCTTAATACTTCCTTGACCAGCTTCTCTACCTGGTACTTTTTATGTGCCTTGCTCGCTCAACTCATGCTTTCTCCTTTCGTTCGATCTCATTCAGTACAGCCATCAATAACTCTTTTGCCAACGGCTTTTCATCATACTTCTTAAAAATCTTATCCGCTTCATTCTTCAGCCCCTCCAGAACCTCCTCATTTGCCGTTTTAAGGATATATTTTCTATACAGGTGCCAACAATCACAGAAAAGCTGAAAAGCCGTTCTAACCGCCATCATAGCTCTGTCACCCGAATATAAATTCCAGGAATCTCAGCCCAAAACTTTTCTACGATCTCGGAAGCTACCTGCGCATCATCGCTCCAGAATCCCACTGATGTCATACAGTCTTTTAAAAGCTTCTGCAAATTATCTGTATCTGGCTTTGTGATTCTGTATTCTCCATCCTTGTGTCTGCCTTTCGTCTGGAAACACCACTTGACAATCAACTGGATTCCACCCTGGTATGGTTCTTCTGGAACATGCTGACCAAGATAAGCCGTCAGCTTCTGTCTGGCTGCTTTTAATTCATCCGGTTCATAAAATCTCGGCCTGCCATTTACCACATGTTCTTTCTTTTCCTGATGTGTGATTGTCGGCGGAATCATTGCCATAAAAAATTCCATTCACTTTACTCCTTTAATGTGTTGTTTTTTTACTTTTTCCTTACACCTCGCGGTTGTGCTGGGTGGGCTCCCTCCCGTGTGTGGGGGCGTGCTCATATCGCCCCACACTGTAGGGTGGGTGCCCGCACATTCCCGTCCCGTTAGGGTTATACTTTAGTATAAGGTGCCGGGAGGGAATATTCCCACCCTCCCGTTACCATGGTTACGGGAATAATTTGTTTCATTTCCCATCACCTTGAAATTAAGGTCGCGGGAAACATTATCCTTTATTCCCGGCACCTGGCTTTTATGGTTCTGGGAATAAATTACTTCTCATTCCCGGAACCTGATTTTTCAGGTAACGGGACAATCCTTTTTGTCTCTTTATCCGTCGTATATCCTAGCTTTTTAAGAGAATTCCAGATTGTCTTTTCTGCTGGATACTTTTCTCCAACAGCCTCCGCATCGCTTTTCATCTGCTCATATAATTCTTTTACAGTAGGATATATATCATCATGTCCGAATCGATAACTTTCAATGGCCATAGTGTATTTCGCCTGGGTATTCTTTTTCTGTATTTCTGCCTGTTTCTTCCTGGCATCTTTTCCTCTCTGCCAAGGCGGCCTCTCATCCTCCGGCTGGATATCATTCAGACAGCCTGTTTCGTCCATTCTATGTATAGGATAATCAAACCAGAGGTTTACCGGCTGGAACTTCGGAAATTCTCTGAGTGTTCCTTCGATCCGCCATGCCGTCTTCGCTTTTACGTCTTTTACCGCATCTTCTATCTGCTTCTGAAGAGCGTTCATCTGCCATTTATCAAGGCGCTCTTCACAATAGTTCAACATCTGCGTTTTACTGCACAGATCATCCTGGGACAGATCGTCTTCCCATTTAAAATAAGCATCCAGATACTGAATACAGACCTTACATATAGCCTTATTCTTTTCCTGTTCTATCAAAGCTTCTGTTGGTTCCAGTTCGATCAGGTCCAGCAACGCATCCGGATCACGGGCAAATACTCCGGATCCGCTGGCGCGGTCCATAGATTTTTTCCCTCCCTGACTTCCTTTACTATGATGATGACAGTAAATCACCGCACAGCCCAGTTCTGTACAAACCTTGTCAAACTGATTGCAGAAATTCGCCATCTGATCCGCACTGTTCTCATCTCCGGTAATGACCTTATAAATCGGATCAATGATAATAGCCACATAGTCTTTTTTCGCTGCCCTACGGATCAGCTTCGGTGCGAGCTTGTCCATCGGCACGGATTTTCCTCTTAGATTCCAAATATCAATGCTGTCCAAATATTTTGGCCTCCATCCAAGGGTGTCATATACATCCCGGAACCGATGCAGGCAGCTCGCCCGATCCAGTTCCAGATTAACGTACATGACACGGCCGCTGGCACACTTCCAACCAAGCCAGTCTTTTCCTTCTGCGATTGAGATGCATAGTTCGATCTGAAGAAACGATTTTCCTGCTTTTGATGGTCCGGCAATTAACATCTTATGCCCTTTCCTCAGAACACCCTCTATCAGACATGGGGATAATTCCGGCAGGTTCTCCCAGACATCTTGAAGCGGTTCCGGATCCGGCAGGTCATCATTGACGCTCTCAATCCATTCCACCCATTCTTCCCAGGATTCTTTTCCTATATTGGTATCTACCAAAAATTGTTTTTTCCCGTTCCGGGTTACTCCTGGCATCCGGGACAGCCTGGACGGATTCTTGTTCTGGGTATCCAGTTTCAGCCCGTTCTTCTTGCAGATACTGTACAGATACTCCACACGTTTCTTGTATTCCCTCAAATCTGCCGCTTCGATCCGCACGATTGCATGCAAGCTCTTCTTTCCGGAGAACACCAACGCTGCCACAGGAAGCTCCAGCTCCCGGATCAGGGCGTTCTGCTTATCCAATTCCATATCGTCTGACTCTACAAGCGCATACCGGAAATCCGTTACATTCTCATTCTTGCAGTCTTTCCCGTCCAGGGGGTTAAACCGGATCCATGCTCCCGCATCCGGATTATAATCACCAAATACGGCACCTACATCGCCATTGCATTTATTTAATTCTTCGATAAGCTGTCCTGCGGTTCTGTCCCAGTTGCCCCTGCTCGGAAGCCAGCGTGTCCCCTTCTCATCCGTCTTTTCCCAGCTCTGCGTCACATAGCCCACATTTTCACCAGATTCAAACAACGCTTCTAAATATCGTATAAGATCCTGTACCGGATCCCAGTTCTTCGGTTCCCGTACCTCTTTTCCTTCCAACCAACCACTGTCAACTACAACGCCCTCTTGGCTGATTTCGTCATTCCAGTCCAGTTCATGCCCCGGATTCAGGTCTGGCATCCATCCCCTGTCTATGGCCATCTGTACAATGGTACCGGCTGTCACCGGATCAGAAGATCCGCGAAAACTGTTCCATTTTCGGAAACATTCTCCAGAATGATAACGGGCAGGATCTCTTTGGCTCCATCGATCCCAATCTTCTGCTGTATAGCCCTCCTGTTTTAATGCCATTCCTACATTGACCCATTCCTGGTAATCCAGTTCTCCGGGATAAATATTGTCCAGTATTTCTAATAGATCTGCCCTTTGCTCCATGTTTATGCTCCTTTATACTCTGATGGGATAATATCGCGCGGAACTTTCCACCCATTTCCGGCAATCCGGTCAATCAGCCTTTTTGCTGTATCAAACTGCCAGGTTCCAACGTGCTGAAAGCCCCTGCTTTCCAGAAAACGGATCTGTTTCGGCGTGGTAAGCCCTTCCTGTCTCCGTTTATCGAGACGATCCAGCAGCCTTGCCGCTTTTCCTGCATTGTCAATTTCATCCGGCAGAATTCCGAGTTTCTCCAATGTCTGTCTTTGTTTTTCAGACGGCAGCGCCATTTCCCAGCCAAACGCCGGAACGTATCCCGATAAGTCTTCTGCCTGAATACTCATTTCAAACTGGAGCGGATCTACCAACTTTCTCTTTCTCCGTTTCATTTCTGCCAGCTTCTGCGCCAGCGCTTCTTCCCGCTGCGCCACCACATCTTCAGATGCTGTCTTTTCCGCTTCTTCGATATCCATCGGACATCCTGCTTCTTTTTCCAGATTCTCTGTCATTTTCTGTGCTACTTCTTCACTCTCACAGATCAGATGAGCCGGGTGGCACAGCTCATGTCGTTCCGTATGCCATAAAAAATCTAAAAGGAGAAGATGTTCTTTCCCTGGAGCCAGCCTTGTTCCCCTTCCTACCATCTGACAGTACAGACTTCTGACTTTGGTTGGCCGCAATACTACAATGCAGTTCACATCGGGACAGTCCCAGCCTTCTGTCAATAACATGGAATTGCACAAGATGTTATATTTCCCTGCCGCATAATCTGCAAGGATTTCAGCGCGGTCTGCACTTTCCCCGTTCACCTCGGCGGCACGGAAACCATGGGTATTCAGGATATCCCGGAACTTCTGACTGGTTTTCACAAGCGGAAGAAATACCACCGTCTTCTTCTCCAGACAGTATTTCTCCATTTCTTCTGCGATACTTTCCAAGTATGGATCTAACGCGGTTCCCAAGTCTCCCGCCTTAAAATCTCCAGACTGTACACCAACGCTGGTCAAATCAACCTGCAATGGAATCGTTACTGCTTTGATGGGTGATAAATAACCCTCTTTGATCGCCTTTGGAAGGGTGTATTCGTAGGCCAGGGATTCAAATACCTGTCCCAAGTTCTTCATATCCCCGCGGTCCGGTGTTGCTGTAACACCTAAGACTTTCGCTTCCGGAAAGTGCCGCAATATTCTCTGGTAACTATCTGAGATACAGTGATGCGCTTCATCGATAATGATGGTGTCAAAATAATGATCCGGGAACCGGCTAAGCCTGGTTTCCCGCATCAGACTCTGTACAGATCCCACTGTGATCCGGAACCAGCTCCCCAGACACGATTCTTCTGCTTTTTCCATGGCACATCCAAGCCCAGTAGACTTGGCGATCTTATCCGCCGCCTGTTCCAGGAGTTCGCCGCGATGTGCCAGGATCAGTACCCGGTCTCCACGACTGACACATTCTTCTGTTACTTTCGCAAATACAATCGTTTTTCCACAACCAGTAGGGAGAACCAGAAGTGTTTTCCTGGTTCCATGTTCCCACTGTTCAAAAATTGCTTCCTTTGCTTCCCTTTGGTATGGTCTCAGCTCCATTAAAATTTCCCTGCCTCAAACTTCTTCTCTTCAAACGGATAAAACTTTTTAATATCATTTCCCTGCCGCTTCTCACCGTCTGTTCCAGTCCATTCATGGACACCAACTTTGCAGCGGCCTTTTGCTCCAACTACAGCGTTCCAATTCATTTTGATCTTTTCTCCCTTTTTCTTCTGTCCAATAGAAGTAAAAAAGGCGGAAATCATTCCCTCCGTTTTCGTATGTAAAAACAGGTTATGATTGATCAGTGCTGATCCTTCCCCTGTGTCAATCCGTAATCTTAAAATTGCCTTATTGCATGCCGGAAGTTTTTCACTGCCTCCATGTCGGCCGCGTTCAAAACTCTCTACCGTAAAATTGTAGTCTCCTTCCGGAAGCAGGATAAACTCCCCACTGTCCTTTTCAATCTCATCGTCCCATCCTAATTCTCTTTCCATTTCACTCATTGCTTTCTATCCTCCTATTTTTCGTCAAACGGGATCTCATAATCTTCCCTCAGTTTCCGGATCATCTCGTACACTTGTGGCCAAGCGCCGACCAATACTCCGGAAATGAAATCCGGATCGTAATTCAGAATCGGAGTGGTCTGTGGGTAGTATCCTTTCCCAGCCACAACGGTCTGAATTTCTTCTTCCGAAACGAGCTTATCTTCCATCAGATCACGGAGTGCCTTGGGGATCCTCTCATCCACATGGAAAACACTATTCTTTGGCACTGGCTGCCCCTTGGGCGGTTCTGTCTTTTGCGGCACATTCTTTGCTTTCCGGTCATTCAAATCCATCTGATTTCCTTCCGTCCCTGTCAGAACCGGATCTGGCGTCGGTGCAGGCGGTGTCTCTCTAACAGTTGCTTTCTGCTCTGTGCCAGATGGCAGCATCTGCGTTGTTTGTTCAATGATTCCGGCAATCACACCATAATCAAGCTCACATTCCTCCGGGAGGTTATAACGGTTCTTTGCGTCCCAGCACGGGTGATGGCAAGTATACATCACTCTTTTCCCGCCCTGGGCCTTATGCTTTTTCCCTTTATCATCCACTGCGATGGAATAAGTTTTATAATTGCAGAACAGCAGCATGTCCGCCCACTCTTTAACCAATGGGGATGTCTGGGACTGGGTTTTCTTCCCCAGTTTCAGCTCCCATCTGTCGTAAGCGCCCATTTCATCCGGCTGTTCAAATTTACGGAGCTGGGCGTGTGCTGTAAGCACCACATTGACTCCTGTCTCAATGACGTCTGTCAGCTTGTTCAGAAACCGCCCAAACTCTTCTTTTGTATAGACATAACCATTTCCATAGCCAAAGTCTTCAATTCCGGATTTATTATGTTTTGCACAGATGTGCTCCACACAAAGCTGTTCTGCCCAGTCAATGGTATCAATCACCAGAGTTTTGCACACTCCGGGATTCTTTTCCACATACTGGAGTTCTTCTAACAACATGATCCAGCTTGTAGGGCGGGGAAGGTGCGCAACGTCCATGTCGTTGGTGCTTCCTTCCGTATCGATAAATACCGGATCTGGAAATTTGGACGCAAACGTTGACTTCCCAATTCCTTCCGGTCCGTAGATCACTACTTTCTTTGCCTTCTTAATTTTACCTTTGATAATTTCCATTAAAACTCACCCGCTTTCCATGACGGCTTGCTTTCAACCGCTTCTTCCTCCTGCCCCTTTACATAGCCATCTTCGATAATGATGCTGCATTCTCCACCTGTGCTGACTCTGGTTGCGATTGCCTGTAGTCCCTCTTGTTTCAGCCATTCTCCAAATTCATTGAGAGTCTGGAGATCCATCTGTTCCAGCTTGTCCAGAAGGACGAACCCACACTTCGGATTCAGCTTCCGCACAATCGCTGTGGACACTTTTAGCCGATCGGAACCGGACATGTTATCCCACTGCTGTCCCTTATAAACCAATTCGCCTTCTTTGACAGATAATTCCGGAAGAGGAAGTTCTGCGGAATTCAGAAGGGACGTTTTATTTTTTCTCGTCTGATCGATTTCTTCTGTCAGAACACGGTACTGATCCCGATACTCCTTCGCATCATCTTCCGCTTTATCTTTGTCCATATTGGCTCTGACTTTGCGGTTGATCTCTTCAATATTGGCAATACTTGCTTCCAATTCAGCCGTAGATTCATCCTGTAATTCTTCTGTGGATTTATAAGCGATATTCATATCATTGTCAACCTGGATTAACTGATTCTGATAATGTTCCAATTCTTCTTTTAATGCATTGACTTTCTCTGCAAGTCGGTTTCTTTCAGCATGTAGTTCCAAGGCACGATCTCTTTTCCTTTGGTTTTCTCCGTTCTTGGCAAGAATTTCCTGCTGCTGACGGATCAGTTCGGACGGAGATACCAGTTCTTTCGGAGCATCCGGATAATACGGCTGTTCTTTGGCAAACTTTTCTTTCTGATCCGCAATCTGCCCGATGGCAAGGCGTTTGTTATACAACTCTTTCTCCTGAAGGTCAAGTGCCGCAAGCTGCTCTCCTACACCGATGATCCTAAGAAGAGTCCGGGCTTTCTCTTTTCCTGAAGATTCCATGAATTTTGGAAGATTCAAGGCAAGCTGTTCCACAAACTCATTCAATAACTGCTGTCCACCTTTGTTTCCAGTTGGATCTGTCACTTTCAGGGAACTATTTTTTCCTTTTCTCTCTACTACAAGCCCATTGCTCATTACAATATGTAAGGTCGGGGGGATAGTAGATCCGTCTCTCTGCGCCTGTGATGGCCGGAAATTATCGCCGCCCAGCGCCCATGCGATTGAATCCAAAACCGAAGTTTTGCCTTGGTTATTATTCCCTCCTACAATCGTCAGCCCATTTGCTGTTGGTTCGATCTTTACCGCTTTGATTCGCTTTACATTTTCGATTTCCAGTTTGTTAATCTTAATGCTTTCCATTTGCTTTTTCTCCTTAAATTCTTTATAATAAAGTTGGTTATTTTTCTGAGTGCATATATGGGATTGCCGTCCCTATGCACTCTTTTTCATGCCCTGCAACCGGTGTCTCCGGAGCAGTTCCCTCATCTGGAGATAATGCTTCTCCCGTTCTTTCACACAGTCATGTGTTATGTATGCTACTATCATCATGTCCAGCGCGATCCCGAACGCCATAAAAAACTCTGCCGTTGAGATAATGTTCTGGCTATAACTGTCAGCGGATCCGGCCATCACCAGTACGGCAATTCCCCCGACCACTGCACAGATGTCTTTCAAGATCCGGTATTTCCGTAATTTTCTTCTATGCATCGTTATCACCTCCCTCTCACATTAAAAGTTTTGCCCGTCCTTCCGCTGGGACGTTCAACGCGTCCAGAATTCTCCATAACTCTTCCAGCTTACAGGTCTCCGGCTTGTTAATCCGTTTGTTCAATGTTCCATACGGCATCCCCGTCTTTTTGGATAACTGTTGCTGATCCGTATGCTGGTCCATGATGCTGATCTTCAGCACCCTAGATGCACGCTCCTGTCGTTCTTGTGCTTTTGTTAATAGTACTTTTGGCATAATTCATGCCTCCTTTCGTTTCTTCCCGAATCCAATTCATTTCTATTACACGCCATGTCGGATATCGTATTATAGAAAGTATTCGATAGATACTCCGAAGTAGTTAATCTTGTATCGCCTTTATCAACACCACAAAATATCGTCGGCTTTTCCATACTTCATAATTGCTTTAAACTCCGCATCAAGAATAAATCTTCTTTCGTCTAATGTATCATCCCCGTTGTATAAATCACGTCGGCAGTTTTTTTTAATTACTATCTCCAGACAATGCTGAACCATTTGTCTCGGATATCCGCGACATAGAGCTCTTCTTGCCAGTAGCCTTAACCCCGTTTCAGTGATATCACAGTCTGAATATTTCTGAAAAAGTGCTGATGCAATAAGTGTTTCTCCAACATCACTGTTCTTTTCCATGTCTCATTTCCCCTAAAAATTTGTTGATAAAATACTGCTGTCCTTTTCCAGTGACCTTCGTAGTTTTGTTGATCCTGACAGAGCCATCCGGATTATTGACTGTGGATTCTTTTACCTCGAAAAGCCCCATCTCCATAGATTTCTGGGTTGGCGTATTCCAGTCAGCACCTTTTCTTTTAATCAGATATCCGTTTTCACGCATCCAGATGAAGAGCCGTTTCTGACCAGTCTTTACCCCATTCTGCTTAAGAAGTTTTGCAAGATCTCCGATGAGAATTGCTGTATGGCTTGTCGCTACTGCATCAGCAAAGATCTCCTTCGGTTTCATGCGCTCAATCTGAGCTGTCTGCTCCTCGATAGTCTTCTTAGCTTCCAGAACCGCCAGAGCCAGAAGTTCCTTTCCCTGAGGAATATGATTCTGAATTGTCTCTTCCATCTGATGGAAACGATCAATGTACTTTGCGGTAAACTCCGCTCCTTTTACACCGGTCATTTTGTGAGCGATAAACTCGCATCCTTTCTTCGTAACCAAATAGCACGGTCTTTCTTCTCCTTTTCCATCTGTATATGTGCTTTCTTTGAAAAAATCAACGAATCCATTTTTGGATTGGTTAAGCTGATCGATATAAGTCCTTACGTCCCTCAAAAGTTTTGAATGTTCTTTTCCTACCATCTCCGCTACTTCTCGACTATTTAAATACTTTTGCTCAATTACCATTTTTTATGGCTCCTCCTCCCTACTCCAGAAAATACTCAATGCTCACGCCGAAGTAGTCGGCTAGGATTTTGAGCTTATCTACTTTCGGTTGGCTCCTTCCGTTTTTCCAATAAGAAAGGACGTTCTCTCCTATTCCAGTATCTTTCGATACTTGATAAGCTGTTTTGTTAGTTTTCTCCAATAATTCGGCAAATTTTTCGTACACTTTTAAGCCTCCCTCCTGCAAATATGCTATTGTATATACTTCACATATGTGATATACTTCAGGTGTCAAGAGAAGTAATACATAATTTAAAACTTGCAATTTTCAATAGCATTTGCTTTTTTGATTGCTACATGTTTTTGAAGTATGGTTATACTATACGCCATATTTTTGAACATGTCAATACTTTTTGCTTACGCTTTTTGAAGTGTTGCATTTTTTGTGAAAGGTGGACAAATATGTATAGCATTTTTGAGCAATTACTACAAAAATATGGAGTGTCTACTTATAGAGTTTCCAAAGAAACCGGAATAGCTCAATCCGTTTTTAGCTCTTGGAGAAATGGAATAAGCACTCCGAAGCAGGACAAATTGAAAAAGATTGCAGACTACTTTGCAGTATCTGTAGAATATTTAATGACAGGCGAAGAAAAGGAAGGCGGCGAAACGTATTATCTAAACGATGAGACCGCAAAAGTGGCCCAAGAAATATTTGAAAATAAAGAACTTCGTGCTTTATTTGATGTTCAAAAAGATATGGAGCCTGACGACCTCCGCGCATTACACAACATGGCTCTTGCTCTCAAGAGAAAGGAACGTGGAAATATCGATGACACCGGATGTTAATTGTAATATTATAAATTTTCCGAATTGCGGAAATGAAATGGTTATACAAAATGAAGATGGAAGCTATACAGTATTAATCAATGCAAAATTGTCGAATATAGGTAGATTAAATGCTTACAAACACGCATTAAAACATATATTTGAAAATGACTTTAAGAAATATGACGTGCAGGAAATAGAGTGTGAAGCGCACGGAATGTCTTATAAATAATTAAAAAGGAATTCTTAAAAAAGCACGTAGGAAATATATAGAAAAGAGGTAAAAGTACATGGAATTTATTGAATCAATTAAACAATTTTCTGAACGTGTAGAAACAATTAAAGATAGTATTTTTACAGAAGAAGCTACTAAGATGTCTCTGATCGTACCATTATTTCAAATTCTTGGATACGATGTATTTAACCCAACAGAGTTTTGTCCAGAATATACAGCCGATGTAGGAATAAAAAAAGGAGAGAAAGTTGACTATGCTATTCTTGAAAATGGTAGTCCTACAATACTCATAGAGTGTAAAAGTTGTTCTGAACAATTAGATAAACATTCTTCTCAACTTTTTAGATATTTTGGAACAACTTCGGCTAAATTTGGAATTCTAACAAATGGTATAATTTATCGTTTTTATACAGATTTGGAAGAATCAAACAAAATGGATTTAATTCCATTTTTAGAACTCGATATTCTTAACCTTAAGGATTCTTCAATCAATGAGCTCAAAAAATTCTGCAAAGATAATTTTGACAAAGAAAAAATTTTCAGCACGGCCGAAGAGCTTAAGTACAGCAGTTTAATAAAGGGAATCCTTTTAAAAGAATTTGATACACCATCAGAAGATTTTGTTCGTTTTATATTAACAAATATATATGACGGGCAAAAAAATCAAAGGATTATAGATAAATTCACTCCCCTTGTTAAACGAGCTTTTTCCTCGTTTGTTAATGAAATCGTAAATAACAAAATTTCATCTGCTCTTACGCCAGAAACAGAAGAAAATGAAGCTCCTGCTGAAACTACCGAAATTTCATCTTCAAAAATTGTAACTACGGAAGATGAAATTGAAGCTTTCTATATTATCCGAGGATTACTTGTCGGGGTTATTGCTGTAGAAGACATTGCTCACAGAGACACAGAAAGTTATTTTGGAATTCTGTACAAGAACAATAATAGAAAACCGATTTGTCGACTTAACCTCGACACTAAAAACAAACAGCTTCTTATCCCTGACGAAAATAAAAAGTTTGAAAGAGTATACATAGATTCATTGAACGATATATACAAATACAGGGAACGCTTGATAGAAGTTGCAAAAAGATATTTATAAGATATAACCGCATAAGCGATTATATAAATACAAATAACAGGAAAGAGAGGTACATATTTATGAAATGCCCAAAATGCGGAAGTGAAAATGTGACTATTGAAATGGTACAAACTGGCGGTAAAACTAAAAAACATGGTAATGGATTAGGCGGCCATGTTAATAATGCAGCAAGGGGACTTACAGCTGTTTGTACATTAGGTATGTCAAACTTAGTCTGGAAAAAGTCGAAAGGAAATGAAAAGACAAATTTTAAAAACGAAAAAGTCTGCCTGTGTCAAGATTGCGGGAAGTCCTGGAATATAAGATAGGAACCGATGCAGAAATCCGTCCGGGGTAATACAACAAAATAACATATAAACGCATAAGCAACTATATAAAGGTTTGGGTTTTCTCGAAAAAAGAGAAAGAGAGGAATGGAAAATGAAAAAGAAAATTGTTGCAATGATGCTTGCTAGTGTTATGGCCTGTGGATTGTGGGCTTGCGGTGGATCAGGTGGATCCAATGATAATAAATCCTCAACAGAACAAAAACAGAAAGAAGAGAAAAAAGAAGAAACCACCTATCAATCTATACTGGATGAATACACTAAAAAAATCCAGGAAGAGGCACCGAAACTTGTAAATGAATATAACTCTGAATCTCAGGAAAAATCCGGAGACATCAACGCATTGGCTGAACTTTCAAATAGCAAGATAGAAGAGCTTGCAAAAATATCTAACGAAGGAATCGAAAAGATGGCTGATCTCATGCTAAAAAACAAAGACGAACAATCGGCATACGAAGAATGGGCTAATAAACTTCAAACTGTGTATCAGGAAAACGCACAAAAAATCACTGATGCCTATACAGAATCTGCGTCCAACATGAGTGCAGAAGATATGTTGAATTCATTGCAAAATTAATAAAACCGCCCCGGCATTGTCCTGGGCATTCGCAAAAGAAAGAAGGTGAATCGTAATAAAAGAAGTCACAACGTTATCGACAGATCTGTTTGACGATGGATTAAAATTTGTTTCTATCGGGCGTATACGTCAGGATATCATTGATTCTATCATTGAAAAGTATCCTGAATTTACAGATATTCTTTCGGCAGATACAGAAATTCTTTTTTGGAAAGACCGTGTCAAACATACGGAAAGACATCGAAAAGATTTTGTATCTAATGAAGAATATGAACTGTGTTTTGAGCAGATACCTGTTATCATACAGAATCCAGAATTTATCAGCATCCATCCAAATAAAGACAGTATTTCTTTTATTTGTAGGTTCACCGATCACATATCTGTTGCCGTACGCTTATCCACAGATGGACGATTAGCATACAGAACAATGTACCCTTTACGTGAGTCGCAATTATACAATTACATAAAACAAGGACGAGCTTGGAAGGTCTAATTTGACAAAACTATATTTTTATTGTATTATACTTTACACAGAGATAATAATATAGTTTATAAAGGTAAGTTATTCAAGGATAGAACAGGCAGCTATCACGCCCCAGTGGTCTTAAAGAGATGCCGGAGTGCCACCCGGCTGGATAACTTATCTTTTATATAATACAAAGCCATTTACTGGCAGTATAGAAGACATTGCCTTTAGGGCACAAATTTAGACCTCGTAGCAATACGAGGTCTTTTACGTTAAAGAAAAACCGCCCCGGCGCTACCAACACCAGGACGGCAATAGACCACTGTTCCGAAGATCACAGTAGTACGTTCAAAAAATATTGTATCATCTTCGGGCAGCCACCGCAAGCGGAACACACGTTCTTGCTGGCTGTTATTTTATACCCAAAATGCAAAGGAGATGATGTTATGCCAACAGCAAGAAAATTACCATCCGGATCATGGAGGTGCCAGGTATTCAGTCACTATGAATACAAGCAGCAAAAAGATGGCTCCATAAAAAAAATTCGCATATATGAATCTTTTACCTGCGATGATCCAAGCAAGCAAGGCAAAAAGAAAGCTGAAGCAATGGCGACCGAATTTTCCATAAACAAAGATCGTATGTTGCGTAGCGATCTTACCTTGAAAGAGTCTATGGAAAAATATGTAGATTCAAAAAGAAATGTGCTTTCACCTACTACCATACGTGGCTATGAAACACTGATTCGGAACGCCTACACAGATATTCTAAACATTAAGACAAAAAAAATTTCTCAACAGATCATACAAGAATGAGTGAATAAATATTCTATAGGTCATACTCCCAAAACTGTAAGCAATGCGCATGGATTTTTGTCGTCTGTTCTAAGTGTATATGAACCGTCCATGGTGTTGCGGACAACACTTCCGAAGTCCAAAGATCCGAAACTCTATACTCCATCTGACAAGGAAATAGAAAAGCTCTTGAATTATATTCTTGGAACAGAGTTAGAAAAGGCTGTCCTCCTGGCGGCTTTCGGCACCCTTCGCCGGGGCGAGATCTGTGCACTCACAGATGCGGACATATCCGGGAATACGATCATTGTAAGCAAGTCTATGGTAAGGTCGAACACAGGCGGGTTTATCATAAAGACACCAAAGACTGCATCTAGCTTCCGTGAAGTCGAGTATCCAGATTTCGTGATCCAGAAATTTAATGGCATCCACGGGCGTCTGGTAAATTTGTACCCAGAAGATATTTCCAAACACTTCGGGATGATCCTCAAGGAAGCCGGACTGCCACATTTTCGCTTTCACGATCTTCGTCATTACTCAGCTTCCATTATGCATGCCATTGGAATACCTGATCAATATATTATGGATCGTGGCGGATGGAAAACAGATCGTGTCCTTAAAAAAGTTTATAGAAATGTCATATCAGATGAGAAGAAAAAATTTACGGAGCAAATCAATGCACATTTTGAATCTATGCAACACGATATGCAACACGAAATGGAAAAAGCGCCGTAAACACGGCGCTTTTCGTATGGACCTGGCGGGAATCGAACCCGCGTCCGAAAGCCTCTCCATCAGAGCATCTCCCATCACAGTCATTATTTTGAGATTCCCCCGGATTGCCGCCTAATGACAGGCTGCCATCTTCGGTAGCTTCATAAAGTCTTCCATCTCCTCAAAGCTTTGGAAACGAAGTGCCCCGCAAGTGTTGAAGCCGGTAATCCAGACCGCGGGCAGTCCGGAGCCGACTGCTGCCGAAATTAGGCAGCGTACGCTAATTTATTATTGTCTGCGTTTATTTTTAAGTTACGGTTTACTGCGCGGTCCCGTCCCGCGGATGGCTTCTCCAACTTCAAAACCCCCGTCGAAACCAGTACAAGCCCTGGTTTGGCAGACAGTTGTTCTATTATTATATGCAGGAGGAGCTTTCCTGTCAACCCCCTGCCTGGATGATTTCTATTTTTTGAAACTATTCGGTCATGTAAACTGGCCGGATCCTTGATCCGCTCCTTTCCCTATGCCTCGTCATCCGGAATGTTGTGATCAATCCATGCTTTCACAAGATCCATCCACTGTCCGCACTGTACCTGCACGCCCCGGCCATCTTTAGAACGACTAAGATCGGTCGCCGTCCCAAGTCCGTGGTGTCCCTTTGGAAAGAGGTGGAATTCCACCGGTACCCCTGCCTTTACAAGGGCATTGACATAAAGAAGGGAATTTTGTACCGGAACAGACGAATCCTCATAGGTGTGCCAGATAAAGGTCTTTGGCGTATATTCAGATACATTGAGTTCCAGAGAACATGCCTCCTCCAGACTTTCTTCCGCCTGCGATCCAAGCAGATTCTTAAAGGAGCTTTCATTCCGAAATGTGCCCGCCGTAATAACCGGATAACTTAAAATCTGTCCGTTCGGCCGGATCATCTCCGGCGTGGCACCTAGAATCTTGGCAAGCTCCGTACTGTGCCAGTAGGTAGATACCATAGCAGCCAGATGTCCGCCCGCCGAAGACCCCTGAATCAGAATCCGCTCCGGATCAATAAACCATTTATCGGCACACTCTCTTAGCATTTTCATACAGGCCGCCGCCTGTAAAAACGCGTCTGGAAATACTGCCTCCGGCACGGTCGAATAGCGGAGAATGGCCGCATGATATCCCATCTCCATAAACCGTACTGCCAGACCTTCCCCCTCCCGGTCCGAAGTCATCGCATATCCGCCTCCCGGACAGATCAGGACGCAGGGTCTTCTCCGTCCATCATAAAGCTCTTTGGAATTACTCCAGAAATATGTATAAAGTCTTGCGTTTGTTTCCTCTTCCCCGATCATAACAGGAATGATCTCGTGTACCATGCGTCGGCCTCCCCTTTTGTATTTTATTTATTCTTCATCTTCCAGTCCCAGTATTTCTGCAAGCACCTCAATGATAATCTCGTTGGTGCAGGATTTGACATAGCCAAGCATATGCAGGGAAATCTCGTCCGATTTCTGCGCGTCTGTCAAATCCGGATTTTTCTTTGTCATATCAATCAACTGAATCAGCTTTGGTGTCAGCTCTTCATAAGTCTCTATTGTTGTCTGGGAAACAAGGTTCCTCAGATCCTTTTTTGTCACTGGTACCATTTCTATTATACCTTCCTTTTCCGTTTGAATCTACCCAAAATTGCGAATTTTGAAATCTCTTTGTGCCTCTCTTGCCTGATCTTTTTTGGCAATGTCCGCCCGCTTATCGTAGAGTTTCTTTCCCCGTGCCAGCCCGATTTCCACTTTAACCAGGCTCCCCTTTAAATAGACCTTCAGCGGCACAACTGTCATCCCTTTTTCTTTCATTTTCCCCAGCAGCTTATTGATCTCCTGCCTGTGAAGCAGTAGCTTTCTGACCCGGAGTGGGTCTTTGTTGAAAATATTCCCTTTTTCATACGGGCTGATGTGCATCCCGTACACAAAGACCTCCCCGTGTTCCATGCGGATAAAGGATTCCTTGATGCTGCATTTCCCCATCCGCAAGGACTTTACCTCCGTCCCGGCAAGCGAGATCCCTGCCTCGTATGTCTCCAGTATAAAATAATCGTGATATGCCTTTTTATTATTGGCTATCATCTTTACCCCTGTCGTCTTTGCCATATCCTAGTTTCTCTCCTTTCCAGGCTCAAAGTCGATTGTCCTCTGCAATTCATCCGCCCCGATGACACGTACCAGAATGGTCTGTCCGAGCCGGTACGTCTTCCCGGTATGGATCCCCTGCATTTCATAACGATCTTCAATATACTCATAATGATCATCGGTCATGTTCGCTACATGAACGAGTCCCTCGATCGTATTGGGGAGTTCCACATACATCCCCCATTTGGTAATGCCGGATATGACTCCCTCATACTCCTCACCGATCTTGTCTTTCATATACTGTACTTTTTTCAGCTTGACGGTTTCCCGTTCCGCCTCTTCTGCGCGACGTTCCGTCTCACTTGCGTGTTTTGTCACTTCTTCCAGGATAGACTGGTAATGACAGATTCTCTCCTCATTCATCCGTCCCCGCAGTGTCTCTTTGATAATCCGGTGAATCTGCAAATCCGGATAACGGCGGATCGGAGACGTGAAATGCGTATAATACGCAGTAGCAAGTCCGAAATGCCCCTCATTTTCCGGGGTATATTTTGCCTGTTTCATGGAACGTAGCGCCAATCTTGCTATCATTGGCTCCTCCGGTTTTCCTTCCACCCTGGCAAGCAGCTTTTGGATCTCCTTGGGATGAATTTCGTTCGTTCCGACATGCATAGTATAGCCGAAGTTGTGAAGAAAGACCGCAAGTTTCCTGATCTTTTCCTCATCCGGCGCCTCATGGATTCGATATACAAATGGAATCTCTCTCCAGAAGAAGTCCTCTGCCACCGTCTCATTCGCAGCCAGCATGAAGTCCTCGATCAGCTTGGTTGCTGTGTTTCGTTCGTATGCTTTCAGCGCTACCGGACATCCTGTTTCGTCGAGCACCACCTTAGTCTCTGGAAAATCAAAGTCCACCGCGCCTCTTCTATGCCGCTTTGCCCTAAGAAGAGCAGAGAGTGTCTGCATCTGCTGAAACATGGGTACAAAATCCCGGTAAATCCGGCACTGCTCTTCGTCCCCGTCTTCCAGAATTCGCTTCACCGCCGTGTACGTCATGCGTCGGTCCACCCGGATCACGCTTTCCACGATCTCATGATCTACGATCTCCCCTTTTTCATTGATCTTCATCAGACAACTCAGAGCCAGACGGTCCTCCCCTTCGTTGAGAGAACAGATCCCATTGGAGAGCGTATGCGGAAGCATCGGAATCACCCGGTCCGCCAGATAGACGCTGGTTCCCCGCTTCTTCGCCTCCCGGTCCAGAGCACTGTTCTCCTGCACATAATTCGTGACGTCAGCAATGTGAACACCCAAATAATAGTACCCGTCGCAAACATTCAAGGAAACCGCATCGTCCAGATCTTTGGCGTCCTCCCCGTCGATCGTCACCATCGAAACGTCTCTTAAATCCCTTCTGCCCGCTCGGTCCGCATCGCTTACGGGCTTTGCCACCCGCTCTGCCTGATTCCTTACTTTTTCCGGAAATTCGATCGGAAGCTCGTAGGACATGGCGATACTCAACACATCTGTCCCCGGATCGTTGACATGTCCAAGAATCTCCACCACTTCTCCTTCCGGCTTCTTCCCGTCTCCACCGTAGGAAGTCAGACGGACCACAACCTTGTGTCCCGTAACGGCCCCCTTTGATTTCTCCTCCGGTACAAAAACATCCTGGAGAAACTTCTGATTGTCAGGCAGAACGAATCCGAATGTCTTATTCTTCTGGTAATATCCGACGATCTGGGACGTGCCACGCTTTATGATCCGGATCACCTTCCCCTCCTGGCGAAGTCCTTCCCTCTTTCCGGCGCCCCGTGTAATCTGGATTTCAACCTCATCTCCCTGCAGGGCGCCGTTTGACTCCTCCTCCGGAATAAACACATCATCGTCTGATCCTTCTATGGAGACAAAGCCAAATCCCCTTGCATGAGCCTGATAGATTCCGGCCAGCCGGTTGGCCTGCCCCTTGATATAATTGCCCTTCTGGGTCCGGTGAATCTTCCCCTCCGCCTCCAGCGCATCGAGAATCTCCTTTAAGTCCTGGCGGTCGTCCTTTTTCACCTGAAGTATGGCCGCCATCTCTTTCATCTTCATCGGGACATAGAATTCGTCACAGATGAACTGGTATACCATTTTCTTTCTTTTCTCATATTGTCGGTCCATTGTCCGCACCTAGCATGCTCCCTTCTATTCTATACTCATATCGTGAAATCACCGGAAGTATCAAAAGATATATTCCGGGATCGTAAACGGTGACCAAAGTTCCAGGCAAGCCCGGACTTTGACGCGCCGCCATTGTCAAAAAAAGGACACCCTATCTTTGAAATAGAGTGTCCCGCATCTTTTTTCATTAAGCAAATACTTTTAAATTCAAAACCGCAGCAAGGATGATAAACAGTGCGGCAAGAATCTTTGTAACTTTTACAAGGGTTCCCTCCATAGAACGACCTCTGTTCTGTCCCCAATAGGTATCCGCCATGCCGGCAATCGTTCCAAGTCCGGCTGATTTTCCTTCCTGCATTAATACAACTGCTGAAAGAGCAATACAGTCTATTACAAATATAATTGTGATCACAATCTTCAAAATTTCCAATTTCTACACCTCCTGCGTATAAACCATTTATAATATTAGCATATCATTGAGGTTTACGCAAGCAGTTTTTCACAGACTTTCGGGTCACACGTAAAAATCGTTTTTTAACAGAATGGTTGTTTGTAGATGGCCGCGTCCCCAAGCTCTTCCTCGATTTTCAGAAGCCGGTTGTATTTTTCTACCCGCTCGGATCGGCACGGTGCGCCTGTCTTGATCTGTCCGGTACCAAAAGCAACGGCAATATCCGCAATCGTCGTGTCAGCAGTCTCGCCGGAGCGGTGAGAAACAATCGAGCGGTATCCGTGTTCCTGCGCCATGCGGATCGTGTCAAACGCCTCAGTCAGCGTTCCAATCTGATTGATCTTTACCAGCACCGCATTGGCTGCATGGGCGTCAATCCCTTTTTGGAGCCGTCTGGTATTGGTCACAAACAAATCGTCTCCCACAAGCTGGGTCTGTAAACCAAGTCTCGTATTCATCAGCTCCCACCCGGAGAAATCCTCCTCTTCCAGCCCATCCTCAATGGAAACAATCGGATATTTTTCGATCAGTTCGGCATAGTAGTCGATCAGTTCCTCCGCCGTGCGGACGACTTTCTTCTCCTTCCCTTTACTTTCGCCTACAAAGACATATTTCCCAAAGTCCCGATCGTAGATCTCGGACGCCGCCGCGTCCAGACAGAGCACGATGTCATGCCCCGGATGGTATCCTGCCGTCTCAATAGCTTCCAGAAGTGTCTCGCAGACGCTCTCCGTGTCCGGAAGATCCGGCGCAAATCCGCCCTCATCGCCCACTCCGGTATGCAGTCCTTTTCCCTTTAGCTGCGCTTTCAGCATATGGTACACTTCCGTACACATCCGAAGTCCTTCCTTAAAACAGCAGGCTCCCACCGGCATAATCATAAATTCCTGGAAGTCGATAATATTGTCGGCATGCCGGCCTCCGTTTAATACGTTCATCATCGGTACCGGAATTCTACGGGTATGTGCCCCGCCAAGATACCGATAAAGGGGAAGCCCCAGACTTTTAGCCGCCGCTTTCGCCGCTGCCATAGAGACACTCAGAATAGCATTGGCTCCAAGGGCGCTCTTATCCTCAGTACCGTCCAGCCTTACAAGCACACGATCCAGTTCCATCTGATCGAGGGCATTCATCCCGATGATTTCCCTTGCGATCCGGTCGTTGACGTGATTTACCGCCAGCTCCACACCACGGCCACAGTACCGGTGCTGCTTTTCTTTGTCACGAAGTTCCAGTGCCTCGTGGCGCCCTGTGGACGCTCCCGACGGAACACTTGCGGTTCCAATGGTGCCGTCCGATAAAAGCACCTGCGTCTCTACCGTCGGATTGCCTCTGGAATCCAGGATTTCTCTTGCGTATATATCTCGAATCGCTTTACAGTGATACATGATCATTTCCTCCTTTTCTGCCATAGTATTTCCGAAAACATTTCTTCCATACCGTAAGGAAAGTATTACATGATTTTTCCTTTCATAATTCAGCCATACAGTCTGAATATTCATAAAATCTGACATGAGCTTTCTAATCAAGTCTGCATAGGTGAACCATCGCAGATTTCCTCGATTTTCCCCTGACAGGTCGTTGACTTTTTCATCCTGCGGAGTTACAATTTTGAAGAAAATTCTTCATAAAAACCGAAAGAAAACGAGGAAGAAAAAATGAACAGTAATTACCATGTGGATATGAAATATTCTATCCCAAAACCGAAATCCGATATCAAACCTCATTCAAAAGTCAAGGATTTCGTTGTAATGACCGCCGCAACCGCTGTCATGGCCTGCGGGATCTACTTTTTTAAATTCGCAAACAATTTTGCTTTTGGAGGAATCACCGGTCTTGCGGTTCTTGTCGCCAAAACCGGAGTAATCAGCAGCGGAGATTTCAACTTTGTCTGCAATATTGTACTCCTGGTTCTTGGATTTTTAGTACTTGGTAAAGGTTTCGGAGCCAAGACCTTTTACTGTAGCATGCTCCTTTCCTTTCTGCTGTCCATTCTCGAACGTGTATATCCGATGGACGGCCCTCTTACGAACCAGCCAGTACTGGAGCTGATGTTTGCTATCGCAGTACCTGCCTTTGGCTCTGCGATACTCTTTAATATGGGGGCGTCAAGCGGTGGTACAGATATTGTGGCGATGATTCTGAAAAAGTATACCGGATATGATATCGGACGCGTCCTGATGCTCTCCGACGTTGCCATTGCAGTAGCCGGCGTGTTTGTCTTCGGTATGGAAACCGGGCTCTTCTCCATTCTGGGACTGGTTCTTCGCTCTGTAATCACAGACAACTTCATTGAAAGCTTCAACTTGTCCAAGTGCTTCAACGTCGTTTGCAGCAACCCGGAGCCGATTTGCAATTTCATCATCCGGGATCTTCACAGAGGAGCAACGGTCTACACGGCGCAGGGAGTTTTCTCCGGCAAAAAGAAATATATTGTGTTGACGGCGTTAAACCGGCCCCAGGCAGTACGTCTCAGAAACTTTATCAAAGAGACGGAACCGGGAGCCTTTATCCTGATCTCTAATACAAGCGAGATTATCGGACGGGGATTCCACACGGTATAAGAACAATATGGAAGCGCAGAATCGCCAGTACCGGCATTTATCGGAACTGGCGATTCCTTCATTTGGAATTTACTGCCTTTTACAATGTTTCTTTTGGCGCCATCAGATACAGATACGCGTCCTCCAGAGTGATTTGGGGCTGGGTACACGGCACGGCCGGCCGGGTATCGCTGATCATTTTCACCGTCATTCCCTCTTCTGTGTACTGTTTAGAGGTGATATGGTATTTTGCCTCCAGCCCTCTTGCCTCATCTTCTCCGGAGACAGCCGCCATCCAGATCTTTCCTTTTGCATGGTTCAGAAGATCCTGCACGGTTCCGGTATAGAGAAAGGTCCCTTTTCGCATGACCGCCAGGTTGCTGCACGTCGCCGCAATATCTTCTACTACGTGGGTGGAAAACAAAACCGTACGCCCTTTCGCAAAATCCACCAGCAGATTCCGGATCCGCACCCGCTCTTCCGGGTCCAGGCCCGTGGTCGGCTCATCGACAATCAGAAATTCCGGCTCGCCAAGCATTGCCTGAATGAGCCCCACTCTCCGCTTCATTCCACCGGAGAGTTGGCGCATCTTCTTTTTTTGATGAGGCAAAAGCCCCGTCTTCTCCAGATAAAAGTCAATTCTCTTTTTACAAATATTCTTCGGAATTTGGGAGAGTTCTCCCAGATATTCCAGACATTCTCTCACCGAAAGTCCCGGATAAAGATTCAGCTCCTGCGGAAGATAGCCCAGTTTCCTTTTGATCGTTTCATACTGCTGTGGTTCGTACCGGATGTGATCCAACCAGATTTCTCCCTCCTTTGGCGTAAGCACTGTTGTCAGCACTCTCATCAGTGTCGTCTTCCCCGCCCCGTTTTCCCCTAACAGGCCGTAGATTCCTCTGGGAATCGTCAAGTCTACCTGATCCACCGCCCGGACGTGATTTTTAAATTCTACTGTCACTTGTTTGATGACTATACTCATTTTGACACCCTCTTTTCTATCCATGGAATGAGCAGCACAAACAGTGCCGCTATTGCTATCTGAATCATTGTTCCAAAGATCCAGTCCGCCGTCTTTCCCTTGACAGGATGACTGGCCGAATATGCGAACAGATTGTACCGTCCGAACAGCGCCTCTCCTGTTTTGGAATTGGTGATGATCCAGACTACCGCCGACACTCCGATTCCGATCCATTGGCTCTTTGCGGCATTGGAAATAACCAAAGTTAAAAGGCTCCAAAACAGAATCGTCCCAAGAAGCGCCACGGCATAGTACCCATACTCTGTTTCAAGTGGACGCTCCCTGATGGGATATGGATTCTGCCAGAAAAAGACAAAATACCATACCAGAAAGAGAACATATAAATACAAGACCTGAATCAACCATCTTCTGTAAATCGTGCAGATCCTGCCTGACAGGGGCTTGAGGAGAAAGATCTCCCACCGCTGACCACTTTGATCCATCACCCTTGTCTCCGCACAAAATACAAACGAAAGGATTGCCGCCCCCGGGATAATGGTCCGGCCGATTTCCGGAATCACCGCAACTCCCATCGCCAGGGAAAACAAAAGGAGAAACAACACGGAATATACGATTTTGTACGGAGACATACAGATTTTTATTTCCTTTTTCATCCTATGCGCCTCCTTTTCCAGATGGCGGACGCCATAAAAAGCAGTCCTGCCGAAACAACCAGAAGAAACACCTGATTATACACCGCCCTCGGAGCCACCGCCTCCAGAAAACCGCCGTCGAACCGTACTGTAATCGCCAGAGGTCGTAAAGGCCCCATATTGGAGTACATCAGGTACAAAAACAAAAACGGCACACCCGGAAGCGGGTTCCGAAAGCCCAGCGCAATGATAGTATAGACGCTTACGATCATCAGGACATTTGGCAGCATATAGCAGACCGCCGGGATCAGAAATTCAATCAGCGAAACCGGAAGACCGTTTCGGATTCCAGCGACAGCACTCAGCGCAAAAAAAACTACCACAAACAGAAGCCAAGCCGCCGCCATGGAGAGAAAGCCGCCTGTCGCTTTCCCAAATACATAAGCCTTGGCAGTGACAGGTTTCGTATGAAGCAGCTCGTAGGTGTCTCTTTTCGTGTCCCGGATAAAGAGGAACGCAAGTAGCACCGCACTGAAAAATCCAAGGTATAATCCTCCAAAATCCGCGAATTTCCTGCCAAAATACCAGGAATAGCTGTGGGCCGTAAGCTTTTCTTTCAGATCTTTGTTGATCTCATTTTTTGTCCCTTTGTGATACTCATACACCTGGTAATAATACTGAAAACTGTAACCTTTCGGATATCCATAGATCTCCCCGATCGCATCGGACATCTCAGATACGGACTTCCCTGATTCCCGAATTTCCTTTAGCGTCTCCCGCACATTTTCCGCATCCTCGCCAAATTCTTTGACAATCATACTCTGTATCTTTTTCGCCGCCAGATCGATCCGTTCCTTTTCCGTGGACTTAACATAGCCGTCCATGATATCCGCATCCGCGAGCGATTCCGGTTTCGTCTGCTGTACCTCCTGCTTAGAATGGAAATAATGTACGTCCAGATACGGAGAAAGGATCTGGAAGAGCCCATAAAGAATGAATAGGATACCCACCCAGTAAAGTGGGTTTTTGAAATAGTTTTTCAGTTCCTGCCGGATCATCCCTTTCATCTTATCCCTTCTTTCTTTTCTTGATAAGATGATGGTATCATTCGATTCACAACCAAAACACAACAAGAACGATTCTTTTTAAAATGCTTCCGTTTCCGGCACAACAGATTCCGGTACAATCGACCGGAAATAGGCACGCACGCAGGCGCCGCCACTTTGATTCTCCACTGTCAGAAAACCATCGTGCTTCTTGCAATACAGCTCGCTGATATACATTCCGAGACCAAAATGCTTCATATCGTCCCGCAAGCCAGAGGTCGTAAAGGCCTGCTTTGCCCTCTCCTCGCTGATGTCAAAGCCTGTCCCATCGTCCTTTACCTCCAGGGTCAGTCCACTTTCCTCCTCCAATACACAGACTATCACCTGCCTTTTTGCAAACCGCAGTCCGTTTCCAATCAGGTTGTCCGCCACCTCCAGAATCAGATCCCGGTCAAGAAAGAGTGTCTTCCCTTTGCCGCCCGCAAAAATCTGAAACTCTCGTTTCGCCTCCCGGGAGAGAATTTCTCCCACCTTCTGAATCTCCTCGCTGAGTTTTTCCACTGTTTGCGGCTGACAGGAAAGCGGTTGTTGTTCCAGAGCAGAAAAAGCACGCATCCGCTCCAGAAACCGTTCCAGCCGTTCGATCTGCCCCATACTTTCGCAGAGCATATGAAGCAGGGTTTCCCTGTCCAGCGTCTCCCCCGGCAAAAACTCCAGCATCATCTCCTGGTATCCTTTGAGCACAGTAAGCGGGGTTCGGATATCATGGGCGATGGCGGCACGCAGAACCTGCTCATCCTCTACCATCCGCCACATTTTCCGGTTGTTCTGTGTAAGCTGATTTTTCATCCGGTCAAATTCCAGACAGAGTTCTCCCAGTTCATCCCTGTTTTCATACCCGATTTCAAAGTCCAGATCATTGCCCGCAATCTTTTCTGCCGCCATCCGGAGGGCTCCCAGTGGTTTCCGGATTTTCTTTTGATAAAACAGCATGGTGGACACAATGATCCCACCCGCGCACATGACAAGAATTCCATAAGTCTGTAAAAAATCGCACCACTCAGAAAAGCGTGCGTCCCAATCTGACATTCTGCTGTTACTGACCCTTGGGATCACCACATCAAAAGATTCCTCATCTCTTTTGAGAAATTCTTCGATGTAACGATCCTGATCCACGTATTTCCACCAGATCTGCTCCTGTATCCGCCCAGCCTCATTCCCGGCAATGGCGCCCAGCAGAAATCCTGCAAGAATTCCTACCGCCATGTAGAGCAAAATACTTTTACGCAGAGAAAGATTTCTTACTTTTTCCATCGATATCCCACTCCCCACACCGTCTCAATCGGATCCTCGTCTGTAAACTCACCGATCTTTTTCCGAATCCTGCGGATCAGTTCTGTAATTCCACGGCCGTCCCCTTGTCCGTCAAATCCACATACATGTTCATAGATCCGCTCTTTATCAAATACCTGTCCCGGATGCATGGAAAGGAATTCCAAGATTCCAAACTCCGTCTTTGTCAGATCCAGCATCTTTCCGTCAATCCATACCGCTCTGGCTCCATAGTCTACCAGAAGTCCGTTTCCAAACCGGTACCGTGTCTTCTGCTGATGTCTCTCTTCTCTCCGCAGATGGGCAAGTACTCTCGCTTCCAGCTCCTTCAAGCTAAACGGCTTTATGATATAATCATCCCCACCCATCATCAGACCATTCACCCGGTCCTGCTCCTCCACTCTCGCGGTCAAAAATAAAATCGGGCAGGATACCTGCCCTCGGATCTTTCGACATACCTCCAGGCCATCCATCCCCGGCATATTAATATCAAGGAGAATCAAATCCGGCTCCTCGGCCGACATCCGGACTGCCTCCGTACCATTACCCGCCTGCAATATCTGATAGCCTTTCATTTCAAAATACCGTCCCAGCATCTCCAGCAGATCCCTGTCGTCATCTGCCAGTAATATTTTATATCCCATGTTTATTCACCTCTGACAAAAGTATACACAAAAAATAGCAATAAAAAAACAACAGATAACAAAACCGGGGACATATTCCCATACATCGGAATATGTCCCCGGTGGAATCTGCTATATATCACTTTGGTTATCTCCTGCGAATCAGTACACCCTTTGGATATAATCTTCCATTCTTATATTGTCTTTGGAACAAGATCTCTCCTTTTTCCTGTAGCGTAACGTCCTCCTGAGCACAGTTCAGAAGGATTTCCATCTGGTTCTGATTGCGGTCGAGTTTGATATAGTGTACAAGCCGGTCGTCTCTGTATTCTTCCGGGAAGTGAAAGTACAGGCTTTTGAATGACGGCTCCGTCTTCCGCAGGTGGATAAGCTTCTGGATCTCGTGGATCCGACGCTGATTTTCTTCGGTGTGCAGGTTGTCCCACGGCATACATCTGCGGCAGTCCGGATCAAAGCTTCCTTCCATGGCGATTTCCGTCCCGTAGTAGATGCACGGGCTTCCCGGCATGGTAAAGAGGACCGCCAACTGTTGATAAAAGATATCCAAATCCCGGAACCGGTTCATCAGACGTTCTGTATCGTGGGAATCCAGCAGGTTAAAAAGAACATTGTTGGACTGCTGCATATACATCGTATAGCAGTGATTCACCATATACTCAAAGTCCTCTTTTTTCATCGTCCTGTCGATGAAAAAATCGTGGATTCCGCTCATCAGCGGATAATTCATCACGGAATCATACTCGTCCCCCATGAGCCATTGGCTGGCATCGTGCCAGATCTCTCCTAAAAGATAAATATCTGGCTTCATGGCTTTCACATGCTCCCGAATACGCTTTAAAAACCGGTGTGATACTTCATTTCCCACATCAAAGCGGATGCCGTCAATGTCATAATCCCGAATCCAGCCCTCACAGACGTTCTGAAAGTAGTGGATGACCTCTTCGCTGTTCGTGTTCAGCTTTGGCATCTTGTCCGCAAAGGCAAAAGAATAGTAACGTCCGTCCCTGGTACTTGCCTCCTTATTCATCTGCTCCCAGTCATTCACCATAAACCAGCCCGCATAAGGGGACTGTTCCCCGTGTTTCTTTACGTCCAGCCATGGCGCGAAATTCTGTCCACAATGGTTGAACACGGCGTCCACCATCACCCGGATTCCGTGTTCATGCGCCTCTTTGACAAGATGTCTCATCGTCTTGGCATCCCCAAACTGCGGATCGATTCTTGTATAATCCTTCGTATCATACTTATGGTTAGAATCTGCCTCCATAATCGGGTTTAAGTAGATACCCGTAATTCCAAGCTTCTGCAAATACGGAAGTTTCTGGCGGATCCCCTCCAGATTCCCACCATAGGTCTCCTCGTTCGTGACTGCTCCTTCATTCTTCCACGCAAGGATACCTTCCCTGTCATCTTCCGGCGTCCCGTTACAAAAGCGGTCCGGGAAAATCTGATACCAGATCGTGTCGTTGACCCAGTCCGGCGTCCGGTTCACATCCGCAGGGTTCATCCATGGGACGGTAAAGCACTGAAGCATCCTTCCCTCCATCTCCATCTGCTCTTTTGTCAGAAACCCGTCTTCAAAATAGTACCAGATCTCATCATCCGTATGTAATTCAAAATAATATTTGCACCGTTTATACTTTGGCACCAGGGTTGTCGTCCACCAGATCTGATGCTTCAGCCGTTTCCTGTAGAAAATCTCTTCCCGGATTCCGGTCCACGTCTCTTTTCCCCCCAGAATCCCCGCCTCAAACGGATCCCCATAATAAAGGAAAACCTGCTTTACGTCATATCCGGTCTTTAAGTTGACGATCAGTTCCGATTCGTTCAGAGGATAACTCATTTGCTCTGTCGTTCTATGGTAAACTCCTGTAAAATCCATCTGTCATCAAACCCTTTCTGTCATTGCTCTCCGGTACTTTCTTAATTCTTCTTTTGCCTGTCCAAAATCCGGCATCCGCCACTCCCAGTTCGGGGAGCCCACCGTTCCCGGTGTGTTGATGTGACCTTCCGCTCCCAGTCCGAGAAGATCCGCCATAGGAAGAATGGCGTATTCCGCCTTGCTGCGAAGCGTATATGTCAAAAGGCGGTCTTTTACAGATCCCTGTTTGATGCCCTCCCGCTTTAAGAAACGGCGCACCTTCCTTCTGGCAGCTACGCTCAGTCCCTCATACCACTGCATAAGGGTATCATTATCGTGGGTTCCGGTGTAGATAATCATGTTTTCCACATCATGGAAACTGTCATATGCATATTTTCCACCCGTCTCAATGGAGAATACAAGGATCTTCATCCCTTTTAAATGGTAATGGTCCTTCAACTGCAATACTTCCGGCCGAAGCTCACCCAGATCCTCGGCCACAAGATTTAAGCCGTCAATTTTTGCCCGAAGAGTATCGATGACCTCATATCCCGGAGCCTCGATCCACTCGCCCTCAATGGCGGTAGGACAGCTTGCCGGAATCTTCCAGAATGTGTCAAAGGCACGGAAATGATCGATCCGGATGATATCAAAAAGCTTTTGGTTGTAACCAATGCGGTCGATCCAAAACTGGTATTCGTGATCTTTCAGGTAGTCCCAGTCATAGATTGGATTGCCCCATCTCTGCCCGGTGGCGCTAAAATAATCCGGCGGCACTCCGGCGATGAAAACCGGCCGGCCGTCTGTATCCAGGAGGAAATTGGCCTTTCCACCCCAGACGTCCGCAGAATCCACACCCACATAGAACGGCACGTCTCCCATGATCTGAATACCACTTTCGTTGGCACGCCGTTTTACTTCCATCCACTGGAGGTAGAACTCGTACTGGAGGAACATCTGGTAAGCCGCTTCGTCCTCCTGCTCCTTTGGCAGCGGCGCCGGAACTTCCGGCCAGATCTTATCCTCTTCTTTCCATTCATTCCAGCAGACTTTGTGGTTCGCCTTTTTCTTGGCACGGAATACAGCGTACTCGTAGACCCATGGCTGCCTCGTAAATTCCCTAAAATCTTCTGTCTCCGTAAAGTTTGAAAATGCCTCTTTCAAATACGGCTCTTTAAAAGTACGGACTGCATCATAATCCACGGTTCTGACATTCTCGTGGAATGTAGGTGCCTGTTCTTTTAACAGTCCCGCTTCAAACAGAAGATCGAGACTGATATAGATTTCGTCCCCGGCGCAGGAGGAGTATGGCTGGTATGGAGAGTTCCCGTATCCCACCGGATTGAGCGGCAGGATCTGCCAGATCTTCACCCCGTTTTTCCGCAGAGCCTCCACAAACTCATATGCATATGCTCCAAGCTCCCCCACTCCCGTACGGGACGGGAGGGCGGAAACCGGCATTAAAATTCCTGTTTCTCTCATGGCTGCTTTCCTTTCCCGCTGCATCCGGCCTACAGACGCCAGATGTCATCGTTGTATTCCCGGATGGTCCGGTCGGATGAGAAGAATCCTGCCTTCGCGATGTTCACAAGAGCTTTTCTCTCCCAGGAGAGCTCGTCCTCATAATCCGCCAGCATTCTCTCTTTCGTCTCAATGTACTCTTTCACATCCAGAAGTGTCATAAACCAGTCTTTGGAAACCAGTTCCTTGTAAAGTCTCGCAAGGCTCACCGGATCTCCGATACGGATCAGGTCTTTACTGATAATAAAGTCCACCAATTCCTCGATCATGGCGTCGCCATCGTAGATCTTGCCGGAGTTGTATCCGTTTGTATCATAGAGACGAATGACTTCCTCGGATTTTGCCCCGAAGATATAAATATTGTCATCGCCTACAAGTTCATGGATTTCCACATTTGCCCCGTCTTCGGTTCCCAGCGTCACGGCTCCATTGAGCATGAATTTCATGTTTCCGGTTCCGGATGCTTCCTTTGAGGCAAGGGAAATCTGCTCGGAAATATCACAGGCCGGGATCAACTTTTCCGCCTTGGTGACATTGTAATTTTCTACCATCACAATCCGCAGGTATGGACGTACCGCCGGATCATTCTCGATCAGCTTTTGCAGACAGAGAAGCAGATGAATGATATCCTTGGCAATCGTGTACGCCGGAGCCGCCTTCGCTCCGAAAATCATCGTGATCGGACGTTTCGGCAGATTTCCTTTTTTGATCTCTTTGTATTTATAAATCGCATAAAGCGCGTTCATCTGCTGTCTCTTGTATTCATGGAGACGTTTGATCTGGATATCAAAGATAGAATTTTCATCGATCTCCACACCCTGTGTCTGCATAAGATATTTCTTCAGCTCTGCCTTCGCTTCTTTCTTGATGGTCTTCAGATCCGCCAGTACGTTCTCATCGTCCTTGTAAGCAAGAAGCTTCTCCAAATTGGAGGCGTCCTCCATAAATTCCGGTCCAATCAGTCCGGTCAGATAATCGGATAATCTGTGATTGCAATGTACAAGCCATCTCCGGAAGGTAATACCATTCGTCTTATTGTTAAATTTCTCCGGATAAATATCGTAAAACGGCTTCAATTCAGACTCTTTTAAAATCTCTGTGTGAAGCGCTGCCACACCGTTGACCGCATATCCGAAATGAATATCAATATGCGCCATATGTACCCGGTTTTGTCCATCGATAATATATACTCTCTCATCGTGGAAATCTCTTTTCACACGGGCGTCCAGGTCCCGGATAATCGGCATCAGATGCGGAACGACCTTTTCCAGATAAGATACCGGCCATTTTTCCAGTGCTTCCGCAAGAATCGTGTGGTTTGTGTAAGCACATGTCTTTCTCACAACGTCCACTGCCGTATCCAAGTTAAATCCTCTCTGCATCAGCAGGCGAATAAGCTCCGGGATCACCATCGTCGGATGCGTATCGTTGATCTGAATTGCCACATGATCATACAGGTGGTAGAGATCATACCCTTTTTCCTCTGCTTCTGCCAGAATGAGCTGCGCCGCATTGCTGACCATAAAATACTGCTGGTAAATTCTTAAAAGCTGTCCCGCCTCATCGCTGTCATCCGGATAGAGGAAAAGTGTCAGATTTTTCCGAATATCCTCTTTATTAAACTGAATCCCATCATGGATGATTGATTCATCCACAGTATCCAGATCAAACAGATGCAATTTGTTGCAGCCATTTTGGTATCCTGGTACGTCAATGTCGTACATCGTAGAGGTCAGAGTGAAATTCTGGAACGGCACTTCAAAATGGCGCTCTGTCTTTGTAAGCCAGCTCTGATCCGTAATCCACGGGTTTTTCTCTTCTCTTTGCTTGTTGTCCACAAAAGTCTGGCGGAATAATCCGTCATGGTAGTTTAATCCTACGCCGTCTCCCGGAAGTCCCAGGGTGGCGATGGAATCCAGAAAGCAGGCCGCTAAACGCCCGAGCCCTCCATTCCCAAGAGACGGCTCCGGCTCTACTTCCTCGATCTCGGTGATCTCCTTATCATATCGTTTCAGAACTTCTCTTGTCTCGTCAAATAATCCCAGATTGATGAGATTGTTGGACAAGAGTTTTCCGATCAGAAACTCCGCTGAAATGTAATAGAGCTTTTTGCTGCCTTCGTTTCTCTTCATCCCGGCCATTTTTTCTTTTGTAATCTCTAAAAGTGCTGTATAGATTTCTTCATTGGACGCATCCTGAATGTTTTTTCCATAGTTCTTCTGTAACATCTCCTGTAATAACTGTTCCATCTTCGTTCTCCTTTCGATGTAGATTCTTATTCGACCGCCTCGTACACTCTGAGGATCTCGCCTACACTCCATGCCTGGGCGAAGCATCCTTTGGATGAGGTCGGGTTTCCTCCGTCATAAATCTCCGGAAGCTGTCCGATACATCCTTCCCTCATGGCGCTCTCCATGACTTCCAACTGCTTTCGGACATGCTGTCTGGCTTCTTCACTGTACCCGTGTACTTTCAAATACGCCAGATAATAAGCCCCAAGCGGGAAGACCCACACCGTTCCCTGGTGATATGCCAGATCCCGCTTGATCATTTCTCCTCCGTAAAACGGATGGAACTCCTCGTCCGCTTCTTCCAGTGTCCGCAGTCCGTAAGGGGTGTAAAGTTTCTCGTAGACCGTCCGCACGACCTGCCGTTCCTGCTCTTCATCCATCATACCAAACGGCATGGATACCGCCCAGATCTGGTTGCACCGGATCTGCGTATCCGCCTTCGTCCCGGAGATCAAATCCTTTAAGCAGCCTTTTTCCTCGTTCCAGAATTGCTGCCGAAATGACGTCCGGACCTTGTCCGAGAGCACCCCATACCCAGTATATTCCATTCCCAGTTCAGATGCAAACATTTCCATAATGCGGAGAGCATTATACCAGTAGGCATTGACTTCCACCGGTTTTCCGTGTCTCGGCGTCGGAAGCAAATCTCCTACCCGGACATCCATCCACGTCACCTGATCGAGCCCTTCCCCGGCCAAAATCAGACCGTCTTCATCCATACGGATGCCATGTTTCGTGCCTGCCTGGTAGTTTGCGACAATGCGCTCCATTACCGGCCAGACTTCCTTTACAAAATCCAGATCCCCTGCCGCCTGGTAATACAGGTAGACACAGTTGATAAATAGCAGCGCCGCATCCACTGTATTGTACCGTGGCTCATTCTTCCCCTCCGGAAAAAGGTTCGGCATCAGACCGTCCTTTTCGTGAACGGCAAAGGTCCGTAAGATCTCTTTTGCAGTCTCATACTGTCCGGTGGAAATGCAGACCCCCGGAAGAGCGATCATCGTATCTCTGCCCCAATCCTCGAAGAACGGGTATCCTGCCAGAATCGTCTTCCCATCCGTAGACTCTCTCCGGGAAACGAATTGTCCTGCACTTTTGGCAAGCACCTTTGCCATCGGTGCTGTAAATCCTGCCCGCTCTTCCAGTTCTTGACGGTACTGCTTCGTGTCCGCAAGAATACCTTCCGCATCCTTTCTTCCAGCACAAGTCGAAGCGATGATCTCCAGCCGCCCCGTCTTCCTGGCCGGAACTCTCAGGCTGATCTGAAGCACCGCCTTTGTCCTGCCGGCCGGCCGCCTGCCATCGCAGACATCATAACTGTAATAGCAGGTTTCCGTCTCCTCCTTCTGTAAAATCTCTCCATTGGTCTCAAAGAAGAGCCCAATCCCATTCGATATGACCGAATTTCCATCCCACTGAAAGTTCTGCTCTTCCTTTAGATCCTCGCCCTTTCTCACAAATTGGAGAAATGGAGTGACTTGAAGTGTGACCGCTTCCAGTGTCTCGTTTTCTATTTCATAGACCACCGCCACGGTATTTTCCATGTGCGGCATCCCGATTTCCTTTCTTACCTGTACACCACCGGCCTCGTAGCGCCAGACAGGCGTATCCTCAAAGGTGAAGGAGGATAGGTACCGGTATCCCTCCTCCGCCGTACCGCCATCAAACTCCTGAGAAGAAAGCACTTTCTTCTCTTTTTTCGTCTCCAACACTTCCCGCAGACGGTGAATCAGATTGTAGCGGTGGTTCGGCGCCTGGGTGCATCCCATCAGCAGGGCATGGTCATTTCTGGCCGCTGATCCGATCATTGTCAGGGAAGAAAAGCCCCCCAGCCCATTTGTCAGAAGATAGCAGTTCTCCTGCCCTCTTTCAAGCGTTTTGATATCTTGTTTCCCGTAGATCCATTTCATATATCTAGCCTTCCTTTCCTGTCTGTCCAAGCACCAGGACACTGCGTCCTTCCACCCGGATCGTTCCTTCTGTCACAAACGGATTCTGCCAGAGGCGGCTGCTGTGCGCATCTACAAGCACTTCCCATTTTCCTTTTGGAAGGTTTCGCTCGATTTCTTCCTGTCTGCTATTATAAATCACGCAAAGTGTCTCCCACAGGGACGGCTGGCTCTCGCTGTGGTTATCCACGAGAAAGCCCACGACCCCATCCGTTTTCCACTCGTCCCGGATCCGTTTCCACGCATCCTTTGATTTATCACAAAGTCCCGGCAGCCGTTTACGAAGTGCAATCAGACCGCTGTAATATTCTACCAGCTCATACTGTTCATACATCCGGTTCCAGTCGAGACGGTTGATCTCAATCGGAGCGTTGTAGGAATTTTCGAGTCCTCCTTTTGTGCGGGACGCTTCTTCCCCGGAAAGGAAGAAAATCCTGCCCTGGCACGTCATGTACACCGCCGCCGCCATCCTGTTGGCACGCATCCTCTCTGCCTCATCCTCCACTGTAAGAGAAAGCTTATCCCAGAGTGTCCAGTTATCGTGGGCGGATACATAGGTAACGACCTGGGATGGCGCCTGAACTTTGGATCCCGGTCCGCACCATGCTTTCACCGAGGAGAGAATCGCCCCCTCCTGTCCCTTTCCTCCATTTACAAATCCAGGCGTTTTCCCCTCAAAGGTATGCCCCTTGATGGCATCCCTTGTATCATCACAGAAAAATCCAACCTGCGGATTCAGCCGGTCTATATTCTTTTTGAGCGCCGGAAGAGCTTCTTGTTCCATGGGTGTTTCACTTGCCGACCATGGTTCCCCGAACACAAGTTTCTCGCCTTTTCCATAGCGGGAAGAAAGCTCCATCTCGATCCGGTTCATAAGTCCGGTGTCCAGAAGTCCCATCAGGTCAAAACGGAATCCATCAATATGGTACTCTCCCGCCCAATAAAGCACGGAATCCACAATATAGTTCGCGCACATGATCCGCTCACTCGCCACATCATTCCCACAAGCTGATCCGTTCGCCGTCTCTCCGTTCTCGTGGACACGGTAATAATACCACGGTACCGTCCTCTGAAACCAGGAATCCAGGAAATAAGTATGATTGTAGACCACATCCATGATAACCCGAAAGCCGTTTTTGTGCAGAGCCTTTATCATCTCTTTGAACTCCCGGATGCGTACCTCTCCTTTTCGTGGATCTGTGGCGTAGGAGCCCTCCGGTACATTATAGTTTACCGGATCATACCCCCAGTTAAACTCCCCCGATTCCTTCGATTCATCGACAGATCCATAGTCGTATGCCGGCATAAGCTGGATATGGGTGACGCCCAGTCTCTTCATATAAGAAAAGCCTGTGGGATGCACACCGTCATGGTTTCGTGTTGTATTCTCACAGGTAAATGCCTTATACTTTCCACGGAAGGCTTCGGGAAATCCTCCCGACGGATCCCAGGAATATTCCCCGATATGCACCTCATAAATCACCTGCTCCGGCTGCATTTCAGGGGATACCTCCTCCTGCCACCCGTCCGGGTCTGTCTGTTTCAAATCTACGATCATGCTCCTTTGTCCATTGATTCCACACGCTTTCGCATAAGGGTCCGCTGACCAGATCGCCTCCCCCTCGATTACGAGCTCAAAATCATAGTATACGCCGTGGAGCATTTCTTTTGTCCGGTAAGCCCAGACGCCTTGTTTTTCCTTTTCCATAACCTCGGTGCGATAAGGTTTCCCTGTCTCACCATCCTGGAAGAAGCGGACATTCACCGTCTCTGCAACCGGGCTCCACAGGAGGATGGAAGTTCCATCCTCCGTGCAGGTTGCACCCAGGTCATGTCCCTCATAGGTATATTGTTGTTCAAATTTCGGATCCGAATAATATGCCTTCCATTCTGTTGCTGTCTTTCTCATCTGTCACTCCTCATTCATCTGTTTTTGCCTGCCTTTCACACTTAGCCTTTCACTGCTCCGGATACACCATCTACATAGTACCTCTGCATAAACAGGAAGAGGATCGCGATCGGAATGGAAATCAGTACGGCTCCCGCCGCTATGCTGGTATACCAACTGTCAATATATTCCTTTTCCAGCATTTTCCAGAGCCCAATCGCAATCGTGTACTGGTCGGAGTTGGCACGGCAGATCACTTTGGCAAAAATGAAGTCGAGCCATGGAGCCATAAACGACGTCAGCACGGTATAGATGATAATCGGTTTGCTAAGCGGCAGTGTGATCCTACTGAAAATCTGCCATCTCGTACATCCATCCAGAAGCGCCGCCTCATCCACCGCAATCGGGATGGTATCGAAGAATCCCTTCGCGATCTGGAATCCAAGCCCCGCGCCTCCTGAATAACACAAAATCAGCGCCACTTTGATCAGATTCCCTTCTGTCAGTCCGATTGCCTTTAAGATAAAGTAAACGGCAACCATGGACATGAATCCGGGAAACAGTCCCAGGATCATCGCCATGTTCATATAAGGCTTCCGCAACTTGAATTTTAGCCTGGAAAGGCAATAAGATACCGCCAGCACATAAAATGTGGAAAGAATACAGGAACACACCGCGATGAACAAGGTATTCGCAAACATCTGTGGAAAGTTCAGAATGGAGGTGTCTGTAAACAGTCTCACATAATTATCCAGTGTAAAGCTCTGTGGGAAGAAAGTGGAAACATAGGACCCCTTCTCTGCCCGGAAGCTTGTCAGTATTACCCATAAAATCGGGAATACCCAGATCAACGCCAAAATGGCAAGTACGACATGTACGATCGTATTATGAATGAAACGTCTCTTTTTAGCTGAACGTACTTTTCCAGCAGCCATGTTTAGAATCCCCCTTCTTCTTTATATGATTTACTGTTGCGGTATGTAAGAAGAGCCGCAATCGCCAGAATAATAAATGTCAGGATACCGATCACCGCACCGATATTGTAGTACTGCTTATCAATGGTCAGCTTGTAAAGCCAGGTGACAAGCAAGTCGGTACTTCCTGCTGTAGAGGACAGATCCGTAACCGGATCTCCTCCGGACAACAGGTAAATAATATTGAAGTTATTGACATTTCCCGTAAATGTTGTTATCAGGTACGGCGTCGTCACATAAAGCATATACGGCAGCGTGATCTTAAAAAAGATCTGCACCGCGTTTGCTCCGTCCACCTTGGCCGCTTCATAAAGTTCTCCCGGAATATTCTGAAGAACTCCGGTAAGCTGAAGTAGCGTATACGGTACACCAACCCAGATATTGATGACAATGACAGTCACCCTCGCCCACATCGGATCCGTGAAAAACGGAAGGCTGGCGTCCTGTGCAATCAGTCCCAGATTCCGAAGCAACACGTTGACCGCTCCCTCCGGCTGAAGCATCGTTCTCATAATCAAAAGGGAGACAAACATCGGAACGGCACAGGAGAGAACGAAGCAGAATCTCCAGAATCCTTTTGCTCTTGTCTCTTTCCGGTTGATAACGATGGAAAGGATCATACCGAAAATATAGTTACTAAACGTTGCAAAGAACGCCCATACAATCGTCCATGCAAGTACAGACCAAAATGTACTTCCCAGAATACTGTTGGAATCAAACAGCGCCCGGAAATTATCCGGACCAACCCACTCAAACAGCATCAGGTGATTGTCGATCTTACTGTAGTTTGTAAATGCCATACAGATCATAAAGATCAAAGGCAGGATGGTCAGCGCAAAGATAAACACCATCGGAGGTGTCATCAGAAGACGGTGCAGATTCTCGTGGAGGAGTGCTTTCACGTCCTCGACAAAGCTATTCACATGTCTTCCTCCCCTGTCGAGACATTCCGCCTTGTACGCGCTTTTTAATGCTCCCCGCCATGCCCAGATCATCAGAATTGTCACAAGAATCGTTGCCACCCCATACAGCAGGATCAGAACAGACTGATCACCCTTTGTGTATGTATAGATCTGATTCACCTCATCCCATACCTCTTTTTGTTCTACTGTTCCCAGTGTCCCAAGCATGGAGAGGAAACGGATTCCATTCAAAACCATGAATACAACATACGCTACTTCAACTGCCAGATAGATCAGTCCTTTGATCTTCTGTTTATGCATGATATTTCCAAATCCCATCAGCACCATAGAGAGCTTCGTCTCCATGCCGCCTTCCCTGATTGCCGCCGTACAGGTGTACGGTGTCGGGAATTCATTGACATGCCTTTTTCTTATTCCCATCCTCTTCTCACCTCGTTTAGATTCCATCACTGTTCATTGCCTCATTCATCGCTTCCGCCTGCTCTGCGGCGTTGTCATGTGTCACACTGCCGTTGCGGATTCCTTTTCCCATGTTTTCAACCGGAGTCCAGCAATTATTCATCTTGGCGACAAACGGCTGAAGAATCGATGTGTCGTTGAAAGTATTATTCTGTGCCATAACAAGAGGATCTTCCGCAATTTTAGTATCCTTCAGAAGTTCCGTGTTACATGGGATCACATTTCTGAGTTCATAATGTGTCCGCTGCGCCTTCGCAGATCCCAGATATACGGCAAGCTCTACCGCTGCTACCATATCTTTACAGTTTGGATTCACGCCGATCGCCTTGGACCCGGCGTAAGCCATCATCTGCTTTTCCTCTCCATTCAGTGTATAAGCCGGAAGAGCGATTGCGCCCATGTTATCACCCAGCGCCTCCTTCACCGCATTGGCGTCCCAGGAACCGGAAAACATGGCGGAAATGCTTCCGTCACGAAGTCCCGCAATACCAGAACCGTCGGCGTCGATTTTAAAATTCGGATTTCCCGCCAGATCTATAAGATAATCTGTCACTTCCACGGATTTCTCTCCCCCGAAATCCACGCCCTTTGCCTCGTCCGTTCCATCTCCGAACAGGGTACAACCGTTACCGATATAAAATGCCGGAAGATACCAGGAGTTTGTCATCGGGAAAGAGACAACGCCTTTTTCCAGCATCGTATCCAGATTTTTCACGTCCTCTTCGTCAAATACACTCTTGTCATAGTACATAAACCAGGTGTTTGTTGTAAACGGCACACCGTAAAGCTCCCCGTTCTTTGTCAGGGATGAGATGACTTCCTCTGTATTTGTTCTTTCGATCTCCTCTCTGTATTTTCCCCCGAATTTCACCAATGCGTTTGCATCCGTCATCGTGGTAAGTGTATCGTTTGCATACATAAACACATCGGCACTCGCCTCCGGATCCTGCGCTACCTGGCCTGCCGCCGTCGCCTCATCCGCTACACCATAGACAAAGGTGATATCCCATTCGGGATGTTCGTCCGCAAATTTCTCACACGTCGTCTGAAGCCATTCTCCACTGTCCTTTGACTGATCCTCCGATGGGGACCAGACCATCAGACGGACTTTTTTCTTTCCGCCGGACGATCCATCTTCGCTGTTTCCGCACCCGGCAAGCATGGATGCGCCCAGTACTGCCACCAGCAAAACTGCCAACCCTCTTCTCTTCATCGTTCTGACCTCTCCTTCCAGAAGTTTCGTTTTGTTTCGTTAAGACATACTATACATGCCCCATTTCGGTTCGTCAACCCTATTTCTCGTTTTCAATCATGCATTTCTCTGTTTTTCACATGTAAAAGTCCTCATTTTTATATCATTTGCACAATTATTTTTCTTTCTTTTCTTCATTCGGCGATCGAAACTTTTGTTTTACAAGTTTCGTAAAACAAATTGCATTTTCCGTAAGTATTCGGTATAATAGAGAAAACAGGTGAATTCATGGTTAGACTTCAGAAAGGTGATTGTATGGCTACAATTTTAGATATCGCCGAGAAGCTTGGCGTGTCCAAGGGTACTGTTTCCAAGGCGCTGAACGGCGCTCCGGATATCAGCGAAACATTGCGAAAAACGATATTAGAAACCGCTGTCGAGATGGGATATACGAGACGGCGCAGACAGAAGCAGACAGCAAAGAAACTCTGTATTCTTGTAGAAAATCTGGATTACGAGGAGCCGCACCAGTTTGGCTATGATATTGTTACCGGATTCCGCCAGATGGCGGAGCCCGCCGGATTTTTGGTTGAGATCTTCCCGATAACGGAGAAGCTGCAGCGCTCCATCTCTTATGATATGTTCATGCTCCAGCACGATTATCTCGGTGCGTTTGCCCTTGGATTCACTCTTCAGGATCCATGGATGACAGATTTTCAGACGAGCAGTACCCCCACTGTACTGTATGACAACTATATCAAAACCAATCCCAGAACAGCCTATGTCGGTGTGGACAACAATGAGGGGATGGAGCTTGCCGTCTCCCACTTAAAAGAACTGGGACATAAAAAGATCGGATACTTAAGCGGAGCCCTTGGCTCTCATATTATGCAGGTACGTCATAAGGCGTTCTTCCAGGCCATGCGGCAGAACGGCCTGCGTGCCGATTCTGACTTTGCCGGGGCATCCTACTATATCAGCCAATGTCTTGAGAAGCATCTGCCCCGTCTGATTCAGATGGGTATGACCGCCATTATCTGCAGTCACGATCTACTGGCAAACGCGGCTATGATCCAGTGCCAACAGTTCGGAATTCGCATCCCGGATGACTTAAGCATCATCGGTTTTGACGATCTGCCGATCTGCCCGTACACCTACCCACCGATGACTACCGTCCGCCAGGAGCGGACCGAGATCGGCAAATGCGGCTACTATGCGCTGGACAGTCTGAGAAACAGTGTCTCCATCGGCACACTGTTGCTGCATGCCAAATTGATGGTGAGAAATTCTACCGGACCGGTGTCGGAGAAGAATTAAGATTTCAAGGTATACAAAAAGAGGACTGTCCTGCTGATAACAGCCGACATCCTCTTTTCCTCTCCATTCTTCTCTTACTTAATTAATTTCTGTATCTTTCTTGCCTCCGTTGTCCCTGCTTTTCCCAGCAGTTCAAACAGAAGCGCTTCGTAGGTTGTAAGGATAGCGCCCTCCAGTCTCGCCCGTTCCAGCGCCATTTCCAGATCCCGCGCTTTCCTGCTGGAGATGCAGTCTGTCACAAGAACGGGCTGAAAGCCTCTGCTCTTGAGATCGATCACCGTCTGCAAAACACAAATGTGGGATTCAATTCCGCAGAGAATCACTGACTTCTTCCCACCCAGCTTCGGAATCACTTCTTCCGCCGCACTGTAACTGATTTTTTCCAGGTATTCCCTGGTTCCTGCGGCTTCCACGATTTCCGGCACTGTCATACCAAGTCCTCTTGTATACTGCTGTGTGAGATAAATCGGAACTCCGAGTTCTTTCAGTCCTCTCAGCAGAATCACCGAGTGAGCCAGCAGTGCCTCTTTTTCCTGCATCACCGGCATCAGCCGCTCCTGATAATCTACAGCTACAGCCGCCACGTCTTCTCTTCTAATCAACATTCTATCCTGTCTCCTTTTTGACCTTTGCTTTTCTTGTCATAGATTCCTGTTTTCCGCTGTCTTCTCTTCTGCCTGTTCCAGAGAATCGTATCCATAGAAACGTACCATAAATCCTAGAATTTGCTCCGTCAGATTTTCTCCCCGTTCCTCCATCTCCCTGATCATTGCGGCGTACAGAGCGATCGTCCGATCCGAATATGTACTGATCTCTCCCCTCAAATACGTCTCCTGCGAGGTGTCCCACGGCGTATCCTCAGAGGTATAAATCTTTCTTCCGGTTCCTCCAAGATTCGGAAACCGCCTGGAAAAGTCTTCGGCCCACCATATTTCCTGGCTGATCACCTCTTCCTGCATCCGGATTCTCTTGCCGCTTCTTTTCGGAAGGATTTCCCGGAAACGCTCGTATTCCTCCGGCGCTGTGCTCTCCATCATTCTGGCATACTTCTCTGTCAAAAGATTCCATCCTTCCTTCCAGGCATCCCGGAGATCCTGAAGATAGCTTTCCAGCACCTCTTCTGTCCATGCCAAGAACTGGCTTTTCCTCATAATCTCAAACGTCTCCCGGTCATCCTGGCAGGAGGCTCTTCCTCCTTCATTATGTACCTGCTGGAACTGTATCCATTCTATATCCACCACAGCCTCAATGAACCGCTCTTTCTTAGTCATCTTTTTGTCCCTTTTTCCTTTCCATCAAAACCAGCCGTTCAAAGACTGCTCCCTTTTGTTCTTCCAAAAAGACTTCTTTCCGGTCAGAAATTCCCTGAGCGTTCAGTTCTCCGACAACCATCCGGCAGATCTGCTCAATTATTTTTTCTACCCCGGTGTCCCTCAGATCTTTTTGCATCAACTCCTCCAACAGTGTACAAAGTTCCGGTATCCTCCGGAATGTCTCCATCCCCCTTATCTTCCATTTATAAAACGGCATGTATGTTTCATTCAAAAGATAGGCTGTCTCTGTCGATGCCTGAATAAACTCGGTCAGAGAGAAGTACATGGCTCCAATCGCCTCCCGTCTCTTCGCCCGCGGGAAATTATACTGTCCTGCCTGCGCCATACGTCCCAGAGAAAGGCAGAGCCTTTTTAAGCGCACTGTCTCTGGTTCCCTTAAAAACCCCTCTCTTCGCTTTGAAAATTTCCCAAGTGGATCGTCAAAGACCTCTCCGTTTGTAGCAGTCCGCAAATTCTCCTGGGTAATAGAGAGCCAGCTCTCATCGTCTTCCGGTGCTTTCCTGTATCCTGTCAGTTCTTCAAAAAATGCTCCGATTTCAAACACGCCGACCCTTTTTTGACCATGTGAAGTCGTATTTCTGGCTTTATATCCCAGAAATTCTTTCGGAAGCGCTTCATACGCCTCCTGAAGCCGCGCTCCGATCTTCCGGTAATCCTTCTTTGTCAGCCAGAGGCAAAATCCCGGGCCAAAATCATGGTCCGTGGACAAAACGTCATCATATCCAAGACACTCCGAACCCTCCCCGCACAGTCCTGCGGCAATCCGCCCCGCATAGTCCGGAAACTTCATCTCAATCATTGGTTTCCCGTATTTCTCATAGTAGGCTCTGGCAAGTTCCATTCCTTTCATCTTACTTTTTTCGGCCGCCTGTTTTCTCCCAAGCAGATCTGACACCAGAGACAGATTCTGCTTTGTCACCCGATAATACTCATTTTCCCCGTAGAAACGATCGATCTCTTTTAATGCTCTCCGGTAATAGTTCGCAGACGATTCCAGATCTCCTTCGTGGAAACAGGCCTCCCCAAGCCCGGAAAGTGCCGACGCAAAATGGGAATCTTTCCCGTCCCGGGTCTTTTCAAAAATCCGTACGGCCATCTCCATGTGACGTTTCCCTTCTTCTATCTCCTGCATCTGAAAACAGAGATTCCCAAGATTTGTGTGTGTAATGGCCACCTCGATTTCCGCATCATCCAGTTTCCGGATGATATCCATCGCCAGTTCCAGCTCCTGTTTGGCCTCGTCAAGCCTTCCCGTCTCACTGTAGAGGAGACTGAGATTATTGTGAAGAGACGCCATACGATAGTCCGGCCCGGTTACATGTTTGCGGAAAATCAGGTGCGCTTGTCTGTATAACGCTTCCGCCTCCGCATAGTTTCCGGCCGCACGGTATCCCGTAGCCACATTTAACAACATCGTGCCGTATTCCATTGTCCCAGACAAACCCATAGCGTCCGCAAGCTCCATTGCCTGATCGGCGCAGAGCAGACACTCCTCATAACGGCCTGCCGCACGGTAATATCCCATGAGCTCATTTAAAATAGCAAGAATCGAACCGTTCTCACCCGCTGCCGCCGCCTGTTTCAACCCCTTTTTCAAATAAGCTTCGGCCTCATTTCCCTGCCCGGAGGAATAAAGCAAATCCAACCCCTCCAGATACTGCCGCAAATCAAACATCGTCCCCTCCTATTCTTGCATGTCCAGTTCCACCGGACAATGATCGCTTCCAAGAATCTCCGTGTGAATCTTCGCGTCCTCCAACCGGCCCTTTAACGCCTCCGACACAACAAAATAATCAATACGCCACCCTGCGTTTTTCTTTCTGGCGCTGAACCGATAGGACCACCAGGAATAAACGCCCTCCTGATCCGGATAAAAATAGCGGAACGTATCGATAAATCCCGACGCTTTCAGAGTGCGGAACTTGTCTCTCTCCTCATCTGTAAATCCAGCGTTTTTACGATTTGTCTTTGGATTCTTCAGATCAATCTCCTCTGCCGCCACATTGAGATCCCCACAGAATACGACCGGCTTTTTCTCTTCCAGCTTCTTTAAGTAAACCAGAAAATCCGTCTCCCACCGCATCCGGTAATCCAGTCTTGCAAGCTCATTCTGTGAGTTCGGTGTATACACGGTGACAAAATACAAATCATCATATTCCAGAGTGATCACACGGCCTTCCTGGTCATGCTCCTCGATACCGATCCCGTACCGCACGTTCAAAGGCTCCCGCTTTGTGAAAATCGCCGTCCCGGAATACCCTTTTCTCACCGCGTAATTCCAGTACTGATAATATCCCGGAAGCTCAAGTTCCAGTTGTCCCTCCTGCATCTTCGTTTCCTGGATACAGAAAATATCCGCGTCCGCCTCCCGAAAAAAATCCAGGAATCCTTTCTGCACACACGCCCGGATTCCGTTCACATTCCATGATATCAATTTCATAGCTTCCATTCCTCCTGTATCGTTATTTTTATCTGATAACATAAAATCGTTTAAAACACAAAGCTTCTTTAAAAATCAGATTTCTTTTTTCTGTCCTTTCTTATGCATTATATCATCCCATTCTTTCCCTGTCATTTTCTTTTTCGCGTGTCTCCTGACTCTGAAAAGAAGTGGATTTCTTCTCTTCTTTATTGTATACTGAGTTTGATAGCGTGCTAAAGGGAGATGGAGGACAACATCATATGAAAATTGAAAAAATTACGGAGCAGAAAAAGCGGTTCCTCGATCTGCTTTTGCTTGCCGACGAGCAGGAAAGCATGATTGACCGCTATCTGGATGAGGGCGATATGTACGCCCTATACGATGACGACTTAAAAGGTGTCTGCGTCGTTACCCCAGGAGATGACGGCTCCTGCGAGCTGAAAAATATTGCCGTCTACGAGGACTGTCAAGGCAAAGGCTACGGAAAACAGATGATAGATTATCTGACAGATGTCTATTCCGGATCGTGCCATACAATGTATGTAGGGACCGGGGACAGCCCGCTTACCGTACCGTTCTATAAAAAATGCGGGTTTACTGAATCCCACCGGATAAAAAACTTCTTTACGGACAACTACGATCACCCAATCTTTGAATGTGGGATCCAGCTTGTCGATATGGTCTATCTGAAAAAGGCACTATAGCCTGAACAGGGGGAACCCATGCGATCTTTTTCCCATGATTCCCCCTGCATATTTTCTATCCTTCATCTCTGTAAAATACTTCTTTTAAGAATAACCCCTGAGCCGGAGCTAAAAATCCTGCTTCTGCTCTTTTCTTTTCATTCAGAATCCGAGGCAATTCATCTGCCCGACGTTTCCCACTCCCCACTTCCAGAAGAGTTCCGCTTAAAATGCGCACCATGTGGTACAGAAATCCGTTCCCCCGAAAAACCAGATAAAGCTTATCTGGTTCTACCTCGACTCGGATTTCGTCGATCCGCCGCATACAGCTTTCCTCATCCTTGCGGTCTGTAAAGCTGGAAAAATCGTGGCGTCCAATCAAATATCCAGACGCTTCTCTCATTGCCTCGATATCCAGCTTCTCCGGGTAGTGGTATGTATATTTTCTTGAAAAGACACACGGCTTTTCCCGTAAATCAATATGATATTCATAACACTTTCCCTTTGCGCTTCTGCGTCCATGAAAGGTATTCGGTACCAGCTCGATTTCCCGGATACGGATATCCTCCGGAGCCCTCTCATTCAACTTCCGAAGAAATTCCCTTTCCTCGACTTTCCCGGACAGTCT
>OAUH01000175.1_pt1 | contig 48556 bp, 63 predicted proteins | sample 1495121 | NCBI WGS metagenome assembly OAUH01 (sample SAMEA2580006, study PRJEB22360) | human gut metagenome | reverse complement strand
TAATAATATTAATAATAATATCCCCCCTACCCCCCAAGAGGGGGACGTTGCATCTGGCAAAACTTGGAGAGATGATTTTGATATTTACCTCTCGGAAGTAACAGAAGCATTTGAAAAAATATCTTCCGACAAAGAGTTTATAAAAAACAGACAAAAATATCATCCAGAGTTGGACATCGTATTGTCCCTAAAAAAAGCATTTGAAGACTATTGGAGCCAAGAAGCCGGTTGGAAAAGGAAAAAGATCAGCAAGACCAAAAACATCGATTGGGTTAGCACATTCAAAAAGGCCTTAGACCAACCGCAAAATAAAGTCTATAAACAAAGAAATGTCAATCCGGAGCCGGAGCAGCTTACGCCGCTACAGGAAAGGTTTAGAAAATTCTTGGAGGACAATGGCCCTTTGTTGTTGAAAATGCCTTCACAGCCCACAGATCAAGAAGTTGAATCTCTTGCGAAGATGAATAAGAGTATGCTGACAGATATAGTGAGAAAAATAAACAACGACAGCTATATCACCCGCTATAAAAACAGTGTATACCAAACAATCATGGAAATTAAAAAGAAAGAGTATGGATAACAGAGTTATGCCGCATGATACAGATGCTGAAAAAGTAGTTTTGGGAACAATTATGTCCGATCGCAATGCACTGAACGAGGTGAGAGAAATATTGTCTCCTAATTGTTTCTATGATAACTTAAACAATCAAGTCTACAAAGCCATTATCGCAATAGACTCCAGAGGAGAAAGTCCAGACTTGATCACTGTCACAAACGAAATGAGAAAAAAGAACGAATCCGTCGATTTGTTTGCTATCAGTCAGATTTCGAGTTATTACACAAACGATATTTACCAACATGCAGCATTATTGCATGATAAGGAGAAAAGGCGCAGATTTATAGAAATCGGCATGACCATGCAGAATAAAGCCTTCAGCGAATCGGAAGATATCGTCGATATCATGTCAGAAGCGGAAGAATCCCTTAAATCCGTGTTCCAATCTTCAAAAAGCAATATGTCTACAATTGACGATGCTGTACGTGAAGTGACAAAACAAATGGAGTTTAATTCATCCGGTGATAAAAAACTGACTGGAACCCCCACCGGATTCTCAAAAATTGACGGGAGAAGCGGAGGATTACAAAAATCCGATTTGATTATCATTGCGGCTGATACATCTTCCGGTAAGACGAGTTTATCAATAGCATTTGCCCTTTCTTCGGCTTGTTATGGGGACGGAGTGGCATTTTACTCTATGGAAATGAAGAAAGAGCAAATCGCCGCTAGGATGATCTCAATCGAATCAGGAATACCCGCAAATGAGATCATGTATTCACGCCTTTCACCGGAGCAATTCGACAGGATAGACAGAGGCATTGGAAAACTTGCCGGAAAACCTGTTTTTTTTGACGATAGGAGCACTTCTAACATTGATACGATACTCGCATCCATTAGAACAATGAAGCTGAAATACGGCATCACAGGGGCTATTGTGGATTACTTGCAAATTCTAACAGTAAACATGAAAGGGAGCAATAAGGAGCAAATGATGGGAGAAGCAGCAAGACGATTGAAAAATTTAGCAAAAGAACTGGACATTTGGATAATTGCTTTATCACAACTAAACAGGGATTCCATTAATCCTATCCCTTCTCTTGCCCGCCTTCGCGATTCCGGGCAGATCGGGGAAGCTGCAGATGTTGTCATTTTGATTTATAGGCCGGAATTATATGGCAAATTTTACCCTGAGCCTTTTCAAAATGCAGAAACGAAAGGAACCGCAATGATCGATATTGCGAAAGGCAGAAATATTGGCCTTGAGAAATTTATTGTTCAATTCAGCCCTAAAACAACTCATTTTTATGAAATGGATCAATCTTATAGACTTGTAGAAGAAAATGACGCTCCTTTTTAAGCGACCAATATCATGAAAATAAACGTATTCAACACCCAATGCCGTATCGGTAGCAAAGTCCGATACAAGGGTAAAATCAGAGAAGTGTATGACATCAATCGAATCACTCACGAACTGTGTTTATCAAGAAGTGCTAAATGGATAAGATGCACAGAAGTAGAATTATTAACTCATAGATATGAAACAATATAACAGTTGGGACGAAATAGACAAGGATACCGGCGGTCTTGTTACGAGTCTGACATATATCGTCCTATTCGTCAACGACCAAGTGTATAATTTCGAAATGCAGCTTTCCGATCACATCAAGGGATGCGGACTTTATCGCCAAAAGGTCAAAATGCTGATCAACAGCATGGACCGCCAAATGGCCGCATACAATAGGCAAATATGCAGAACCGCAGGTGTAAACGCGGAAGCCATGGCCCTCATTACGCAGAGCATGGAGGACGATATCAAGCCTCATATAGATCGCTATGGATTTACCGTCAGCCAGGCATTGCATAATGCCGGATGCCATGAAGATTTGAATAAAGCCCTTTCCATTTGCTCTACGGTGGACATGTTATGCCAGACATCCCAAATTACCATCCGGGATTTCTTTACCGCCATAAGCAAATATGCCCCATTGGCTTACAATCCCCTTCAGTATCTCACCATGGATAAGATGCTGCACTTTGCAAGGGAGCTTACAGAGGTACTTACCCCCAAAGAGATACATGTGAATTTGAATGAGTTGCCAGAAATTGCAAACGCTTTTCAGGCCATAGCAAATAATATGCTTAGGGCGGAAGTATTTGAAAAAGCGTTTGAATCATGCGAAAAATGACAAAAAAGATGAAATATGAAAGATTGGATAGAAGAAGAAGAAATAAAGCGCCTCGAAAAGGAGCGCGACAGGAATTTGGCAATACACTGTGACTATGTGGCTGCTAAGTATCAAAGGATGATTGATAAGATTAAGATCAAGAAAGAAGATAAAAATTAAAAAGAATATGAATATGAACGAATTTATGACTATACCAGGAACAACTTATATTGTCACTCCTGATTTAAAAATAATCAACTCAAAAACAAATAAGGAAAACCGTTGTACTAATATATCTGTATTAATGGATGATGGCCTTAGGCACGGTTTTAGACGTGAACGCCTAATCTATGCGGCCAAAAACAATATTAACCCGTTGCATATACCTAAATATATTATTGTCAATAAAAACGGAGATGGGATGGAGAGGTATGATTTTTATAAAAAGCACAAAAGAGGGAGTGTAAAGTGTAGATATCCGTTTGATGTTAATGAGTATGAAAAACTAATTGATTGCCTGAAAAAAAAGGAACGTCCTTTATTTATTATGAATTACATTAAAGATATAGAAAATTATTGCAAGTTTCATTTGGAGGTATCGAATGAAGAAGCGTACGAATTAGCAATAAGCGCGATTATGGCAACAATTGATAATGTGGAAAATGGCGTCTTTCCGCAATCTATAATAGGATATATACTAGGAACCTCTAAGAAAATGCTTTCCGCAAGAATAAAATATAATAAAACATTTCTTAACAAGCTCGATAAACGATATGAATAAGGACGACTTATTTAAGGTGTTTTTAATAAATGACCTGATGGATTTGCCTAATGCCGTTACTAAAATTTTAGATATGGATTTAGAAGATAGGAATAAAATATACCGAGAGTTGATTAGACTGAACGATAACGATTTGTCTTATGACTGGTTTCAAGAAGTTTACGAAAGTGATTTATCTGAAAGAAAGCAAAAAAAACAGGACTTCACACCAAATTCTCTGGGAGTATTATGTTCATTACTAACATCTCAAACCGGAAGTATACATGAACCTACTGCCGGAAATGGATCTATGATCATTGCGGATTGGTGGCAACGTTGTACGAAATTATTACCCTGGGAACATTTCCCATCTCAGAATATTGTATCATGTTGGGAATTATCTGATAGATCAATTCCTATACTTCTTTTAAACTTATCGATTAGAGGAATTATGGGGTATGTTTATCACGGGGATGTATTAACAAAAGAAGTTAAGCAGAAGTATATCCTTCTTAATCGCAAAGATGATACACTTTCCTTTTCGGAAATAATAAAAGCAGATACTAATGCTAAAATAGTACAAGAATTATGAAATTAAATGATGTATATAATAAATGGTTGTCTGTCAAGAGAAGACAAGTTAAGGAATCAACACTAAGCTGTTATCAGCTCATATATATAAAGATACTGGCTCCTAGATTTGGATCTACAGATGTGGAGACCATGAATAAGAAGGTTGTTACAACATTTCTTTATGAACTTCTTGATTCAGGCACTAAGTCAAAGAAATACTGCTCAGATATCCTTATAGTCATAAAGATGCTTATTCGCTACGCTGGTGACGAATTGGACATCAATGTTCCCGATACAGCTTGGAAGGTTATTTGGCCAACCAATAATAAGGTTGGCGTTTCAAAATTAGAACGTTACACGCAAGAAGAATATCGTAAAATTGTTGAGTATGTTATGGATAATCCATCACCTCGCAATTTAGGCATTTTATTAACAATATGCACAGGCATGAGGATTGGCGAAATTTGTGCGTTACAGTGGCGGGATATAGATATTGTTGGCAATACAATTCATGTCAATAAAACAATGGAGCGCATATATCTTCCTGGAAATATCGGTACCGACAGGAAAAAGACGGTGGTTGAGATAGGAGCTCCTAAAACTAGTTCATCAGATAGGCACATACCTATTCTTAAAAATATTTTACCCATTGTGAAAAAGTTCTATGCCGTATGTAAGCCAGATTATTATGTTTGCACCTGCTCTGAGGATTTTATCGAACCTCGAACTTTACGTACATATTATCGAATTTTTATTCTTGAAAAAGTAAAGTTAAATCATTGCATTAAATTTCATGGATTACGACATACTTTTGCAAGTACCTTGATTGAAAATAAAGTCGATGTTAAAACTGTATCCACAATTCTAGGACATTCGGATATAAGTACAACCCTCAATGTATACGTACACCCATCAAATGAAGCCAAAATATGCGCTGTTAATGGAGGCTTAAAAGGAATATTCAGATAGTTTGGATACGGAATAATAAGAAAGAAGATAATAATTAAAAAAGAATGAATATAAAAACAATATCATTTAATACTCCTGACTCCGATATTTTCAAAAAGATAGTAGGTGTTGCTAAGACCGGTTTCTTTGATGGGCGCTCAACGACCACTTATTTTGAGGAATGTCGATGGTTCGTGGAACGATATGAATGTATTATGGTCTTTACGCGTGATATAGGCTATCATACGAGTGGCTGGTGGAAAAATCCCGATTACGAACGCTGTTATCACTTGTCTATCTCTTTTCCTGGAGGAAGGAATAACAAGAAACTGGAACATATCCTCAATAAATTTTTTGGAAATAACAAACGGTTGTTATGGTGTGAGCCTCCATATAGCGAGGAAGGTAAAAAGGCTGGGGTATATCATTATCGGCTCTTTTGCGATGAAAATTGGCAGCCAATATTTCCACGTGGTGAGGTCTATTCTACACAGTTTACCGAAATGGGTTGGAAATCATTTTCTGAATTACATCGAATAATTTAAAACTTAAAAAGAACTGAGTCTAATGGATAAGATACAACAATCAATAGATTTTCTCCGGAAGTTGGAAACGGACGAACCGTTTTATCTTGGTTTCTCCGGTGGTAAAGATAGTGTCGTTATTTTGGATCTAGCCGAACGTGCTGGAGTTCGTTTCACCGCTACCTATGCCAACACGACGGTGGATCCACCGGGTACAATCTCTTTCATCAAAAATAATTATCCGCAAGTGGTTATTCGGCATCCGGAAAAATCATTTTTTCAGCTTGTAAGCGAAAAAGGTTTTCCATCCCGGATGCGCAGGTTCTGCTGCGAAAAACTAAAGGAGCGATATGGTATAGGTAAAAGGACGATTGAAGGTATGCGAGCAGAAGAAAGTTCGAAACGTGCATTGTATGAGCCGGAGCAGTGTGATAGTAGAAAGTGGATGAAGGGTGCAAAGCATATTTTACCGATCTTATCCTGGACGGAAAATGATGTATGGCGGTATATCCGTAAGCGTGGGCTGCCTTATTCAAAATATTACGATCCACCTTACTGTTTAACCAGACATGGTTGTGTTGGTTGCCCACTGGCGACGGTACATCAAGTGCAGACAGAATATAAACTGTTCCCCGGTTACGCCCGGCAGATGATCCGATCAATCGGAAAGTACATGGATAATAAACCGGACAATGCAATAGCGAGAAACTTCTCTGATCCTTACGAGGCATTTTATTTCTACCTGAATGAGATGTCGATGCAAGATATACGACGATTAAAGAAAGGTTTGTTTGGATTCAATGCCAAACAAATTATTGAAAAAGAAATATTTCAACTATAAAAACAAATGAAGGTATGAAGTATTTAAGAATACATACTGCGTTGTGGGCTATAATATGTCTTATATCTGTATTGTTTAATGCAATATGTTATATTCTTTATGCTTTTGTTAGATTCCTTTGGTGTTTCCAGGTTGAAAAATGGAGCGATTTTAATAGATGTGATAATCGGTGGAATAATCATTGGGATGGAACTACATACGTAGACCACACACCACTGGATACTTTTAGAAGATATTTTAATATGTTTGATTAACAACTAAATATACATCTGCTTGATAGTCTACTTGCCGATATAGCCTCATAGCAGGCACATCAGCCTCCTTAGCCGGCACACCTTCTCGTTGAAGTTGACCGGCTCAAAGTCAAGGGAGTCAACCAGGCGGTCAATCTCGCGTCTGGCTGACTCCCTTTTTAATTTTCTTATTTCTTTTTTATTCGCTTTACGCATAGCTTTTCCCGTTTATGTTTGCGGCAGTCGCATATAAACAACTGCACATCCTCGTACAACATCCTACCTAAATAACCGGCCAAATACGCTACTTCTTCACCTCCTATAGGCATTTTAAATGCCGTAGCTATATGATCCTCCAAATGGCGGCATTCGTGCTTTAGGGAGTTTAAAAACTCTTCCGGGGACGAAGTCTTGCTTATGACCATTACAGATTTCCGTAGCTTGTAATTGGAGTACGTGACACCGGTATCAAGTTTGCATGACACCAAATTATTGTAAGCCTCTCTTGCCTTGTCTTTCGGACAATCTATTGATTTCAACAAACCTATGATCTCTTCCGTATAATAGCAGGTGACACGATAAAATATATGCACCTGCCAATCGTACTTCATTATGTATAGGCCTCTTCTTATCATATTTACATCATTTCATCCCAAATAATAGGCGTTCCAGAACCGATGCAATCAGCATAGAAACGAGTAAATACAATACCATCGTAAGCATCCGGATCGTCGCAAACGTTCTTCACGTATAAAGCAGCATATTGATCATGGGGAATGGAGGAGCCAAGAAAATCAGCCTTGCACATATTGGCAACATACACATAGTCATAGCCGCCTTTCTTCTTTACATCGACGTTATATTTTTTAAGCATTTCGTCGATCTGCTCTTTTGTCCAGGGCTGTACCTTTATTTTCTTGCCAGTTCCATCTTCTTTTTCCATCATGGAAATAGCCCAATCACACATAGCCTTAGAAAAATGCCAGCCATATGCGCTTAAATAAGCTTTCATCCCCGAAGGAAAATCATCGTACATATCTAATCTCATATCTTTACTTTTTAAGAAGGGGCACAATGTCCCCTTCTGATTTAACGTCTGCGTCTGCGGTATTCCCCGGCATACCGTCCGGTTCCTCTCACGCCGCGCCTTTCACCGAAACCTTCTCCACCGCGTCTCCACATATCGCGGAATTCATCGTCGTCGTCATCGTCATCGTCTCGGAATCCCATACCGCCTTCCATTGCTTTTCTCTTGCCTTCCTTGCAACCAAGTTTATAGGCTTCTTCTATCGCTTCCATCAAGTCTTCGTCTTCATAAGCATCGAACTCTCTGAAAAGCTCTTCTAGTTTTCTATTTGATCCCATAATTATTACTTTTTAGTTGTTTCCTTAACTCCAAGCTGTTGCATCAATTGCTTGTTTAGCTCCATAAGTTCAGACATGTTCTTGCTCATATCAGACATCTGGGCCTTAAGGGTGTTGATTTCCTGTTCTTGACGTTGCTTTTCTGCAAATTCAGGATTGATCATTGTCAACATCTCATCGCAGGATGCTATCACGCTGAGATCATAGTCCCGACTGTTAACCCTATCCAATCTTTTTTGTTTTATCATGGATATTTCATTGTTCATCGCATCGCGGGAACATGAGACAACAAGATTCCCGTTTTGCCCAAAGTCGGCTATATCACTACCGGAGGGAAGATTCTGAAACGTCGTGTTCTGACCATTAATATTAGCCACGACATCTACGACCATCTCCATCTGAGGTATCTGCCCCATAGGAGCGGGCATAGGATATTTAGGCTTGGGTGCAGAAACGCTTACCACAGAACCAATCTCTATGAAATGTTTGGCTTCCTTATGAAGAATATACAACTGATTATTTACTCGAAGATTCTGAAACATGATTGTTTGATTTTAAAGGAGTGTGGTTATTGCAATTTTTACAACAACCACAGAGCTCCATGTTAATTACTACTTGCTTCGCAAAGAAGCCGTTTCTGCTGTAGGAGCCGGAGTAGTTGTCGGTCTATATCCACCATTAACAAGATACAATTCGTTCGTGTATTTGTTGTAATGGATCTCATAGATACCCGGACCGGCAAGGTTCTCTACTCGCACAGGCACATCGCCGTAAGCCATCAACGGTCTCGTGTCTCCGTTCGTCCCTATCAGAATGGGCAGTGTTGCTGTTGTTCCAGCCGGGATAGCTTGACGGAGATTGACATAGAAACCGCCTACATAATCCCGGTTACGAAACGCATGGTTCGGAAGCTCTAATGTCACGTTCTCCGTCCCTACCGTCACAGCCACCGTTGGCAAGGTGTTAAAGTTTGCCCTGCCAAGTGAAGGGAACGGAAAAGGAAATCCTGTAAAAAAGTTAGGCCACATAATTACCTCCTTTCTTACCCGGATCAACCCCAGTAGTTATTGCAACCACATCCGTAACCGCCGCGTCCATAAGCCGCGTCACCGGCATAAGCACCGAAAGCGGCCGCACGATAGGTTTCCGGGTTATACACCTGCAACTGTGGATAAGGAACGGATACCGTTGGAGGCATCTTGCACTTGATACCGTCTACATCACTTTGCAATGCCTGCAAGCCGGCTACCAACGGCGCGATCTGCTGACCGAAGTTGCTCAAGATTGTCGCATTCTGATTACGCTGAGAGATTTCCCCCTCCAAAACTGCAATTCTTGCATCCCTTGCAGCAAGGGCTTCCTGCTGACGGCGTGCCTCTGCGGCATCCATCTTGGCTACAATAGCCTGGAATCCTTCACGGTAAGCGTCCGACAAAGAACGAGTATTCCCTTCCATTGTACGTGTAAGCGTATTCATGTTTTCGCAACTCGCTAAGCGACTTTCATACCCCTGTCGTTCAATCGCAGTCTGCGTTTTGCAGCAACAATCGGCTAATAGAGCAAGGATAGATTGATTGCCCTGCATAATTGCAGTAATGATACTGTTGGTATTCTGTCCCATCTGATTGCCTAAACCGCATATTGCCTGAGATACAGAGTTAATACCAGCAAGGATTTGGTCTGAAGATAAATTCAACGCCTGGGCAAGTGATGCAATGTCCACGCCGTTGCGATTAAGCATTTGCATAATCATGTCTCTTCCTTCATTGGCACCCTGATTGTTGTTTCCGCCTCCAAAACCGAAGTTGCCGTTGCCAAAGATGGCAGCAATCACAATCAACGCAATAATGTCCTGAAAACCGCCGTTGTTCCCGAAGAAACCACCGTTACCGCCTCCACCGTTCATTAATCCCATGAGGTAACCTGTGTCAATACCTCTGTTCTGCAAAGACGGAAGGATTGATGCAAGTAAGCCGTTACTCGCTCCACCTGCCCCGTCTTGATTAAATACATAAGTTTTTTCCATTGTATTTTAAATCTTAGTTACGGTCAATATCAACCGCATCGCAAATGTCGCAAAACAGTAATTGTATTGAATGGTAGAATGTTGTAGGCTTGTTGTAAAGTTGTTGTTAAACTGTCTGATTTTTTTACTTGTTCCCTTTACCGATTAAAAAATTTACGGATCATTTGATAATTTCGGCGGGAAAAGCTTGATGCGCCGGGAATCATATCCTATTCAAAAAAAATACGCTGCCAATTTCTTGACAGCGTACAAATTCTAAGGGAAGCTATAATGATATTGAAAGGAGCTCTTCACCTAACTTGTGTAATGCCTTTTCTAATTTCAAATTTTGCTCTGGCTTAGGGTTTCTATTACCTGACGCATAATGCCACAATTGCTTTTGATTGATACCAGTAATACGCTCTAATCCGGCTTTTGTAAATATGCCAGAATAAAAATCCAAGAGGGATTTTACATCCATTTTGAAAATTAATTCATAATCCCCTTTGAGTTCTTCCGGTATATCGCAACCAAGTTCTTTGCATTCAACGATAAAAGCTTCTATGGCTTCTATCATATTCATTTTTATTTCATCCACGGTCTTTCCGGTGGCAACTATGCCTCCAAGGCCTTCAATAAAAGCAGAATAATTATTTTCTGCTCTTTCAATAATAATTTTCAATGATTTATTTTCCATATTGTGCCACATAAAACTTAATAATGCCATCTTATTAAAAGAGGTACGGAAACAGCAGGACTATTTAAGCCCTGCTTCCCTTAAAATGGAATTTAATGTCCCGTCTTTCAGATCATTGCTTAGGTTGCCCGGTATAACTATAGGCCTTCTGGCTCCTTTCTTATAAAATATCCGGTGATCCCCACGCATTCGGATGAATTCCCATCCATTATCTTCAAGCATGGAAATTACTTCCTTCACTTTCATTACCACGTGTACCTCCTTTTTTAATTTAAAAGTACCCTTCTTACAACGAAGAATCGACAGCACAAAGATAACTATTTTTCTACTATTAGCAAATAAAATGATAACTATTTTTCTACAAAAGCAAAATAATTACACAAGTTCTATCTATAGGCATATTTCACCGCTTTTTCTTTGCAGTTTCAGAAAAAAGGCGTATGTTTGCGGTGTCTAAATTTTCAAAGCGGTACGTTACCGCTGGCTTATGTCAGCGTTTTTTGTGCCCATACATATACGATATTGTTATATAATAATATAACTGCGCCGTGTCGTGGAGTAGAAATACCCACGGAGTTTTGCTTTGAAGACTTAGACAACACGTAGCGCAGTTTTTTTTATGTCTAAAAAATATTCTTCAATATTTTGCCATATCACTATTTTTTCTTTCCTTTGCAATGCTAAACAATTATAAGAGTGGGCAACTCTTATGTAATCCGTAAGGGTTATTTTTATGCCCAATACATATTAGATATATTGTTATATATAAGATATAGCACACGAACGGTGGGGTAACAGAAATGTCCCCAAAATTAATCTTATGATTGTTTAGCAGCCGTGAACGTGTGCTTTTTTTATTTTTATGCTAAACAATCAAATTTTATCCAAAGAGAGTAGCGAAAGCGAAATCAAAGCGTATTTTAACGCAGTATTAAAGTTGTCACAATCAGCCAACGAGTTCCCCGTAAATCTTGATGAGGTGTGGCCTCTTGTTTATTCTGAAAAGAGCAAGGCTGTCCGCGCATTAAGAGATAATTTTATTGAGGATGTTGATTTTATCACCATAGCCCAAAATGGCGAAGGTGGTAGATTTGCTTCAACAGACTATTATCTTACCTTATCTTGCATGGAGTTTTTCATCGCCCGAAAAGTGCGTTCTGTTTTCGAGGTCTACCGTCAAGTTTTCCACAAAACAGCTAACAAATCTTTGCCAACTTCCCGTAAACGTTCCACCGGACTTACAACAAAAGTAAAGGCTTCACTTATGTGGATAGAGGGCGTAAGTCGGTATCTAAATCTGAACGACGCTTCAAAACTCGGATTATTAAAGCAGGTAGCCGAACCGTTAGGCCTCCCTACTCCCGACTACACTCCATCGAAAGGAATCCTCAAATCGGCCAGTGCTTTATTGAAAGAAAACGGTTCATCTATGAGTGCACAGCAGTTCAATGCGAAACTAATAGAGAAAGGATATCTTAAGGAGATAACCCGGCTATCCTCAAAGGGTGGAACAAAGAAATTTAAATCCATTACAGATAAAGGAACTTCATTTGGAGAGAACCAGGTGAACCCAAACAATCCGAAAGAGACACAACCTTTATATTACGAGGACAAATTTGCAGAACTTCTTCAAATTATTAAGATAGCATAATAGCATTATAACTTAGACATTTAGAGGTACGGCGTAAGGACGTACAGCCAATATTATACCAATTAATAAACCAAAAAAATAATTACAAAATCATGGAATTTAAAGATTTAGCAACAAAGTTCGAAGGTCTTACAGCAGATCAAGTAGGGGTATTAGCAGAGTTCGGCAAAAATATTTTAGATGATGCCGGCATATTTTGTTCGCCTTACTGCTTGCTGGGTTTAATTCGGGATATACTCAAAACAGAGGAGTTCGATTTTGAGAGAAACAGACTTACAATAGATTCACTTTTACATATTGTGGAATTAGCCAATGAATTAAATGAGCAGTGTTGGGATGAACATAAAACCCCGTTCGGACTTACAGGCATTAGAAATGACAACCAATATGTCGGATTAGATAACGAGACTAAAATAATAGCATCATGATTGCTACATAAATAACATAGACCCGCATGTTGGGGCTTCGTACCCGGCGTATCACGTTTGGAGGGCTGTTTAACACACAAAGTTATTCGGCCCTTCGTTATATCTATTATGATCAGATAAAAATAGGGGATTCCTGTACATCCCCTTAAAACAGCATTACGCCAATTTCTTGTCATCTATCAAGAAAGAAAAGAAACGAGAATTTTTAGGATAAATCCTCTTCCCATTTTTCACAATATATCGACAGAAAATACGGATTTTGCCGTCTTTTTGCGTTTGATCTTTCACATTAACACCTCCTTTCCGATTTGTCCACCGACCTGTATCGGCAAACTATATTAGTTACACCCTGTCAAGCATAACTAAAAAAGCCCAAAGCTACAGGACTATGGGCTTATGTCTTTTTCTCTGAAGGGAGATAGGACGGAGGTGGCGAATGACAGTTCGCCGGATTGGAGGTGTTAATGTTCCAATCAAACGCATTGCAAATATATAAGTTGAAACTATAATAACGATATACGGTTAGCAATATTTAAGTATAATTTACAAACTCCTTAATGGCATACCAAGCGACTCACGTATATTCCTAACTATAACCTTTAGCAGATAATTTCTGCGTATTCTGTCAGGGTAGATATTTTTCAACTTGTTGATCGATTGCTGCGTAAATCCGGTAAATGACGATATTTGAGATTCACTGAATTTATATTCAGATAGTATAACAACCATGATACCGCGTGAATCAACAATATCACTTCGTTTACACTTTGACAGTATCAGGTCTTCTGATACTTCTGTCTCTTTAGAGACAATTCTTAATATTTTGGCAAAGATTTCAGATTTACACATAATGTTTGAATTTTAGTTATATCTTTGCCTTCGCTACATAAAACTTATCGCACATAATGCAACAAAAGCATAGACATTCATGTTGAAGATATTAAGTCCCCAACGTGCGAGTGTCTATGCTTGTGTATCAGTTTTATGTAGCAGTTAAACGTGATACGTTGGGGGCTTTTATTTTACTTCCCAGCCCCATAGGAAGAGACTATGAACAAAAGTCTACTGCTTCAGTTTGTAAACCATCCGGCCAACAACGATCAGTATTATGACAATGACAGCCGCCATCGCCCAGCCGCCTACTTCTATCTTCATCCGTTGCCAGACTGTCAGCCTCTTTTCGATTTCAACCGGGTATGGTACTCGGATAGTATCTGTTCGGTTTATATATAGCGTGTCTACCCTGTCCTTGTACTTATAGATGTACCTGTACCGATATTCGGCAACGGTATCGCCTCTTTGAATTACAGAGACCGAATCATGTATAAGCACGCTATCGATCCGGGCCGAGTTAAAGAACACGCTATCAATTCTGACCGTTTCAACCGGGACATAACGGACTTGCGTACGGCAAGATGTAAGCATACAGATCAGTGCTATTATCAATAACCCGATCAAACCACCTAATAATTCGTCTTTGTCTCTTTCGTCCATCATAACAAGCTCCATCCGTCAATCACATCTGGCATATCAGCCTCTACCCCATTCTCCACACGGCTCATACCTGCCACAATACGGATCATCTGCTCACGGTCATTTACATTGATCGGATCGTCGGCCGGGATTCCGGCATAATCTGATACGGCCTTTACATAAGCTTCTGTATGGTTTTCTTTCGGTGGCGCCCACCGGGTAATCATCTTGCGGATAGTGTCGAGTTTGTAATTTTTGAAGTAGTTAGATAATATTTTAAACATCGCCCGGTAGCCGTAGGCCATTGTTGTAAACTGTTTAAAAGATTTATCCTCACTGGGCCTTACTTCTCCTTGGAACAAGTCGTTATTAATCCGAATATTACCAGGATTGTTATTTCTAAGTCCTCTTGCTGTCATAATATATTACTCCATTATCTAAATTAAACTTGTCTAAAACTCACTGGGTGGCTCTCGATCTGGACATCCATGTTTATTACATTTCCGAAAATCAAGAGCACTATTCCTAATTATCAATTCCGTATTCTTTTCAGTTAGCTCACGGATACGCTGACGCAATTCTTCTATTTTTGCATACAAAGTATCTATTTTAGTATCCAGTTCACCCACTCTTTTTTCCTTTTTCTCGTATAATTCTTTCCATTCATCAGCATACTGAGTAATGTTATCCGCTTCTGCTTTTTTAGCTTCTGCGGCAGCCTTACGTTTTCGAGATTCATAAAACATGAATGCTCCAATTAACGGCAGGCCCGCTGCGCTGATAAATGATCCTATCAACTGGACTATTTCTTGCATTTCCATCATTTAAAGTAAAAATAATATGCCTAAATAAGTGGATAATAAGGCTGCTATCTCAATCCAGAACATCGGCTTGCTCTGGTAGAACTTATACCAAAATGTGCCCTCTTTTTCTTTGGCAATGCTTAATACAGTATACCCTACATAGGAAAGCCATACTAACAACATTGGCCAGAGGTTCAATGCCACCCAAAGTTGCGATCCGGCAATACAGATGATTGCTCCAGCAGAATGCATCTTGCTCTCATAATCTTCTTTGAAATTGGGAGCTGAACCAACAAAGAACATGCCAGCACAGGACAGAAATGCAATCCATTCCGTGTTTGGTTTACTTACCTCCAATATTGCAGGCATCAATAAACCGGCAGTCAGCCACATCGTTGCCATAAACCACAATTTATGCTCCAGATAGTAATAGGTAGCACTTATGGAATAAGGTACACCCTTAGTCTTTACACACACGGCAGCCGTGTAGGCCGCAATAACAAGCATTGAAATAATCGTCAAAATAGTTATCATACCAATCTTACATTTATGTTAATCAATTCTTTCAAATGGGCATATACCGGATTAATCGTACCATAAAAGCAGTAATATTTCTTCCTTACGCCGTCTTCCATTTCCGTATAATACTTTCCCTGTTCAAGCGTCATGCCTGGCGCATAGAGTTTGGGATCGTATTCCGTGCCTTTGTGATTTTCGTCCATGCGCTCATAAAGAGCAGCCGTATCTACCGAAGGAGGATATATTTCGAGAACCGGATTTATCGGTTGCCGGACTTTCCATAACCAGTCATCGTTAATTACCCGGTTGCCGGTTTCCAACTTCCCGTTAATAAATTCTTTCCATTCCGCATGTGCGTATTTGGCACCAATCGCTTCATCATCCGTCAGTGACATTGCAGACACAGATTTACGGGTGATACGGGATAGTTGCTTCTCTGAATCGTGCGTTTCCGTGTATTTTACGGCTTCCTGTAATTCGGCTGTTGTTCTATGGATTACATCAGGGTAGCCCGTCACCTCAATCGCTTCTACATCTTCCACTGTCTCGGCAGCTTCAATATCAGAGAGTAACTTTTCTGATAGACCTATACAGATATCATTATAGTCTGCCATCTCATTGAGAGCTTCCAATAACAGAGATGATTTATACGAATTCCCGTTTACTTCAACCGTATCTTTTCGAGCACACTGGTCTTTTAGAGACAAACGATCGTATGTATATACATCGTTGTTCTCTATGTAATAGTGCCGGTAGTCGGTGTTGTAGACTTCCTGACGCTTCAAGTCTTTTGCAGTTTGAAGTTTTTCTTCCGGTGTCGGTTCGGGAATAGGCGTCAATTGCATATTGAACACTTCTTCTACGGATGCACCTTCGTTTGCCTCTTTAAAGGCAATCTGTTCTTCTGTCAGCAAAACGTACTTTCCTGCAACGTAATCCTCCCATGTCGTGCCGATATCGTAGTTTGCTGTATCAAGCTTTTCCGGCATTGTGACATATATGTTTGCTGCGTCTTTTTGTATATATATATATTTACTCATATCGCTTATATTTGTTTTTATTCTTCGTAAGCCCAGTATCGGATCAGGACGGTACCGTCACCACCGTCACCTTCTGATCCACCACCGCCACCATAACCACCGCCACCATTTACTCCACTTCCTTTACCTTCTTCATAGTCAGATACTCCTGCTTTTCCATATATTTCACCTCCACCACCTCCACCACCAGCAGCATTCCGTTTACCTGAAGATTCCCCAAAATCTCGAGTCGTATGACCTTGTCCTATACCTCCTTCATGAGCGCTGCCGTTTGATCCATTACCACCATCCGAACCGCCATTACCTCCTATAGAACCGCCTCCACCGCTACCTGAACCACCATCTGAACGCCATGGACCATTTTCGTATCCATCCATACTCCCTCCATAAGCTCTATAATTCGAGTTTAGAAATTGCGAGTATCCCCCATCATTAGGTGGAGTACTATTAGAACTTCTACTACTTCCTTTGCCAACTCTTATTGAAATTGACTGACCCGGTATAACAGGAATAGCATCACCATCTCTCCATCCGGATGTATCTTTTTTAAAGGTTTTTGTATATCCTCCAGCTCCTCCTGTATCTGAATATCCTCTATTGCCTCCGCATCCACCACCGACAAGAAACACATCAACCCACATACATCCCGCTGGAACCGTCCATGTGTAATTTCCTGCCGGATAAAACCGCTTCTGAAAGAATACTAACTTCTTACTTCCTATCGTCCTTCTTCTCAACATATCAATCCTTCTCTTTAACGGTTATTGAATACATGACACCACTCGTAGCGATCTTCAAAATAGACATCTCGAAAGGCACGCCGGAAGTAGTGGTAATAGAACTACCGGACATTGATCTAAAACTGCCAGTAGTAGGGATAGGCTGCGTAAAAGAAGCGGTAGGATTACAATCAAGGTATATCTCTTCGCCTACATTCAGTGCCCTTGCAGACTCATTTATCGACAGGTTTGAAGCGGAGGATAGGGTAGCCTTAACCAACCTCTTGCTTGTCGGTATATTCACAAGAGTGGTGACAGTATTACTCCCTGTGCTGAAGTTTACTATATCATCCACCTTCTTCTTGTCCTCCGCCGACATATACCCCGCTGTGGTGGGGGTAGCGATAGGGGGAGTGCGGTATTGACCGTTGCTGGAGAGGTATTTTGTACCATCACCTCTATTGGTTAATTGCAAAAGATTTGTAACCTGTGTATATGTTTTATCTGCAGAAATTTCGATAGCCAATATGGATATAGTTGCTCCAGTATTTTCATACATAATAGCACTTATTGTTATAAAATACTTTTCTTTAGGTTCCGTTGTTTTCGTAATAATTATAGGAATATACGAATCATCCATATATGCTAAAGACACTCTATTCTCCCACGCATTAACTATTTTTTGATAATTTTCATCTGATAATGTACCACTTTCATTTGGAAATAAAGTTGTCAAGTCAAGGTACTGATTGCTCGCCACTATCTCCGACCACGCCCCATTGTTACGCCCGTAGGTTTTTCCGTCCTTTGGAGCTTCCTGCACATAGTTCGACAAGTCGACCTGCGTACTGCCAATATGCTCCGGCTTCCCGTCTATGAAGATATACTCGTCGTAGATATCGTTTCCCGACCCGGATTTGGGGACAAGATAGATAACATTACTTTCCCCCGGTTCCGGGAGAGAGTCAACCTTCTGAAGCGTTACACTATTAATGGCTGATATCAAAGACTGGACTTCTTCCTTTGTGTATGTTTCAGACTTTAGATAGTAATTTGTTAAATCGTTTACCGCTTTTGTGATAAAACCACTATTGTTGGTCAGATCACTTGTTTTAGTTGGTATGGCCGGTTCGACATATTCCATGAACGTACCGGATGAACTGTTGTCTGAATCCGGAACAAACAAATACTTCTTTCCTGAAACAAGCCCAGCAGCGTCAACAAGCACATTACCCGTCCCTGATCCGGCAGGTCCCGTCTGACCGCGGGGAACGAAGAAATTCAAAATGTACTTCGGGTTGCCTTCGGGCGTCTCTCCATTCTCTACAACTTCAACTCTGGCTTCTTCCGAAGGATCAAGAGTTGTCGTTATCCCCTGTTCAAAGACTGCCGGCTGACCGTCTTTGCCTTTAGGGGTAGTCAGATTAAGAATATATTTGGGATTGCCATCTTCGTCTACTCCGTTCTTGGTAAAGCTGCCGGAAGGGGTTTCACCAAAGGTGGCGTTGACGGATTCTAAGATGGGAGTTTTACCGTCATCGCCGGGATTTCCCTTTAATGATTCCAGTTCTTCCGGTGTAAAATCTTCATAGGTGAATGGATCACCCTTTTCACCCTTCAATTCTGCCTTATCTTCTTCCGTCAAATCAGAAAAATGCAATTTCAACTCGTCTTTCTGTTCCGGCGTTAGATCGGAAAACTTCAACTTCAAATCATCGTAAGGGACAAGTACACGATAAGCCGTATCTTCTTCACTGGTGTACTTCCATTCAATGCCTGTGCTACCAGTACGGAAAACAGGAGTATCACCGGCAGTGCCTTTCAGATCGGACAAAGCAACAAGATTCTGCCAATTACCGTCTGTATAACGCCATTGGATATAGGTTTTATCCTGATTTACCTGCAAGAATACTTCACGTCCATCTACACCCTTCAAGACAGACAGAGCAACACGTACAAGCTTGTATGTGCTACCCAATACTTGAAAGGCGGGAAGAGAGGACACACCGGCAAGTGAACTTACCTCTTCGTACTGCCCCGGATCTTTCGCCGTAGACGCAATCAAATCCTCCACCGCTGCCGCAATCTTCTGCAAGTCTTCCGGCGTGATCGTTGTCCCGTCTGATAATATGATATCTCCTGCTGCCATAGGTGTTAATCTATTTTATTCCTCTGTTCAAAAATTGATTTTGCATCCGCCAATGCCGCTGTATATATAGCCTCGCTATCTGCATCCGGTATAGACTTGTCAAATGATATATTCTTGGTCCCGTCTGCATTGATGATTATGTAGCCGAAACGAACATCTGCCTTCTTGACTGTACCCGTTACCGACTTTACGTTTTCCCCTTCATCCTGTGTGATATTGTACTGTACTTCGTAACCTGCCACATTGTTCAGGTATGTGCTCTTGACCACTGATGATACTTGTTCGAGTGCCATAACTTATTCCTCCTTATCTTTAGTTTCTGTTTCGACTTCTGTTGCTGAACGCACAATGCTGTCTAATACAAATCTTTTGAAGCCCGGCTTGATGAGTTTCATCATTTCGTCAAATTCTTCATCAGGGATTTTGATATCCCCTTCTGAATAATAAATATTGCGTGCCAATTCACTCATTGGGACACTCTCTGATGCACGGTGCAGAGCGTTCCCAATCTCCTTTCGAAGATCATGATTTTGGTACTGATCAATTCCAACTTCTACATTTAACTCTTTGAAATTTACTTGTTTCATATTAATTTATTTTTTTATGAGTTTCTATTTATTATATACCAATTCTTATTGAAATACATCAAAATAGCGGAATCACCTTTACCCATCCAGAAACCAGTATTGCTTCCAGACGCTTCATTTATAGTATCTCCATTTTCATTTATGATATTATTATTTGTTCCTCCTTTAGCTGCAACATATATTCTCCCTGTAGCCCATTTTGTCACCAATAAAATGATAATAATGGCAGAGTTATCAACAACTGCATGTCCTGAATTAAAATAGCCAAATTCAGATTTTATTGCGCTATCACTCGGCAGATTGACTGTTATATCTGATGTAGGTTGATATATATAAGTCCTTTGATTTCGCAAATTCTTAGCCGATGAAAAACTGCTATCGCTTGGAGCAATATTAGGTCCAGTAAACACATCCTCTATGATCCCGAAATTTCCTTTGACACGAAGTCCTCCGTCACAATCTACAGCAATAGGCTTAACATCTGTGCTAGCATCCCCAGAAGCAGATACCGAAAGCCCATATGTCGTTCCACCAGAACTGGCCTTATTATGGTTCTTTATAATAGCCGTGCAAGTAAACGAACCTCCAGTCGACAAAGGAGCTAAATTGCGCCCAAAAGCAATACGAGTATTCTCCCCTATCATATCTATATATCCAACATCTTCTCCCGGCCTTGCTTGGCATTTAAACCAGCCATATTCAGTTATGGTAAACGATCCAATTTGAGTTGCACCTTTAAGATTTATCTTGGATGCTTCAAGTGTAATACTTTCAGGAGATTGATTTATAGATGATATAATATTATCTTTCCTGGCATATAAATTATTACCATAAGCGGTCGTCATTATTCCGGATTCTTCCGTAGGATTACCGTCGGCATCAAAATTAGCAACGACAACCCGCCATTTATCTTTATTTTGCAAGACAAAAGATGCAGCCGATACAGCATTGTCGTTAACCGTTTCCCATGACTGCGTTCCGTTTACACCGATATACCGCTTTGTTATTTTTGTCGACGGATTATACCACAATGCTCCTACGTGTTTAAATTCCTGACCTGATGGCCAAGATTGCCAAGGATCATTTGTTTGGGAATATTGTTCCTGTGAATACAAACCGCATTCAAAAGCTTTATTTGCTAAATCTGCTGCATCTTTTATGCCTTGAGTATTTGTTCCTACGGCCGAAGATATCTGATCATACTCCACGGACAGGTTTGCAACCGATGTTTCAAGTGTTTTTAAATCATTTTTCGATGCAAACAGAGAAACTGCATCCGCCTGCGTGATCCACCCGGCACTTTCTATCGTATTGTTGATATTATCCACCTTTGTGGATATACCGGACATCTGTTCTGCGGTAATCTGCAACTGACTGTCAAAGTGCACATAGATTTCTCCCGTCTCATTATCTACATAATCTTTTGTCGCCAACAGTTTGATGTATTCGTCTGTCTGGTCGATCTGTGTCTGCAACTTGACAATAGCATCCGCAATCTCATCAGCAAACAGCCCTACACCATAAATAAGTATCTCACCAGTGAACCTCAGTTCAAAATCACCTTTCCCGTTCCATTTCCCGACCTTAGACAGCTTTTGATAGCTGTCGCTTTCCGGTAGCTGTTCTTCATGATACAACTCAGTCCCCGGGATACCGAAACCGCAAGAACCGGGACGGAGAACCTTATAGAACAAAGAGAAAGAATACGTTTTTTCCTCTTCTTCCGTGTGATCCGGGATATTCATTATAGCATTCTGCTGAAGGATATACGTGTTCCTTATTCGCAGAACGTTTTGACCGTTGTCATTATAAATATCGGCAACTTGATCCTTTTCTACATAGAAGCTACCGTCCAGCCAAAGATATTCTCCACCTACGTTGATAAAGTGAACGTTATTTGCGGCTGTCCAATAGTTTGTATTCTGGCTGAAAGAAGAGTTTACAAGGATGTTACCACCTTCTGCGGATATGTCGTTACGGATACTATCAATAAGGCTTTCAAACTTGCCGTTCATGGCAATAAAGGTCTGCTCAATGGTATCTCCGTTTTGAAGAATGAATGTCGAGTTTTCAACGTATATCCCGTTCAAATAAGCCCCATAACCAGACAACTGATCGCCTCTCTGTGTCCTGATTCCTGTCAGGTGTCCAATACGGGCTTTCAACTTGCCTTCGGTGCTGGCATCAGTAATACCATCGTACACATCGATAAATGGCGCACCGCTATCGGCCGTTGTTAGATATATCAATCCCTGCCGGTCCGTATCTTCATTGTTACCCCAACGAAGGGCAAAATCTCCGGCTTCCGGTTGCCCTGTCCCTTCTATCAGAGGAATAGCTATATCAAAATAGTCACTGTCTACACCGATACAACGTCCGAAAAGATACTTGATACTGGTCGTTCCCGTCCGTGTCTGTATTCTGACACCGTCACCCTTACGCAGGTTCATAAGCATAAGACCATCCATATCGTCCATATAACAGCGATAACGGTCAGACATCACTTCTACTCTGGCTATTTTGTTGATGTCAGAAACAATCTGGCTACCTCCTAAACCGTAAATTTGGGAATAGACAATCTCGTAAGCAGTGAATGTCTTTCGAATAAAGAGGTTGTCCATCTCCCCGGTGGCCGTCGGTGTGTCTATCTGCCATCCCCAACCGGTAAAACCGGATGCAAAAGTTGGCGATCCGGTATTGCCCCCCACATAGATATCACTCCTCACACGAAGCGAATCCAATATGGCGGCGCCCGTACTCTGGATCTCCCAGCCTTTACCTTCCCAGCCGTCTATGAAAATGGAAGAGCCGATCTTCTTGTCAAAAAGTATATTCCCGTGGGCGGTATCGTCGATATCTTTGCGAAGATACATATCACTTATGTCTACATAAGCCTTATTTATCTCATATAGTGTACGCAGTGCGGAAAAAACATTTTCATCTGAAGCAGCAGTAGCATCATCCTTTTTCACGATATAAACACCAAAGCCGCCACCTTGATTCACATAAGTATTCCCTTTAAACTGAATATTATCTAACTTTTGTTCCAGTTCCCCTAATCGGGAATAGGCTGCACTTTCCCCGATTGTGTATACAGGGGAATCGTAGGGGATATCCAACTTCTTCTCAAAGCCGATTACGCGAGAGATACGACCGTTCTCAAAATACGCCTTATTTATAAGGTTTACTTTCTGCCCCGGCAACAGATTGATTTCTTTTTCTGGATTTAACAACCCATTGTTTTCATCATAACCGGAAGCCCGGTAAGAATTAAGACTGCATGTATATGTCGAAGGATCAGAAACGACCTTGTCCTTATATGCAATCGTTCTTTCCAAAAGTTCCTGTTCAGCCTGTGGAATTAGAGCGTCATTTACATAACGGGTATCAAAATTGTACAAGATATATTTATTCCCTATACCTGGAATAAGTGGGCTTTCTGGCAAAGTCTGTCCATAAGTATCATTGCGTACTATTTCAAACACTTGCGCTTCCGGGTTATCTTCCGGCAATCTTTCCGGGTTGAATTCCAAAGCAAAATCCATTCCCGAAAGGGGACCGGTCTGAAATATGACGTGCAAGTCCTGTCCGGGAAGAATATATTCTTTTTTAAATGTCAAATTCGCATCCTTGAACCGATATACAGTGAATGTGATAGGATCGCCAGAATCATCCTCATCCGTGATTTCCTTAGGAATTACTTCAGTTATCGTTCCGGTCACACGAGGATAGATGTCCTCAAAGATAATGACCGCTTCAACAACCTGCTCTTCCTCCAAGCCTTCGATAACATCCACATACGGAGTCCCAGCAGGAAGCATCAGTCTTTTTTGGACGACACCCTCGACGACTGCCCCCGTTTCTCCCTTCCGATAGTCAGAAGGGAGATTTCGAGACGATCCAAAAGCATATAGTCTTGTTGCAAAAATATCCTGACTCTGGCTCCTTGACATTGAAGATATTTCCTTCCCTATTTCCAAGTTTACAGGTTCCCCATGTTCCAAATGTCCAAGATATATTTTATCCCCATCAACCCACCATTCACATTCCCATGCCTCCGCTATTTTTGTCAGAGCATCTATGATGTTTGTGTTGTTATACTGCACAAATTTAGCTACAGGATCAACAGTGCTATCCACTATAGCTTGATATTCCTTGCCTTTAAAAGTAAATCCTATTGCACGGAGATTGGAAACGACAATGCTCAAATGCGCTTCCGGGGAACGGGTAAGGCTCCAAGATGCTTCTTTATTTCCTTGTCGATCATAAAAAAGTATATGATTCTTCCATCGATAATAATGTGATTCCAGCCTGAGTGTATAATCATATCCACCGTTAGAAGTATTAAATGTTGGGTATACTTTATCTGTTATATAATAAAGCGAGCCTTCATAATCAACATTGTCTCCTATCTCCAATCGTACCGGAGTTTCTAAAGAGAATACAATACTAATATAATCCTCTTTCATCAGCTCAAATCGATGCAATGAACTCGATCCTATTGATACTGACAACTTGATTCTGTCTGATATGTCCCTTATATCAATCATATGTTCAAAGTTCAGGGATAAAAAAAGGAAGTCCAATTTTCTGAACTTCCTAAATACGACAATCATTTTATTGTCGTGAATTAATCTCTATCATCAGGATTAGGCTCTTCAAACTTAACGGACAACCGGCTGTTCATACGTGACCGATCAAGGGCAAAACTTGTAGATTTTTTATACACAAGGGTAAAGGATATACCAATAGCCGGAACCCGAACTATAACTTTCCCTCTTTGAAGTTCCGAAACAAACTTTGCATAATTGGACAAATATTCTTCGGGAGTATCGCCGTGAATATTAAACGTCAATGTCACATCACGACTTGAAATTTTAGGATTGTTATATATTACCATCTTCCCGTTTTCAAGGCGGCTTTCGCTTTCTATAAAATCCTTATTGCCGGCAGGAGTAAGAAGGTTCTGAATAAAGCTTTCCCCCATAGCAACCCTATATGTTCCCCAAGCATCATTACTGTTTATAAATAAGTCTCCCAACATAATCTATAATATTTTTGCAGTTCCGTCATTTATAATATCGACTTCACATCCTCCGATATTTACAACTAATATCACGGAATAGTTAGTTGCTTCTATTTTAGCCTTTCCCCCGTGCATAAGCATTACCTTATGAACCTTTGTATTATCATCATAAGACAAGCTCGCAATGGTATTTCCTACTACTGCAACATTCGGTTTATTGCAGAGTTCAATATATCCACAATCCACATAAACCCCAAACGGTTTCACATTCTTGGCCATCCCCCTAAATGATTCTAGGGGTGGATAGTTGTTATGTTCGCAAAACTCCCGGCCTTGTGGGGAAAAGAAAAGCCAACACAAACTTTTCCAGTCTGTAGCTTTTCCTGACTCACAACAAGCACCTAAAGAGATTGCTTTCTGCATTATATCATGAACTTTCATACTATAAATTATTTGTATTGTTTTCTATCTTTGTCAACTTGGAAACTACTTCTTTTAATTGCTTTACCGTATCTCCGGTATTATCACTAATTTGCTGCAATTCTATATATATATTAGCCATCATCACGCGAGTTTCATCTGCAATATCATACAATGACGCAATTCTTATATTTATCGAATCAATACTTGCACTTATATACAGCAGATTTGCAATCTGATTAGAACTCTGCAAATACAAAAGAATTTCTTCCCCAATCATTTGCAAAGCCGTAAATCGCCCATTCAATTCATTCGCTGAATCTTGAGACATTACTTCAAATCCTCCGCTTGTTGCCTGTTGCTCATATTTGCTTTCATCCTTTAGCCATTTGCCAGAATTTTCAAATATTTCTTGTGCCTCCTTGTCCATCTTTTCCTTCAACTTATTCAATTCGGCTTCTTCCCATGGCGACACGATACCGTCAGACATATAATCCGCCAGCTTATTCATAAACTCTTCTACAGAAGGAGAAAGCTTGTCCTTTAAAAAGTTTATGATGGCTGTTTTTATTAGATTCTGAACAATTTTCATTGAAGACTTTGCAGCATCTTCTCCCGAAGCCCATGCTTCAGCATAAGCTTGTGCAAATTCATCAATGGCAGACATTACATCGGTACCCGTAATAGCCTCTACAGCCTTCTCTTTATTTTCCTCAAGCCGGTTATCGATATCTTCTAATTGTTTCTGCCATTCCTTTATTCGGTCATCGTCAGTTTTTTTCTTGTTCTGTTCTTCCTTAATCTGTTGCTGAATAAGTATTTTTTGCTGCTTTAAAAGCTCATCCTGTTGACTTATAAGCTGTGCAGCACTTGTAGAATAAGCCTTTTCTATAGACCTTCCCAGCTTTTCATATGACGCATCAAGTACATCAATCTGATCCTGTAATTTCTGGATGCGCTTTTCATTCTTTTTATCATGAATTTTAGCGATAGCGGAAGCCAAGGAAGAAACGACGCCAATAGCTGCTCCAGCTGCGGCTCCAATGGGACCAAACATTGCTCCGGCTTGCGCTCCTTGCATTGTCGAATTAACAGCATCCATTGCGATATTCAAACCTTCAGCTATACCACTAAATACCCCACCAAACGAGTCGCCCAGCTTGCCAAATGTATTAGACAAAAATTGGACCGAAGAAGTAACCTCATTTACACCTTCATTTATAAGCTGCAATGATTCCGTTAATTTCTTAGGATCATTCCCTGCGGCGAAAAAACGTTTTAAGCCTTGTGTTACTTTATCAAATGCAGGCTGTAAAGTCTCTGCTTGATCTTTTACTCCCCTTAGCGATTCACTGGCCTGCCGTATAGCTTCCGGTACTTCTTGCCAGCGTCTAAATTCATCTTCTGTTATACCGAGTTTAGAGCCAACAGTTGCGTTCCATTTACCATTGTTGATAAAATCAAGTGCTTCCTGACCTTTTGAAGCAAGTTCTTGCAGCTCCTTCAAAGATTTATCGCGCATATCGCCAAAAAGAGCAATGATAGCATTTGAAGAATTTTTGGTCTTAATTTCAAGATCAAGCAATTCTTTATCCCATTGCTTACCAAGCATCAATTTTTCACCTTCCGTTTCAGCATCAGCGATCTTTTGACCATATTCGACTGCAAGAGCCATTTTCTTCTCCTGGTAAGAACCATATTCTTTCAAATAATCATTCATAGCCTTACGCTGGGCTTCAACCTGCTCATATTCCACTTCTTGAGTAGAACGCATACGGGTAGTTTTTGCCTGCGTAACGGCCGTTTTTATTTCAACAGTCTGCTCTTGCGTCAGTTTTCCTCCTTGCGCCTCCCTCCATTCTTTCTCCTTTTTACGGATAGCCTCTATTTCACGATCGTAATCATATTCTATTTGGGCAATGCGCTTATCGGAACCTTCCTCCATCAGATCAATCCGGGATTGCTCGTTACGATGTTGAAGTTCTAACAGTTCGTTATTTATTCTTTCCTGAACCTGTTTTTGTTTCTCTGCTTCTTTTTTCTGCTTTTCAGTTTGTTCTTTACCGATAGAGGCCTTATTAAACGCAACATATTCATCTCTCATTTTCTCCAGTGCAGATCCTCCTATGTTTGCGGCATCAGCAGCAGCAATCAATTCTCCTTTTGCTTCATTTACTCTTCTATTGTACTCTTCTTGATCTATGATGAACATTGATAATTGTTTATCCAGATTAGATAGAGTTTCTTTATATGTGTCAATAGCTGAGAAGTCTTTAAATAATATATCTGTCTCAGGTGTAGATGTTATCTTATACGCCCCTATTAATTTATCATTTGATTCATTCAATGCTTTAATTTGCTCATTCGCATTATTGAGCTTTTTAGTATATAAACCTATTTGATCTGTTAAGGCAGCAATTGCAGGGGCATTGCTATTCCACATATCATTGCTTTTCTGCTGTTTTTCTAATTCCTTGTTCAATTCAACAAGTTTTGCTTGAGCTTCATTTCTCCTATTAATGGCATCCACCATTTTATTCTCATTTTCAGAAATTTGATTTGATATAATTTTAGCAGAAGCGACATCTTCCAAACTTTTATATAGATCATCATAAGCGTTTTTAGCATTGCCAATTAATATTATTTCAGTTCTTAAATTTCCGAAATAATCCGGGTATAACTCTTGCAATTTTTTAGCAGCAGCTGTTCTTTCATTAATTGTTCGAGTTGCATCTTGGGTTATTTTATATAATATTTTGGCTTGAGCGACCTCCTCCGCAGAACTTTTTGCAGAATCAGAATGTAAGCTGTTTAATATTTTTTGTGTTTTTGTAACTGAATCTATTGCATTATTTAGTCCAAACAAATTCTTCGTCCATTCGATAATATCCTTCCCATAGACAGACAGCATTGTTATTGCAACAACAAGTGCTGTTTGCCAACTGAAAATAGACGAAATTAACTGTTTCCATACAGGAGTCACTTTAGCTACATCATTGTTTCCGGCCGCAACAGCCGCTTTAAAAGCCTTGTATTCTGCCGACGCTTTCTTTAACTCGCCTGCAAGCATAGGGAGGTTGTTTGATATGGCCAAAAAGAAAGTATTCCATCCTATAGCTAAAGATGGCAATTCTCTCGCTACTTGTTGTACCGACATTCCCAAACCATTCCAGGCAGAAGCGTAGTTTCCTACATTTCTTTGATATCGGCCGGTAGCCTGTTCTGCCGCACTAATCTCGGTATTCAACGACTGTATCTGCTTTTGCAAATCGGTTCCGATCGCAGCCTTTCTATCCGAAGCGGACAGACGATCATATTCTGCATTAAGTAATGACAACTGTTTTCTCAGGGAAACAAGAGAATCCGCTGCCACCCCTTCTATTTTTATATTGTCGGAATATTCTTTTCTGAGTTTTTTTAGAGCCTCATTTTCTATTGTATATTGGTGAGTTATTTCCTTTAATTCAGTCAAGATATTTGATCCCTTTTGCCCCCTCTTGTCTATATCAGACAATGTCAAATAAGACTTATTTAGTTTCTTGACATCTTCATTTAAGGCTTTGACTTTCAGCTGTTGTTCAACAAATACATCCGTAGCATTATTAAGCTCCGATGCCATCTGTCGTGCGCCTTCCATTACTCCATTAGATACATTAAGCTGATCTATAATACGTTGATAATTTTGAACCTGCTGCTCATATTCTTTCAGTTTTTGTGTCGATTCCTGATATTTCTTATTTAACTCTTCGAAACCCTTCATGTCACCAGCAACATTAAAGTCTTTAAGAGCCGTTTTCAGAGCTTCTACCTCTTCTCTGAGTTTTTGCACTTCTTGCCATTTGGCAGAAACATCAAAACTAAGTTTTGCCATAAATTACCCCTCTTTCTTTGTCCGGTTCAATAAATAACGTCCGTCTCGCTCGATAATCAGATCACCTGTGACTTGGTGTAGAATATCCTTTTGCATTAATAATAGATTTCTATATGGAATACGATACACTATCTCATTATAAGTTAGCTTTAAAGTTTCCATGAATGTGGCAATTTGCCCCATCATCGTCTCATTGCCTATTACTTTGGTATCGCCGCCATTCTTGCCACGCTCTCGGCTAAGGCGGCACAGACGAAAAAATCCTCTGCGGAGATTAGATTTATAACCGTTTCAAGTGCTTCTTTCAATTCCTTCATTGTCGCATCTTGAATCTCCGTATATTTATCCGGATCGTCAAAAATGAAAACAGACAATCCCTTTAGCAGATTCTCCAAATCTTCTTTTGCTTTACTCAGTTCTTCTTTACCTGTTGTGGTACGATCTATACAAGACAGATATTTTATTGATTTACATATAACAGCTATTGTAGGAGACTGAATGGTATATGCTTTACTTCCCAAAATGACGACTTTGAGGTCATTGCCTAAAATAGCGTTAGCGACTAAATTTGCTGCTTTGTTCATTGGATATTCATATTAAGCAAGAAAGGGACGGGCAGAATGTATCCGCCTGCCCCTTTCTGTTGTGATTCATTAATGGTACTTTAAATTCCCTTTAAAGTTTTGCCTTCAACATCAAACTGATATTCGGATGCAATGGTAGTCGAAACCTTCAAAGGAATGGCTGAAATAGCTAAACCAACGGCTCCATCGGTAGACGCTCCGCGCCCGATAACATTTGCTTTAGGGAAAATAATCGCTACATTATCATTAGATACAGCAACAACGCATTTATAACGCTGTTCCCCTGAGTTTCCTCTTTCCCAGCCTTTGCTATCATCTAATGGTTTACCACCCATCAATTCTGCCTTAGTGTCAAAGTCATAGGCGCCAATCGTCCAGTTTAGACTTACTGATCCCGCTTCAAAAGATGATCGGTATGTCTGTCCGGTCAATTCGTCCTTATACTCTGTTGTTGTACCGTCTTCTTCGGTAAACTCATATGTACCTTGATGTACATTGGGAACTTCTTTGAAAGAAGTAAACAATGATTCAAGTGTTGCATAAGTTGGAGCTGCTTCTAATGGCTCTCCATAAAGAATTTGCTTTACTCCAATCACGGATACTGTTCTTCCTGCCATATTCTTATTCTTTTACATTTAATACTTGAAATAATATTCTCACATTTACATAGAAACATTTTAAATCCCTGTTTTCTTCTATCCTTGTCGTATCGACCTCGTATGTATAAGATGTACCGTCGTAAGTAGAAGTGGCATGTAATTCCTTGACAGCCAACCTTTCTAAAGCATTAAGTCTTGTAAGAGGAGCTGTTCCTTTACGATCAAGATAAGGGATACAGATATTCACATGAACAAATCCTGCTTTCCAATAGATGCCCGGCTCTACCGAATTAACGATAATAACAACCCGCTCGGACTTCACGTCTCCTTCGGGAACCGCTCCGTCTTTATACACCTTCTTGATTCCCAGTTTTTGGGCATCTTTATAAAGTATAGTCTGTATGTCTGTTGTAACTATCATTGCAGCATTGTCCTTACTGTTATCTCTGCATCATCAATCACACATAATCCCTTGCTATTGACAAAACTTGCATAATCCATACCCGCAACGACAATAAGTGTGAAACCTTTCGATTTACAGGCAAGGCTTCTCGCATATTCAAGACCTTGTCGGCTTCCATCACTACCATCGCCGGACTTACCTCGCGCCCAAAACTGGACTGTTTTCCGCGCTTTGGTGGTGAAATATACCTTTTCGTAGTTTTCTCCACGTCCCTGAATCTGCTTAAATCCTCCCTCTTTGATTATCTTTCCATCCTGAGCCACCACATAGCCTAACGAACTGCGTAGATTTCCCGTAATATTGTTATATTTCCCTTCTCTAACAGCCGTTTCATAAGCCCTTTCCCCCATCTCTACAAGATGAGCGAATACTTCGCTAAAAACTTCTTCAAAGAAGTTATCAACATCTGAAAAATCATATTTAGCAGTAATTATTCCAGCCATATTTGTCCATAGTTTAGATAATCCGTTGTCATAGGATTGATTACTATCCCCTCACCACGAATAGAACCGTCAGCATTCAAAACACGAACGACATCTCCGGCATTAATTTTTACCTTTTCTGTCACAACACGATATTTGTAAGGGTAAGTAACACCATTAACTGTATAGGCACGGTCAGCACTCTGATCGTAACATTTACACTTACAAACTAGCTCCCAACTATCTTCGCCTGTTCCCTGAATAGGATTGCCATCTTTGTCGTATTCGTATTCCTTTACGACTTTCCTTTCTAATATGTGAGGTGCATAATACATTACCAATACATTGAAGCGTCAGAGATTCTACTTGATAAAACATCCTCTATGCCTAATTGCTTACATAACAATGAATAATACACTTTGATACCGTCCTTATCCCAAGAAACAGAAAACCCACTCTCATTAACAGATGTAGGACGAGCCAGCAATGATGGAATAAATTCGGCAATAGCCTTATTTACTTCATTTATATTATCTTGAGCAATCTCACTTTCAAGTGATATAGAACTATTCAAAGTTATATCCACAAGATCGGCCTCCGACAATTCAATGCCGAAGGAGCCGATCTTTTGTGTTATGTAATCAGCGATTTTCATTATCAATCGGGTTCTGTGTTCAACGACGCAATACCATTGATCTCCGTGATCACAGGCAAAGCAAATGTTTCAGCCTTTACAAACTCAACACCATTCGAGTTCTGAGTTTCACCTACTCCCCATTGAGCTACACGAATGCGACCATAGTTGGAATAAGTAACGCCGGGTTCAGGCCTTAATTCGTTATTGACATAGGCATTTTTGATTGTCCCCAAACTGCCGGAAGGAATAAAGACAAGGTTCTTTGCATTCCACGGATTGTAAGGGGTGAATGTACCATTGTTCTGAATCAAACACTGACGTCTAACCGGTTCCAAGACCGGCAATTCATTAGATCTCATAAATTCGTTGAGATTATTCAGCAGCAATGGGCTATTCTGCTTATCTGTTCCGAAAATTACCTGCTTCATCTTCTTGCTTCGAAGAATATAAGAAATTTTAGAAGGAGCAAGCAAGATACGATCAAAGACTACTTTATCGGAGAAAGCATCTACGATGGTCTGAATATCTTCGAATACATCTACATTAGCAATGTTCTCATCATTCCATTTCAGAGTAACCTTACCTTTATTTTCGGCAGGCATGTTATAATCGATAGTCGTTTTAACACCACCCTCAGGGTTATTCGTTTCATCCAATGTGGCAATACCTTCATTAGATAACGCCCCCATAGCGATGATATCCAGTTTTGCCTGTACGCCTTGAACCGGAGTTCTAACATTACCCCACATCAGGTCAATAAGCTGTCTTTTTGCGACTTCTTCCGGAATTGATTTGCTGTCCAGAATTTCCAGAATCTTTCTGTAATCATCAATGGTCAAAGGCAGTGTAATTGCATGGTGGAGCACCTTTTGAGCAATAGTTTCAAGCCCATGAGTGCCCAATACCGGTTCTTTCGACTTATCGTCAATTGTTGCAGCCGCGATAGTGACATTATACTTGCCTTTGATTTCTTCGAAATTTAACCCAATGGTAGGATAATCCCAACTGAAAAATCTTTCATAGAACACGTTATCGAATAACAACTTATGTTGTCTTGATACCGCATCAAAACGCAATTGAGTTTGCCTTGTGAGCTCTCCAAAAAGAGAACTATACTTTAATCTTTCTGCCATAGTATTACTGTTTTACGTAAATAATATTAGGGTTGTTTTTCATACAGATACCCTGCATCCATGAAGCGGGTAATTGCACTGTATATCCCAAAAGGACAACTGCGTCATACGCAGCCGAAACAGTGTCTTGATCACCGCCGGACAAAGGTTCAGTGTCTTCACCAACAACCGCGTTTGGTTCATACTTGGCCGCAGAACTACTTGTAGCCGTCGCTTCAATAAGAACATCGTCTGCCACAAGCCCCGAAATAGCAGACGACAATGTCAATACATCATAATCTGCATTTGACGTATCAATGGAAGATACCGTAACACCGGTTGTTTCCCCCTCCTTCATTACGATATCATTAATCTGAAATAAAGTTCCTTTAGGGACTCTCGGTTTTGTGGTTGTTCCGCCAAATACGACTTTTGCATATTTGGATACAGCCGCAGTAAGGGTTCCGATAACAATATGTAATGGTGTCCCTTTGGGAATTACTGTCCCTTTTGGGAAAGTCTGCAACAGTTTATATCCTCCAGGGAGGATTTTGGCTTCTCCACGCCAAAATACCGGCATGTTGCCAGCATAAGATTTACCTTCGAATTTAACTCCCATTTGTTTCTATTTTTTAATGGTTAATTTGCATCTGGAAGACCTTTTGCCCATTCTTCAGCCATTTCTTTAGATTTTTCCTCTGAAGTAGACAGAACGCCAGATGCGTTACTACTCTCAAGCCCTGCGGTAACAATGTTTTGCTTTACGCCTGCCAAGTAAGAGTTAATTGCAGCCTCATCCATTTCCGGGGTGATGGCAAATCCCTCTTTGACTCTCCATTCCGGTATACCTAGTTCTTTCGCCTTAGAAGCGATCATATTAGCCCTTACAGCCTGCTGTTCCTTTGCTTTATAAGCATTAAGCTCTTCTTGAATGGGAAGCAGTTTTGCAGTAAGTGCGTCTTCAATCATCTTCTGCAAATCGGGTTCGTTTTTTTTCTGCTCGCCCCCACCAGCAGATTCTTCTTTCTTTTCCCCTTTTGCTTTATTGACAGCATCAGTTACCCGCTTATCAATACCACTCTGAAGAGAAGACAAGAATGTTTTTTGACCATCAACAACGGCCTGTAGATTTTCATCAGTTACAAAGCCTGTATTAGCAAGAGCTTCGGCCTGTCCCTTCAAGATTTCATCGCTTAACCCAAGATTTGAATAATTCTGTTTTAAGGAGTTGAAAATTTTATCTTTCATGTTTGATCGTTTTTAATTCAGCATAAAAGTATTAAGTAGCTAATTGGGAGAGAAATATTTAACTTAATGAAATACGACAATAGATTCATTGTCGTAAAATTGTGCCACTTTATAACAAAAAACAATACCATATAAATAATAATCCCTATAAGAAGAATAGGATTGTGTCTTCTTGCAGGGATTATTATATTCCAACCGACTGTTGCTTGTCACTGCTTGATCGGCTGCGCATGCGCCGGCACATCCTTTAAATCGTACGGTCCCGGTGTCATAGCCTGTATGCAGAGGTACAATACTCCGTCCTGCGTGTAGTACTTGTTAAATTCAAGTGCCATATTTTGCTTATATGGAATAGGATCTTCTATCGTGCCGGAATGTTCTTCCGCGTCTACTATTTTCCACAGGCTTAGGGTGGCTGTGCTAGGCTTCCAGTTATCTTGTGTGAGATGGTCTTTAACACATTCCCAAAGGACATTATCAACTCGGTATCGTTCGCCAGTTTTGACGTTTATTCCGGTTTCCCATTCGGGGTATCGATCTTTGACCTGTAAGGCTTCCGACGGGGAAAGGTCATATGTATTTATCTCTTCTGTAGCCTCCTTGTCCAGTTCGTCCAAAGCCAATAATCTGCTGAACTGCCTATTGATTACGGGTTGTTCTCCTTCTGAATAAGTCCATTCTTCACTGTTCAGTAGTTCGACAAAAGACGGATCGCTAAAACTATAGCGAGGAAAATCTTCATCATCGAAGGGTGCAAGGTATTCCTCATGAAGGATCACCTTGCTCTGATCCGTGCTTGTCCTCATTTCCGGTAGGACTTCTATTCCGTGGGACTTGCACCACACGATGTTTACAATTGCGTATTTCATATCCAATTAATTTTTGATTAATTCAACTCCTATAATATCTTCGTAATCAATATAGTGCATTATTGGAACACTATTATCATCATCAGCCATTATTTCAACACAAGCAGAACTGCCATTGAACGCACCTTCGATTGTTATACCTGTTAATTGCCTAAAGAATCCGAAAAATTTCTTTGGTCTGATAATCCTAATACGGACAAGATCATTCCAAATTATTCCTTTCTCTTCGCAAATAGATTTAAACTTCTCGGCTGTCATAATTCGATTAGGTAATTATATACAAGTTTACACCTGTAATATTAGTTAATAAATTTCTTAACTGGGTTATACCCAAACCCTGTATAGGGTGGCATTACTGCATCCCCTTTTACTTTTCTCATGATGTTATAACTTCCGTTGACATCAGCATTAAGTAAGATTCCATCTTTTGTTCTAAAAAGCCCTCTCTTAATTCTTTTACCAACGTAAGTATCATGGTGTTCCACAGATTCTAAATCAAAAGAACTGCATTTTGACGTATGAGATTCGTTTACTTCAACAAATCTTAGCCCTTGTCTTTCTGATTTATACCTTAACATTGATATGAACATATCGAAAGGAATTGAGACAAAATTCTGATTGTTTCTTTTGCCAAGATTGGATTCTTGTTTCCATCCATCATTATGTCCAACTATCAATGTTGTTATATTATCTTCCAAACAAGTATTGATTATTTCTTTACTTGCCTTGTGAAGATAATCCTTTACTTTGTTGTTTCTCTTTCTTGTAAGAGACATTAACCGTCTTGAATTTTCTTTTCCATTTACTTTTTTTAATTGTTGTTGAATTTTCGATCTTTTCTTGTTGTAATACTGATTGATGGATTTTAATTTCCTTCCATCAATCAAAACAGGTTTATTGTTTGTATTAGTTACAATAGAAGCTAAATTGTTTACACCCAAATCAATAGACATGACCCTATTGTTATCGGGAAGCTGTTCTTTTACAGAAGATTCATAAACAACTTCTATAGAATAACAATCTGCTTTAGGAATAAATCGAACTTGTTTTACAGAACCTTCTTTGCAATTCGTTTTCAAAGGTGACAATCCTTCTTTCTTTGGAAAGAAAATGAAGTTTCCTTTGTGCTTAAACTGCGCATAAGAATAAGAAAATACATTTCTACCTTTTGTTTTATGTTTATATCTCGGAAATTTTGGACAACCGGTAAACTTTTTGTTATCCCGTTTCCAAGACTTGATAGCAGAAAAATAAGATTTTAGGTTCTTGTCTAAAGCCATAAGAACTTGTTGAGAAGATGATCCACTCATTGCTCTATAATCTATATTATTTTCTGCTACCATTTTCTTATTAAGTTCTCCTGCTCTTATCCACTTCCCCGTACAAAGAAACTCTTGTTTTATTGTATATAAAGCAGCATTATACAAGTTCTTAGACAAGAAACAAATTCGATCTAAATCTTTGTATCTCTTATCATTTACAGAAATAATATGTTGTTCTACCAAATACATGACGCAAATATAAATAGAATATTTGAAATTTCCTATTTAAAATCTACAACTTTAAATATTTCTGTAAACTGGTATATAGTTACCTTCTATTATTATTAAATTTTTAATGTTACTTTGCTTTTAGGGTTTGGAGGTAGTTGTAGGCTTTGATACAGTCGTCTTTGGAGAGAACTGTAGGATAAATCGCTAAGTTTTTGAAAGCAATTTTATCATATTCTGATTTATTATCATAATGACTTGCAATCAATAATTCAGAATTACTACTTGTGATATCTTGAGGAGTAGTATCAATTTGCTCCGTCCAATCACTTTTATATAACACACCATTGGAACAAAAAGCCCTTAAAGACTTAGTATGAATTAGAGTAGCGTGTGATATACGATTGATAAACAAAGATAGACCTAAATCATTATTTCTAATAATAAAACTACTTTGTTTTCTTAAACTAGAAACATTAATATTTTGAAGGAGGGTCCATTCACCAACAACCGTAAAATCCTTACCCATTCCAAAAGATGACGAAACTATCTTATCATCCACCCCATCAGTAACTAGATAGCCTTCGTATTCGGGGATTTGCTCGATGGTAATATTGCATTCACCAGTAAACCCAACAGTACCTATTCCAACTATCACTTTACCACCTTCTTGTGGAATATTATAATCACTACGATATATGCCATCTTTATCAATCACATATGCATCTGTTACACTTTTTCTACCCAAAAATATTTTTTGACCATCAACTAACCCCGTGACTTTAAATATTATTGTTGTTGACGAACTATTATAACTATATAAAATATCTGTATTATAATTTGTAGAAGAACCGGTTATTTTCGAATTTGTTATAGTAACAGAATATCCATTTTTTACTATATCGCCTCTATCTGCAACATGATTCCAATTAGTAAATTTTTGTATATTGTACAACCCATACCCACTCCCTTCTGCAAACCCAAAATTCGACAGCACAAGATTATTACCATTGCCTGTAATGTTGGCAATAGTAGCACGATCTTTGTCCTCGTTGGTTTTGCCAGTGACAGTCCATGCTTGGTCGGGGAAGAGCCAGGGATATTGCTTCTTATACCAATCAAGAACCTTTTCATCGTCTTCATCGGTAGAGAAATATCCATTACAGATTGTTTGACCAGCAATGGCAGCTCTAGCAAAAGATGCATAAGTTGCATAAGTTGCATTCTTCCATAAATAATATAGCCCAGCGTTTTCCACCCAGTCCCCACACGTACCTGTTACAACTTTATTAGTTAATAAGTTCTTAATATATATATTATTACCATTTCGTTTACAAGCAAACAAATTAAGCCCATTAACAAAATCAGCATTTATATAATAGTTATTACCCGCTATAAAAGATACATAAACCAAAGACGAATATTGCATGGAAAAAGTTTTTTTGCTATCAGCTCCACACAAAATCATATTCCTTGTCGGATTATTCTGAAACGGAATAAACGCCGTGTACACCGTATAGGTATCCTCAAAGTTAAGCTCCTTCTCTGTAACTGCAAAGTCATCTACTCCGTCACCGAGGATAAAGCCGGGGTAGAGGGGTAGTTGTTCGATGGTAATTGATCCCACTTTACCCCCAACATCAAGATAAACAGCGAAAAAATCATCTTCTTTTATTGCAGGAATTTCAGTGATGCCATTAGGATTTAACGGTACTTTTACTGTTGTAGCCGTTGATGTAGAAGGAGCATAAAATGACAAAGATAGATCACCTTCATTGTATCCTTCACTTGATATTTTTATGAAATAAGATTTATTAAATTGGTAAATATTCTTTGGTATATAAATAGCGTTATTTATTCCTGTAGTTAAAATAGTTACTTTAATAGAATTGCTATTTTGTTCATCAATTCTTACTTTATCTACAGTGGCATTATTTCTAAAATAATTAAAATCCTGAACATAACCACCTACTCCACTCATCCCAGACCAAGCGAAATTCTTGAAGGATAGGAACCTACCTTTATGGTCCGCATCCTCGATCCTCGGATCGTCCATAGCCGCCATCATCTCGTTCGTCAGGCCGCCGAAATGCCAACGAGTGACATCGCCCGGAAGTTGGGGGAAGCCGTCGCCGGAACCGCCACCACGTCCTCCAAGTCCCAGCTTTATCCCTCTCAAGTCTATGCCCGAAAGATCAATGCTGGATAAATTGATGTTGTTGAGAGTTATCATTGCAGTACATAAATTTTAGATGGTTCCGTTGTTGTCACGAGTCTTACCGTCTGTCCAGCTTTGCCTATTACCCCATTCTCCCAAAGCATGACGTTTCGGACGGGATAAGCCGCGACCACCCAATTATCACCAGTAATGCTTCTTTCCAAAACAATATCGCCCTTATCTTTCAGTTCTACATGTAGAACGATATCACTTGAATCAAGTGATATAGAATCCGATATATACTTGTCTCCCTGTTTGCTAAATGTTACTTCTTTTGCCATAATATTTTAATTATCAATTTTGTGAATAAATATATCTTGTACCACCATTTAAGCGAGATTTTGACTTCTATAGTGCCGGAATTTTCATTGTTGATTGGAGTCAGACGAACCGGCATTACCATTTGCTTGATTGATTTCATTATTAAGAGTGTTTTGTTGTTTTTCCTCCAATATCTTTCGTATCTCATCCTCTGGTTTATCCGTTATACTAAGCATTTTCACGGCTGTTTCAAGAGATATAATGCCGTCGTTATACAATTTGCCTATTGCTGCCCACTTCTTATCTATATCTTCTTGAAATGGTTCGGAAAACTCAAAATCAATATCTAAAGCATCCAGCTTAGACCGTAATTCTATATGAGTTACATTCTTCATGATGGCCAATATCAGATTCTTTTCCCGGTCTACCGCAATCTCATATATTTCCTTGCGATTGTCCCTTTTCATATAAGATGGAGCCATTGCACGCTTTAAAGCCTCTCCCGTTAACGTGCCCAAGCCTTTCGTATTATCCGGTGAAAAGTTAAAAGTAAAGGTGTCATTAAGGATAGATTCTTTCAGTATGTCTTTTTCAAATTTCTTGAGTTCAACGGAATCCGGTGGTGCTACATAATCGAACATACTATCTGGTCCGTGCATCCTAATAACTTCCCCCACATTATCTGGATCACTCAGAGAAGCCAACACATCTGCCGAAACTTTAGCTTTTGGATCTGCAAAATAGTTGACAGTATCGGCAGATTTTGAATCGACATACTCGTCCCTATTTATACGAGACTGTGCGCCCTCCCATTCTTTTTCCTGTTGATAATAGATGATATTTATTTTCCCAGTAGGATTAATTATAGGCAAAACTTCCCATCCTCGATCATTTTTCTTGCATCTATAAATAACCTTTGGAGTTTGGATATCGAAATGTTCTATAGTGTTTACCCCCTCTTTCAAGTAATATCCATAACCGAAAGCCAACATGGTCCCGTATTGGTCGAAAAGAGGACGCAGGGTATACCCTAAAGATTTTGCCAGCAAAACAACTTTCACCTCCGCTTTTCCGGTTTCCTCGTTGCGGTAGATATGGTACAATTTAGCACATTCCGTCTCGGAGCCTGCTAAACGTTTAGCTTGACGCATGGTTGTGTTGAAACGGGTATCCTTCAAAAACTGAGTATATGCGTCAAAAGCAACATCTTGCACGTCGGGATCATTTTTGCTCCATTTTATCGGTTGCCCCAACAGATAAAACAATGCAACCTCATTTATGTAAGCCTGCCATCTACGAGGCAGTTTCTCTGTAATATATGGCTGTTTGTTCTTTCTGAGTTTATTTTTGCGATTCATTACATCATGGAGAGCAGGATCGTATTCTTTTATTGCCTCCATAACTTCCAAATCTCGATTTTGAAACAACTCCATCGCCTGACTTATATCTTTTTCTGCGATCAAAGTCATTAAGTCTTTGTTGGTGCTTGTCCCATTTAAAGATCCGCCCCTAAACAAATCCACTATGTAATTCAATATCGATGCCATATCTTAATTTTTAATAAATTCCTAAATCTTCCTTAGAATACTGGTGCGTAGTTAATACCTTACCGAGCAATTTCCCTATCGTATAATACCTAGAAGCGTCTATAAGATGGTTGTAAGCATCAATAGGCTCGTTTATAAATTTACCATCTTTATTTTGTTCATAAACGTAATTTTTAAGCTCTCGGATCAAATTGACAGACCTACGAGTAACGCATATTTTATACTCCATCATTTTAAACAAGCCTCCCATGACGGAACCTTTATATTTATCGGCGGGAAAGATAATAATCCCCGCATTAGCAATCTCCTGTATTAACCTAGGGTCGGCACTATCTGCGTAAACAAACAATCCCTGCTTCTTCAATTCCTTGATGATTTCGCTTGTGAGCATGTGCGTCCGGTAACACTGCTCATCCAAATACAGCCTATTATCAAGTACCCCACATTTAACTATAGCGGTAGGGTCCGAACTGTATCCAAAATCAAGACCAGCGGCAACATGCTTTGCGTATGCCGGAAATTCATCTACAATTTCATATTCGGGGAAGACAAGACCTTCTGCCATTGCCTGCAATCCTAATCCGTATACAGTCCACAACACTTTGTTCTTGTACTGAAGCGACTCTATCTCGTCAATAATAGTTTGTTCGAGAAATGGATTATCCTTGTAGGTAGAAATAAAGTGATATGTGCGTGGGTCCTTGTTCAATTCACACAACCAATGTTCGTCCGAAAAGGATGGATTATAGTCTACTATGGAAAAATCGGTAGTACGCATAACGAGCTGTTGCCATTCCAGGAATGAAATTTCGTTTGCCTCATTGCAGTATAAGATATTTCGTTTACGACCTCTGATCTTCTGCTCATCATCTGTCGAGAAAAACTCAACAAATGAACCGTTCGGAAGTGTATAAATCATTTCAGACTTATTCATACATCTATTATCCCATATCTTATACTTATCCTGCATAATCTCTTTAAAATCGCGAAACACAGAACCTTTTAACGCAGGCAATGTCTTTCGGACAATGGATAGAGACTTTTTGTTTGTGAGGATATGAGATAATAGATAGATAAGGATGTTGTACGTCTTGCTACTACGCGAACTACCCTGAGCAGAGACAACCTTATAGCCGGAGTGGATGGCATTATCAACTTCTGTAAATATTTTAGTCGTTTTAATTATCGCCATGATCCGCGTCCTCCCTCTTATCAATGACCTGTATTACAAAACCACTTCCTTCTTCTTGTTTTACCTCTTGCTTTATAGGAGCATCCCAACCCAACAGCTTAGATAGCTTATCTATTGCATCAATCTTATTATAGAGCTTTAACTCATATCCTTTATCTGTTGATTTAATCGAAAGAATGGAACGTTGTATGCTTGACGGTAATTTAGAGATATCTTTGATCAGGATTGTTGTAAACATCTCATTAGACTTTACCTCCAACGCGTCGACAATATTGGCACGAGCAATATCGGCAAGAATCCCTACCGCTTCGTCTTTGGTTATATCAGACCGGTTCCTCATTTGAGACTGGAGCTCTCTTATCCTTAGGGCAACCTTAGGGCTGTTCAAGAGCTTCGAAGACTCTACCCAAATTGCATTGTCCGACTTACCATTACATCTATATGCCCGTCGATAAGCCTCAGAAGCGTTTCCGCATTCGAGGTAGTAGTTGCAGAACATTTCTTGTTTTTGTGTCAACGCCATGCTTTTTATAATTAATTGAGTCAAATTTAAATAGCATAGGCCAGCTATAGGAAGGATCATTACAATTATTCACGACAACAGAACCATTGTCGTGAATATTGTTAATTGAGTGAATATTATCCAATCCTATCCATTATTTCGTTATATATACGATGGATATCTTGTCTAAAGTATTTATACAGCTGATAAGATAGATACAACCCGTTTAAATTATCGGAAATAGTGGATTTCCCATTGAGACCAAATACTTCAGCAAGTTTATCCCTTAATCCCTTTTTCATTTTTCCATCGGCAAGAGCACCGGGAGAATACAAAATTAAAATTATGAAAATGAATTTCTTTCTTTGGGGGACATTAGCTCGAAAAACTTCCTGCTGAGAAACAATCTCCTTAAACCATTCATACAATGTCGGGATCATATCTAAGTCTGTCAAGATAGGCTTGGTTAATTCTCTTTCTCTTTCTGATAATCTTGCTTTTTGATCCCTGATAGATCGTATTTCAACGATTTTACTAAACACGCACGGCTTCTGTTGTAAAGACATAATAATCCATTTTAAATTAAGCCGTTTGCACAAAATTACAAATTAATCCTCATATCAACAATACATTGTTGATAAAATATCTTTTCGTAGTTATCTTTGCCCGAAAAAAAACATGAGCGAAGAATTAAAACAGCTAATAGCCTGGTTTGAGAGCTACCAAGTGACGTTTAACGAGATCCGGTTAAGCGAGTGTGAGAATATATTTGATTTAAGCAAGTACATTGATGTGCATGTCAGATCGGTTAAGAGGAATTGGGATAATCCGACCTTTGCAAGTGATATACTGAGGTTGCAAAGGCTTAAAAAGGTGTTGGAGGAAAGAGGATAAAAATAAAGCCGGAGGTTATTCCGGCTTTATTTTTATGTATGTTTTGTAAGATAGGCCAATTCATATTTACAAAGATACTCCTTTATCCTATCCGCCTGAGCTTTCTTTATGTGGCAAAAGGATATGTATTTTCTAAATTTATCCATTCCAAAATTACCAAGAGCCTCACCGAAAGAAGTATTCATGAATAACGTTGGAATAGAATCAACTCCCGTCATATCAATAACAAGCATCTGGTTTGAATTGATTGCACTTTCTATATGCGGGTACAAGGCCGCGCCAGCATCAGGATAACTTTTCCCTTCTAACAAACTCGCAATATTAATCAGTCTCATACGCATAATATTTATAAAGTAAAACTTCCAAACTCAAAATCTTGTTCAAAGGAATCTATTGAGATATCAAAGTAAATCAAAGTTCCATTAAAATCAAAATCAATATCAAACATTTCGCAAGAACCATTTTTACCGGTTAACTTGATAAGTCCTTTATTACTCACCATTCTGAACATATTTTCACCTTTTAAAAATGTTACAACCGTATCAAGCCCAAATCCTTTATTATATGCCTTTGATCCAGAAGTTACGCCTGATTCTAAAGATTTTTTCAATACATAAGAATCTTTACAGCCCTCAAATTTTCCACCAAGAGAAGCAGATATGCCAATTCCATAATCGCATATCGCTATATGTATTTTCCCTTCATCGGCTTTATATCTGACATACGAAAATGCATTCCCTTCTGCATGAGCGTGATCAAATATATTAAAATAAAGCTCATTAAGCAAAGTTCTAACCATAGACATGTCTTTTTCAGGGAAAAGATCTTTAAAGTATTTTTCCACACTTATGCTATACCCTTCTTTCCCTGAGTCAGTAACTCTCCATAGATTTAATATTTCCCTGCTATGAGATTCAACATGATCACACTTCTCGGACGTCCAATATTCCTTGATAGATATATCTTCATATATTAATTTTTCAAGATCCTTATTATTAACAGTAAGTCTAACCATATATTTCTTGGACTTTAAATCGTCAATAATGCAAGACAGAAGAACAATATGAAATGGTTCTAAATGGCATATACCACTTTCTATAACAATGGTAATAACCTCTTTCAGATCATACTTGGATTTCACGACTTCATTCCTAATCTCTATAGATCTCCTTATCCAATACTCGCGATCTGGACTATTAAATATATACGTTTTCTTCTCTTTTAATGAATCCATTTATAAAGTTTTAAGTTTTTCCCATCAAATCACCTTCTCCCCTACATCCTGTATTCGCAGGTGTAGGACTTGCCGGAGTGGTGGTAGTGCCAGAGGAAGAGAACTGCCAGTCTTCGGATTGATTGTCGTTCTTCTTTTTTACTTAATCAATTAGCACTTTTTTACTCAAACCGCAGTCAATTCACGACCTACGTTTCTAATTGTCTGCAATATTTCGTTGTAACGCTCTTTAGATGGCTTTTTCGTCCCGCTTACATATTGAGCAAACAAGCTCTGTGACATTTTCATCCTGCGAGCAATCGCAGATGCGTTAAGTTCCGGATGCGCAATAAACACGTCGTATAACGGATTGGAAGGACGTTCCATGAAAAACCCCTCAAAACTCAAATCTTCATCTATGCCCTCCCAGTGGATACCATCATTACTCAACGTGAAATCCGAACGCTGTTCTGGTGTCGCAAATCTCAATCTTGGAAAGTCTGAAAACTTTTCGCAAGCCTCTTTGCCATCGGCGGTGCGAATCCACACTTCCGTATCGGTCAACCAAACTTTTTCTACAACAATATTTCCCATGACTCAATTTATTTAGCTTTATTAAAAAACTTATTCCAATGTTCTGCTATAATCTCTTGGTTTTCTTCTATTACTGATTCAACAAGTTTTATTTCTGACGACTTCAACCCGTTATTTGTTACCAAAGCAACAGGGAACAATGTAAATTTTGCACTTATATTCCCTTTTGTTACATGAACATGAATAGGTTCATGGTCGTTTGCGTAAAAAGAGAAGCGAAAACCAAATAAGATGAATATCGTAGGCATATCTTGTTTTTATTATTACGACACAAATATAGGTAATTATTTTATTACCTGCAAACATTTTACTGGTTTTATTTGCAGTTCAGTGACTTGGGATTGCCTGTTAGGGTGTAAAAAAGCCCGGCTGACCGGGCTAAATGTTACATTTGAGTTATATCCTAAATTTTAGTATTTTTATTTTTTCTTATATTAAGTCTACCATTCTTCTTCCGTATATCCTTTGGCAGCTTCAGATATTTCTTTTATTGTATTATTTATATACGCCTCCAATTCTTCTACAAACTTTTTGTCTTTGACTTTTCCTTTATCATTAAATAAAGACGCACTACCCATAAACTTGCCAATTCCTCCACTAAAATGGTATTCTGTCTTATCCTTACCTACGCCAGATGTTTTGTCCGCTTGCATTTTATTAATAACAGGAATATCAAACCTAATTCTATTATCTTTAAAATATACAACTAAATTCATGTCTATTTCCCCATAAACCTTCATGCCCATTACCTTCGACAATAAAAAAGCCTCACTATCAAAAGAATGTATATTTATCATTTCGCCTTCCATTTTATTAGCTACCGCATCAGGATTTTTATAATGGCTCAGGACATACGAGTTTACTCCTTTATATAAATCCATCGCAGTTTTACCTTCAATAGACACAACATAATAAGGTTTGCCATCCTCTGTTGTTAATCCATCCTTAGTTGCTTTAAACTGAGCACTAACATTAATAGACAAAAACAATGTTAGCATAAATAAAATCTTCTTCATGTTTCTTTAGCTTAAATTAATACAGGGCACTAAATTATGCAAAAAACAGAACTCAGCCCAAGCTATTCAACAAATTTTCTATATCTGAACGTGATTTTATTTCATAAATAGTCCCTTTTGCCTTAATGAAGCCGGAAATTTCGCTTTCTCCGGGGGATTCAGTGAACAGTTCCCATACTTCAACATTTAATAAATTTGCTATTTCTTGCAGTCGCTTCAAAGAAGGATTACCACTTTCTCCAATAGCTTTATACAATCCAACTTCTGTCATCCCTAATTCAGTCGCTAAATCTCTTCCAGTCCTCCCTCTCGCCTTTAATATTTCCTTTACTCTCAGTTTATACATAATATTCATATTTTTTAGGAGCAAAAATACAAAACTATCCTATCAATTTATATAAAAGCTCAAAAATACACTATCAATTTATATTATTTAACATAAAACAATTGCACAGCATAAACCAACAGTATATATTTGCAGCAAATAACAACTATCAGTTTATAGTTATGGAAGCACCTAAGTACAACAAAACAAGAATCATGAAATCCGCTTGGTCAATGTTCAAGGCTGGCAAGAAGTACCGCAATCACGTATTGACGTTCGGAGAATGCCTTAAGGAGGCTTGGAAGGACGAAAGAAGTTCTTACGACAAGGCGATGAAGATGTACCAGCTTTTCAACTTGAATAAGAAGCAATGCGAAAGCCAGGATGCAAAACGCAATGTTGGTACTTGTTCTATGGCTTTCATGGCTAACACACTGACAAATTACTATGCTAACAATAGATATAATGGAGATTAATATTATGACAACATTAGATGTACTGAAAGGAATCCAGCGAATCATGATCGAGAAACTGATCGCAAAGAGTGACATTATAATATCTGTCTCTTCCCGGCCAGAAAGATCAGAGTTATCCATATATGTGCAAAATACTTCCTATGTGGTCCTGGCACATGAAATATTTATCGACGATACCGGGATTGACTTTAGAGAAGAAAATAAAGAAGCCTATAGCAGGATAATAGAAGCTATAGACAGGCAATGTAAAGTTGCCATAGCCGGATAACCTTAACTCAACCAAGAAGCATAAACCAAATATTAATACATATATAATTCGATGAAAACAAAAGTAGTTCTATTTGAAAAAGAAAATTTTGTGAATTTAGTTGCGGGAATAGAATTTATCCCTACATTTGCAGTGCTGAAAGTTGATGAGCTTAATCATCTCGCAGGGCAAGCGGTTAATTTGCTCAATTGTTTGTTGGGCATTTTTTATGTCCAAAATTTTGCTGGCGACATAAATGTCGGGAGCAAAGTTCATATAAGATATTGGCGGTTGCCTATACGTAAGTTAAGATTAGCCTTTCGGGGTGAAGTCCATCAACTTTCAGCAGCGTATATGGCAGCCGCTTTTTTGTTGCCTATTATATAACTTAATGCTGAAAGTTATGGCAGAATTAGTAATTCAAAACAGCAACGGCAACGATGTTACCACTTCTTTAATCGTTGCACAGGTGTTCGAAAAGGAACACAAGAACGTAGTTAGGGATATTGAAAACCTATCATGTTCAGAAAGTTTTAATCGGCTCAATTTTGAGCGCATCACTTACAGGGATTCAAGAAACCGAGAACAGACCGCTTATGAAATGACTAAAGACGGTTTCAGTTTTCTTGTCATGGGTTACACAGGAGCAAAAGCAGGTGAGTTCAAGGAAAAATTCATTTCCGAGTTCAACAAACGGGAAATGATGCTTAAGGATGATGATTATATCCTCATGCGTTCGCAGCAAATCCTACAGAAACGGGTAGAGGCAGCAGAACAGAGAGTAAAAGCCCTTGAAGCCGACAACCAGCAAAAGGATGCCAAGATCGCAAAGCTCCAACCGAAAGCCGACTTCGCAGATGCCGCCTTCATCACCGACGACAAAGTCGATATCGGAATGGCTGCTAAAATCCTCAAGCTGGGGTTTGGACGCAACACACTATTCCAAAAGCTAAGGCAGGTCGGCGTATTCTTCTCTAACCGGAACGAGCCGAAGCAACGGTTTGTCAATGCCGAGTATTTTGAGATGAAGGAAAAATTCATTGAGCGTAACAGCCATCCGGGTTTTGTTGTCACAAAAATTCTTGTCACGCAAAAAGGGCTGGCTTACATCAACCATCTGTTTGGTGGAAATCCATCTGACGGGAAGATAGCGGCTATAGAATAAACCTTACATACATACCTATTCAGTAGTCCTTTATAATACAGGACAGCCAATATTATACCAATTAATAAACCAAAAAATAATTACAAAATCATGGAATTTAAAGATTTAGCAACAAAGTTCGAAGGT
>OAUH01000165.1_pt1 | contig 50181 bp, 40 predicted proteins | sample 1495121 | NCBI WGS metagenome assembly OAUH01 (sample SAMEA2580006, study PRJEB22360) | human gut metagenome | reverse complement strand
TTTCCTAAAAAGTTTATAAAATCTCCCATATTATTCAATAATTACGAGGTCATTACCTTCAAGGACAGAATCTCCCTTGTTTACGTTGATAGCGGTAATCTTACCGTCTTTGTCTGCATTGATATTGTCTGCATTGATATTTTTTTCCATCTTCATGGCTTCCAATATAATAATGGTTTGTCCTTTCTTCACTGTGTCGCCTACGTTCACTTTTATGTCGAGTATAACACCCGGTAGCGGAGATTTGACACCTGATTTTCCGGTAGACTGTGCAGCCGGTTTCACTACCGGTGTGGTAGGAGCAGCCGGAGAGTTCGGCAATGGGCGTACTACCGGTTTTGCAGGTGCCGCCTTCGGCTGTTTTTCCATTTCTACTTTATAGTGCGTACCGTTCACTTCTACATGAGCGATATTGTCTTCGATATCTCCAATGGTCACTTTATATGAGTTACCGTTGATTTTGTATTTATATTCTTTCATCGTTTTATCTTTTTAAGGGTTGACTTACTTTTTGGGAGTTTCACGCAAGGTGTAAATCTTCGAACTCCACGGTGAATAGCTACGTTTCACACGAGTGATAGTCAGTACCGTTTCTTCTACGTCGTGTACCTCATCTTGCATTTCGTGCAATGCCATAGAAATTGCGGCATAAACTTCGCCCGGAGCTTGTGACAGTTCTTTGGCTGTTTCCTTGTCGATACCTTTTGACTTCATCGTATTGCGTTTGCTCAAGTTCACGGCTACTTTACCTACAATCTTGAAAGAGATATAAAGAAGTATCAATCCGCAGAATACTACACTCATCGCCGAGATAGACATACCGATACCTACAGAGTCATGTTCTTCGAACTTCTCCATTTTAGCATTGCTGTCGAGCGTCTTGTTATTCGTACTTGGAGTCACATATTTGTCACTACTTCCACCTTTTACTTCCCAATTTGCCGCTCCGTCACTTATACGTGCGTATGATTGGTTAGGACCCAGAACTCCTGCCGGTACTACAATCTGATCAAGTAGCTTCTTGCCGGAATCGAATAAGCCAATCCAGTTGGCAGTCTCAGGGTTCAATTTGCAACTTGTGTGAAAGGTACCACGGTTAGGTTCACCATCCGCCCAGAATAGAGCATGCTGGCGGGGTTTAACTAACGTTAGTACATCACCTTTAGGGATAAAATAGGTAACTGTATCACCCGGCTGATTGCTTACTTTCAGTAAACATCCCGCCAAGTCTGCGCTACCGTATGATTTGTTGAATACTTCGATCCATGCGCTGTGCAGTCCGTAATCATCCTGAAAATTACTTTGATTGTCTATCAGGACTTCGTTCAGCATTAGCTTACTGTTTGTCTTTTTCTCTCCGCAAGAGGTCAGTCCAACCAGTAACAGCAAAGAAAGGAATATTCCAATTTTGGTTTTGCTCATAATCTTTCTTGTTTTAATGTGAAAAGTTGGATTACAATGGAATATTGCCATGCTTCTTAGCCGGGTTAGTCAGCTTCTTAGTCTGCAACTGCTGTAAAGCGCGGATAACGCGGAAACGTGTGTTACGCGGTTCAATCACATCGTCAATGTACCCGTATTTCGCTGCGTTATAAGGATTGGCAAACAGTTTCGTGTATTCTGCTTCTTTTTCTGCAAGGAACTGAGCCGGGTTTTCCTGTTCTTTTGCTTCGCGTGCGTACAACACTTCTACTGCACCTGCACCACCCATTACAGCAATTTCGGCTGTCGGCCATGCGTAGTTCATATCACCACGGAGTTGCTTACAGCTCATCACGATGTGAGAGCCACCGTAAGACTTACGCAGAGTGATAGTTACCTTAGGTACAGTAGCTTCACCATAAGCATACAGCAATTTGGCGCCATGGAGGATAACGCCGTTATACTCCTGACCTGTTCCCGGAAGGAATCCCGGTACGTCTACCAATGATACGATAGGAATATTGAAGGCATCGCAGAAACGTACGAAACGTGCGCCCTTGCGGGAAGCGTTACTATCTAGTACACCTGCCAGGAACTTCGGCTGGTTGGCTACGATACCTACGGACTGACCGTTGAAACGTGCGAAACCGATAATGATGTTCTTTGCATAGTCTTTTTGGATTTCGAGGAATTCGCCGCCGTCTACGATCGCACCGATTACTTCGTACATATCGTATGGTTTGTTGGGGCTGTCAGGGATAATATCGTTCAAAGAATCTTCCAGACGGTCGATTGGATCTGAACAATCCACATAAGGAGCTTCTTCAAGATTATTTTGAGGAATATAGCTCAATAGCTTGCGAATCAGCGCCAGACCTTCTTCTTCTGTCTGAGCGGTGAAGTGAGTCACACCCGATTTAGTAGAGTGTACGCTTGCGCCGCCGAGGTTTTCCTGGCTTACATCTTCACCTGTAACGGTTTTCACGACTTTCGGTCCGGTGAGGAACATATAAGAAGTACCTTCCATCATCAGCGTGAAGTCTGTCAGAGCCGGAGAATAAACGGCACCACCGGCACAAGGGCCAAAGATACCTGATATCTGCGGGATCACACCGGATGCAAGAATATTGCGTTGGAAGATTTCTGCGTAACCTGCCAAAGCGTTGATTCCCTCTTGGATACGTGCACCACCCGAGTCATTGATACCGATACATGGAGCACCCATTTTCATAGCTTGATCCATGATTTTACAAATTTTCTGTGACATGGTTTCCGACAACGAACCGGCGGAAACAGTGAAGTCCTGAGCGAATACATACACCAGACGTCCGTCGATCGTACCGCAACCGGTCACTACACCGTCACCCGGATAGTGTTTCTTTTCCATGCCGAAGTTCGTGCATCTGTGCTCAACGAACATGTCCATTTCTTCGAAACTACCTTCATCCAGCAACATAGCCAGACGCTCGCGCGCTGTGTATTTCCCTTTTTCGTGTTGCTTCGCAATTGCTTTTTCACCGCCTCCGATACGTGCTACGGCACGGCGTTCAATAAGCTCTTTAATTTTTTCAAGTTGATTACTCATGAGTTCTTGTTGGTTTTAGAGTTTATAGATTAATGTTCGCAGAGTTCTGTCAACACACCCAGAGTTGATTTTGGGTGAAGGAAAGCGATGTTCAAACCTTCGGCACCTTTGCGCGGAGCTTTGTCGATTAGGCGGATTTCCTTGCTTTCTGCTTCTGCCAAGGCATTGGCTACACCATCTTCCACGGCAAATGCAACGTGATGAACACCTGCACCTTTGTTCTCAATGAACTTAGCAATAGTGCTCTCGGGGCAAGTGGGCTCCAACAGTTCGATTTTGGTTTCGCCTACTTTCAAGAAAGCAGTTCTTACTTTCTGGTCTTCTACTGTTTCAATGTTGTAACACTTCAGACCTAATACATTTTCGTAGTAAGGAAGGGCTTCTTCAATGCTTTTTACAGCAATGCCCAGATGTTCAATGTGTGAAATCTTCATAACTATACTTTTTTATTTGGTTTTAATTATGTGCTTATACGGCATAAAACAGCACAAAGAAAGACAATTCTTACCTAATAAAGAAATTTTTCAGCATTTAATTATTGGGATATAAAGTATAAAAAATGGTAGGGAGGGAGCATGAAGAATGGTTTTGTAATCTGGAGATTGCATTTAAACGTAAAATTTGACCATTAACTTATTCAGCCAAGGCCAACTGACGCGGAACCAACGTCGGGTACTGCTTTGTTTTCCTCCGAAGCGGAGTACGAAATCGCGATAACCATGCCGACGGAAAGGAAGTCCCACATCCATGAACTCCAGATGGTGGAAACCTCGTTCGTGAGCATCCTCCAGAGCTTTCCAAACGGCGAGTACGCCCGGGTATTGCAGTGCATACGTCTTTCGCATTCCTCCCGAAAACCAGAGGAAAGCATTGTCTCCTGAGTAAATGCATACAGAGCCGCCGATAATCTTTTCTTTGTAGCGGACAATAAATATTTTAGCTTGCTTTCCCTTGATGAGCATATTGTTCATGTGGCGGAAAAAGTCATTGGCAGGGAAATACCGGCGTATGCGGGAAGAGTAAACCTTATGCAGCATACGTGAAAAATCACGTATCTCGTCTGTGGTGTGCGCTTCTTCTACTTTGGCTCCATTTTTAAGCCCTTTTTTTATCTGGCGGAGACGTGACGGGCTGAAACGGTCTTCCGCTTTTTTCGAACTATGTAACGAATTGCGTACCCGTAACCAGTTGACCGGAAAATAGTCGTTGTTCCGGAAAGAACGGTAACCGAACATAGAGTTGTCCAGATTGCGGAATTCGATAAGGATACAGGTACGGGATGCCTCTTGCGTGAGATGTTCCAACATTTCGCCGAACACTTCTTCCTCTCTTTCCCTGATGTTCGGAAGCGAATCTTTCTGTTCGGCCGTAAATGTCTTTTCCAGGAATTCACCTTCTCCATATACCACACATTGTTTCACAAGACAGGAAGGAAGCCATTTTTTAGTTTTGCGGATCGCTGCCAAGAGCCGTGCCACAGGTTTTCCGTCTTCTGTTGCCACTATCAGTAAGGGCGAGTAACCGGGCGTTGCTTCGTATATTTGAAACAACTCCTTGGAATGGAATGTGTTATTTCCCGGCAGGTCAGGAATATCCTTTCCGTGGTAATATGTAGTTAGTTTAAGTGGCATGTGGGACAAATTTACACTTTTTATTTTTCATTCAACAAAAAAACGGAGATTTTGTTGGCGACCTTTAAAACGAACAGTCTATTTTTCTTGCGTAATATTTCTATTTTTTATCTGATTTTCGTTACTTTTGCGTATTGGCAAACACTTTAAAAGAAGCAATTTATGTTAGAAGAAATATTGGCTTACAACAAAAAATTCGTAGAGGACAAGGGATATGAAGCGTATATTACAAATAAGTATCCTGATAAGAAGATTGCTATTCTTTCCTGTATGGACACTCGTTTGACAGCTTTACTGCCTGCTGCGCTGGGAATTAAAAACGGCGATGTGAAAATGATAAAAAATGCGGGAGGCGTCATTTCCCATCCTTTCGGTAGTGTGATTCGTAGTCTGCTCGTGGCTATTTTTGAGTTGGGAGTGGAGGAAATTATGGTGATTGCGCACTCCGACTGCGGCGCTTGCCATATGCATAGCGAAGAAATGTTGGAGAAGATGAAGGCAAGGGGCATTAATCCTGATTATATCGACATGATGCGTTTTTGCGGGGTCGACTTTCATTCATGGCTGGACGGCTTCGAAGATACAGAGAAGTCGGTAAGAGGAACGGTTGATTTTATTGTGCATCATCCTTTGATTCCGGTGGATGTGAAGGTATACGGATTCATTATTGATTCTACAACCGGAGAATTGACGCGGATTGTGTGAAAAGGACAAAAAAAGAAGGCAACTCTTTGTCAGTTGCCTTTATCTTTTTACGGTTATATACTTTCTTTGACTGGTGCACCCTTTTGTGACAAATAGGGTGTCCGTACATCTCAATTTCCGCCTCACGGCTTGCTTTACGATTCGCTTTAATGTAATCGTCCTGTGTAATTCGCTTTTTCATGATGATATTGTTTATCGTTGCAAAGATACTGTTTTTATTTCCTATTACGCTCGGTTTGCACTATCTTTGCATACATTAATTAAATGAAACCGGAAATAATATGGAAAATTTCAGTGAATTGATAAAGAATCGTCGCAGTATGCGCAAGTTCACCGATGAAGAACTGACACAGGATGAGGTTGTAACATTGATGAAAGCAGCTTTGATGTCACCTTCTTCCAAGCGCAGCAATAGCTGGCAGTTTGTAGTGATTGATGATAAGGAAATGCTGAAAGAATTGTCTCATTGCAAGGAACAGGCTTCTTCTTTTATTGCAGATGCGGCTTTGGCTATTGTGGTAATGGCTGACCCATTGGCAAGCGATGTATGGATTGAAGATGCTGCTATTGCTTCTATTATGATACAGTTGCAGGCGGAAGACCTCGGGTTGGGCAGTTGCTGGGTGCAGGTACGTGAGCGTTTCACGGCAACCGGAATGCCTTCCGAGGAGTTTGTGCATGGAATTCTTGATATACCTTTGCAGCTTCAGGTACTTTCTGTCATTGCGGTCGGCCATAAGGGGATGGAACGCAAACCTTTCAATGAAGAACATCTCCAATGGGAGAAAATCCATATCAATAAGTTCGGAGGAAAATAACAATGGGAGCTGCCAAAGCAAATAATAGTAAAGATACTTATCTCGCGACTGCCGTTACCTTTATGGTGATCGGTGCACTTTTTCTGATTGATAAACTGATTCATTTTTCTTCTATCGGTTTGCCCTGGGTGATGAATAAGGATAATATGTTGCTGTATGCTGCTGCCTGTTTCCTTATTTTCAAACGCGATAAATCAATAGGTCTTGTGTTGCTGGGACTTTGGCTGGTGATGAATATCGGTTTGGTGATGTCATTGCTTGGTTCATTGTCCGGTTATTTGTTGCCATTGACATTGCTTATCATCGGTATAATCTTATATTGGTTTGCAAAACGCTGAAAAAACGATGAAAAGAAGTATAGAAGATACCCCGGTTGTATTTATCGGTGCCGGGAACCTGGCTACCAATTTGGCAAAAGCACTTTACTACAAAGGTTTTCGCATTGTGCAAGTATATAGTCGGACAGAAGAGTCCGCCCGTGCGCTGGCGGAGAAAGTAGAGGCGGATTATACGACTGACTTACAGGAAATATCAAAAGACGCCAAACTCTATATCGTATCCCTGAAAGATGCGGCTTTTGTAGAATTATTGCCGCAGATAACGGAAGATAAACAAAAATCTTTACTGGTTCATACGGCGGGGAGCATCCCTATGAGTGTCTGGGAAGGTCATGCAGAACGTTATGGAGTATTTTATCCGATGCAGACATTCAGTAAACAGCGTGAAGTTGACTTTCAGGAAGTGCCTTTCTTTATTGAAGCGAAAAGGGCGGAGGATACGGAACTATTGAAAGCGATTGCCTCGACCCTCTCTGAGAAAGTGTACGAAGCTGATTCAGAACAACGCAAAAGCCTTCATTTGGCAGCCGTCTTTATCTGTAATTTCACAAATCACATGTATGCGCTGGCTGCCGATTTGCTCGAAAAATATAATTTACCTTTCGAAGTGATGCTTCCGTTGATTGATGAGACTGCACGTAAAGTACACGAACTGGCTCCGCGTGATGCGCAGACCGGACCGGCTGTACGCTACGATGAAAATGTGATGAGTAATCATCTTGCGATGTTGGTGGACTCTCCGGCGTTGCAGGAAATTTATAAATTAATGAGTAAGAGTATCCATGAGCACCATAAATTATGATTTATCACGCATCAAGGCACTGGCTTTTGATGTGGACGGTGTGTTGAGTTCGACAACCGTACCGTTGCATCCTTCCGGGGAACCGATGCGTACTGTGAATATCAAGGACGGATATGCCATTCAATTGGCAGTGAAAAAGGGGATCCGTATTGCTATCATTACCGGTGGGCGGACGGAGGCCGTCCATTACCGGTGGGCGGACGGAGGCCGTCCGTATCCGTTTTGCCGGACTGGGCGTGACGGACTTATACATGGGTTCTGCGGTGAAAATACACGACTATCGTGCTTTCCGTGATAAGTATGGACTTGCTGATGATGAAATCCTGTATATGGGGGATGATGTGCCCGATATAGCAGTAATGCGTGAATGTGGCTTGCCTTGTTGTCCGAAAGATGCCGTACCGGAAGTAAAAGCGGTGGCGAAATACATTTCTTATGCGGAGGGGGGGCATGGCTGCGGACGCGATGTAGTGGAGCAGGTCCTGAAAGCTCATGGAATATGGTTGACGGATGATGCCTTCGGCTGGTAAGAGAACTGTCAATTGTAAATCATTCAATTTTTTAATCGTAACTAAAATCATGCTTAGCAATTTAAAGAAATATCAGCTTATATTGGCTTCCAATTCTCCCCGTCGGAAAGAATTAATGTCTGGGTTGGGAGTGGAATATGTCGTCAGGACATTGCCTGACGTGGATGAATCATATCCTGAAACTTTGGTGGGAGCTGCAATTCCCGAATATATATCGCGTGAAAAAGCGGATGCTTATCGTTCTATGATGAAGCCCGGCGAGTTATTGATTACGGCCGATACCATTGTATGGCTGGAGGGGAAAGTGCTCGGTAAGCCGGAAGGTAGGGAAGGAGCGGTGGAAATGCTGCGTGCTCTTTCCGGGAAGTCGCATCAGGTTTTCACAGGTGTCTGTCTAACGACAACCGAATGGCAAAAAAGCTTCACGGCAGCTTCCGATGTGCTGTTTGATGTACTGTCCGAAGACGAAATCCAGTACTATGTTGACCGTTATCAGCCAATGGATAAAGCAGGAGCCTATGGTGTTCAGGAATGGATCGGATATATTGGAGTGAAGTCTATTTCCGGTAGCTTCTATAATATAATGGGACTCCCCATACAGAAGTTGTATGGGGAGTTGAAAAAGTTATAATAAATCCAGCATTAACGGAATATCCTCTTCTCGAATACCTTGTTTGAGAAGGGGTTCTTCGTCTTTATGAAACATTTCGAGGAATCTTTCTCGCGTTCCACAGGCTGTAATTGCCTTTCCATAGAGAACAGCCGCTTTCTGAATATTTCCCATTACCCAGGCAACATGTCCTGCATTCATATAATCAATAGCTAACGGTTTATGCTCGATGATCTTTTCATAATACTTCATCGCCTGCTCATACTTCAAGCTGATGAATGAACACCAGCCGATACCGCGCCATGCTTTCACACAGTTACTCTCGATAAAATCCAGTTTGAAGAAATAGTTCAGTGCTTCTTCATACTGCCCGAGTTCGGCCAGGCAACTACCGATATAGAAAACTGCAGTTGAAGCTTCGGGGGTAGCTTCTTCCACCTTTTTATAATAAGTAAGGGCTGCCTCATAATTCCGGTTCAGCCGGTAGCAGGTAGCCAGGTGACGGTTATTCCATATATTATCCGGTTTCAGCGTATCAGCTTTTAGATAGGCTTCGATAGCTTCCGCATATCTTTTTCTTTTTTGCAGAGCATATCCGAATTTTTGGAAATATTCTGCACCTTCTCCCTCAAATCCTCCGATTTCAATCAATTCTTTATAAATGTCGATAGCCTCATCCCAACGTTCCTTTGAAAGATAAAAATCAGCAATAGGAAACAATTCTTCTTCACAATATAGTAGATTGTCGAGTGCGGGAACATGATGAAGGTCGAGTTTTTCTTTGAAAATATCACGAAATTCATTCCGGCGCACACTAAGTTTGAAGAAACGGTACAGGTCGTGCAGGTATTGATTGCTCGCTGTTCCCGGGCGTGCGTTGAATTTCTTCATAGTTTCGGCGTTCGACTTTTCCGCCAGTTCTGCTACCTGCTGTTCGTTGAGTTGGCTCAACATCATTTCCTGTTGCATTTTAGGCAGTTGGTGAATGGTGAAAAAGAGCGAATATTTATCGCTATTACTGAAAAAGCCCGATTGGAGAATTAAGTCAAGCAAACTGCTTCCTTCGTTCCCTACTTGTTTCAGTGCCTTGAGTACATTGGACTGTTGCTTGCTGAACGGATAAAACCAGTTCTGTACCTCACGAAAAAACGGATAACTTTTCAGAGAAGAAAAAGTGCTCATATACACATCGGCTCCTTCCAGCTGGAGTTCGTTCATTTCGCGCAGCTTGTCTCCCAGTCCGGATTGTTCGAAGGCATCTTCCCAGTCCGGGTTCTTGTCATCGTTTTCTTCATCGTTTTCCTCAAAACCGAATCTAATGTTCTTCATGGAAGAAACATTTTTCAGCATCTCGGGAATAATCTCTTCCCTCATCTTCTTATCAATCTTCTCCGTTTCCTGACATAACAGCATTTGGCGGTAGATACGGGCAACATCTTCCCGGAAAGAAGGAATTTCGTCCATAAGGTCGACCCTCTTGATAAGTTCTGGGTAATAAAGAAGCCGGGTTCTGTGAATGTAGAAGATGAATATGACACCAACCAATGCCCGTTGGCTGACATTGACATCTTTATGACGGTAAGCATCCAGTAGCCACATGATTTTACGTAAGTCAAAACATTCCATTACGCTCAGTGTGACAGCACTGACAAATAAACATAAGTCGTCGGGTAAAAGCAATTCCGAACCCAACATGGATTTTGCGTCTTCTTCGTCTTCAGAAGTCCACGAACTGTTTGTCCATGTTCTTACAAACATGAATTTAAGAGTGTTCTCATGCCGTTGCAGCACTTCATCCATTTTAGCATCGGAGAGTAATCCGCTGATTGCTAAGTCATCATTAAAAGATTCAAGTATATGAAGTATTTTTTTTAGGCCATATTCTGCCAAATCTGCCGGTTCGGGTGTACGACGTACTTCGTGATAATATTTTGATGAAGCGTTGTCCAGCATGAGTAGGCGTGACTGGTCGGCAATACTCCATGTGTCCGCCACCAACTTTTGGTATAGGTTCCACCGCTCGGGATCGTTGGCTCCCTGTTTCATGTATTCCAACATATACTTGTAAGAAGTCTGCAATTGTTCTAGACGGGTACGTAAATCCCAGTCGGGACATTGCCAAAGCAACGATTCCAGCTGCATCAAGGCCTCCTTGAGTCTTTTTTCTTCAAGTAAGGTACGTATATATGCGTATTGTTCATTAATCGTTTTCTCGTTCATCATAATTCAATTATTTGTTTTTTCCAATCCAGGTCAGGCGTTTCCATAAACCTTCGAAGGGACCATGTTTATGGTGACGGAGCCACCACGAACAAAATACCATTTGTAATATAACAAAAAGAATGCCAAAAAAGAAACTATAAGTGATTCCTAAATAGCGTCCCAGTTCGAATCCCCAATGATAGAACAAAAGAGAACCGAAAATTGATTGCCCCAAATAGTTAGTTAAACTCATTTTACCATAAGATGTGAAACGCATGAAAAAGCTGCGGTCTTTTACGTGATAGAAGGTGAGCAGCAATCCTGTTACCAATAACACCATAAAACTAAGACTGCTGAATGAGCTTAGTATGAGCTGTAAGGGTACGAGGATAGCACTTCTCTCGATAAATTCCGGTAACATATTGTTGAGCCCGTAGATAGGGAAGAAGCAGAGTAGGGCGATAGCCAGTGCTTTCAGCCACAGGCGCTCGTTCTGTTCGCTGTATAGGAAATATTTCCGGCGTCCGATAAGCATACCGAACAGGAATAATCCCGGAGTTTGCAGGATGCGTCCGTGTTCCAATGCCCAAGTCATGTTGGCAAGTTGTCCTTCCCACATATTCATGCGGATGGTTTCGAGGAAGGTTCCGTTCTTCTGTACATCGAAAGCTATGCCGAAATAATAACGTGCCAGACTTTCACCTGCCACATAGTCAGGATTACATAAAGCATAGATTAATTTTGCCCAGTCGATAGGTTGCAGGATCAGCAGGGTGGCAAAGATGACGACGATACGGTCGCTCACGCGGCAGAATATCGGAAGAATAATACCGAGGATAGCATACATGGTTAATATTTCTCCGGTAAAGAAAGCAGCATTGAACTGTCCGATGATAAAAAGGATAAATAGCCTCCATAGGAAACGGAGCCGGAAGTCCTTTCCTTTGCGTTGTTGATTATTATCCTGAATATAAAAACTAAAGCCGAAAAGTAGGGCGAATACTGCATACGCCTTATTACTGAACGTGAAGAATAATCCCCTCCAAATAGCTTGGTCGGTAAAGTTCATCCATTCAAAAGGTACTTTCTCCGGAAAAGAATAAAAATTGAAGTGTTCAATACTGTGTAAAAGGATGATTCCCATTACGGCAAGTCCTCTTAGTACGTCGGCCACGTCTACTCGGGCGTTGGGTTCGGCGATTTTGTGTTCCATGATTTCCAGTCTTTCTTTTATAGGTTTATTATATGATGATTCTCCATAATACTTGCTACTTAAAATCTGACCTGTACCTGTGCCTGTATCAGGTTAGAATCTTTCTGTCCGTTTCCTTTTTTGTCACAAAAAGTGTATTGTGCCTGCAAGCGGCATCTGGGGTAGAACCAGTATTGCACACCGGCAATGTAGTTGTTTTGTTTGAAATCTGCCGCTTTATTAGGATTAAAATAATCAAACGAAGCGATAAAGTCGAGGTTTCGTGCGAAACACACACTTCCTGTTGCATAGAATCCTTCACTTTTTACGTTCCGGTCCTTGCCGCCGAGATATTCGGTACGCAGATTGAAACGGGAAGTGGTAACAACCCCTCCTGCGCTCCAACGCTTTTTGGCATAGTTTTCTCCCGTTTTGATTCCGGTATATTCGGAATCGGCTATTGCGTGTCCGGTTCCCCGGATAAACGATCCGCCCACGGATAGCCATTCCAAGGGATAAATCATAAGATTCCCGACAACATCTTTCTGGCTGTTCTTATCCTTTGTATTTAGCCCTTGTCCGTTCATCACGGCAACTTTATATTGTAGGAAGTCGTGGAATAGTTTACCATGAATCATCATGCCGATGTCTCTACCCGAAGTCATGCCGTAACATTTGTCACTGCCACTGACGCCTGCCAGATAGCAGACGGATTGGGAATAACAGTTGATTAGCTCTACCGTAGTAGGAGATAATTCATTTTCAATCGTATAAGGAACTTTGAATTCTCCGATACGTGCGGTAAGTCCGGGAAGAAACTGATAATCTGTGTACACTTCGAGCAGCATACCACCGTTGTAAAAGTCGTACATAAAATCACAAGTCCAGCGTTTGGTGATTTTTCCGTGTGCCATGAAAATAATTCGTTTGATATCGAATGTATTGTCCGGTTTGGCTGCATCATCGTACGTATATCCCAACTGGGCATATCCGGCCAGGCTGATACGTTCTTTCAGTGTGTTGACAACTTGGTTCAGTGATGTTTTTTCTTGTGCAATAAGGGACTTTTGTATACCCGGCATGCTTGATAGCAAGATAATTGAAAGTAAGAGTGTTTTTCGCATGGGATTAATTTAGTTGTTATTGAATGGTGGTTGATACTGTGTGAATATAAGTTGTGTCTATCAGATTGCTTTCCGAGTACGTTTGGGGTATCCGGTGATTTGCTTTCAGCCACTGGGTTGCTTTTTCTATGGCTTCTGCCGAAGGTCGTGTTGCTTTCCGATAGGTAGGGAGGGCGATCAGTCCGGTTAGATTCTCCGGTACACCGATTTCCATTAATACTTGTTTCCACTCTGATTGCGGATGCATTTTTATATGGTTTACTCCCAAGTTATACCCCGTAATGAGCAGTTCGATTTCTTTTCGTTTCTCTTGGAGAGCTTTTCGGGAAAAAGCGGTGGCGATAAATTCAATTCCCAGTTCCTGCGTACTTATTAATGATTTGTTCTTGCTGTTCATGGCGATAGAAGCGGCAGGGTCAGGCAAGAAAGAAGCATCAATCTGGTTATACTGTAACATTTGCAGGCGGAGGGGAAGTTGACTGATTTCCGGTTTGTTTGTCTCTGTATACTTGATTCCCGCTTTGTTTAATAGTTGGTCGGTCGCATATTCGACAACGGTATTGCGGGATACGGCTATATTTTTCTCTATAAGTTGTTCCGGTTGGTTGATACGGCTTTCTTTAGAGACGATAAAGCAGAGATAGCCGTCATTCTTAAAGATAAAGCCCAACTCCGTATGATGAATAGCTTGTAGTGTTATCGCACTGGGGTAATCAGTTACCATACCATCCATTTGTCCGGTTTGGAAAACGGCGTCACGGTCGTTGGCAGAATTGAATGGGAGAATAGTTAAGTCCAATCCTAATGAGTCATAAATACCTTCGGAGCGGGCAATGTAAAAAGGTAACCCTTCGAGTGTAGGCATCATACCCAATGTGAGTGGTTTCAGTTCGGATAGAGGCAAAAAAAGACTATCTCCTTTTTTACTCTGACAGGAGCAAAGGAAGAAAAGGATGAAACAAAAGAGTAGTATCGGTCTTTTCATACCTCATTTTTATGAATGAGGGCAACTCTTTTCACAAAGAACTGCCCTCTTATTTAACCATTGTAAAAAAATTAGCTATTATAAATTTTCTTATTCTTGAATAGCAGCAATACCCGGAAGAACTTTTCCTTCGATGGCTTCAAGCAATGCACCACCACCGGTAGAAACATAAGAAACACCGCTAGCCAGACCGAACTTGTTAACACAAGCTACAGAGTCACCACCGCCAACGAGTGAGAATGCACCGTTCTTCGTTGCTTCAACGATTGCTTCACCTACTGCACGTGAACCGTGAGTAAAGTTATCGAATTCAAATACACCTGTCGGACCGTTCCAAAGGATAGTCTTAGACTCTTTGATAACGTTAGCGAAGATTTCTTCAGTTTTAGGACCGATATCAAGGCCTTCCCAACCATCAGGAATTTCGTCAACCGGACAGAATTTAGTATTTGCATCATTAGAGAAAGCGTCAGCAATTTTAGCGTCAACAGCCAATATCAGGTTCACACCTTTTTCTTTTGCTTTCTTCATCAAATCCAAAGCCAGGTCAAGTTTGTCGTCCTCACAGATAGAGATACCGATTTTGCCACCCATTGCTTTAGTAAATGTATATGTCATACCACCTGCGATAATCAGGTTGTCCACTTTGCTCAACAGATTTTCGATGATTTCGATTTTAGAAGAAACTTTAGAGCCACCCATGATAGCAGTGAACGGACGTTTGATGTCGTTCAATACTTTATCAACAGCCTTCACTTCTTTCTCCATTAAGTAACCGAACATCTTGTTGTTAACGTCAAAATATTTAGCAATCAATGCAGTAGAAGCGTGAGCGCGGTGAGCTGTACCGAACGCGTCGTTTACGTAACAGTCGGCATAAGAAGCCAATTTCTTGGTAAATTCTTTCTGGCTTTCTTTTACAGCTTTTTTAGCAGCCGCTTTTTCTTCGTCTGTTGCATCTTCTGCCAACCCTCTTGGTTTACCTTCTTCTTCAGCATAGAAGCGGAGGTTTTCGAGCAACAGAACTTCTCCCGGTTGCAGAGCGGCAGCTTTAACAGCAGCTTCTTCGCCCATGCAGTCGTTAGCGAACTGAACTTCAACACCCAGCAATTCAGACAGATGCTTGATGATATGTTTCAAAGAGAATTTATCGGCAACGCCTTTCGGACGGCCCAGGTGAGAACCGATGATGATGCTACCGCCGTCAGCCAGAATCTTCTTCAGAGTAGGAAGAGCTGCACGCATACGGGTGTCATCTGTAATGTTGAAGTTTTCGTCCAGGGGTACATTGAAGTCCACGCGAACAAATGCCTTTTTACCGGCAAAATTGAATTTGTCAATTGTCTGCATAATACTCTATTTTTATTTAAAAGTGTTTTAAAGATTTTCTTTTAGAACGCCTGCAAAGTTACTATTTATTTCGTTTCTCTGCTATTAAAACGTTATTTATTCTTGGCTTTTGGTGCCTCTTTCGTTACTTTATAGGTGTTACAGAAATATTTGCACATCATTTGCAAACCGCAGGTGTCACATTTTGGGGTGCGTGCCTGGCAAACATAACGGCCGTGCAGGATAAGCCAGTGGTGTGCTATGGGAACCAGTTTCTCCGGGATATTCTTCATCAGTTCCTTTTCCACACTGAACGGGGTGGTACAACTGTCCGGCACTAGTCCGATGCGGTGACTGACGCGGAACACATGGGTATCCACTGCCATTGCCGCTTTATGAAATACAACCGATTGTATTACATTGGCTGTTTTCCTTCCTACACCGGGCAATTTTATTAAATCTTCCATATTGTCGGGAACTTGACTATTAAACTCATTTACCAACATTTTAGCCATGCCGACCAAATGTTTAGCTTTATTGTTCGGATAAGATACACTCCGGATATATTCGAATACCACTTCCGGGGTGGTAGCCGCCAACGCTTCCGGAGTAGGAAAATCCCGATACAAAGGCGGAGTGATGATATTCACCCGTTTATCCGTACATTGTGCGGAAAGGATAACAGCAATCAGTAGTTCGTACGGATTGTTGTAATGCAGTTCTGTTTCGGCTACTGGCACATTTTCCTGAAACCAAGCGATTACTTTCTCATAACGTTCTTTCTTTCTCATCGTAATTTGTTTTTATGATAATGAGGCGTTACTTTAATTTTGAAATAAATGGCGGAGACTACCGTCAGACAGGCACCGAAAAGGTAGGCTTTGTCAAACGTGCTGATTTCGGCGATATATCCTCCCGTCAGCATACCGATACCGATTCCCACATCCCAGGAGGTCAGGTAAGTGGAAGTTGCTGTTCCTCGCTGACTGTTGGGGGCAAGGTTGACGAACAAGGTATTGAAAGCCGGAAACATGATTCCGAATCCGATGCCCATTAATAAAGCGATTCCGAAAAACAGAATCGTACAGGCTGTGTCGCTCCATTGAATCAGATACACGCAGCCTGCGAGCAGGAAGAAGCTGAACACTACTAAATATAATCCCGCTGCTATCACTTGTGTGATTCTTCCTCGATCTACCAGCTTTCCCGAAAAGATACGGGAGATAGCCATGCCGACTGCCATAAAGGTAAAGAAGAATCCGGTTTGTGTGTGTAGTCCTATCTGTCGGGCATACATAGCGACATAGTTGGTTGTCATCCCATAAGGAATGGAAAGTAGCAACAAGCTAAGTCCCGCAGGCATTCCTTTCAGCAAGATAAAACGATCGAGCGAAATCGGCTCACGCTTTACAGGAGGCTTATAAGGTGTCTTTACCAGACTGGCTGATAAAAATCCTAATATACATGCTCCGAATGCGTAACAGAATATTGTTGCAAATGAGACTCCGGCGTCATGCAGAAAAAGTCCGAACATCGGTCCGATAGACATTGCCGTATTATTGGTTAAACCATAATATCCCAATCCTTCCCCTCTGCGCGAAGAAGGCATAATGTCGATTACTACTGTATTTCCGCCTACGGTAACCATTCCGAAAGAGACACCGTGAATGATGCGGAACATAATAAATAAGGTAAGAGAACCTGCAATCAGATATCCGCCGAACATCATCATAAATATGAAATATGCGAAAAGATAGAGAGGTTTACGGGCAAAGGTATCGAGCAGATAACCGGAAAATGGGCGGATACAGAGTGCTGCTACCGTATAGCAGGAAAGAACAATACCAATAGTAGAATTTCCCGCCTGGAAGAACTCGGACAGATAGAACGGCAAAACAGGGATTAGCAACCAAAAACCGAAGTAGAGCAAAAAGTTGGCTGCCAAGATGAAACAATAACTGGAAGTAGTGAGTCTATCCTTCATAATTGGAGAAGTTAAGAATGGAGAGTTGAGAGTTAAGGGTTAGCTACATTATTCTGCATAGCCACTCTCAATTCTCAACTCTCAACTCTCAACCTGTTTTTAGTATGCGCTCTCGAATTCTTTCAAGAAGCGTGTGTCGTTTTCGGAGAACATACGGAGATCTTTCACCTGATATTTCAGGTTTGTGATACGTTCGATACCCATACCGAGAGCATAACCGCTGTATACTTTGCTGTCAATGCCGTTGGATTCAAGTACGTTCGGGTCTACCATACCGCAACCGAGGATTTCCACCCAACCGGTATGCTTGCAGAACGGGCAACCTTTACCACCGCAGATGTTACAACTGATATCCATTTCAGCACTGGGTTCTGTAAAGGGGAAGTATGACGGACGCAGGCGAATCTTAGTATCTGCACCGAACATCTCTTTAGCGAAAAGCAGCAATACCTGTTTCAAGTCGGTGAATGATACATCTTTGTCTACATACAGAGCTTCTACCTGGTGGAAGAAACAGTGCGCACGGTAGCTGATTGCTTCGTTACGGTATACACGTCCCGGACAGATGATGCGGATAGGAGGCTGTGACGTTTCCATAACGCGGGTCTGTACGGAAGAAGTATGTGTACGCAATACAACATCCGGGTGAGCCTCGATGAAGAAAGTATCCTGCATATCGCGTGCCGGATGGTCTTCGGCAAAGTTCAGTGCCGAGAATACGTGCCAGTCATCTTCTATTTCCGGTCCTTCAGCGATGCTGAATCCCAAACGGGCGAAGATGTCGATAATTTCATTTTTTACAATGGTAAGCGGGTGACGTGTACCGAGTTCGACGGGATAAGCCGAGCGTGTCAAATCCAATCCGTCACAACCGTTGTCTTGACTTTCAAACTGTTCTTTCAGTGCGTTGATTTTATCCTGCGCTTTTGTTTTCAGTTCATTCAGTCTCATGCCGACTTCTTTTTTCTGTTCGGCAGCTACGTTACGGAAATCCGCCATTAAGTCATTAATGGCTCCCTTCTTGCTAAGGTATTTGATGCGGAGAGCTTCAAGTTCTTCGGCATTGGAGGCATGCAAGGCCTCTACCTCTTTCAGAAGTTGTTCAATCTTAGCTATCATATTTTTGATGTATTGTTATTCAGTTTCTTAGTAAAAACCGTGCAAAGATATAATTTTATCACGAACCATCGAAATAATTTGTATCTTTGTTGCCGATACGCATTGAAAATCCGGCAACTTATGAAAAAGATTGTTTTCTTTATTCTACTTTTGACCTTATCTTTTCGTCTTACGGCACAGATTGATTATCTGGAGCCGGTGAAACCTTTCACTACTTACACAGGCGAATTGGGCGAATATTATCGCAATGTATTTTCTTTATTGAACACAGGCTTTCAGCAACAACCGTATGCTCGTTTTGTAGCAATTCCTTCTTTCTCGCCCGAGTATGCCATGTCGGTAGAGAAGAAGGGTGGGCGTTATTGTTTGGTTTCGAACACATTGTCGCGTACCTATTGGCAAGCAGAGAAAGGAACAGTGACGGTAGATACGAGAACGGTGGTTATCAGTTCGTCCCTTTATCAGTCTTTGGGTGCCATTTTTCGTACGGTGACGAGTCAGGTGCAGGATTTGGACGGTTCTACGGCAGGTTTGGACGGAGTCGTTTATTATTTCACTTCGACGGATGCGAAAGGTACAAATCAGATGGGACGTAAGTGGTCCCCGAAAAAAGGTTCTTTAATGGATCGTCTTGTGTTGGTCTGTCAGTCGGCTTATATGTTATCCAGAGGAGAAGATATTTCGGAACAGGCGGTGGCGGAAGAAGCTGCTGCTTTATTGAAGGAGTTGCAGCAGCGCACTAAGGAGCAACCGGATGCTTATAAGAAACCGATGTATGTCGGAATTTATCAGGTGGGGCCTCAGCAGAGGTCGCTTTCCGGTAAACAGATAGAAGAACTTGCTCATTTGTCCGGCACTACTCCGGAAGAATATATTGCAGATCAAATGGTTTATCCGGAAAATCTTTTAGCCAAGAATATATCGGGATATGCTTTGTGTGAGTTTACGATTGATAAGGAAGGAGTGATTCTGCGTCCTCATATTTTGAAAGCTACTCATTCCGAGTTTGCCGAGGAGGCTCTTCGTATTGTAAAGGGAATGCCGAAATGGTCGCCGGCACTGGCGGGAGGAAAGCCGACGGATAGTAACTATACGCTTTATATTCCTTTCCGTCCAAAGTTATATAAGCCATAGGAAAATGCGTTTACGTTCCTTTTAGGAGATAAGCATTTGAAAAACATTTAGTTTTATGAAGAGTTATTTATTTACCATATTTCATTGTTGCAAAACGAATTATCCTCAATTTATATTTGTTTACGAATACGGCCAACAAATTAAAAAACATAGAAAGTAAGATAATACATATAATAGCGGCAAAGACATAGGTGGTATCGTATAAGCCACTTGCTTTTAGAATGATATATCCTAAACCAGCTTCAGAGGCTATAAATTCGCCAATGAATGCTCCCAAAACACAGAAGCCGGCATTCAGTTTGAGTGATTGGATAACCCAGTCCAGTGAGGCTGGGAATGAGAGCATCCAAAAGCGTTGTTTGTTGGTAGCATGATTGATTTTGAAAAAAGTATCGTCACTTTCAGAGATTTTGTTTGCTCCTTCATAGGTTTGAAAAGCAGTAATAAAAACAGTAGAGAGGAATGCCAATACAATTTTCATTTTCAATCCGGTTCCAAACCAAATAATCATTAGAGGAGCCAATGCGAAAGTAGGAATTGAACTAAGTGCTATTATATAAGGATGAGTTATTTTCGAGCATTTTGGAAAATAGACTAAAATAAAACCTATAATACATCCAATGAATAGCCCAAACAGCAATCCGACAAATGATTCATAAGCAGTTATGAATGTATGATATGGCAGGTCGCCAGATACCGTTTTCTCATATAACAATGTTATTATTCTCACAGGGGAAGAAAACATGGTTGAAAAGCCTGACTGAAATTTGGCATATGCTTCCCAAGCAATCAGTAAAACAGCCAATGGTAACCATTGTAATATTTTATTTCTCATATTTCAAATTCTCAACGATTTCAAAAAAAAGTTTCTTATATTCGCTTGTGTCTATTCTTTCGTCAGGGGAAAGTGAGCAATATTCTTTAGTGGGCTTTATTTCTAATAATTCAGTTGGACTTCTCATAATTAGAATACGGTCGCTTAAAAGCAATGCCTGATCAATATTATGGGTGATAAAGATCATTGTTTTATTACTCTTGATGAGGTATTCCCATATATAGAGTTTAATACTGTTCAGTGCATTAATATCAATGGCGTTAAAAGGTTCATCAAGCAAAAATAATGAAGCGTCGGTGAGTAGAGTTTGTAACAATCCGATCCGTTGTTTCATTCCTCCGGAGAGTTCTTTGGGGAACTTGTTTAGAGCTTCCGTTTCTATGTTGAATAAGTCTAGTATTTCTTTGGCAGCCTGCTTCTGTATGTTGTCAACAGGTATTCCCCGCAGTTCACAAGCAAGAAAAGTGTTTTCCCACGCTGTCCTATAAGGCAATAATGTGACATCCTGCATCAAATAGGCTATATTCTTATCCGATTTCTTGATTTCTCCTTTAGAAGGTAGTAAAACTCCGGCAATAAGATTCAGCAATGTCGTTTTTCCGCAACCGCTATTGCCGACAATAGATACAATATCTCCTCTATCAATATAAAGATTTAAATTAGAAAATACTGTATGTTTGTTATTGTAGGCAAACCCTACATTTTGTAGTTCAATCATCATAACGACTCGTTTTTTTCAACTTAGGGAATACCCCCAGACTAGTTAGGATACCCCATATTAAAGATAATGCACCAAATATTAAACCGACATTCGATATGTAATCATGATTATTGTTATAAAAAGTCTGGTATACCACATACCCTACAACACATACAAATAAAATAAAGCACAGGATATACCAAAAATCCTTTTTCATGAAAAACAAAATCTTATTCTTCAGTTTTCTGATCAAATGATATGGTATTTCTTTGTCAAAAGTATTGCAATCTACTCCAAAATCCTCAACAATCTTTCTTTCTGCAGTGTGTGCAGGATTTTTGAAGAACATTTTTTGATATATACCTGCAACATATGCTTCATTCTCATTGGGTCTGGTTGGCGAGTTGTGCTCCCTCATATATTCAAATATATTTATCCCATGCGAAAGGTAATAATTTACTGTTTTTTTCCAATCAGAAAATGAGATATCGGTAGTCATCGGATATAGATGATCACTGTTAATAATTGATATAATGATTTCTGTTTTTTCTTTTTGAATATTTTCGTCAGGCATCCGATAACTATCAATCTCATCACTGATTTTATAACATACTTCTGTGGCTATTTCAGGTGATGAATATATAATAAAAATGGCTTTCTGAATAGCTTCCAAAACAAGTGCCAGTATGTCCTCGTACTGCTTACATATATATCTGCTGGTTATAATAGTTGTAGCTATGCTTTCATCATTATTATTCGCCATATGGCTGTAAATACAAATTTTGTTCTCAATATATTTTCTTGCCATTAAATTTAAGTCACCCGTCAGAGCTATGGATTCGGAATCATTAATGCATTTCTCTATTTCTTCGGAAAAATCAACAGGTTTGATTTTATAATTGTTTTTATTTAATAGTTGAGAACAGCAAGAGTTGGCAGTAATGTATGAACTATTAGGTGTATAAAGACGTTTGGCTTTTAATTCCTTAATATCCATAAACCCATTATGCGAATTATTATCTAATTCCTCATTATAGGGACAAATAACCCAAAAAGGCAATTTGTTTATCAATTTGCCTATAACTTTTATATCTGTTTTGTTATCAAAACTTTTATGTTGCCGCAATATAGAAGTCGGGTCTGAAATAGCAATTGCTATTTCGTCTAATTTGCATTTACGTGCATTCCTGTTAAAATCCAACATGCTGTCAATAGCGTCATCATCGCCATCACAAATGCGAAACTCTATATCGTCCTTTATTCTCTTTGCCTCAAATACAGATTTAAAAATACCTTTTTCTTTTGCCAGAAAAAGAGGAAGGTACATATATGTTTTTGCGGCTAACATAAATATGATTTTCATATTCAATAACTTTTTTGTCAACGTGCTTTTTCAGCGAAATTCATATCTAATACACTTTCTATATTATCCAATGATTTTAAATCTCCCATACGGTGACGTAATGCAACGGCTTGTTTCCAAGCTTCCGGTGAGATTACTGCGTTTTGAGGTAATGTGTTTGAGTCTACCATGCGTTTGATGGCCTGTGCTATTATATTCTTATTCACATCAGGGTATAGTTCTGCCATATAGTAAGCGGCACTATCAGGATACTCATGTGCAAATTTTTCAGCTTTGGTAATAGCATTGATAAAATGCTGGACTATTTCAGGTTTTTCATCGATAGTCTTTTTACTTGTTGTGATACCTGTGAAGGTAAAATCCGGATATTTATCAGCAAAAGAATAAACGACCTTTGCTCCATTGGCTACCGCTATTGAAACATTCGGTTCCAATTCAAGGGCGATATCAGCATTGCCGGTATCAAGCATAGGTAATAAAGTTCCAAATGCGCCTTGTCTGATATTTGTAGGCAAATTAGCTTCTTTGAACATTTCAGTTTGAACTGTATATGCTGTAGAAGGAGCAGAGAAGGTAGCTACGCTGTAAGGAGCTAACATCGCGGCATTCGTAATTTGAGGAACATTGGGATTTTTTGTCAGAGCCCAAAAGGGAACACTGTTGACAATACTTCCTATCACACATCCATCTATTCCTTGTTCCTTAGCAATAGCAACAAAAGTAGGATCTGCAATACCAAATAAAGCGGAACCACCAATTACCGCTGCATAGGTTTTATCGTCCCCTCCAGTGTTTATCAGATCAACTTTCAAACCTTCTTCTTTGAAAAATCCTTTGGTATTTGCCAAATATAGAGGTATATATATGAATACATCTCCAAACTGTGCAACTTTAATTGTTTCTAATTCTGATTTATTGGTATGACATGCTGAAAGAAATATAATCAGCACTGACAGATAATAATATACACTTTTCATAATTGATTATTTTTATATTCCTAAAAGCATAAGTGGTGGATATTTAATTCCATGTCGAAAATATAAAGACATTAGTTAACTACAGACATTATAGTTGTATAAATAAAAGCACGGACTTTCACAAGCCCGAGCATTTATATTCTTAAAAACATCTCCTTGTCTTGGGGAAATAAGGGACTAGTAAATTGCTTTCTAGTACGATAAGTGAGATGCATTAAGAGCAGAAAAGGGATGCCCGTGGGAAATAAGGGAGGCATCCCTTCCAAGAGACAAACATTTGAAAATATACTTTCACAAGCATAATTTTCAGTTGATCTCTCAGTATATTTCTTTTAAAGAATTTATTGTCTCGTATAATAAAACTTGTAAAGAGAAGGCATCTCTAGTCTCAAAGAAAATTAGGATGCCTCTCAATTATAAGTCTTTCAATCTAAATTATTTGTTCACTTTAACATAGATTGATGCTGTTTTCGTCATACCCCACTTGTCAAGAATATTGATGTTGACTTTACAAGTAGGAGCATTTATAATGGCTCCTGCGGTCTGATTCTTTCCAATAGTAACAGTGTTCATTTTTTGTTCTGTTCCAGACTGTGCAGCAGCTTCAGTTCCCATCTTAAACTCAGTGTTGTCAATTGTCAGATAAGTCTTAGCGTCATCATCTGCTAATTCAACCTTAACCGATACAATTCTATTATCATCAAAGCCATAGTCATTAGCACGAGCATCTTTTCTGATGAAATCACTTTCTAGTATTTCGACAGTACCTGTTCCTTCTATTTCAATCGGATTATCCTCTTTCTCACCTTTCTGTACATCTTTTCCGTCGATTTTGAACTTCTTCACAAAATCGAAACTACCTTGATAAATTTCAGATAATACTTTCAAGTTAAATTTGTCAACAATAGCATTCAAACGAGTATTTCCGAATGGTGCATAAGTAACCGTAATACTACGACTTGTATTAACACCACCGTGTAAAGGAGAAGGTTCGACTGAAATTGCCCCATTATCAGTACCTTGTTCTGTTAACCATGCTTTAGCTACTTTGTTACCACTCTTTTCCGGTATTACTTCTGTGAATTTCACAAAGCTATTAGTTGTTGCATCACCTTCAAGAATAGAATTAGCTTGATACAAGGTATAAAGGTTGAAAGAAATAAGTTTAGGACTATTACCTTCATATACTTTACCGTAAGCTACAGCATTCTCTTTGTCCTCAAAGTAAGCAGTTGCATGTTTGAATGTATACAGATTCTTCGGCTGATCTACAGTAATTTTGAATGTAGTTTCATACAAATATTCATTACCCAGCTCTGAATTGTTTTGATCATATTTTTTATTCTTGAATTTAACTGTTGCGGTATGAGGTACAGCAGCAATATATTCAGGATCGAATGTAGCTTTGATTACATATTTAGTAATGTTTGCTTCTGCATTCGTTTCTTTACCTTTTGCATCCAGACCTTGTAATACTAAAGTAATACTCTTAGAAGTCTGATTTTCGTATGTCAGATTCGGTACTTTATTAATTGTTACTGTCACATCAGTATATTCAATTTCGGAATCAATGCCATTAATAGACTTTTTAATTTCATCTACTGAAGGACCAACAATTTCAGAAGTAGCTGTTAATTTCTTGCCATCTACAACCCAAGTCATATCTTTGATTTCAGCCTGTTTAGCTACATAAGCAAAGGTCAGTTCTACGTCAGCACTAACAGCTGTTCCACTAACAGGAAGATAGTGAATCTTAATCGTCATTTTACCTTCCTTCTTTGCGATAATTGTATTCTTATCTTTATCAAATGTTGCGTCGACCTTAGCAGCTTCCTTCTCAGTAACTTCATAATAGTAAGCTACCACCTTATCTAATTCACTGTTAAACAGTTCATCCAAATTATAGCTCTTCTGATAAGTCAAGGCTTCGTCAGGAGCAGTAAACTCGACTTTTGGTTGCTCTTGTTCTGTAGCAGCTTTAGCCGCAACCTTTACGTCATATCCGGAAATGATTTCATTGCCCCATGCATCTTTTGTTGTAAGAGCATAAGCAGTATTCTCCTTCAAAGCATCCAATTCTGTATCAGTTACTTCATTTGCAAATCTAAGAGTCAGATCATAAATACCTTTGTTAGCAGTAGGTTTTTCTTCTTCTGCACGAGTCAAAGCATCTACACTTAAATTATCTGCAATATTAGCTACTACAAAACTGGTATTACCTTTAGAATCTGTCAGACCGATTTCATAAGCTTGAATATCCGCTGCTTTCAAATTCACCGGATTAATCAAAGCATGGATTATACTACCACCTCTGGCAATAAGCAAATCACCTTTCTTCTTAAATTTCTTGTTTCCATTAAATTCAATATCTTTCCCTGCTACTCCATAGTACAAAGTAGCTTCAGCATGTGTAGAGCTTAAATCAACAGTACCTTCCGCTGTTACACCGAGCACACTCATACCAGTGATACGAGCAGATTTCGGCATAGAAACCTTTTCCCATTCTCCTGTTTCCTTATTGAGAATATTCAATACCCAAACCAATGGATTGTTAGCATCAGCACTTACATAGATATCTGTAGCAGCTTTAACATTTGTTTTCACAGCTTTTTCTGCTTCCGCATCCCAAACCATCCAATATCCGTCTTCAGAAATTTGCGGTGCATATCCATCTTTACCCGGAGTTCCTACTCCCGCATCACCTTTTTTACCTTCAGCACAAATACCTAGGTCCCTGTCATTGACAATCCAGTTCTTTGTTACCGGATCAATCTTGATTGTCGTTGGAGTAGCATCCTTACCGCTTGTGATAGAATAACTTTTATTATCATTAAAAGTTATCTTAAATCCACCGGTAATGTCTTCAACATTAGTTACCCATTTACCTTCTTTTACAAAACTCTGCAACTTGGCGATGTCGGCTTTGTTTGCGTCAATCTGTGTTTGTAGATTGTCGATGTCATCATCGTAGTCCTTACAGCCTACATAGGTGACAGTAGAAAGTGCCAACGCCCCGAAGAACATCACTTTTACAAATTTTCTTTTCATAACTACTTAAAAATTACATTAATAATATATTATTAAACACTAAGTTTCAATAATAGACAACCCGTTACTTTGTAGGTAACGGGGAAACCTTTGTTCCTGCTCTTTTGGAGTAGTCAATACAGAAAAATGATACGATAGATTATGAAAGTTCTTTACCCCTGCTTCTGACGAGCGGCAGAGGGGAGGAAAATCTTTGGCATAATTTAGAGGTTAACAAAGCCCTAAAATAAAGAATCCGCGTGTTTTATCTATCCTAGTTCTGTTTTTGAGTAGTTTATTGGAAAAAATGTTTGATTTCGTTTGGTTGTTTTAAGAAATATGCTCATATTTGCACCGGAATTTCTCCCCGTTACCTACAAAGTAACAGGATAATAATCAGGTATTTAATCCTATTACTGAGCGCTTTATAAAATCGAGAACTTGTTTATTTGCTTCATCAATTTTTTTGCTTCGGAAAGGCTTGAGGTATGTTTCCGTTACAGTGATAGACGAATGTCCCATAGCTTCGGAAATAATACCCGGATGAATTTCGCAATAATAAGCCGTCGTAGCCCAAGTGTGGCGGGCGGTGTACGAGCTTAATTTATCGCCTAGTCCTAATAACTCTCCCAGCAACATTAGTTGTTGATTAAAGCTGCGCAACGCCAACTGATATTCCCGATACGCTTCTTTTGTTCCTTCACGGCTTTCCAAAAAAGGAAAGAGATAAGGAGAAAAAGAATCGCGGTTCATGTATTTCTTTACCAGAATCATTGCTTCCGGAGTTAACGTCACCGACAGGGGACGGCCTGTTTTACGCCGACGATACGTGATCACATTATCACGCAAATCACTCTTGCGTAGATAAGCAAGATCGACAAACGGCATACCTCGAAGTAGAAACATAAGAATGAAAAATTCTTGTGCACGGCGCATATTCGAAGATGCACCCGAAGATTGTGACAATTTGCAAAAGACCCTTTTCATATCTTCATTACCCAAAGCCCGTTTATGGTCGGCACGAGTTCCCGTATACACCGAACGGAACAGATGCGGGACGTATGGTGCCCGACGAAGATCGACGGCACGATTGTAAACGGCACGAAAAGTGCGCAGATAGGTAGAAACCGTATTCCAACTACACCCACGACTACGAAGATAAACTTCGAACCCTTTTAACCACTCTGAAGTTACCTCATTGAAGGCAAAATCATCTTTCCCACGATAAGCAATAATGGCATTGAGACTGCTGCGATAGACATGAGCAGTTCCAAAGTTTCCCTCCATTTGTAGCCCACGGGCTACTTGCTTCATAAATCCTAATACTTTTGACATCTCACGATTGTTTTTTGATTAATTCGACAATAAAGATACAAGTATTCTCATTAATATGGCTGGTTTTGTGCCAGGATTTAATAAAGGTATTGTTTCTTTAAAAGGAAGAAGTCGTTCCTCGGTGAGAAACAGGTCGTTTCTTTTAAAGGAACAGGGGCTTGGTTTTAAACCCAAAATAGATGCAAATAAGATGTTGAATATCAAGATGCTGTGTTATGGCTGATTTGGGCCGATACATATATGTTTGTTAGGGAGAATAAAAATGATTAAAACTAAGAACTTTTTGCCTGTTTTATTGTCTTGTTTCTATAACCTATTAAAATAGAGAAGATATGGATGATATGATTAACAGACACGATTCGATTGCCGAAGAGAATATCGAACCGAATGGCCGTCCGGCTAAAAATCAGTTTGAAGAATGGAGCAGTGAAGTAACTGACCGTGCAGATAATGTTTTCAAAGATGATACGAAAGACGGTCCTATCAAGAACCGCAAGAAACGTATAAAAGAAATGGATGAAGTAATCAAAAAGGACCTTGAATAAAGGTCCTTTTTTTATTTGGTGGGTATAAAATGTAGTAAAGCCACTTCATATAAGTAAATCAAAAAAAAGAGTAACTCGTTGCCGAATTACTCTTTTGAAGAAGTGGAGCGTATCGGACTATAGCTTTGACCACAATTGCTTTGGATTAATTTTGTATACTATTGTAGATCAGTAATGTATGTGGCGAATTGCATCTTTTTATAGCACATAAAATCATGTACGCTCAAAAAAAGGGGAGTAGAAATAGACGCTTACTCCCCACGATTTTTTCTTTCTAAATTTGCTCCAAACTAACAAATAAAGTAGTAAGATATATGATGGGAATTAGTCACAGTTGTAGAGCTTTTCTACACAAGAACGGACAGGTTATGATTCGCGTCAGATGGAATAACAGGAAGTGTGAAGTTGGCTTTTCTGTAGGTTGCAATGCTGATCTTGAAAAATGGGATAATGAGAACCAGAGAGTCAGATACAACACTACTCATAAAGTTGGTGGAAAGGTATATGTTGCCCGTGATATTAATAATCGCATTTCTCAATTTTTGGAATGTATTGAAGAATCTTTCACAGAGTATGGTGTACATTCCCAAATCCCTACCACAAAAGAGTTGGTTAATGAGAAGCTGGGGAGAATAGAAAAGGAGATAGTAGTAGTTGGTTCAATAGAGAGAGAAAAATCTTTTCGTGAAATTTTCAATGATTTCTTAGAAGTTTGTTCTATAGAAAGAAGTTGGAGTGAATCTGTACATCACAAATATGTTCAAGTATGGAATCAATTAAATAGCTGTGATCCAGACATTTCTCTAGTGATACTTGATGAGAATAAAATGACAGAATTAAAAAAATGCTACGTGAAGAATGGATATCGTAATCGTACCACTGTAAAACAATTCAGAATATTAAAATCTTTTCTTAGATGGATTGCTGCCAATGGTTATCCTGTAGGACAAGGAGTACTCAACTGTAAGGTAAACTTAACTGTGACTAAAAAAGAAGTTACTTTTCTGAAATATAAAGAATTACTCCATTTTGCATCTTTCCAATTTCCTAAAAGTAAAGAGTACTTAGATAGAGCTAGATATATATATTATCCAGAGTTTTAATAATGCTTCTTTTCAATTCATGATAAATGTTGAATCCCATAATGCTTAATTGCTTGGACGTAATTGATAATTCTAGGGTACTTGGTTAGTCAATATCTTAAAATCTTTAGCAAACCAATCTGCTGATTTAGTTTTGTTGTAAAACTAAGATGGTCAAGGTAATCAATGAAAGCTTGCCATTTACTGCTGTCTATGCTTCCTAAATTGAAAGGAAATCCACTATTTAAATTATTTATACGAATCAGCAGTTGACAATCATCTACCTTTTTGCTTGTTAAAACGTTATTATTAAGTTAATTATCTCATTAATTATTTCTCAATCTTATTGATAATCAGTATATTATAATAATAAAGTCCTCGTTGTTCTAATAATGATTCTCAAGGAGAAAGAATTAAAACTTATAAAAATATATATGTATATCTGCGATGTTTACGAGTCTTCACTCAAATTCTACTACCAGAAGTTCAGTAATAACAATCATCCTTTTGCCAAGGAATACCTGCTTTCATGGTTCCTCGACTTGTCTTCTTCTTACCAAGCATTCAATTATAGATTGATTTTGATGCCAGAAGCAATTAGGGAACTTGTCTGGCTGTTAATTCATTCAAACCTCAAGATTGTGGCAGTATGAAATCATTAGTCGACCCAATGCCTATCATTACTTGCTCGGGAAAGAACAGAGCAGGAAAGATGTCCACTGAGATTACTTCCAGAGGATATTATTCGACAAAAAACGTATATTACTTCGGACTAAAACTCCATGTAGTGGCTTTCCGTAGAAAAGGAATTATACCTTTTTTCTTGAAATGCTTATACTTTCCGCTGCGGATGAAAATGACTCAACTGTATTGTATTCAAAAGAGTAAGGTGTGGGAAATCAGAACAATAGAGAAATATATGCCGATAAAATATATTCAGATATACTATTCTATAAAGAGACGCAAGAATGCAAAAAACTTTCGTTATTTACTCCTGTAAAAGCTATCAAAGGAGAATCACCTGAAATAACCAAAAGGGAGAAAGTGGCAAGAGACTTGTTTTCAACGGCAGTTTCTAAAGTCAGACAACCCATTGAATAATTGTTCAACTGGTTGAATGAAAAAACAAATATTCAAAGAGCGATGAAGGTCAGATCTACATCTGGGCTTCTAGTACACACGATGGGAAAAATAGCCATCACATTGATTACCCTAATTTTTAACTAATGAATCAAATATAGATTCGCATTATTTATACTTTCGGTATAATATATGGCTACATTGTGACTGTCATAATATAGGCGAAGTTCTTGCCGAGTAGTATCAAAACTTATTCCTATTTGATGCCAATCTCCCTCGTTTAGGGTGTTTTTTCTACAGTTGGTCGGTAATCATGTTGTACTCCATTTCTATTGCTTACAGATAGCATGTAGGAACCATTTTTTGAGTGGTTAATAGTTATCCTTTATTTTTATTGGAATTAAATTTTTTATTACTTAATAACGCTTTTGCTCCTAGATGGTATTTCGAACTACTTTTCGTTCAGAGATGAGAAAAAAAGAAACGCTTGCCTGATTATTCAATTGATTCAGTTCAATTCTATGTCTATAGGTGGCATTAATTTCCAATAGACAAAGCTTTGTCTGAAGTTCCGGTGATATATCGGTAGGGATCATTATATTCATCAGGGATTCCAAATTCGATGTTGGTCTGTTGTGTGGAATGAATTTGGTTGTTTCTTGTGGGACCATAAATAATTCCTTGTTTTTTCCAACGTGTCAGGAAATACTCTAATGATTTTCGGAAACGGACGTAATCTTTTTGTATTGGGAGCGTCCAAAAAACTTCTGCATATGCACCTATGCGAGGGTAAATATGATAGTTCATACTTTCTACAGTGGGGATCCATTCTCCCCACATCTGACAACTGGCTCCGAGAATTTGAGGAACTAAATGTACTGGGAAGTTTTCCGGTACAGGCTTGAATTCATAGGCACGTTGCAATGAAATAGGTTTGAACTCGTATGTCGCTTGTAAAGAATCATATTCATAACTATAATTTAAGTAGGTAAAATTGTTGTAAGAGTTGACTATATGCTGCCCTTGTTCGGCAGCACGTTGCAGTATGTCGGAATCTCCTTTCCAAAATTGTACGATAGTACCTGGTGCTAAACGTTCGGTTCCTTCTTTATCTCCGCTTTGAAAGTGGTGTAGTTTTTCGCCTGTAATGTCATTCCACCCCATCATACGCCACCCCTTTTGAGCAATTACTTTCGACATTTGGTTTGTGAACCATACTTGTATGTCGGAAGCGGAAGAAAATCCTTTTTCTTGAATAAATTTTTGGACAGAAGATGATGCATTCCATTGGTCATACCGAACTTCATCTCCACCAATATGTAATATTCCCGAGGAAAATAACGTGGTCACTTCATCTATGACATCATTAAGAAAATTCAAAACTTTCGGATCTGTAACATTGAACACGTCGTATTGAACTCCGAAATTGCAGGGTACTTTTATTTCTTTTCCTGTTGCACTTAACCAAGGATAAGCTGCAATAGCAGCAGCACTGTGACCGGGCATTTCAATTTCAGGAATAATAGTTATATGTCGTTCGGAAGCATATTTTATAATACTACGGATTTGTGTCTGGGTATAGAATCCGCCATGTGGCTTGCCGTCGTAATGGTGACTTTCGTACCATTCCATTTGGGTAGAGTCGCGAAATGCTCCGATTTCCGTGAGACGAGGGTATTTTTTTATTTCAATGCGCCAACCTTGATCATCGGTCAGGTGCCATTGAAACACATTCATCTTTAGCAAAGCCATTTCATCCAGAATTTGCTTTACTACCTTTTCTCCTTTAAAATAACGTCCTTCGTCCAACATAAATGAACGCCACGAAAGTGCAGGATAGTCAGTTATGGTCAATTTTGGGATTATCCATTTTCCTGCTTCCGATTTGATAAGTTGGCGCAACGACTGAATGCCGTAAAATATGCCCGTTGCCATTTGGGCGCGGATAGTTATTTTCATGTCAGTTACTTCCAACTGATAGGCTTCTTTTTCTTCCTGCATGAAGGAAGCATCGTAGCAAAGAGAAATATCAGCTTTGGAAGGTTTTACTATTTGGGATTTTAATCCGAAGTCTTCTGTGAGTACCTCTTGCAGTTTCTTCAGTTCTTGTGTAAAAAGCGGATCTGCTCCTATTTTTACGTTGTCTGTTAGATTATAGTTACCTTGTTTTATTGATACTTGTTGTGGATATGGAATAAGAAGAAGGTTCCTCTCGGTAGCCTTTCCTGAGATACATATTAATAACATTGTAACGCATATAAATAATACTTTTTTCATGGCTAAATAGATTTAAATAAGAAAAATTGAGGACGTGCGTAAATGCGGAAGTCACGAACTATTCCCGTTAAAAATGCGCCTTCACGTGAAGGTAGGCGGATAGATTTTATTTTATATATTTCATTCATGTCAATGATTATACAGTGTGGATGATGTCCCGGTTTATTTGGACTCGTATGCCAAAAAGAAGAAATGTCGCTATCTATTAGATTTTCAGCTATGCCAATATTTTTATCTGTTTGTTCATTATCAGCGTATACAATTCTGCAATAAAATAGGGACCACCTTTTTGGTATCGATCTACAATCTTAAAATATCATCTCCTAAGACTCCATTGATAGCAGGAAATACTCCCTCAAGATGACCGGCTTCTATTTGCCCTCCTCTGTCACATGTGAGAAGTGGAATGTCGAATCCTGCTTTTTGAATCATATTTTTTAAAGCACTCAGATATATCTTATCATCGCCATAAGAACCATATTCATTCTCCAATTGTACCATGAGGATGTTGTCCCCTCGGTTAATAGTTTGTGAAGATAGTTCTTCTCCCAATCGCATAATATACCTTTCACATGCTTTTAAAAAGTGTTCATTTCTACTTCGGAAAACCATACCTTCTTCATTTAAGAGCCTATAAGGATATCCTCCAAAGTCCCATTCCGCACATACATAGAGGCCTGGACGTAATAATACATAAAGACTTTCTTCTTGTGTCAATTTTATAAAATGAGATAAATCAGCTTGACCTTTGAAGTCAAAAATATCTGGTTGCCTTTTATGAAAATTCCCCAAAACGTAAGTAGATATGGTATTTAATCCCATTGCTTTTGTTCTTTTCAAACGGTCTCTCCAATATTCGTGAGGAATACACGAATAATGCATTTCACCACAAATCAGTTGTGTCCTTTTTCCAACAATGAGGAAAGAACCATTTTCTATTTTAAAACGTTGCTGGGCTGATGTTAATTCGCAACATAGTATAAACACTATTAGAAAGAATACTTTTATCAATTTCATATTTTAAATAAAAAGCTTAATCACTTTTGAAGTATTATGGAATGATTGCTGGATTGTAAAATATACTTTTGCAATATTTTTTAATACTTATTTCTTTTAAGTTGTTGTTATATAATGTAACTTTGCGATACAAAGTTAGAAATACACTATGGTTATATGTGTTATTTTTTGATATATCTTTTTATAAATTTGATACAATATGAAAAACTCTGAAAAATACCTTTTACACTACCTGACTGCTAATTATTCAAATACTGCTAAATGGGGGATTTTATGTACTACAGTGGGATATCAGATTGTGGCCCCACGTTGTCATTATCCATTGTCTATACATCCAGACAATTATAACTTTAAGAGATATGGTAGGATACTTCATGAATATCAATTTGTCTATATTGTAGCAGGGAGTGGGTATTTCACTTCTGATTCTTGTGCAACTACCAAAGTATCTGCAGGTACGATAATTATGTTGTTTCCAGGCGAGCGACATACCTACCGACCGGATGCAAATACAGGTTGGACTGAATATTGGGTGGGTTTTAAAGGGGATGGAGCAGATGAATGGATACGTAATGGTTATTTTTCCCCTTCAACTCCCTTGTTGAATATCGGTATTAGTCAATCTATTCTTGAGCTCTATACAAATATTCTTGAAGTTGTTGAGGAAGAACGTACCGGATATGCAGTTTTTATTGCGAGTATTATATGCCATATGTTGGGAGAAGTGTATTATAAAAGTCAATGCCGGATTAATACTTCTGTTTTGGATAAAATAAATCTGGCAAGAATTATGATGCGGAAAAACTTACATACGAATAAGACATCGGAAGCAATAGCAACAGATTTAGGAGTTAGTTATTCATGGTTTAGGAAAGCTTTCAAAGAGAACATCGGAATTTCACCTGCTCAATATCAATTGCAACTTAAATTGAGTAAGGCCAAGGAGCTTCTTACAAATACGGATGATTCCATATCGGAGATTGCTTATCAATTAGGATTCGATAGTGTTAGCCATTTTTCTTTGTTTTTTAAGACAAAAGAGGGGGTTACGGCAAGTGAGTTCAAAAAATATGCAAGACCTAAATATTGATTAGGGATATTCCAAAAATAACTGAAATAAGGGGATCAGATAGAACTTTAACATTTTTGAAGTCAGGCTTATTTAATATGTTTTACAAAGTAGTTTTACTTATTAATGAGATATGCAGAATTTGCAAGACTTCGTATGTCGAACGTTCTAGTTACATATCATATTGGATAATGGCTACGAGACAGTAAGTGATGATAGTCACGCTAATCTGTATTCGGACAGCGTTCTCAGCGGTTCCCTGAAAAATCTTTATCTTGAGGTGTTGCTTCAGCCATTTGAAGCACAGTTCGACTAATCACCTTTTATAAAGATTGGCAACATTGAGTGTGGATAAGTGTTTGGTGTCTATCGGGAAAGTGAATCATGTTCATCTTCTTCATCACAGAAGCGGACGAACTTGAATGTTTCAGACCGGAGTTTTGGATAAGAAATATACTTAAGAATTAGTTAGAATACTTTATTATATGTATCATTATAGTATAAAAATCAAATAAAGGTTCTTCTTCAAATTTGGTGATAATCTTTTTTTATTTCTTAGCCTCACCTCTTTTTCCTCACGGTCAAGGAATTGTTCCCCAGTGAGAAACTGTAATTTTCCCGGTATATAAAAAGAAAATCCCCGAAAATAGGGGATTATTCCATAATTTCAGATTCAGTCTTGGCTACGATAATCTACAACAAGCTGGTATCTCTGAAGATGTTGGTTCATTGACGGTCTTTCTATATACGGCCGGCAAGGGGGCTTCCTGTCCTTATTGCGGACATTTCAGTCACTAATTGCACAGTTGCTACTCCCAACATATTCAGGATTTTGAAGTTTACGATCATACTTTGGAGTTAGTCATAAGGGTTGGTAAATATTATTGTGACAATGTTTCTTGTCTGCAAAAAATATTCTGCGAACCATTGTCTTTTCTGGTTCGTCGGTATGGTAGACGGAGCTATCTTGTTGAGGAACGCATCAGATCGATAAGCTTGAAACTTACCTTCCGAAAGGTTTCTTTTCTTTTGCAATTGTTTCATATAACGGTCAGTAGCTCTTCCTGCTTACGCATCCTACAACAGTACGGGCAACATAATCTTCTAATGCATAATAAAAAGTATTGATGTGGGTATTGATGATTTTGCCTATAAAAAAGGTAAGGATTATATGGGGGTGGTCGTAGGCCAGATGACACCTATTGCTTTGTTAGAGGATAGAAGCGGAGAAGCACTTGATAACTGGCTCATCTGGAATCCTCAAATACAATATATGATGAGAGACCGTGGAAGATGTTTCACAGAGTCTATAAACAGAATAATCCCCGGTGTTACACAAATCTGCGACCGGTTTCATCTAATCAAGAATATGACGGATACGATGATACCGGAAATAGAGAAAATAATTCGTCAGACCAAGTAAAAGCTCAAATATGAATATCCTGACAGAGATACGGCTTCTTCGTTAATTCTCCAGAACATATTTACCATGGGAGATGCCCGACACAGAGAAGAATTGAGGATATACAGGGAAAGTCTGAATTTAAAAATGCAGGGGATGATCATTGAGCATACAGCCACACATTTGGGCAAGAAAAGCTGCTACATTTATAAGAACATTCACAACAGAAGAATAGGAGCATACTTGAATGGGAAACAGAAGACTGCTCTTAAATATGTATCCGAACTGGTTACAATCATTAGTGCGGATTGTATTAACCGGAAAATATTGGCAAAAAATGGGGAGTAAAATCAGTGGGGCACTTATTGGAAGGATAGCATCTGGCTTGCGAAGAATGTATCACCAAAAGAGGAAGGAAGTCAAGGAGCATAATGAGAGAATTGAAAACAGAAGTAAAATACAGAGAGTTTCACAGAATCAGATATGCCAATACATTCTAAAGGGAAAATCGGATAATTCTAAACTAGCGGAACTGTATAAGTCCTCACCATAGATTAAAGAATTTTTAAACGTATGTACGAATTTCAGAGGTATGATCAATGGGAATACTTATGATAAGGATATTAGAAAATAGATTGAAAAAGCGAATGCAACACGTAACATGGCACTGACGAACTTTGCATATGGTATTGAAAAAAGACAGGGAGACAGTACAGGCAGTCATTGATGTCCCCTTCAGTAACGGATTACTGGGAGACCAGTGAATAAAATTAAAGCGGTCAAAAGACAAATGTTCAACAAAGCCGGAATAAAACTACTAAGAGCTAAGATTCTGCATTCATAATAAGAGGAATACCACCAAATTTGAAGAAGCCCCCGATGTAATATCAAAAAAATATGAGTGAATAAAAAATACATGTACGGTCAGAATCATAAATTAATATATCATTTTCATAAACACAATGCGTATATGATTGCGTAATTTTGCATTATTAATTATTTATATCAATATTAACCTTGCTAAAATTTAAGATTATGGGCACGTGAAAAGCAATTAAAAAAATCTACTTAAATGAAGTACTCGCATTTTTAATATACCGGTATTATTTATAGCGTTAACTTTTATATCTATTAATTTTAAGCTATTGAATATGAAAAAAAAACATTATTTAGTTACGTTGTTTGTAACGTTGCTTGTTCTCTTCGCCATTTCGTGCGGAGATGACAATGAAAATGCTAATGATACTCAGCCTCCCATGATTGAGTTTCTTGGCGAGGAACTTGAAGGGTTGCCTGGTGAAACCGTGAATATTAAGGCTAAAGTGACGGATGATGCTGGTATTAACTATATTCAGATTGAATGTGCAGAGTTTGAATTTAGTGAAAGAATTCCTTTTAGCGATCAGAATTATATTACAGAATATGACTTGATACAAGCTGTGATTATTCCTGGAAATGTAGAAAGAGGTTCTGTGGGTGAAGTAAAGGTTGTTGTTTATGATCATTCGGGTAAATCGAAAACTGAAATACTGAATGTATTGGTTACACCTGAAGCTCCTCGTCTTGAAATCAGACAGGAAATGGGTTTTAATATTGTATTGAATGGTGGTGTCGCTCACGTCGATAATAATGATGTAACATTCAGTGTTGCAGATAATTTGGTATTACCTGTTAGCCTTATCATGGAAAGTAATAGGACGAAATTAAAGACTCTCACAGTGAAAGGCACGGCATTGGGTATTGATGAAACAATTGATTTAACCGCTATAGCAACGGACGAAGGACGCCATGTTGAATTTACTAAAGATTATCCGATAAGTACAAGCGGTGATTTGGACAAAAAACAGGTTGTATTTACGCTGACGGATGAAGACGGAAATACAGCTAAATATGATCCAATGGTTTCTGTCAAATCGACTTTTGCAGAGCATAATCAGAAACACACTAAGATATTTACGTTGGATACTTCAATTGATTTAAGTAAAGTTGTGTTTGGACTTCCGATGCTGGCGGAAAAGAAGAGTGTGGAAAGCTATAAGTTTACAGCTTCTTATTTTGCTCCGGTGACTAATACAAGAATTATCTTTGTAAGTAGTAAGGATCCAGAGACTCAAGTAAAGTATGGAATTAGTAATGATGGACAGTATATCATAAAGTCAGATAATCCGAATCCGATTATATTGGAGAATGTGGGACATTACGAAATAACTTTTGATTTGCTTATGGGTACTTACGAGATAAAAGCTTTGGATAAAAAGGCTTCGCAATTTGAAGAAATGTATTTTGTTTTTGCTTGGGAGGATTATCCGCCAATGTCGCAGTTTGACTCTGAGAATGCTCCTGCAGTTTGGACGATTGATTATAATTTATCTCGAAGTGGTGTTGATGTATCTTTTGGTAAAGGTGGCGCTGAATGGATTGTAGCTACAGGTGATGATAATCATGATCCGGAAATATGGTTGCTTAAAGAAGATAAAGACAAGTATCCAGGAGCGTGGTTTTTTGATACAACTTTAAATGATAAGATGTATGGAAACTGCCATATTGTCTTTGATAATTTCTTAATGAGGGCTTATGCCATTCAAAAATAGTTCTAACCTCTATTAAATAACAGGATTCCGTAACATTCATCGATGATGTATATGACCTATCAATGTTGCGAGAGTTCAACAAAACCTTATTCATATTATGAAATTTAATATTATTCGAATATTGCTAATTACTTGCTTACTATCATCACAGGTAGGGATATGGGCACAGACCAAAAGCATTACGGGAACAGTCTGCGATACAAATGGAGAAATGATTATTGGAGCTAATGTGACCGTTAAAGGAACTACAAAAGGTACTATTACCAATGTCTATGGTATTTATACTGTGAGTGCTACTCCGAAAGATATAATTGAGATATCCTTTATCGGATATAAAAGTGTACAGAAAAAGGTTGGCAACAGAGGAATTATCAATGTAGTACTGGAAGAAGATAGTAAAATGCTGGATGACGTGGTGGTTGTCGGTTATGGTACGACGAAGCGGGCAAACCTTGCCGGAGCAGTAGCTACTGCCGACCAGAAAGCATTTCAGTCTAAACCTTCAGCTACACCGATTAATGCGCTTCAGGGATTAATCCCCGGATTAGTCGTTAATAGAAGTAACGGTCAGGGAAGCCGTCCCGGTGACGAAGCTACTTTTAGTGTTCGTGATGTCTCTTCTGTAAATGGCGGTTCGCCTTTGGTACTTATTGATGGTGCAGAGGGAAATATAAATTTTTTGAATCCTAATGATATTGAGAGTGTCTCCGTATTGAAAGATGCTCAAGCCTCTATCTATGGTAATCGTGCTGCTAATGGGGTTGTATTGGTCACTACGAAATCTGCTGCAAAAGGTAAGGTGAAAGTTGATTTTAATGCTTACTATGCTTTTAAAACACCTGGAAGGGTAAAAGAGAAAGTAAACTTGCTTCAGTTTGCCGAAATGGACAGAGAAGCTTGTTCCGACGGTTCGGATAATCCTGTATACTCTGAAGATGAGTTGGACTTGATTCGTGAAAATAGTGATAAGGTAGTGATGGGTGGGTATCTTGGTTTTGCTAAGCATTATCAGTATCATGACTGGACGAAATCTCTTTTGGGAAAAAGCTCAGGGCTGCAAAATTACTCTTTGAATGTATCTGGGGGAACAGACAGATATAACTTTTATGTATCTGGCTTCTATCAGTCGGAAGATTCTCCTTTAAAATTTGGTCACGATGATAGTAAACGTTATTCACTGCGTGTGAAAAATGAAGTGAAGGTTCTAGAAAACCTTTTGTTCCATTCCAATATTTCATATACGGCACATGATCATGATTTTTCTTCAGCTATCGGCACTGCTTTGGCATGGGGGTATAGACAACCACCTTGGGCACCGCTTTATACTCCGTCTGGTAAATTTTATTCTTGGCAAGGATATGGTAATCCAGCACAAGAACTGGAAGAAGGAGGAAATACCCTTTATGCCAACGCTATTACTACTTTCAATTTTGCATTGGACTGGAATATTTTACCTGAACTGAAAATTTCTGGACAGGCTATCCTGAGAAGACAGGTAAATGATGATACCACTAATGGAGGAAAATATGCTCAATGGAATTGGGATGATTCGCTGAATAGATATAATACGACTGAAAATTGGGCTTCAAGAGCTTTCTCTAAACAATGGTACCGTAACTATAATGTTTATGCGGAATATCATAAACTATTCGCTGAGAAACATGATTTGAAGGTCATGGCGGGTGCACAACATGAAGAATTCTCTTATGATACTTTCTCGGCTACGCGTAAGAATTTTACAAGTGATAATTTTAATCTGGCATTAGGTAGTTCGAAGGATCAGGAAACAGGTGCTGCCACTTGGGCGGAAACGTTGCGCTCTGTGTACGGTCGTTTGAGTTATGTATACAATGACCGTTATATTGTTGAGATTAATGGCCGGTATGATGGAACTTCTCGTTTTGCTCCAGGACATCGTTGGGGATTATTTACAGGATATTCTGCTGCCTGGCGTCTGTCTGAAGAAGATTTTATTAAAGATTTGAACATTTTTGACCAGTTAAAAATAAGAGGTTCCTGGGGGCAAATGGGTAATTGTCAGGGGGGGATCGGACGTTATGACTATATTCCGATTATTAACATCAGTTCGGATTGGCCTTATCCATTCAACAAAGAGGAGAAGAGTCAGCAGGCATCTTCCAACATGGTCTCTTTGGCACGTACTTGGGAGAAACTGGAAGTAACAAATATCGGACTGGACATAGCAATACTTAATAATCGTTTGAGCGCCAGCGTAGACTGGTTCTATAAGAAAAATAAAAATATGTTGATTGCTGTAGATTATCCGAGTCTGTTGGGTGCGACTGCTCCGGCATCCAATAACGGTTCTCTTGAAGTGAAAGGTTGGGAAGTTTCTTTGGCATGGAGAGATAAGGTGAATGATTTTTCCTATAGTGTCCGTGGTAATATTTCTGATTCTCGCAATAAGGTTACTAATTTGGGTGGATTTTCCGGACTGCGCTCGGGCTTAATATCAAATATTCAGGGTTATTCTACCAATGCATATTTTGGGTATCAATCAGGAGGAATTATTCGAGACGAAGCTACTTTGCGCGAGTATAAAAAAATGAAGGGAGTTCCGGATAATCTGCGTGTGGGTGATATGATGTATCTGGATCTCGACGGTGATGGAGCGATTACTGCGACGGGTGATCCTAAACGTGGATATCAGGGTGATCTTGTGTACTTAGGTACCAGTAATCCCCGTTATAATTTCGGTTTGAATATCGATATGGAATGGAAGGGGTTTGATCTAAGCATTTTTTTTCAAGGAGTGGCCAAACGTAAAGTTGTACAAGACGGAGAACCTTTGATACCTTTCTATCCTGACTGGCATTATCCATTGTCCGAATTCTATCATAATACTTGGTCTGCTGACCGTCCGAATGCTAAATATCCGATATTGACTCATGACGATGACCGTAACTTATGGAACTATCGTACATCGGATAACCTGTTGGTGAATGCGGCTTATGTACGTTTAAAGAATTTACAGTTTGGTTATACCATTCCTCGCTTTTTGACTCAGAAAATAAAGGTAGATCGTTTGAGAGTTTATTTTAGCGGAAATGACTTGTTTGAAATTGATAATATTCCTTTCAAATATGATCCTGAAGATAATGGGAATTATTCTGGGTATCCGTTTATGCGTTATTTCTCGTTTGGTGTAAATCTTAATTTTTAATTGATTATGAAAAAGAATATATTTTATAGTTTTATAGTGGCTATACTATTGTCTTCCTGCCAAGGAATGGATCTGATGCCCGCAGATAAAATGTCGGATGGTGACTATTGGCTGACGGAAAATGATTTTAAAATTTATGCGAATGGCTTATATCCTTCTTTAATGAAATTTAATGGGGATGATAATTTAGCCCAATATGATCAGAAAGCGGATTTGTCAACTTCTTATTTTGGATTTAACAGTGTGAGTAATGGTCGTTGGTTGCCATCGGAGAGTGATGGAGTATGGGATGATTGTTATGCATATCTACGCAAGATTCATATTTTATTGGAGCATGTCGATGCCTTGCATACTACTGATCCAAAGATTCTTCGATACAAAGGAGAAGCGTTGTTCTTCCGGGCATACCAGTATTTTAAGTTGCTCAATCGTTTTGGAGATGTCCCTTTAGTTACACATTCTTTGGATATTGATTCTCCTGAACTGTTTATGGAACGTACGCCCCGTAAAGAGGTAGAAGATGCCATCTTGCAGGATTTGTATGATGCTTCACTATTATTACCAAAGAAGTCTGAAATGGCAGTAGCCGAAACCGGACGTATAACCAGTGGGGCAGCCGTGGCTTTCAGGGCAAGAGTAGCACTGTATGCCGGAACCTGGGCTATAAATCATAAACATCGTAGTGATGGACTGGCATTATTGGGGATTGCCAAAGAATGTGCCCGGCAACTTATTTTCGACAAACCGGAATATGATTTATACTACGAAGCGTCATTAGGTGCGGATTCATATCGTAAATTGTTTTTGGAAGATGGTGATAATTCGTGCGAGTCTGTTCTTGATTATCAGTATGCTAAGAACATGAAAGGAACTTTCCATGATATGGCTGATAAGGTTAGCGCTGGTTATCTTTTGGCAACCAAGAAGTTTGCCGATATGTTTTTGGATAAGAATGGTGTTCCTATTGATAATGTAGAAACGTGTTTCCAGGGTTATGAAAGTGTGCAATCGGAATATGAAGACCGTGATCCGCGTATGACTTGTGTCTTGCAGGTGCCTGGCCGTAAATATATTTATGTTAGTCAACATGGTGTGGCTACTGAATGTCCGGTTAGTTTTATGGGTATTTGCTCTACAAATACCGGATATCGTGTGTGGAAGTATATCAGTGAACTACCTGATATTTATCATGTAGGGGCTTATTACAATGCCCACATTATCCGTTTTGCAGAAGTCCTGTTGATTTATGCAGAAGCTACCTATGAGCTGGAAGGCGAGATTAGTGATAATGATTTGAACAACTCTATTAACCGTATCCGTAAACGTGTAGGAATGCCGGATTTAACTAATGAGTTTGTTACAAAGTATGGCTTGGATATGCGTGAGGAGATCCGTCGGGAACGTACGATTGAACTCTGTTTTGAAGCCAACCGGTATGATGACCTTCGTCGTTGGAAAACAGCTGAAGTAGAGATGCCGCTACCGTTGAAAGGCGTAAAGTTCTCTAATTATGCAGACGAGAATGAAGAATTGAGTCCATCTTTGGATAGTGACGGATTTGTAATAACCGAAGATAACCGTAAGTTCCGTCCGGGACGTGATTATCTAGCCCCATTGCCTACCAAACAGATAAATATGAGCAACGGTCGACTAAAGCAAAATCCGGGTTGGTAAGTAGAATCTGATTGAGTATATTTGAATGCCTCTCCTTTGAACTTTTCCCCTTTTTAACAGAAGGACGAAGGAGGGGGATTCAATAAAACAAATAAACTTTTATATGATGAACCGATTTTTTATAGTTCTGATTTTTGCTTTTTCCTTGAGTTCACTTTTGGGAATACAAGCAACTGAAGGAAAATGGATCGCCCCTTCCGATGCCAATCATCCCAATACGTGGATGACTTTCCGGAAAGACATTATCTTGCCAAAACGTCCGGAGAAGGCGGTTGCACAGATTGCCGTGGATAGTAAGTATTGGCTTTGGATTAACGGACAACTTGCTGTTTTTGAAGGAGGAGTGAAGCGTGGACCGACTCCGAAGGACACCTATTACGATGAGGTGGACTTAGCCCCTTTCTTGCAAAAAGGGAAAAATCAGATAGCTATATTGGTCTGGTATTTCGGTAAAGAGGGCTTTTCGCACAAGAGTAGCGGACAAGCTGGATTGCTATTTAATTTAGAAAGTAAGAAATTTGTTTTGGGTAGTGATGAAACGTGGCTTTGCCGGATTCATCCTGCTTATGGGAGTGCGGATGCACCTTATCCTAATTTTCGTTTACCGGAATCGAACATTCGTTTTGATGCTCGTAAGGATATGACGGGGTGGCAGACAACTGAATGTCCGGAAACGCTGGGATTTAGTAACGCACTGGTGTTAGGAACATGGGGAGAAGCTCCTTACAATAAACTTATAAAACGTCCTATTCCGCAATGGAAAGACTTCGGTATACGTTCTTTTGAGTCTATGCGCAGATTGAAAGGAGAACAACAGGATACACTGATTGCCTTGTTACCCTATAATTTACAGATGACTCCAATATTGGAAATAACGGACCCTGTAGGGGGAAACTGCATCGGCATTTATACGGATAATACATATGCAGCGGGAGATATTAATCTGAGAGCTGAGTATATTACTCGTCGAGGTCGGCAATCTTATGAATCACTAGGCTGGCTGAATGGACATGAGGTTTATTTTATTCTGCCTAAAGGTATCGAAGTTAATGGATTGAAATATCGTGAAACGGGCTATAATACAGAAATGACCGGAAGTTTTAGCTGTGATAATGATTTTGTGAATCGTTTTTGGAAGAAGGCCTTGCGAACCCTTTATGTTAACATGCGCGATACGTATTTTGATTGTCCGGAACGTGAACGTGCGCAATGGTGGGGTGACGAAGTGATTTTAATGGGAGAGTGCTTTTACACTTGTTCATCTTCCGTTTATGCTTTGATGAGTAAGGGCATCAAGGAGTTGATTGCTTGGCAACATTCTGATGGAGCACTTTCTTCACCGATTCCGGCGGGTAATTATGATAGTGAATTGCCGGGACAGATGTTAGCCAGTATCGGATATTATGGCTTTTGGAATTATTATATGAATACCGGTGATCGCGAAACGATAGCGCAGGTTTATCCGGGAGTGAAACGCTATTTGGAGTTATGGACATTGGATAGCACGGGGTTAACAAATTTCCGTGGAGGCAGTTGGACTTGGGGGGATTGGGGAGAACAACGGGATATTCGGCTTATCTTTGCCGGTTGGCATTACTTGGCCTTAAAAGGTGCTCGGCAAATGGCACAACTTTTGGGAGAAACAACTGATGCTAATAATTACAGTCGGCAGATGAACAAGGTGAAAGAGGGGTATAATCGTTGCTGGAACGGATATGCGTACAGGCATCCAGAGTATAATGATTGTACGGACGATCGCGTACAGGCCCTGGCTGTTGTTTCCGGTATTGCTGAACAAGATAAATATCCGTATATCATTGACTTGTTTAAGAAGCAATTCTATGCTAGTCCGTACATGGAGAAATATGTTATGGAAGCACTCTTTGTAATGGGTGAGGGCAAGTATGCTATGGAACGTATGCAAAAACGTTTTGCTCCTATGGTGAACCATCCTTTCTATACCACCTTGTTTGAAGGCTGGGATATCGGTCCCAATGGTTTCGGTGGCGGAACTGTAAATCATGCCTGGAGTGGTGGTCCTCTGATTGTCATTGCCCGTTATGTCTGTGGTATAGAGCCCTTGGATGCAGCTTATAAAACATTTCGTATAGCACCGGATGATACCTATTTGCATCAGGCGGCTATCACCATACCTACTATAGCCGGTGAGATACGTTCTTCTTTTGAATCGTCGGATAAAGATTTTAAAATGGAAATAACGGTTCCTAAGAATACACAAGCTATTCTGCAACTGCCAAATTCGGTAAATGGAGAGGTTCGTGTGAATGGTAAGGTTCTCTCAGAACAGGGCTGTGCTTTATCTGCCGGAACATATACCATATTAGCAAAAAAAATAGATAAATTTAAAAATTTAAAACCATGAAGAAAATGAGTATATTTCTTTGCTTTTCATTCCTGCTTTTACCTTTTGCAGGATGTTCAGATAGTGATAACGGTACAGGTGAAAGTAGTGGAGGCGATGGAGTTTCCCTAGAAGATATTAGAGTCATTCCATTGCCACAATTTATAAGTTATGGACGTGGAGCATTTGCAGTAGATAAAGATGTTACAATCAGTTGCACAGCGGCAATAGAAGATGAAGCCACTTTGTTGGCAGGTTATTTAAAAGAAGATCACGGTATGGAACCGGTGGTCAGTAAGGATAAGACAGATGCTACCATTCAGTTAGTAATAGATCCGGCGTTGACGGTGAAGGCCGAAGGCGGATATCGGATAGAAGTTGCCAATAACAAAATCGTGTTAACGGCTAAAGATAATTTGGGGATCTTTTACGGATCACAAACTGTTCGGCAATTGATTGCGTTGCAGGGCAATTTATTTGTGGTACGTGAAGTTAGTATCTCAGACTATCCTGTTTTTTCATGGCGTTCGGTGATGCTTGACGAAGCTCGTTATTTCAAAGGGAAAGAAGCTGTGAAGACGCTTCTTTATGAAATGGCACGCTTGAAGATGAACACCTTTCATTGGCATCTGACGGATGATCAGGGCTGGCGTATTGAAATAAAGAAATATCCTAAATTGATTGAAGTCGGTTCTAAACGTAAATGCTCCGGTTTGGGTTGGGAATGGGAAAATGATCAATTTGATAATATTCCTCAGGCTGGTCACTATACTCAAGAGGATATCAAGGAGATCGTGGCTTATGCCAAGAAATTGAATATAACGATTGTTCCGGAAATAGAGATTCTGACGCATAGCTCTGCAGCAATTGCTTCCTATCCTCAGTTGGGAACCACTAAAAAACAGATAGAGGTGGAATGCAGAATGGGGGTGTTTAGTGAAATAATTGATGTCTCGGATGATTTCGCTATACAATTTATGCATGATGTGCTGGATGAGGTGATGGCTTTGTTCCCGGGTGAATATATTCATATTGGTGGTGACGAAGCACACGGAAATCATTGGGCTAACTCGCAGTCTATTAGGAGCCTGAAAAATAGTCTGGGCATTACGGAAAATTTTGAATTACAGATTTGGTATTTCAATCAGATAAATAAATATCTGAATGAAAAAGGACGAAAAATGATGGGTTGGAGTGACATGGCAGGCCCCGTAGGAGTTGCCTCTAAGATGGCGGTAGATATGCCTGGAGCTATCTCTCAATATTGGGCAGGTTCGGTAGATGTCTTGAATCATTCGTTAAGATTAGGCTTTAAAGTCGTGCAGTCGCACACGGATTTTGCTTATTTCAATGCAGGGCTACAGAATGCCTATCTAACAAGTTGTATTCCGGAAAGAGTAGATGCTACTAAAGTAAAGAATATAATTGGTTTTGAGGCTTCTTGCTGGAGTGAATGGGATTCAACATTGGAAAAAACATTTGACCATATCTTTCCCCGTATTGCAGCTTATGCCGAGACGGCTTGGAGCAAGCAATCGGCAAAAGATTACACAAACTTTAAGTATCGTTTGTCTCCGATGTGGGATTTATGGAAGGCACGCGGTATTTATGTCGGAGGAATGGATGAGAAAAACTATCCGGGACCCGGTTGGTGAGGAAAAAAGGGAGAACTGAATATTATATAATGTAAAAGTATACGACCATGAAAACCGTAAATGCAGTATACTTTCGGCGAAGGACTATCTAATGAAAGAATCCTTGAAGGCATGGTCAAGCCTTTCGCAAGTTAATCTTTTAATACTAAAATTACATATAAGTATGAAAATGAATCTCCATTGTTTTGCGAATCTTATTTCAATAATGATTCTCGAGCTTTTCTCAAATAGCGGACTGATAAACGCAACCGAATTCGGAAAACGTACTGACGCATTGGAAGCATCAGCCTGGAACGAATCCAAATGGATTTCCGCAGTAGATGCCCCTGTAGTGAAAGGACATAACAACGGTCGCGCAGCCGATGGCGCGAGTTGGTTCGTGTCCACCGTGAAAAACGAACAGAAAATTGTCTCTGCTAAGTGGATGACCGCTGGACTGGGAGTTTACGAGTTATATGTGAATGGGAAACCCGTAGGCGGGGAATTTCTGAAACCGGGCTTCACACACTATGCCAAGACCAAACGTTCTTTCACCTATGATATTACAGACATCATCCGTACCAAGCCAAACGCCGAGAATATGCTCTCCGTACAGGTGACGCCGGGATGGTGGGGTGACAAAATCATAACCCCCGGAGGATATGACGGCATGATAGGTAAGAAATGTGCCTTCCGTGGTGTACTGGAACTGACTTTCTCTGACGGAAACAAGAAGCGTTACGGTACTGATCTTAAAAACTGGAAGGCCGGAATTGCCGGTCCGGTGAAACATGCCGGTATCTTTGACGGAGAAGAGTACGATGCACGCGAACCGATGGGTTACGAATGTGTGGACAAACTCTCCACACCCGAAGAGAACACCGAATTCTCCGGTGATATCCTGCCTTCGGACGGGGCGGAAGTCTATCTGCGTACAGATCTCGCCCTCGCTCCTGTCAAAGCATACGTTTGGAAGAATGTAGAAGGAGCAAAGGAGAATGAGTTTGGTAAGGTGATTATCGCCCGTGAGTTCGCATCGGGTACGGAGATGACCGTAAGTCCGGGAGAGACATTAGTGGTGGACTTCGGACAAAATTGTGCCAGCGTACCTTCTTTCGTATTCAAAGCTGCCGAAGGAACAGTGCTGACCTGCCTTCCCGCGGAATTGCTCAATGACGGCAACGGCGCCAAGATTCGTGGAATGGATGGTCCGGAAGGAAGTTGCCACCGTGAAAATCTGCGCATCCCCCACACTGGTATCCGTCTGGATTATACCTTTGCTAGCGGAGATAACTATGTGGCCTATTATCCTCACTGCACCTTCTTCGGTTACCGCTATGTCTCCATAACTTCCACTGGGAATGTTGCCATCAAGTCGTTGAAGTCCATTCCCGTTACTTCCATCGCAAAGGAACTGGAAACCGGCACTATCACTACAGGCAACGACCTTGTGAACAAGCTCATCTCCAATACTTATTGGGGGCAGCTATCCAACTATCTGTCTATACCCACCGACTGTCCGCAACGCGACGAGCGCCTGGGATGGACAGCAGACACACAAGTGTTTGCCGAAACCGGTACGTTCTTTGCTAACACTATGAAGTTCTTCCACAAGTGGATGCGTGACATGCGCGACACCCAGAACAGTTTGGGCGGATTTCCCGGAGTGGCTCCCTTGGCACAATACGGCGATGAGAAAATGCGTTTGGGTTGGGCCGATGCCGGAATCATTGTGCCTTGGACGGTATGGAAACAATTTGGTGACACGCAAATCATTGAGGAGAACTGGAACGCTATGGATTTGTTTATGAACTACATCAACGATACAAAGTATAACCACGAGACCCTCTGCGGGGAGAACGGTAACTACCAATGGGCCGACTGGTTGAGCTACGAACCGCTGGAAAGTTGTAGCGGACTGGCTTTCTCTCCCCAAGGTCCGCTTCCTGATGCCGTCAGCTACTGGAACTACTTGAGCGCTTCCTATTGGGTGATAGATGCTTCCATGACTTCCATGATGCGGGATAGGGCTGCCGCCACGGGGCGCGATGCTGCCAAGTACCAGCAAATGTCTGATTCGGCAAAGGCATACATCAAAGAGAATTTCCTCAATGAGGACGGTACCTTCAAAACCGCCATTCTCAACACTATGCAAACTCCTGCCTTGTTCGCCCTGAAGAACCAGCTTTTGGAAGGCGAAGCCAAAGCGAAGATGATAGACCGCCTGCGCAAAAACTTCGCACAACACGATCTTTGCTTGCAGACCGGATTCCTAGGCACATCTATCCTTATGCCCACCCTTACGGAGAATGGCATGGAAGACATTGCCTATGAACTCCTCTTTCAACGTAAGAACCCAAGCTGGCTATATTCTGTGGACAATGGAGCCACCACCATTTGGGAGCGGTGGAACAGCTATATGATAGACAAAGGAATGGGACCACGCGGCATGAACAGTTTCAATCATTATGCCTACGGATGCGTATGTGAATGGATTTGGGAAACCGTTGCCGGCAT
>OAUH01000142.1_pt1 | contig 54297 bp, 50 predicted proteins | sample 1495121 | NCBI WGS metagenome assembly OAUH01 (sample SAMEA2580006, study PRJEB22360) | human gut metagenome | reverse complement strand
GTGAATGGAAAGAAAATCGCAGAGTGTAATACTCTGCGATCCCGTTATTTTTGTATCAGAAACAGTGAAAACCAACTGTTAGTTTTCACCTCCCTAATTATAACACAACAAAACAAAAATGCAATTCTATTATGGTGGAACATATTGTAAAAGCCGGGATTTCGGGATGAGGACAGAATTGTGGACAAAGTTTTTCGAAATTTCCGAAATAAGATCCCCGTTTTACCCTTGAAAGCCCGGTATTTTACGTCAGATCTTTGGTCGATTTATGTCGATCAACATCGTTTCTGCTACTTCTTATCGAGATTGGTCTGCCCTGTCTTTTCTGAATCTTATCTGCGTCAGGATTCTTGTCATCTCTGAGTTCCTCAAAAAACAAGCCTGTATCCCGATCATTTCTTTCCTGGTTTTCCTATTTCCGAGAGTATTACACTCTGCGATTTTCTTTCCATTCACTGTTTGTTTCCTGTTCTCTCCTTTATCAAATGCCAAGCGACCATTATCCGGCGATTAGCTCGGAGAGCTTTTCCATGTTATCCCGTTTCATTTCCATGGATGGGTGGACGTACCGGTTCAGGGTGATATTAACGCTTGCGTGCCCCAAGATCTCGCTGAGGCTTTTGATGTCAAACCCCAGTTCAATGCACCTGGTCGCAAATGTATGACGCAGAGCATGATAATTTGCCTCCTGAATACGCGATTTCTGTAAAATCTTTTTGAAATGGTACTGTAAGGTTCGGGGTTCCACAAAGCTGTTTGTTTTTCCCGTCAACAAATATTCATTTCCATAGCGCTGATACCCCTCCAGAATCTGGGCGACGCCGTCTGGAATAGGAATGTGGCGGATAGATTTCCTGCTTTTTGGCGGAGTCATAATAATTCGGGTCGGTTTTTCTTTTTCCTGATCCTGCATCCGCTTTTGGGATGGTCTTGTACTTGTCGGCTGTTTGTTTTGAATCCGCTGCATAGTTTTTTGGATATAGACTTCTTTTTCCCGGAGATGGATATCCCCCCAGGTCAAGGCGCAGAGTTCTCCGATACGAAGTCCTGTAAAGAGAGTGAGAAAAATGCCGCAGTTCATCGGGGAGGGATATTCCATCAGATAACGGATAAGCTGCTCCTCTTCTTCCCGGCTTAAAATCCGCATCCGGGATTCTTCCTTTTTAATCGTGATTTGGGAAAGATCGCAGTCCAGTCTTTGATAGCGGGTATTGATGTAGCGGATCACGTTTCGGACGACGCCCAGAATATCAGTCACGGTTTTGGCAGCCAGAGGTTCCATTCCCTCTTTTCCCGTCAACATTGTGTTGATAAACTCGTCAATCATCTCCGTATTGAGCCTTCCTAGTGGCACTGCCCCGATCTCCTGATCGATATGCAGTTCAATAAGATTGACATATTTAACATAGGAAGATTCTTTAATTCGCGGTCGTATGTAATCGAGCCACCTGTAGAGGAATTCGGAAAATGGTTTTTCCGCCTCAGGCAGATTCTGGATTCTGTGTTCTTTTTGTACCATTTCTTTTGCTTCCTGCAATTTCTGTTTGACTTGGGAGTAAGATTTTGCGTATACCGAGCGGTATCTGGCCCTGCCGTCCTTGGCTCTGTCCGCAATGTATCTGCCTTCCCAGCGTCCGTCTTTCCTTCTGTAAATATTTTCTCCTTTTCTTGCCATGTCCTTTTCCTTTCTCTTTTGCGATAGTTCCGATCGTATTTCTCTCCTGTCTGAATCGGCTTTTGCTCGCTCAGGACTGACCTTATATCTGCCCTCCTTCCCTGTATTGCGTGCTGTTATCTGCTCTGGTTTCCATTATCCCGGTACTTTTTCATTCTGTCACTGAGCTTTCAGGTCTTTTCCGGCTGATGGGTGATCGTGTCCGGCAAAACACAGCACTTCCTGGTTCTGTCTTTTCCATTATTACACAAAGCGTTTACTGCTTGAAGTGGCTTTCGGACACAATTAAGACAACCCTTTTTTCTGTAACACAAAAAACCGGAAATCTCCGGCCAGAGACAGGCCAAAAACTTCCGGTTCTGTATATGTGCTGTTTTATACATTGCTTTTTACTTGCTGTGCAACGCGGCGAAAAGCAGTATCCAGGTCTTCCAGGATATCATCAATGTGCTCGGTTCCAATGGAAAGCCGAATCGTATTTGGACGGATGCCCTGCTCCTCCTGCTCTTTTTGAGTAAGTTGGGCATGGGTCGTTGAGGCCGGATGAATCGCCAGGGATTTTACATCCGCCACATTGGCCAGGAGGGAAAAGATCTCCAGCGAATCAATAAACGTTTTCGCCTCCTCGGCTCCGCCTTGAATCTCAAACGTAAAGATGGAAGCCCCTCCTTTCGGAAAGTAGGAATCATAGAGACGCTTTTGCTCTGCGTCCTCGGATATCGAAGGATGATGTACGCAGGCTACCTGCGGATGATTGCGAAGGTAATGCACCACCTTCAGCGCATTTTCTACATGGCGCTCCACCCGGAGGGAAAGGGTCTCCAATCCCTGCAAAAGCAAAAAGGCATGAAACGGGGAGAGCGTTGCTCCCATATCCCGAAGCGTAATAGCTCTTAATTTTGTCACAAATGCCGCTCCCGGCGCCGCCTCTGAAAATACGACGCCATGGTAGCTTGCGTTAGGCTCGGTAAGGGACGGGAATCTGCCGGATGCCGCCCAGTCAAAGGAACCGCCTTCCACAATAATGCCGCCCATGGTTGTCCCATGTCCCCCGATAAATTTTGTCGCCGAGTGGACAACAATGTCCGCTCCGTGCTCAATCGGCCGGATCAGATACGGAGTTGCAAAAGTATTGTCAATGACAAGCGGAATCCCATGGGCGTGAGCTGACCTGGCCGCCGCCTCAATATCAGTGATATCGGAATTGGGATTTCCAAGTGTCTCAATAAATACTGCCTTCGTATTTTCCTGAATTGCCTCCTCGTAAGCCCCCGGTCTGGCAGGATCAATAAAGGTCGTCGTAATCCCATATTCCGGCAAAGTGTGAGCCAACAGATTGTAGGTCCCGCCGTAAATATTGTTTGCCGCCACAATGTGGTCTCCCTGGCCGGCAAGTCCCTGGAACGTATAACAGATCGCCGCTGCGCCGGAGGCTACCGCCAAAGCTGCCGTTCCTTTCTCCAGAGCCGCGATCCTCTGCTCAAAGACAGCCTGGGTCGGGTTTGTCAGACGCCCGTAAATGTTGCCTGCTGCCTTAAGACCGAACCTGTCTTGTGCGTCCTGGCAGTCGTGAAATACATACGAGGACGTCTGGTAAATTGGAACCGCCCGTGCGTCTGTTGCCGGGTCTGCCTGCTCCTGTCCCACATGAAGCTGTAATGTTTCAAATCTTAAGTTTCTCTCGTCTCGTGTCTGTGTTTTTTCCATACTCTGTTTTCCTTTCCTGTCATACCTTGTGCTGCTTGGGTTTCATAATTTTATTTCCATCATCACCTTCCATTATCAGGGCCGTCACTACTTGCCATGCAGTGTTTATTTACTCAGTAAATAACGGTGTTGAATAATAACGGTCACCCGAATCCGGTAAAAAGACAACCATGGTCTTTCCTCTATTTTCCGGTCTTTTTGCAAGCTTTACTGCTGCCGCAAGGGCCGCCCCAGCAGAAATTCCTACCAAAATTCCTTCTTTTTTCGCAAGCTCTTTTGCACTGGAGTAAGCCTCCTCGGATCCAATCGTCAGGATCTCATCGTAGCATTCCGTATCCAGCACCTCCGGCACAAATCCCGCACCAATTCCCTGAAGCTTATGTGGACCTGCCTTCCCTCCGGAAAGCACCGGCGAATCCGACGGTTCTACCGCCACAACCTGAATCTTCGGGTTCTTCTCTTTCAGGAAGCGGCCCACTCCGGTAATCGTCCCGCCTGTACCGACGCCCGCTACAAACAGATCTATCATTCCGTCTGTATCCCTCCAGATCTCCGGTCCTGTAGTCTCAAGATGAGTCCTCGGATTGACCGGATTTTCAAACTGACCGGGAATAAAACTATTTGGAATCTCCCGAGCCAGCTCCTTTGCCTTATCAATGGCCCCAGTCATCCCAAGCGCACCATCAGTCAGAACGATCTCTGCTCCATACGCCTTCAGAATATTTCTGCGCTCCACACTCATCGTCTCCGGCATCGTCAGGATCAGCCGGTATCCAAGCGCCGCCGCCATCGAAGCAAGCCCAATACCTGTATTGCCCGAAGTGGGCTCAATCAATACCGCCCCTTCCTGTAAAAGACCACGCTCCCTGGCATCCAGAATCATCGCTTTCGCAATCCGGTCTTTCACACTCCCTGCCGGATTGAGATACTCAAGTTTCAACAAAATCCGCACTTCCAGGCCAAGTCTCCTCTCCAGATTCCCCGCCTCAAGAAGCGGCGTATTACCAACCAGCTCCAATACACTGTCAAAAATTCTCATACAAAGTCCTCCTTTTTTATCGGGCCATGTACCGATATATGGCCTTAATTCACTCATTTCCTATTTTATTTATAGGAATTATATGAAAAACAAAGCGCTTTGTCAAGGGATTTCTTGATATTACTATTTAGCGATAAGCGAAGATTTCCTTGCGTAAGATGCAAAAAGGATTCCATGAGAATCCGGGCTTTATAGATCCCGGATTCTCATGGAATCCTCGTTTAGATAATGTATTCGTTTCCTTTTTGCTTTTCCCATGTAACGAGATCAGCGAGTGTATAATGGTCAATCACACTTCTAACCGCAGTATCAAGCTCCTTCCACAGCCTGAGTGTGGTACACGATCCGGAGCGTGGACAATGATTTTCCTCTGTCTCCAGGCAGTCCACCGGAACCATACTCCCTTCTGTCAGTCTCAGAATGTCGCCTACCTTATACTGGTCTGCGCGATATTTCAGAAGATAGCCGCCCTGTGCTCCCCGCAGACTTCGGACATAGCCTGCTTTGGCAAGAATGGAGGCGATGCTTTCCAGATATTTAACGGAAATCTCCTGGCGCGCAGCCACATCCTTTAAGCGAACCGGTCTTCCCTGGTCATGCAGAGCCAGATCCAGCATCAGCCTGAGCGCATATCTGCCTTTCGTTGATATTTTCATGTCATTCCCTCCCAATCTTCTTCTGTTATCATACCTGTTTGGGCGGGAATCCGTCAAGTGCGCGATTGTTATCTTTTCTTTTTTTCTTCTGCGAGGAAAGATGCGCCGAGTGCTCCTGCGTAACGTCCATTCTCAGTCATTTCCACGTGTTTTCCGATTTTCTTACTGAGTATTTGGGTGAAATAGTCGCTGTGGCTGAGTCCTCCGGTCAGAATAATGTGATCCGGGAGCTCCTTTCTCTGTGCGAGCTGCGCTACCTTAGCAGCGACAGAATCCACAACGCCCGCCGCAATATTTTCTCTCTTCTGTCCTTCTCCGATGTAGTTAATCACTTCAGACTCTGCAAAGACCGTACAAAGAGAGCTAATCGGAAGCACCGTTCCTGCAGCCGCCATCTCAAAGAGTTCGTCGATGGTAACGCCCAGACGGTTTGCCATAATCTCCAGGAATTTCCCGGTTCCGGCGGAACATTTATCATTCATCAGGAAGTCCACAACCATACCCCGTTCCACGAGGATCACTTTTGTATCCTGTCCTCCCACGTCGATCACCGCACAGTCACCCTTTGCCAGCTCCCGGCCGCCTCTTGCGTGACAGGTGATTTCCGTGATGACATAATCCGCAAAATCTACGCCTCCCCGGCCGTATCCGGTGGCCACGACTCTTGTGTCATCCTGCTCCACGTCTGCCCCCAGTTGTTTTAACTGTTCCCTGATTTTCTTCGTTGTCTCTTTACTGCTCCATCCCGTCGGCAGGACAAAATGTGCATTGGCATCTCCTCTTACAACCACCTTGGATGCCGTAGATCCAATATCAATTCCTACGTAATTCATGTTCCTTTCCTCCGCCATGCTTTGGGGACGCAATGTGTGCGTCCCCACCTTATTTTATAACGAATCATCTATCCGCGAACCGAAACTCTGTAGCCGAATCCTCCTATTATTTAACAATACCGATCACGGTTCGGATTTATATCTCTTCTGATTTCCGCAATCCGGAGAATCTCGATCTGTTTTGCCGCTACAATCATGCGGACCGCCTCCAGATCTTCCTTCTGTACCAGAAGGGAAATACCGCAACATTTGCTTGCCTCACGCGGCGTCGGGGCAATTGTGCATGGAAGCCTGCGTTCTTTCATTTCCCGATAAAGCCGCATCCCATTGTCGTGGTTCGGGAAAAGCACATAATACGAAATCATGCCGCCACCAACTTCCCTTAACTGTTTAACATCTCAATAAACGCACTGATTCTAGTCCGAAGCTGCTGTGCGTCACTGTCCGTGTAGTCCGTCTCAATGCCGAGCACCGGAATCCCGGCCTCTTTCAGCGCCCGCTCTACATGGTATCCCTCTGTATCGTAAAGGCTGCAGAACTTCAGATTGACGTCGATCACTCCGTCCACCTTATATTCCTTTGCCAATCTGAGAATGTCGTCAATCCGGGCAGAATTCGGCGTAAAACATGCACAGTTGATTCCCATGTAGCGTTCAGCCAGGTGATCGATCTGCTCGTCCACGGTTCCCTCCGCCTCGTCTACAAGACGCTCGAAATATCTCGTTCCGGTACACATTTCTTCGCAGACTACCGCACCGCCGCTGGTCTCCACCAGGTTATGTAGTTTCCAGTTCGGAATGGCAAGCGGCGTACCGGTCAGCATAATTCTCTTTGTTCCCGCCGGGAAAACGCTGACCCCGTCTTTCACTCTCTGCTCAAGCTCATCGCAGAGCTTATTCGTCATCTCAGTAAATCGTGCAGGATCATCATAAAATGCGATCTGAGAAATCAGAAGCACGTCCTTTCCACTGATCGGAAGCTTTTCATTCTTTCTTAAATCATAAAGTCTGGAAAGAGCGCGTCTTTTGTTGTTGATGAGGACAATCGCACTGTGCAGGGACTCAGCAGTCACCTGATTTCCTGTCATCTCTTCCACAACTTTCCGGAAAGTACGGATCTCATCCGCCCATGCTTTGACGTCCTTTTTCCGCTTCATCTGTGGAAGATCCATGACATGAATCGGCACATCCTCCGCCAGGATCTCCCATGCTTTCTTCTTACCGTCACAGGTTGTCTCTCCGACATACATATCCGCGATCCGGAAAAACGGACAGGTCCGGTCAAGTCTCGCCCCAACAGACGCCTTGATCAACGGGCAGGTATTGGTTGGAAGTACTTTCTCACCACCTGGAACCCAGAATTGAGAACCGCCGCAAAGTCCCGTTGCGATAGCATCCGCCGCAAATACAACTTCATCCGGAACATACACACAGAAAGTTCCAAAAACCTTTCCACCTTTTTTTTGATGCTCTATCAACTCTGCCGGACGGACTCCATGAATTTCCGCTACAACAAAATTATAGTAATCCATGCCCTCCGGTCTGTTCTCCTGAGAAAGGTATACATCGCCAAACGCCTGCGGAAGCACTTCACAGAGCTGGTCATGTGTCTCTACATCCATCCCAAGCTCTTCCCACATTTTGTGATAATCTGCCATTTCTTTTTTCCTCCTTTGTCACGAAAGAAAGACACGGCTGCCTGATATCCTGGCCCTGTCTTTCATCATATTCCTTATTTATAAGGGTAACATATTTCCTGAGGCTCTTCCATTTTGACGAGCAGATTCCATCATCGTTTTTTCGCATATACGCGCTCATTTATAGATACGATCTATTCAACAATCCTTTTTTGCGATTTCCTTTACCGCCGCTATCCCAATTTCGATTTCTGCTTCTGTATTCACTTCACTAAAGGAAAACCGCACGGTGCCTTTTGGGAATGTCCCAAGACTCTGGTGCGCCAACGGCGCACAATGCAGTCCCACCCGTGTCATAATCCCAAACTCCTGCTCTAATCGAAATGCTGCCAGCGCATTGTCCTGGTCCGGAAAATCCACAGATACGACCGCCGTCCGGTTTTCCATTGTCCGCTCCCCGATAATCCGAACGCCGTCCAGTCCATCCACCCCCGCAAGAAACTGGCGTGTGAGCGCATCTTTCTTTTGTCGGATGGCGTCGATGCCTGTCTCTTCCAGATAGGAAAGAGCCGTATGAAGTCCGATAATGCCTGGAAGATTGATCGTGCCGCTCTCGTACTTGTCCGGCAGCTCTTCCGGCTGAGAAAGCAGATCCGAATAACTCCCGGTACCGCCCATGATCACCGGCCGGACACTGACATTCAGCTTGGGCGAAATCAAGAATCCCCCGATCCCCTGCGGCCCTTTCAGACCCTTGTGACCGGTGAATGCAAGAAAATCAATCCCGCACGTCTGCATATCGATCGGAATCGTCCCCGCGCTCTGGGCGGTATCCACCGCAAAAAAGACGCCATGTTTCCGGCACACCGCACCGATCTCTTCAATCGGAAGAATGGTCCCGCACACATTGGACGCATGAAGCACCAGCACCAGCTTGGTGGACGGGCGGATCTGCTCCTCCACGGCCTTTGCCGTCACCTCGCCCGTCACAGACGTCCTTGCAACAGCGTAGGAAATCCCACCTGTTTCACAAAGATGAAAAAGGGGACGCATCACTCCGTTGTGCTCCAGTCCGGAGACTACTACATGATCTCCGGGGCAAAGAAGTCCTTGCAATAACATATTTAACGACCATGTCACGCCCGGTGTAAAAATCACCTGTCTGGAACTTTCCGCATGAAATAATTTTGCAAGCAGATCTCTGGTATCCAGTACACGTCCTGCTACCTCGTATGCCCCCTCGTAGCCACCACGATTGATATTAAAAGCACCCTCATGTAACAGATGAGCCATAGCGTCCCCCACTCCAGGTGCTTTCGGAAACGCCGTACTCCCATTATCAAAATAGATTCTTTCCATTCTTTTCCCTTTCCGGGGACGTATTCCGACGCAAAATGTTTTGTCCCCTTTCTACATGACCCGAATATTCGATACCAACCAGCGTGAGTCCTTGAGGTGGTGCTGTCACTCCGGCCTCGGTACGTTCTTTTGCGTCAAGGATCTCTTTGATCTGTTCCGGCTGATAGAAGCCACGGCCAACCCGGATGAGTGTACCGGCGATGATACGTACCATGTTGTATAGGAAGCCGTTTCCACTGACGCGGATCTTGATTTCCTCTCCGTCCCGAATGACGTCAAGGCTGTAAATCGTGCGGATCGTGTCGTCTGTGTTTGTCCGGATGTTGCAAAAGCTCTTGAAGTCATGGGTGCCGGTCAGATAATTTGCGGCTGCCTGCATCTTCTCTTCATCCAGTGGGAAGGAGACGTGGCTTGTGGTCAGTCGGCAAAGGGGATTTGGTATCGGACTGTTTAAAATGTGGTATTCATAATACTTCGTGCAGTCCTGGTATCTCGGATGCCATCCCTGTGGTACTTCTTCGGAGTGGATCACGACAATGTCTTCCGGAAGCTTCTGATTGACTGCACATGCGAAACGCCCCGGCGGAATTGTGCTATTTGTATCAAAAACTGCTATGTTTCCCAGTGCATGAACTCCGGAGTCCGTCCGGCTTGCCCCGATGACGTGGATCTCCTCTCCGGTAAGCCTGCTTAGTTGCTGATTCAGTACCTCTTCAATGGTAATGCCATTGGGCTGGATCTGCCAGCCACAGTAGTTGGTGCCGTCGTAGGCAACCGTCAGTTTGATTCGTCTCAATGTTCCGTCTCCTTGCTTGACTTTTTTGTTCTTTTCATTTTACCATACCCCCGGAAAAGAAGACATGGTTTCTTCCTTATTTCTTGTACATTTTCCGGATCCGTGATAAGATAATCTGCGAGGTGAATAAAGATGAACAAGAAAGAATTAGCTGAAATCAAGAGGCAGTTTTCTCCTGCCAACTGTGCGATTACCCGGATCTGCGGCTGCTATGTAGACGCAGAAAAGACTGTGAAAACCAAGTCCAAAGATGCGTTTCTCTCTCTTCCCGAAGAAGAGATGTTTAAATATTTTGATCTGTTCAAAAAGACGCTTTCCGGAAGTATGGGGAAGAATCTGATAGACATGGAATTTCCTCTGGAGCAGGAGGCATCCGGCGGCACCCAGGAATTCCTTCTGCGGCTGCGGGACAGTAAGCTTCAGGATGATGCGCTTTTAGATGAATTTTACCAAAAGATCATTGACTTTTATAACTATGGGGAAAATTATTACATTATTCTGATCCACGCCAATTACGACATTCCGGGAAAATCTTCTGACGGGGAAGAGATGTTTGATGCTTCGGACGAGGTGTACGAGTTCCTCCTTTGCAGTATCTGCCCGGTGAAGCTTTCCAAGGCTGGGCTCTGCTACAACTCGGAGACAAACCATATTGAAGACCGGATACGGGACTGGATCGTGGAGATGCCGGATATCGGATTTTTGTTCCCGGCGTTTACGGATCGTTCTACTGATATTCACAGCCTGTTGTACTACTCGAAAAACGCAAAGGAATTTCAGGATGATCTGATCGACAATGTTCTCGGATGCCATGTGCCGATGCCTGCAGGACACCAGAAGTCTGCATTTCAGTATCTGGTAAGTGATACATTGGGAGACGCATGCAATTTTGACACGGTCAAAACGCTGCACGACCAGCTCACGGAACTGATCGAAGAGCACAAAGAGGAGCCGGAGCCGCTGCGTCTGGAGAAAACAGATGTGAAGAAGCTTCTGGAGCGGAGTGGGGCAAAAGAAGAGCATCTGGAGCAGTTTGACCGGGAGTTTGAGGCCGCCGCGGGGGAGACCTCCTCACTGCTTGCCTCCAATGTAGCCAACACCCGGACCTTTGAGGTCAAGACTCCGGATGTAATGATCAAGGTCCATCCCGACCGGACCGATCTGGTAGAAACCCGGCTGATCGACGGGATTCCATATCTGATGATCCAGCTCAGCGACAGTGTGGAGGTCAACGGAATTCCTGTGACAAATAAAAATATGACTCCTCTTGAGGAATAACCGCCGCGAGCGTTTCCAGTTTTTTCTGAAAACGCTCGTTTTCTCTTCGGTGATAAATCAAATTCTGACTTACAAACTACCCGTCTTTTCTACATACCGGCTGCCGGATTACAGTTTTCAGCCTTTCCGGCGCTGTTCGCCTCGGATCACTCAGATAGATTTCATGGTGCTTTCTCCCCTCTGACAAATCTACCCGATATCCCGCTTCCTTCACATATTCTTCCATCTTCCGGATTGTTTCCGACTCCTCATCGTAGCTTCCGATGTGCATACATTGGACACAGAGTCCTTCCTCATAGCGAAAATACTCTGCCTCGGAAACGTCTATCCCTTTCTTTTGTTCCACTTCTCTCTTCGCCCATGTGAACTCGTCCGGTGTGACAAATTCCGGGAGCCGGATCATGGAAATCCATTCCAGTTCGTTCTTTCTTGTGTAATCGATTCCTTCCATCCCCTCCTGCTGCCATAACCCTTCCAGGGGAGGCACTACATAAGAGAAATACCCCTCTATTTTGTGGGAACCTTTGTAACTCATTTTGATCGTAAATGCAATGCTGTACAAAGTCCCCATAGCTTTCTTATAGTCTCCCTCCGGCTCGTTTGGATTGCCCCTGCCCCGGACAGCTACATACTGCATCTCCGGCACCATGATAAGCCCCGGCTTTTGAGGCGGAAGATAAAATTCTTTGTACTCCTTCTTATAATCAAATGCCATCTTTGTACACTCCTTTCAGATGTTCCACACGCTTTTTAAGATCCAACTCAAAGGCCGCGTCATCCAGTGCGGGGTCCCTTGTCTCCCGCCAGATGGAACATGGCATCTCCCGGCAGGAAGCACAGCTTGTCCATCGCCTTTTGTTGACCGCGCATCCATAAATCGGACACGCTTTCCCCTCCGGAGCATGAAAGACCTTGCCATTACATTCGTTACATCCCAGGCAGATAGTCCCATAGCAATCACATGCTTTACAATCCGCGCCGCAACAGGTAATCCCCAGAATTTCTCTCTGGCGTTTCCGACTGAAACCATTCAAGACAAGGTGATACGCCTCATCCAGCATATTTTGCATCAGTGTATCCGGCACCGCCCCATCCGGGCGGATCGAATTCCAGTGCACCTTATCCGAATAATATCCCGGCACAATGTCCTCATATTGTGTCCGCAAAAACACTCCCCGGACCGGATCCAGCTTCAGGGTAATGTAATAAGGATTCTTTTTCTGATCCAGACAGATGGCCGCAAACATTTTCCCACCCACATGGTAACGAATCCAGTTCCAGGCCGGCTGAAAATCTTTTGTTACTCCTCGCTTTTTCAATACATAAGCATCCATCCAGTCATATTTCATGTTCTTTCCTCCTCTCATCGCTGTCTGAAATTTCTTCATACCGTTTTGCCATCCGGCGAATCCGCTCTTTCATTTCCCCACGCAGCTCTTTCGGACTTTTTAGCTCCACCTGATCACCGAACGTCAAAAGCCAGGAGAGGAGATTTTCCGCACTCGTATAATCTGCGTGAAACAATAGCCTTCCATCTTCTTGCTCTTCAAAACAGTTCTGCCGAACTCTTCCACCAGCCGCCATTTGCACGAAGCTTCAAAAAGAGCCTCTACCTGGATCCCACCCGGGAAAATCCGTTCATTACTCAAATCCGGCATAGGTACCTTCCGTCCCGTAAAAATCTCTTCGGACACGCACAGCTCCTCCATCCGGTTCAGCTTAAACATCCGAAAGTCTTCCCGACTTTCACACCATCCCCAGACATACCAACTGGACCAGCGAAATACCAGATAATACGGCTCGATTCTGCGGAGGCTTTCCCCGGACGGCGCAAAATAACGAAACATCAGTAACCGCCGACCTTCAATGGCATATCGGATCTGCTCAATTTTGGGCGCCAATGTCGTTTTGTACCAGGATGACAAGTCAATCAGCACCGACTGGTTCCCGGTCAGGAAATCAGAGGATCCTGTGGATAGCTTTTCCATCAACTGACCGTAGCGATTCGTACCGTTGACACTGTCCAGACTCCGCAACCCCGCCAGAATGTCCTGCATCTCCGCGCGGGTCAAAACGGTCCGGTCCAGGCGGAAATTTTCCAGAATCGAGATACCGCCGTCCCTCCCTTGCTCGGTCACCACCGGAATTCCTGCCATACACAGATCTTCGATATCCCGGTTGATCGTCCGTCTGGACACTTCAAACCGGCTGGCAAGCTCCGGCGCTGTCACCTTTTCTTTTTGTAAGAGAACGGATAAAATTCCGATCAGCCTGTCGATTTTCATAGTTCCTCCTTTTGCACTTACTATAACACAACAAACATGACACCTGTCTGTCATGTTTATTATAACAAAAAAAGAATCTCTTGACGCCGTATTATCAAAAGATTCTTTTTCGATTCTTTCTTTTAAAAAATCCAAACATGGAACGGTAGAAATCTGCCCGCTGCCACCGCCACCACGACGTACACGATCACAATCACATACGCCCTGATATCCCGTCCACTGTACACGAGCGGCTTCATTTTCGTGCGGCCCTCGCCGCCCCGGTAACACCGGGACTCCATAGCCATGGCAAGGTCGTTTGCCCGCCGGAATGCCGACACAAAAAGCGGCACCAGTATCGGGATCATCGCCTTTGCCTTCTGGATTATATTTCCGCTGTCCAGATCTGCACCTCTCGCGATCTGAGCTTTCATAATCTTGTCTGTCTCCTCCAGAAGAATCGGGATAAACCGCAGGGCAATAGACATCATCATAGCAATTTCATGGACCGGAACATGAACCCGGTTCAGAGGTTTTAAGAGACTTTCGATGGCGTCTGTCAGCGCTGTCGGTGTTGTCGTAAAGGTCATAAGTGACGCTCCCATAATCAGGTAAATCAGCCGGATCGCCATATAGACCGCCGTCCGCAACCCTTCTTCTGCCACCCGGAACACCCAGACATGCAGAAGTGTCCTGCCTCCGGTTGTCAGAAACAGGTTAAATAAAATCGTTATCAAAAGCAGAATAAAAATCGGCTTTAATCCTTTCAGGATAAACTTAACCGGAACTTTGGACAACCCGATGCAGCCGAACAAAAAAATCGTGGCAACCAGGTAACCAGGAACGCTCCGAAATAAAAATAGTGAAATCAAATACAACAGTGTACTGACAATCTTTACACGTGGGTCCAGTTTATGGATCGGACTTTGTGCCGGATAATACTGGCCTATGGTAATATCTCGTATCATTGTTTTAATACCCTTTCTATCTCATCGGCTGCCTCTTCCACAAGGGTGATATCTGTGGAGACCGGGATGCCCTGCGCTCTCAGTTCATGCATAAGATATGTCACTTCCGGTGCGGCAAGTCCCACTTCTTCCAGCCGTTTATAATGTCGGAAAACCCGTTTCGGTGTATCGTCAAAAATCTTTTCCCCGCGGTTCATAACGATGATCCGGTCTACATACCGTGCCACGTCCTCCATGCTGTGGGAGACCAGGATGACCGTCATGTGGGTCGTCTTCTGAAGCAGAGCGATCTGATCCAAGATATCGTCCCGCCCTTTCGGATCCAAGCCTGCGGTCGGTTCATCCAGCACCAAAACCTTGGGTCTCATGGCAAGGACGCCCGCAATCGCCACCCGCCGTTTTTGTCCGCCAGAAAGATCAAACGGAGAGGCATTGTACAGCGTTTCCGGAAAACCTACCATCTGAAGCGCCTCTTTTGCTCTCTGCCTGCACTCCTCATCGGAAAGTCCCTGATTCTTCGGCCCAAAGCATACGTCGCTCAAAACATCCGCTTCAAACAGTTGGTGCTCCGGATACTGAAATACCAACCCCACCTGCTGCCGGAGGGTCTTCATAGAATATCCTTCCTGGTAAATATTTTCTCCCTGGAAAAACAATTCTCCGCCGGTAGCCCGGATGAGTCCGTCCAGATGCTGGATCAGCGTCGATTTTCCGGAACCGGTATGCCCGATAATTCCGATAAATTCGCCCTGCCAAATATCCAGATCCACGCCTTTCATAGCGTGCTTCTCATAGGCTGTCCCCGGATTGTAGATATAATTCAGATTCTTCAGACGCAAAACCGGATCCCCGTCCGGACGGCTTTTCACCTCGTCCCTGTATACTTCCTTCCCGAGCGGATCCTGAATCCTTCCCCGCTCCCTGGCAAGGGAAACCACTTCCCGGCAAAGCGCCTCTCTTGTAAGGGTTCCGGCTGAAACCGGAAATCCCTTTCTGATCAGCTCGTCCGCCACCGCTGTCGCCTGCGGGACGTCCAGACGGTAATGCTTTAACAAATCCACCTTGGAAAAGATCTGCTCCGGCTTTCCCTCCATCACAACCTTTCCCTTGTCCATCACATAAATATAGTCCGCATCCGTGACTTCTTCCATATAGTGGGTAATCAAAATAACCGTCACTTTCTCTTGCTTCTGGAGATCTCGCACCGTCCGAATGACCTCCTTGCGGCCATTTGGGTCCAACATGGCCGTCGGCTCATCCAGCACAATACATTCCGGCCGCATGGCAACTACTCCCGCAATCGCCACCCGCTGTTTTTGACCGCCGGAGAGCTTATTCGGAGAGCGGTAACGGTACTCCGTCATTCCTACCTTCTCCAGAGCATCGTCCACCCGCTGCCAGATCTCTTTCGTCGGCACGCCCAGATTCTCCGGGCCGAACCCGACATCCTCTTCTACCACCGTTGCAATGATCTGATTGTCCGGATTCTGAAACACCATACCTGCACTCTGGCGGATATTCCACAGCTCATCTTCGTCCTTCGTATCCCGTCCTCCGACCCACATCGTGCCGCCTCCCGGAACGAGAAGTGCATTGATGTGCTTGGCAAACGTGGATTTCCCCGAACCATTATGTCCGAGAATCGCGATAAACCGGCCTTTCTCAATCTGTATATCCACCTCGTCGATAGCACGCTGCGTTCCGATGACATTCCCTTCCTCGTCTCGTTTTTCATATTCAAATACAAGCTTGTCGGTTTTCACCATACTCATCTGCAATCAACCTCTTATTTCTTATACTTTTCCGTATTTCGTATAGTGTACCACATTCCGGCTCAATAGTAAAATAAATTCCCACAGGACGGGAGACTTCTCCCCGCCTGTGGGCGCCTGTTCTGCTCTCTATAAAGTTTCCGGAGCCGGATAGTCTTCTCCAAATGTATCGACCGTCACCTTTTTCATTCTCTGAGTTTCCAGAGGACGGTCACTGTAATCTGTGGCTGTCTCGGCAATCTTATTAACATGTTCCTGTCCTTCGATGACCTTACCAAATGCCGCATACGCACCATCCAGATGCGGAGCCGCCTCATGCATGATGAAAAACTGACTGCCTGCGGAATCCGGATGCATGGAGCGGGCCATGGAAAGAACGCCTGGTGTGTGCTTTAAGTCATTGGCTACGCCATTCTGCGCGAATTCTCCTTTAATCGAATAACCAGGGCCTCCCATACCTGTCCCGTCCGGGCATCCGCCCTGAATCATAAATCCACGGATCACTCTGTGAAAAATGAGCCCATCATAGAATCCCTTGCTGACAAGAGAAACAAAATTTCTGACTGTGTTCGGGGCGATCTCCGGGTATAATTCCGCCTTGATGATATCCCCATTCTCCATCTCAAAAGTAACAACTGGATTTGCCATGTCTGTCTTCTCCTTTTCTATATACGAATTTTCACTAAAACGATTGTATCACACGAAAGCGTGGCAGGCAAGAAATTCTAAAGCTATGCTTGTGTGGGTTTCTCTCAAAAATCCGGATTCTCAAAATCCAGATCGTACAAAACCATACCGCCCCGTTCCTCAAAGCCGGTATTCCAAAGCTCTGCGAAAGAAAACGTTTTCTTTTCTCCATACGTTGCCGTCTGTACCAGGAGATCCTCCTTTGATTCCTCATATCCGATCACCATAAACCAGTGCCAGATATAGTCCTCGAACACTTCCCGGTTCTGATGGCGAAGAAGCAAAAACGGAACCGGGAGACCTTGGTCAATCCGGGACTTCAATGCCTCCCATGCCTGATCTTGCGACGCTTCCCCACGCACGACCTCCATCCTCAGCACAGGCCTGCCCGGATAAAAGTGATCCTTCAGATATCGGTAAAAGCCTTCCACAAACCACTCGGGATTTTTCACACCGCCAACCCGGGGCTTGATATATGGCTTCATCATCTGACTGAATCGTACATAATCCTCCTGCGTCAAATGCTCCACATCAAATGGATACCACCCTGTATTACCAAAATGCTTCGCAAAATAAATACACGAATCACATGCTGCCGCTGCCGCACATCCGCCGATATGCATTACTACATTAGAAAACCAGTCCTGGTTTCCGCCGATCGCGCCATCAATCTCAAAATAACTCAACTCCACCATAGCTTCTCCTTTTTGTTTCATCGTGATAGGGAGGGACGTGTCACGATGCATCGGAACACGTCCCTCATATACGGACATATTATCTATCAATATAGATCATTGCTTCGTACGGGCGTAAAACTCCGCCTATATTTTCTGTGTTGTAGTTATGTATCAACAGCTCTTTCTTTTGCCATGTCTCAGGCAGCCTACACGGCGCCGGTTTATCGGTAAAATTTGCAATGACACACATCATCTCCTCGCCCGTTGTCCGTGTATAAGCAAAAATCTGTGGATCTTCTTCGAGTAAGAGCTGAAACTCCCCTTGTGTGAAGACCATGTTCTCCTTCCGTAATTTTATCAGCTTTTTATAGTAGTTGTAAATAGAATCCGCATCCGAAATTTCTTTTTTTGCGTTGATCTCTAAATAATTAGGATTGACTTCTATCCATGGGGTTCCATCGGTAAAGCCTCCATTTTTACTGTCATCCCATTGCATCGGCGTGCGGGCGTTGTCCCGTCCTTTCGCATAAACGGAACGAAGAATCTCCTCTTTTTTGTACCCGGCTTCCAGTCTCTCTTCATACATATGGAGCGTTTCAATGTCCCGGTAATGAGTGATATCCGGAAATCTGACATTCGTCATTCCCAGCTCCTCTCCCTGATAGATGTATGGTGTTCCTTGCATCCCATGTAAAACTGTCGCCAGCATTTTTGCGGATTCTTTCCGGTATTCCTTGTCATTGCCCCATCTGGAAACAATCCGCGGCAGGTCGTGATTATTCCAAAACAGACTGTTCCAACCACAGCCATACAACTCTTTCTGCCACTTTGCAAAATTTTTCTTCAATTCCACGAATGGCAACGGGCTCAGATCCCATTTTTCTTTTCCCGGCTCCTGATCCAGCATCACATGCTCAAACTGAAACACCATAGAAAACTCGCTGCCGTCCGGATTACTGTAAAGCTTTGCAATCTCCGGAGTAGCACCCCAAGTTTCCCCCACTGTAATCAAGTCCGCTTTTTGGAATGTCTCGCGGCTTAATTCCTGAATCCATTTGTGAAGCTTCGGGCCATTCGCTGTAATTCCTCTGTCCGGCTCTTTCGCGATCTGATCAATCACATCCAGTCGGAATCCTCCCACTCCTTTGTCCATCCACCACAAAATCATATCATAAATTTCCTGTCTGACTTTCGGATTTTCCCAGTTTAAATCCGGCTGCTTCACAGAAAACTGATGAAAATAATACTGCTCAAGCTCTGGCACCCATTCCCATGCCGGCCCGCCAAAAGATGCTCTCATCTCATTCGGAAGAATCCCTTCCTCTCCGTCACGCCAAACATAGTAATCATGGTACGGATTGTCCTTGCTCTTTTTCGCCTCCCGGAACCACCGATGCTCATCGGAAGAATGATTCAATACCAGATCCATGATGATCTTGATTCCTTTCTTATCTGCTTCCGCAATCAGGCGTTCCATATCCTCCAGACTCCCAAACATCGGATCAATGTCCTGATAGTCCGAAATGTCGTATCCATTGTCATCCTGCGGGGAACGGTATACCGGCGAAAGCCAGATTGCGTCAATTCCCAAATCCGACAGATAATCCAGCCTCGAAATGATCCCCGGAAGATCTCCGATTCCATCCCCATTGCTGTCCTGAAAACTTCTCGGATAAATCTGATATACGACCTTATCCTGCCACCACTTTTTTGCCATACCTTAAAACCTCCTCTGAATTTGAATCGATCTTCACTGTAAGATTCCGATCCCGTCTCAACTGTATTATACTTGCATTTTCTTTTTATTTCTTGTATTATTATGTCACTATTTTGTACTTTTCTGCTATTTTACGATGATTGTCAGAATATATTTCGGGCGTGAAGCGCTGAGGGCTGTAAAAGATGATGTGGGAGGTGTGAGGAATGTATGTAGTAACAGAGCAACAGGACCGTTCATTTATGATGAAACGTGAGGGGGTAAGTCATGGGGATCATTTGTTTCCACTTAAGAAATATGACGTGGTGTTGTCGGAGTCCTTTCCGTTGGTACCGGCACACTGGCATGAGGAGGCAGAATTTACATGGATCCGCTCCGGTGCCTGTGTGTACCATATCGATTTGTGCGATTATCCGGTACAAGAAGGTGATATGATTTTGCTTCCCCCAAGGATACTTCATTCGTCCGGTTTTTTCCCGAGGGACCACATGATGTCGGAGTCCTTTGTGTTTCATCTGGACTTTCTTGGAATGGGCGGATCAGATGTTTGTAGTGTGAAATATCTGCGCCCGTTTGCTTCCCGTGAAATTGTATTCCCTTATGTATTTCAGGCGGATCACCCGGCAAATCCGCTGCTTAGGGACATGATGAGGCAGTTATCTGACGAGTATATATCCCGTGGAGATGGATATGAGCTTCGGATGAAAGCATTATTTCTGGAATTATTTTCCCGTATCTGGCCTTACCGTCTTCTGAAGAACCCGGCGCCATCCTCCAGAGATCAGAGTAAGAAGCTCAAACAGGTGCTGGATTATATAGACGCACATCTGGAAGATATGATCCCGGTGGCAGATCTGGCCCGTATCTGTTGTTTCAGTGAATCTCATTTCATGCGCTTTTTTAAGCTGCATGTAGGGATGACCTGTACCGAGTATATCAATACGCTCCGTCTGGAAAGGGCCTGGAAACTACTGCAAAACGGACAGGTTTCCGTCATTGACGCGGCCTTTTCCAGCGGATTTCATAATCTGTCTTATTTTTACCGGATATTTAAGAAAAAGTATCACATGACTCCGAAAGAAGCGTTTGCTACTGTTCAGTCACAGTGACCGCCGGAGACGTCTCCCCTCCCGTCACCCGGATAACATAAGTCTTTCCGTCCTGTTCCCAGGCGGTCTGATAGCTCCCATGTGTCCGGAGTTCTTCTGTAATATCCCGCTCTTCTTCTCCAAGAACGAGACCCACGGTATTTTTGTCAGCATGATGCACTACGGAAATACCAAGCAGCTCTGCCAGTGTCATATCCCTCTGCCCCTGTTCTTTCTCATCCATATGAATCACATAGCCGTCTGAATCCTGTTCCATCGTTGCTCCAATCTGCAGGACCTTGCCGTCCACAAAAAATTCCACCTGGAAATGTCGGGCTGCCGCGGTTCCTACAATAGAGCAGGCAAAGATCCCCATACATGCCGCCGCAAGAGCAACTGCCTTTTTATGCATCAGCCGCCTTCTTGCTTGTCTGACTGGTTTCATCTGTATCACCTCGTTTACTGCCTGCTGTCCCGGCAAAAGCTTGACACAGGCTCTTTTATACTGTACAATCATCGGATCTTGTTTTGTTTCCTGCCTTCTTCCCTGCTGTCTCATGTTTTGTCTCCCCTTTCCATTTTTGTTTCAATTTCTGACGCGCCCGCCAAAGTTCGGTCTGGACAGTCGATTCCTTTTTCCCAAGAATGTCCGCAATCTCCCGGACGGAATATTCTTCATAATAATAAAGGTAAATCACTACACGGTATTTTCTCGGGAGGCAAAATACATCTGCCAGGATCGTCCCGTCCGCCCCGCTGTCTGAAGTTTCCTCCCGCCGCCCTGCCGCCATGACATTCGGATCTATCTCTTCGAAAAATTCCTCCCGTTTCCGGAACGGCTTGGCAAAAAGCCGTCTCGATTCCCGCACCGTCACCTGAATCAGCCATCGCCGCAGGTGTTCTTCGCTGTCAAACCGTGGCCCGAACCGGTAAAGCCGCAGGAATACATTCTGCATAATGTCTTCCGCATCGGCATGATTCCTACAGTCGTGCAAGGCAACCCGGTATACCATGGGACTGTATGTTGTTACGATTTCTATATATCTTTCTTCTTCCACGTTCATCCTCCGAAGTCCGTTTCTCTGAAAAGCTTTTTACTTATCATACCTGAAAAAAAGTGGAAAAATCCCATTTTTTTGATTTTCTTTCTTTTTCGGGTTTGGTATAATGAAAGGACAGTGTTTGGGATGGCCGGAAAGAAAGGAGCCATCAAAATGAATCAAGATTATCAAGAAGAACTCCTGCATCTGGAAAGCTGTCTTTCTTTGATTCAGGAAAACATCCGGCTGTACGAAGCCCGTGAACAGGCTTCGAGAAAAGAGGTTACAGCATTATTTCAGGCTGTCCGTAAGGGGGAGGGAGATTCTTACGGCCAGTTGATCGCAAGTCAGAACATTTTGGAACATCTGCAAAATTCCCTCAGAAAAAACCGTGCGGCGCTGGATCAGCCGTATTTTGGCCGGATCGTCTACGACGATCTGACGTATAATACTTCCGAGTGCTGCTATATCGGGAAAAACGGGATTTCCCGCAATCAGACCGACGTGGCGATCGTAGACTGGCGTGCCCCGGTAGCCAATGTCTATTATGAAAACGGGCTTGGTAAGGGGTGCTATGCGGTCCCTGGATCAGATGATGTGGAGATTGATCTTCATCAGAAGCGTACCTATGATATTTCCAATGGTCAGCTTCACGGCTATTACGATGACGATATTTCCGCCAATGATGACCTCCTGGTCAAATATCTGTCCCAGAATAAGGATGCGGTTCTCGGTGATATCATCGCTACCATCCAGAAGGAGCAAAATACCATCATCCGGGATCTGCCGAATAAGAACATTATTGTACAGGGCGTGGCAGGCAGTGGAAAGACAACGGTCGCCTTGCATCGGATCTCTTATCTTCTGTACAATTATGAAGAGGTTTATAAGCCATCAGAATTTTGTATTATCGGAAGCAGTGATATGCTTCTGCACTATATCCGAAGTGGTCTGCCGGAACTGGACGTCCACCATATCCATGAAATGCGGATGGACGCTGTATTTCCGTATCTGATGGGAAAAGCCTGGAAAAAGCAATACCAGATTGTCGCCGATTATCCGGATGCAAGCGTCAAAAGCCACCTGCCGTTTATTCGTGCGCTGGACGGGTTTTTAAGCAGAACGATCGAAGATACACTGCATCTTTCGGATATCACCGATCCGGATCTCGGCGTGATCCTTTCCCAAAAGAGCATGGCGGAAACATGGAGTTATCATCCTAATGACTCTCTTTACCAGATGGAGCGCCATCTCAATGAACGGATTCTCTCGAGACTGAAATTTCTCTGCACGGAAAAGACAGCCGATTTCCGGAAAGCGAAACGGCAGGCCTTTCGAAAGCACTTTGACTCTTCCGCCCGCAAATGGACCATTCCCGGACTCTACCTCCGGTTTTTGCAGGATCTGGAGGAGGGACATCCGGAGCTGGATTTTTCCATTACCAGAGAGGGGGTCGCTAAGAACCGTCTGGATGTGTACGATGCCTCCGCATTTGGCCTGATTCAGCGCAGGATCTTTCAGAAGCAGGATCAGGAAGTATTCAGTCAGATCTTTATTGATGAGGCTCAGGATTTTGGAGAGACCGTATATTATGTACTTAAGCAAGTCCTCAACGACTGTTATTTTACCATCATGGGCGACGTCTCCCAGAATATCCGCTATGAAACCGGTATGAATGACTGGGATCAGCTAAAAGAAGCCATGTTCGATTCCCCGAAAGACAGCTTCTATCTGCTGCAAAAAAGCTACCGCAACACGATCGAGATCTCAAATTTTGCCGGGGAAGTCCTGAAAAAAGCTTCCCAAGGCGGTTATCAAATCGATCCGGTTATCCGCCACGGAAAACCGGTGGAAGTGATTCACGTTTCTTCCCAGGATCTGCTGCACCATCTGGAAATGACGCTCCAGTCCGTTCAAAAAAAAGGATTTGAGACGATCGCTGTCATCTGTCGTACAGAAGATGAAGCCACCAAGTTAAAATCGAAACTTCATATGTCCCCGGCCAGAGATGATACCAGCTTCCACAACGGCGTCATGGTTCTCCCAGTCTCCCTGACAAAAGGTCTGGAGTTTGACTGCGTAATTCTTTGGGAACCGGATGAAACACGCTATTCGGATCATCCGAAAGACGCCAAGCTTCTCTATGTCGCCATTACCCGTGCGCTCCATGAACTTTATGTGATGACCGCTCAGCCGTTAAGCCCGCTTCTTTCTTCTTTTTTATCAGAGAAAAGTATGGTAGAATAAGGCCGTACAAAGGGAAACAAAGGGAGGAATACCGATGATCATCGAAGGGAATCCAATACAGAAAGAAGCTATGGATGCGTTTCACAAAGGCGACCGAACCGAGGGGCTAAGACTTCAGGAAGAATTCGCCGCCACATTCCGCCGGGAGTATCGGGAGAAAGATCACTGCCCCTGCCAGAAAGCCTGCCGTTATCACGGCAACTGCAAGGAATGTGTGGCTATCCACCGGGCTCATCAGGAGCATGTGCCAAACTGTATGCGTCCACTGATCAACAAGAAACTCAAATCACTCTCAGAACTGACGGAACATACCATCGCCAATGAGATAGAGCCGCCAAAAGAAATACTCCGGAAAGAATTCCAGAAATAAGGAAAGCCGTATCTGCGTACAGCAACTCAATAACAATGAGATGCCAGTTGCAGACACGGCCTTTCTTTATCCTCTAAGAAAGTGGATTTCTCATACACACAAGGCCATTTACCGGGCCTTTTAAAGCTCTGGATGCATTAACATCTTGTTCTCTCTCCCATCTCCTCCTCAATAAACTCCTCCGCATCAAGTAGATTAATGTGGCAATATCCAGTCGGATTTTTATCGAGATAATCCTGATGATACTCCTCTGCATCGTAAAAACATACCAGTTTCCGGCACTCGGTCACTACTGGCTGATCATATTTCTCACGGACGGCCCTGATCGCAGCCTCGATCGTCTTCCGGTCTTCCTCATCCGTATAATAAATACCGTTTCGGTACTGTTCACCGACATCTCCTCCCTGACGGTTGAGTTCTGTCGGATCCACGACCTTAAAAAATGCTTTCAACAGCATTTCCAGGGTAATCTGCGACGGGTCATAAACCACACGCACGGTCTCTGCATGTCCGGTCGTATGGCTGCAAACCTCCTCATAAGTCGGATTCGCCTTCGTTCCGTTTGCATATCCCACAGCCGTCTCCCTTACACCCGGAAGCTTTTTTATAAATGCCTCCATCCCCCAAAAGCAACCGCCTGCAAAATAAATGGTCTTCATCCCGATCCTCCTTTATCAATCATGCAAATCTGTCCTGTCTATTGTACCACCAAACGCCGCTTCTGTCATTTTCTTTCCATATCAAAAGGCAGGCGGCTTTTTCTTCTCCACATTACAAACAGGTTCCCCCATGGATTTCTTGATACAGATCCACCATTCTTACCATCTCCTGAAAATCCTGCTCATTCTCCACCTGCATCCACGGCGTCGCCCCCAGAAACGCAAAAGGGATGTGCTCGGCAAGCCGGATGAACAACGCTCCGGCCGTCTCCTTCTGACTGGACAGATCCAGACGGATGCACCGATGCGTTCTGTTCCATATCACCAAATTTCCTTCCATCTCTCCTGTAATTTCCTCCACCGGCGGAATCTGAACCACTCCCTTCACTTCCGTCTTTCTTTCCAGGTAGACAAACAGCATCTCCCGATAAGGAAGTGCTGCACACGGTGTTTCGTCTTTTTTATCTTTCCAGAGCAACAGTTCATTGTGCCCTAAATCCATCTTTTCTGGTCGGAAAATCTTCTCTCTCTTTTCTGTACTTTTCATCCCACTCACCTGCATTTCCCTTTTCTTTCTTACCACAGAATGACGATTCTGTGGTAACAGGTAAAAATACGGCAGAATATCAGTATTTTCTATCTCTGATCATAGCTTATTTGACAATGAATAGATCATTATTATTACCATTAGGACAAAAAGAGATACCCGTTTTTCAGGTTTGTAAGCGGGTTTTTTCGTATGTAAAAATATCTATTGACTTCCCTCAAAAGCAAGATTAAAATGAGGCGTGACAAAAGAATTTTTTTAAATCGACTCATTTACCACAGAATCGTCATTCTGTGGTATTTTATACAATCAGCCTCATCTTTTTCAAAATCCGTTCATGTGTCCTGACTCCCTCTGCCACATAAATCCGTGTCGTTTCAATCGAAGAGTGACCGAGTATATCTGCCAGAAGAGCCAGATTTTTCACTACCGCATAAAAACACCTTGCGAACAGGTGGCGCAGATTGTGTGGAAAGACCTTTTCCTTGTCCACTTTTGCCTCCTCGCAGATCTGCTTCATCTCGTGGCAAATATTACTGCGGTCCAGTGGTTTTCCGCTTCTTGTCTGGAAAACCGGTCCCTTACGGATGGACTGAATACTCACATACTGATTCAGTTTTCCCCGTAGTTTTTGGGGAAGCAAAATAGTACGGTCTTTCCCCTTTAAGTGGATCTGTACTTTTCCACTTTTCAGCGCATCCACCGTTATAAACTTCAATTCACTTACCCGGATTCCAGTTCCGCAAATCGTGAGAATCACATAATAAAGCCGCAGATTAGGTCTTTTTTTTGCCACCTCAAGCAGACGGCGGTATTCCTCTTCTGTCAGCTCTTTTTCCTCATCTACAAACGCCTGCCGCTGAATCTTCAGTAACTTCACCACGCAGGAGGAAAGCCCGGAGAATTCAAGATAGGAATTAATTGCTGAAAGCTTCGTATTGACCGTCTTAGGCTGATATGTCTCGATCAGCCGTTCCCGGTACTCCAGAATCTTTGGCTTTGAAATTTTTGCGCCCTTCATAAATACCGAAAGTACCCGGATCTCACGCAGATACTTTTCAACCGTGGCCTGACTCTTCTCTTCCTGTCTCAAGAAAGATTCATAATTTTCCAGTGACTTCTTTGTAATGCTTTTTCTTTCCATAAACAACCAGCCTTTCTTTCATGGGTTTCTCTTTCATATTCCATGATATTCTTTTACCAGTCGCTTTTTGGAAAATCAAATACATTTTCCGAGCTTTCCGGTTCCTTTACGCCACAGCTCCATATAACATCCTCATTTAACGATAATATTTCAAAACCTTGTCTCGCTTCCTGGCGATTGTCATCCGCTTTTTCAAAAGCTTCCTTTTCTCACGTCCTGTTCCATATTCTCCAAATAGCTCCCACCATCTTCTAAGGATGTAGCAGGGATAGAGAAACGGCTTCTCACGAAGCTTCGGATAACGGCTCCCCAACCGAATACGGGACGGAAACAGAATCCGTTTCCATTTGCTTTCCCCGTAATCTATTGCTACCGCAGAAAACCCGGCAAGTTTTCGGTCATTGTTTTCACCAAAGCCGTAAATTCCTCCGGTAAACATATCTTCCATCAAAATTTCCGGACGCACACTTTTATTCACGAATCCCTTAGGCACCATGGAAAGATCCAGGTGGAGATAATCCGTTCCTGCATTCAAAATGGCCGCAAAGAGTTTTCTCATATGACTCTCCTCGAGAAACTTTTCGAACTGTTTCCAGTCTATCCGCCCGGAAAGCTTTTGTGTCCCCAGAATCAGATCTATCATCTGACGGACGCCCACCCCGGAACCATAAAAATGCTTGTAGAAATGGGACATGAGCTGGATCATCTGTGTCGTCGGCTCCAAAACAAAAAATCGATGCCCTTCAAACATAATTTCCTCCGTCTGATCCAAGCTATCATAAAATCGTGAATTCAGATGCCGTTGCATCTGATTTTCCTTTCCAATGACATTCAGATGAACTTCCACATACAGGGAATTATCCTGTGCAAGGTAGCTGATCTCCTGCTCGTCTTTCACGTCGGGTACATGGATGCTCTCTTCATTTATAAAATGAAGTGTTTTCAAAATCTCATCCACTTTTTGCAAATCTCCAGGATCGATCAATATATCTTCGTCTCCAGAAGGCCGCAACTCTGACTTGGGATACCAGATTTTGCAGGAAATCCCTTTCAGAACCACATAGCGAATTCCATGTTCCTGAAGTGTTTCGCAAAGCTTGGCGAAACGCTCAGTCTGCACAATCTGACGGCCGGCAGCCGCTACTGTCTCACTCATCCACTGATTCCGAATATCCGGCGCAACAACCGTATAAAGAGCCAGACGATAGATCTGTTCATAGATCATGGGCCATAAGTTTTGATGGACACTGATTTTATAAAGACACTTCCATTCTTCCTCTGTCCGATATCCCGTAAATTCTGCCGTCTGTCCGGTCAGCGCCGCTGAAATTATTTTTAAAAAATCTCGTTCCTGTGTATTCATAACTCATTCTCCCCGCACCGTTTTTTTCTCCACACTTTGTATCCTTTTCGAAACACCAGATACACCAAACCGCCCACCGTTCCTCCAATCGAGTTGTAGCAAAGATCGGATAACTGAAACGTCCCAAGACAAAACAGAAGCTGAAGGCTCTCGATTCCAAGTGAAACAATAAAGCTGATCACCAGAGCTCTTCCGGTCATCCGCACCGTGCTTCTGTGATTCACAAATTTTTCCGGAAAGGTCCAGTACAACAGCACGGTAAACGGGAGAAATAACGCTATATTTTCAATGGCTTCTGTCGTCAGCTCGCCATCGTCCCCATAAAGTCCCCAGCCGCCCAAAATATTCGATAGAGGATTACTCCAGATACTTCTATTTAAAAGTGTCCGGAACAGCATCAGCGCCACATAAAAAGACAACAAAAACAGATGACGGAATGTCTTCGATTTCCGAAACATTTCCCACCAGATTTTCACCGCTTTCGTCCAGCTGGTTGCTTTTGCAAACAGGTAAAAGAACATGAAAAAAACGGCGAGAAGAAGTGCAAAACCAAACGGCTCATAGATGGCTTTGAGGATGTTCGTGAGGATGGATTGTATAATGGAAATAAGGATCACCTCCCGTGAAGAGCCTTCTTTATTTCTGCATAAATTTTTTTCCTATAGCCAACTACTCCAATTACCGAACTCAAAATAATAACATATCTAATCCAATCATTAAAATACAATAGATTAATCAAAATAGTCGTTATAACTATTAAAGTCGATAATGCGATCAGCCGTTGATAATTAAATACATACAAAACCATATCCTTTTTCAGCCTGTAACGTGCCAAAAATCCATGCCCTATTGCAAATAGAATATAACAAAAAAGCGTCGTATATCCTGCCGCAATATATCCAAATACCTGTATTAAAATAGCATTGAGAGCAATATTCAACATAGCTCCTATAACAGAAACTACCATTGTATATTGTGTTTTTTCATAATAAAGTTCAATATTAATAAAAAGAGAATACAAATATGTAAAATACACAGAACCTGCTACTGGAGGAATTAGCCATATTGCTTCTCGATATTCTTTTGATCCCACAAACCAGATAATTTCCGGACCAAAGAGCATAAGACTGAGGGCTGCCAATCCCATTATTACACATAAAATTGTACTACTTTTATATATTATCTCATATTTTTTTTCTTTCATATTTTGATAAAGAGTAGGGATATACGCAGCATTAATCGCATTAATCAGCAATGTCAGGGCAGACGCAATAGTATAAGCAACACTATATATTCCAGCCTTATCTTCTCCAACCATTTTGTTGATCATAATACGATCTGCCTGTCCCAACACAACCTGAGACAGGTAATGTGGTACCAGTGGGATATTAAATACCATTGCAAAATGCCAATATTCTTTTATATAGAATTTTCTTCCTTTAATGAATTGAAAAATATAAAAAATTAATCCAATACAAATCTGAACTAGCGCATAGGAAAGTACACGTGCAAATGCTTTGTTAGAAGATGCTAAAACCGCTATAATTCCAACTGCCGGACTTGAACAAGTTATAAGCATGGTAATAATAACGACCTTTTGATATTGAAATTCAAATCGTTTCCTTTGCATCCAAAACAAATATGCCGGTTCCACCAATAGTTGTGTAAACATAATTAAAATAAATACAGAAGGTAAGTCTAATAGTTCCTCCCAAAATGAATGAGTAATTAGATATATAATAAATACACTTACTGTTATTGTAGTCGAGAGGCCTTGCATAGATGATATAAATTCATTTCTTCTGTCCTCATATTTAATAAATCCATTATTTAAAACTGCACCAGCCAGATTAAGTGTCGTTATAATAGATAAAATTTGATACCAAGATTGATACACCGAAAATACACCATATTCATTTGTTGACATTAATCTTGTGAATATGGGTAACGTAAGCATAGAAACTCCCTTTTGAAGAAAATTACATATTGTAAACCATATTCCTGCTCTGATCGATTTATCTAAATTTTTATAAGAAATATTTTTTTTCCTCATAGTCTTTCACTAACCTTTTGCAATATGTCACGTTCTCTTGATTCTATTTTTTATTTTATAATAGATTTTCAAGTTCTTCTGACCAATATATCTTTTAATTGTATTACTTATTCTTTTATGTGTCGGAAACCAAGTTGCGGCATAATGGTGAACCGAATATGCTCTTTCATCTATTTTTATATATTTATCTCCATCTGTAGGATTAAAATAGTATTTTGGATAAATTGTATAATCACATACTTCCTGCAATTTCCCATTACACTTTAAACCATGGCCTACAAGTATTGCTGTAACTCTTCTCCCTATAGCAACTATTTCTTCCGGGCTTGTCCACTCAAATGTTTCTTTTTCATATGTTTTCAACACTTCTTGGCATAACCAATCATTAGCCTTCGTTGCCATAATCAAACCTGTAGCAACAATGTCTTCCCTTGCAAATCCTAAAAATTTTCCTTTTTTGATTAGTTGTTCTATGGGCTTAATCAGCTGAACATCCGTATCAAGATACACTCCACCATACTGGTTTAAAACATAGAAACGAACATAATCCGAAACATACGCCCATTTCTTTTGTAAATATGCCTCTTTTGTATACAAACAGCTGTTAACATCGAATTTTTCCTCATTCCATTCAATAATTTGATAATCCGGACATAATCTTTTCCAGCTATTAATACACTTTAAAATCAATCTGCTTTTTTTATTATGTCCAAACCAACAGTAGTGTATAATTTTAGGTATCATCTCCTTTTCTCCTTTTCACTCAATCCTACACATACTCCTAAAGTAATAAAAACCATCATCCCTATACTTGACTTTGTGATTCCTGTCGCAATAAAACTAACTATCATATCAAAAAACAAACCCAAAATCAGAGCTTTAGATTTGATATCTGATATAATTATATTGACTTGCCTGTAGATATTAAAAAACATTAACAAAAAAATTAACAGTCCAAAATATCCTGTTTCTCCGACTATGGTTGCCAGATAGTTATCATTTAGTGCTGTCCCGTTTTCAATTCCCATAGTCCACTTATTCGCCCAGCCATATTCTCGATATAAAGGTGAGTAGTCTTTGGCTGCTTCTGCGGATCCATATGTAGCAAACCCAGAACCAAATGGGAAAAAACGATTTGCTGTAATAAATCCATATTTAATTAATAATGCTCGTGGTGCTTCCTCATTCAGTAAATAAGAGGAAATCTGATAGCCAGATGCTCCTATACCTGCTATAACGGTAGGCAAAGCGGTTTTCAATGTAAACCTGCCTTCTTTTTCCAAAGCTCTGAATAATATCTGTAAGCAAATGTAAACCACAATAATAACATAAACAGTCCCTTTTGTTGTTAATAACATACATATTATTGCTAAAATTTCATAACCTAATATTGTTTTTCTATTTTCCGTAGTTTTTTCAACGATAAGTAGCATTACAGCTACAATGATTCCATATCGACCACTATTTCCAAAAACAAAATAATATGCCGGCAATCCATATCTTTGTTCTGTTGAATATTCCGCCATCCCTATATCAACAAATATACTGATTAACCCGCAAATCGAACCCAAAATAAGACTGATTTTAGCAATTTTTTCAAGTGACATAAAAATATAATTATCATTACACTTCTTGGCAACATACTTTGCTGATAAAAATCCCACAAAAATTTTATACTGGGCAAAGGCATCTAAAAAAATTGATTTGATATCTCTTACCACTCCACTTGACATGTTAGATATCAGTCCAATAAAAGAAAAAGCAAATAATAAAAGGATAAGATACAAATCCGCTCTATCCAGTTGATTGCTTAATGCTAACAATCCAACATGGAATAGCATAAATAATGTAATAATTTCGTCTACATATCCTGCAATTAAAAAAGATGTATTCATTTCTATTGCAAGGCTTAAAGGCAAACAGATAATTGCTATAACTATAAGGGTTTCTGCTTTTTTTCTTATCAACATTATCTTTATCCTATCTTTCTACTCTTCCACTTCCGCCTTTTACTAACAAATTTTGTATATCACAAACAGTATTTCTGTTATAATCACCTTCTATCGTTTGTTGCAAACAACTTGCGGCAGTTGCAAACTCAATGATTTCCTGATGATTCATTTTTGATAAAAAACCGTAAATCAACCCTGCGGCGAAACTGTCTCCTCCACCTACTCTGTCAACTAACTGTATATCATATTTTTTTGACTGAAATAGCTCATCATTTAGACAGTCATATAGAAGCGCACTCCATCCGTTATTACTTGCCGAATAACTTTCTCGCAAAGTTGTTGCTACATATTTACATCCGTATCTTTTATAGATTTTCTTTGCTACTTCTCTATAACCTTCTCTATCAAGCCTTCCCGCTTCCATATCATTTAGCGTATTTTTTATTCCCAATGTCTTATCCGCATCTTCTTCGTTTGCAATACAAATATCCACATAAGGTAAAAGCTTGCACATAATGCGCTGAGCCTTTTCTTCGCTCCATAAATTTTTTCTATAGTTCAAATCACATGATACAACTATATTTTTATTTTTTGCTGTCTTGAGAGCATCAAGACATATGTTAATTATATTTTCTGATAAAGCAGGATTAATTCCTGACCAATGAAACCATCCAATCCCCTCAAATATCCTTTCCCATGCAAGTTCATCCCTTTTCATCAGGGCAAAGGCTGAATAAGCTCTATCATATATTATTTTGGAAGATCGCTGAGACGCACCTTTTTCTAAAAAGTAAGTCCCCATCCGTCCTTCCCCATATTGAATTTTGCCTGTATCAACTCCAAAATATCTCAAAGAATTTTCTGCTGCTTTTCCTAAAACATTATCTGGAAGTTTCGTCAGGAAAGCGGATTCAATTCCTAAAACTGCAAGCGAAACAGCTACATTAGCCTCTGCTCCACAAAAAGTAGCATCTAAATAATCTTTTTGAAATAATTTTGTATATCCCGGAGCAGATAATCTTAATAAAATCTCACCAAAACCTAAAACTTTCATTGTCCCCTCCTCGATCAGATTAGAATATGTCTTGGTCTTGTTACGAATTGAATAGACACTTTTTTCATATATTTTTTTAATACTTTGGTCATTCCTACATTCATTGCGTCCAACACCGCATTACGCATGATCAATTCCATCTGACTATTTCCATAGTTTTCGTTTGCATTATGCGTATATCCATCGAATCCAGCTAAATATATTTCTTGAACACCACAATTTACTAAAAACTTGATTGCCATTAGTCCCGCATTATCGCAGACTGCCTCTTCTTCACATAAAAGCGTACGATATTCTGCTTTCAGATAACAACGATCTGACGGAATATTGGACGTAATAATACATTTAGGTCTTTTTTCTTTATCCAGCTCTCGAAAACGCCTCAGATTACTTAAAAAAATAAACTCTGTGCTAATTTCTTCATAATCAAAATTGACACTGATCGTTATCATATTTTCCTTTTTAGCGGCCTTCTTTATAGTTTCTACTTCTTCTTTAGAACTTTTCCCTGGAGCAACAAGTAATACTTTTTTCTCTTTTAATAATAAATTTAACTCTTCTCTATGACTTTTTTGAACTTTGCCAGATTCCATATAATTAAAATAGATTTCTTCAATATAATCTTTATCAAAAGAATATTTTTTCTCATCATCCATAATATTGAAGATATCATTCATTGCTTCCACAGTAAGAGTTTTCTTATCGTCCAAAAAACTGGCATAATTCGGATGTGTATTATTAGCAGCTGATAAATAATTCGGTAAAGAATATCCCCAATGATTTTTCTGATAGAATCCATTCAAAATTTCATCAATAATAGAAAGCAATGGTTTCAGAATATATTTTTCTTCAAAAGTCTCATTAAGATAATCTACAAATAATTCCGTATTTAGATTTCCAGCTCCACGCCCCATACCATATACAGAAGAATCAATAATCAAATTTCTGTCCGATTCTGTCTCCACAAGACTTTGAGCGTTGGAAAATGCCAACTGCATATTATTATGAGAATGAAATCCAATCTTGATTGATTTTTTTAAATTGTGTTCAACAAGATAGAATAATCGAATGAGATCTTTTCGTTTCATCATTCCAAAGCTGTCAACAATATAAAACGCATATGGTTCTAACTCATTCATTCGTTCAATTAGATCCAAAAATTCCAAATCAGTATAACTAACAGAAACCATTGCCTGGACAAAAACTTTATATCCTTTTTCTTTTACCTTTTTACATTCTTCGATAGCTTCCGCTCGGTCTTTTTTATGAAAAGCAATACGTAACCCATCTACCGTAGTTCCATCATAATCAGGTAGTTCATCTGGATTATACTTCCCATAATCTGTAAGTACGACAAATAATTTTCCCTTTCTGTTTTCGGGTATAATTTCAGCCACTTGTTCCAAAGATGAAAATTTTGTCAGATCCTTGTTATATGTATCTAAGTTCATTAAGAAGCCACATTCTATAATGTCTATATTCGCTTCTATTAAACTTCTGATAATTTTTTTCTCATTCTCAAACCCAAACCGACATTCATTACAATATCCACCGTCACGTAATGTACAGTCTAAAACCTGAATATGCTTCATGTCTCCTCCTAATAACTTTCATCTCTCATATGTAAATAGTTATAAACAGCATCCGCAATTATAAAATCTTCCATTTCATCTATATCGATACTTTCAATTTCTCCTACTTCTACAATGTAAGGATTCTCGCCAATTCTCCTGAACTTTTCTGTAATAATTTCTCTTCTATAGATATAGAACCCACTTGTTTCCTCAAACAAAACCGGAAGATCTTGTGTACGAGGTATCGCATCCAAATGATAATTAAAGGGTTTTCCCTTGCTCCAAAGGAAATCTTGTAATTTCTTTGCAGCAAATGCCGAATCATATTCTCCTGCTTTTACAGCTTGAATTCCTTTTTGAATTGCTTCTTTAGAAATAAATGGAGCCGTAGTGTGTGACATCACATAAATATCTGCATTGATATCAGTCGCAAAATTTCTCAATACTTCATTCATCTTCGTCGAATCCAGATCAAGCGATTCCGAACGCTGTAAATATCGTACTCCTTCCGGAATATACTTTCTAATATCAGGATTGCTACAATATACATAAACTTCCTGAATCTCTTCTATTTTCAATAAAGTCGAAAGTACATAATAACAAAGTGGTTTCCCATTTGTAAAAGTCTTTGTATTTTTTTGTGGCAATCGGCGATTGTTTAATTTTATTGGAACAACTGCTACTATTTTCACATTATCCTCCCTTTCTGAATATATTATTATTTTTCTAATACTTCTTCTAACTCCATTCTTGGAAAAACTTCCAACATTCCTCCTCTGGTGCAATTTATAATTTTAATATAATGGCTCTTTGCAAATTCTTTTGCTGCTTTATATCCAACTCTCATCCGTATTGGGTTAGACACCGCATTTTTATCTTTGAACCCACTATCTACAAAATGATTCTTTTCTCCTTTCGGATAATTGCAGTCACAACCTAAAAGATATATTTCCTTGAATCCCATATAAACCGCAATTTGAATCAGTGAATATGTGATGGAATATCCGTCATAAACAATCTCATATGCATTACTGCTGAATTTTGCAGAGTATTCTTCATATTTTCCCGAATAAATATGATAATTTCCATTGTATGGAAATGGTAGAAAATCGGATGGGATCTGAAAAAAGTTCATCAACTGATCAGCAATAAATACGTTCTTTTTCCCTTTGTATTCTTTTAAAATATAAGGTTCTAGTGCTTCATATACGTGCCGATCCTGAATTCCGTAGTAAGTCGGTCTCCATTGGGTTTGTCCAAATATTTTTACGATAGAATTCATTCCAAAAGTAATTTCATTATTTAATAGTTCCAAATCTGCCAATGTAAGACTTGGTCCGGTTGCAATAATAAAACATCTTTTTCCTAAATACAGGTTCCTATAGTCTTTTAATCGTTCAAATTTGACATCCTGAATCCCCGCTTTTCTTTTTTTAATTCCTTTCTCTACCTTTATCTGATCCGGAATATTTTTTATTCTCCAGAAAAGCAGCCTTATCTCCCCGAAAACCCTGTTTTGATCCGCTAAGTATACAAATATTTTTCTCAATTTCATAGACATAAACCCCTTATATCATGTAATTGTATATTGTTGAATACTTCTTTTCCCAGGTAAATTCCTGGTTGACAGTTTTATATCCATTCATCCCTTTTTGTTTTCTTGTTTCAGGATTTTGGATAAGTTCAAGAATAGCATTACAAAAATCCTGTTTTATTTTTCCCACAGATTGATTAACATCTATAAATATTCCACAGTCTTTCTTTTTTAATTGAGAACAAAAGCTCATATCGAATGCTACAATCGGAATCGCATGAGCCATTGCTTCCAATAAAACGTTTCCACTCGTCTCTCTCAAACTTGGGAGCACAAAAATATCGGCATCCTGATATGCTTCTGTGATTTGATTTAAAGAACGATTTCCCATTATTTTTACATGTTCCCGAATACTACTTTGATAAATCTGCTTTATAATTAAATCTCTATTTTCTCCATCACCAAAGATCTGTAATTCCCATTCTATATTTCGTGGCATTAATTCCAATGTATCAATTAAAAAAGTAATACCTTTTTTCCAAATTAATCTTCCGACAAAAACTATCTTAATAATTTCGTTTTTTCTTTCATTTATCTTTAAATTTTTATACTCATCACGAATGGCCAATTCTGGTAAAAGTACTATTGGTCTTTTTATAATTTTCTCAAGTTGATATTTTGTTTCTTTATTAATGCAGTAAATCACGTCATATTTTCTGACTATTACTTTATATATCGGATTCCACTGACAACTTTTATTTATCAACTCCCTAAATTCAGCTGACAGCTTTTTTCTTTCATAGCATTTTAAAGCTTTTGGTGTGATCTGTGCTCCGCCTACTGGCCCCCAGATTATTTTTGCATTTTGGACTTTATACATTTCACTTACTATTCGATAATCATTCATGGTCACATGATGAATTACATCAAACTGAAGTCCTGATTTTTTTACCCAAAGCCAAGCCCAATGCTGCCAGAGCATATAATACATATGATGAAAAAGGGAGTACTTTTCTCGAAACCAGTTTAAATATGCCGGTACATCCACAATTTTCAACTCGATATGACGAATACCAAATTCTTGAAAACCACGCCTTGTATCTTCTTCATTAAACTTTTTTGTTAATAGAATAATTTTATCCCCTTGTTTATAATTTTTTTCATATTGTAAAACCCAGTTCCATCCGACTCCATCTTCCGAACCATGATAAGGGTTTACACTATAAGCTGAAATCAAATAATTCATCATTTCTTCCTCACATTTTTACTGTCCCAAAATGAGCAATGAAAGGATTCTGCTTTTTCTTACAATATACTTAGATAAAAGTATCGGCAGAATCAGACCGCACACCAGCATGAGCCATGCATAAACAGAATAATCAAATCCCAATACTTTTCCGAGTATAACGTATATTGATTGTTGCACATAATATCCGATCATATAGATATCCATTCCATAATTTCCCAATATAGATAAATACCTATTTAAACGACCTTGGCTTTTACATATTTCATTTGCGTTTACAAACAAAAAGAAAATTCCCATTACAGAAACCAGAGCAAAAAGCAACCATATATGGATTAAATATGTGTATATAAATGTAATGAAAACAAAAGCTACACTAATCAAAAGCTGACACACCACCAAAAACGTCCTTGGTATTTGTTTCATGCGTCTTTTCAGATCTATATACACTTCTCTTATAGATGCACCAGCAAAAAAATACCAAGAATAGGAAAAAATAAATCCTACGATTTGCCCAGACTGATGAAATACTGCGCTATTAAGTATATAAATCAAAAATGAACCCCAAAATAAAATCCATGTATTCATTCTGCATAGAAGAATTCCTATGATTGATATGCCAAATAAACCGTAAAGGAACCAAAGTCCACCATTAGGATTATTACGCCCTACTAAAACATCTATAAATAAGGTGTCATAATTTAGTGGATTTCTCGCAAGCATTCCAAATACCATTTTTAAGGCAACACTAATCATCGTTAAGAAGAAATAAGGAATTAATAATCTTTTTGCTTTATGGCGGATTTTTTTACATTTTTCTTGAAAAGATAACTCCTCTTTTTTCTGTCCCAAAAAACCACTAATAAAAAAGAATGCCGGCATATGAAAACAATAAACAAAACTTTTTAAAAATCCTAATATAGTCGGGTGTGCTGTTGCATCAAAAGAATGTCCTATAACTACACACAACACAGCCAAACCTCGCATTATGTTAATTTCCGAAAAATAATGTTTTTGACTCACATAGACCTCCCTAATAAATCAAGTCTTTTTTCCTTTAAAATCAAGGATTTTTTAGTTTCTATCTCAGATGAATGAGCAATGATCACGGATATCTCTTTGTATCTGGTACGAAAATAGCTGGTTTTGGGTATACGAAATAAAACGTCTTCTTTGTTCCGTTTTAAATGGCCTTGTGTATGCCCTTCCATCTATGGCAATGCACCTCCCGTGTCTACCAGGATCATCACTTTGTGAGTCCTAACTTCCTTCGTCCTGCCTATCCATAATCCGGGTGTCAGCACAGCTCCTCGTCAGGGTCTTGCCCTATGGTGAATATTTCTGCCGACTACTTGCTCATTCTTTTTTCATTACTGACTCGCTTTTTGTAACAGCACTTTTCAAGTGGACGTTTCCCATTACATTCTGCTTACTTTACCTTTTTGGCTGGTTACTTCCTGTTTTTATGCTGCAAGCATCTGTGGTCTCTTGATATCCTGCAACATCTTTGCTCCGTCATAACTTACACCTTTTGTCAGAATCATGTAGAAGATTCTAAGTGCTTTACAGGCTACCGCTATGACTGACTGCATCTTCTTTAGCGGATTCTCTTTTCTGGTTCGATAATATCGGTGTACTTCCTTGAATTCTTCATTCCTTGCAATCAAGGATATCGCTGCTTCATACAGTACATATCTGAGTCGTTTTCGCCCTCTGTAACTGATATGGCTCTCACCCTTATGTTTCCCGGAACTACACTCTACAATGGCATATCCTGCCAGTTTTTGCAGTTGCTTTGGATCGTCAAAACGTGTGATATCTCCTACTTCCGCAACAAATCCGCTTACTGTTTTCATTCCAATCCCTTTGATTTCCAACAGCTTATCTATATAAGGAATCTCCAACAGTTTTTGTTCTATCATGCCCATCAGGTCTTCCTCTCTTTTACGGTAGATTTCATAATCATTCAGTAGATTTTTCAATTCGATTCTTGCACTCTCAGGCGCTTCCTGGCTTCCTATACTGTGCTCTGCAGCCGTTAACAGGGTCTTTGCCCTCTTTGGACCGGCTGCTCTTAACTTAGCATCCCGCCAGATCTTATTGATTCCATCTACGCCCAGTTTTACGATATCCTGTGGCAGAGGTGCCACTTTCAATACCATCAGACCACTCACAGAATCCGGATTTTTATAAACGTCTTTGATTTCCGGAAAATAGATGCGGAACCATCTGGCAATACGGTTCTTGATCCTTGTGATTTCTTCCTGAGTCTGTAATCTGAGATTCGAAAGATTCCGAATCTCAGCATAAATACCAGTTGGTATATATGGATATGAAAATCTTCCTTCATTGACCAGTGCCGCAATTGTTTTTGGATCTTTACGGTCATTTTTATTAGGGTTATTATCGTCAAGCTCTTTTGACTTCTTTACATGGTGCGGATTTACATGAACCGGTTTCATTCCGTTGTCCTGCAGGAATGCTCCAAGATTGAACCAATAGTGTCCTGTTGGTTCCATTCCCGGAATCACAACATCTTTTCCATGTTTCTCTGCAATATCCTCCATCCATGCTTTGAAAGTCATAAAGCCAGCTTCTGTATTGCTGAATTCCAACGGCTTCTTTGAATATTCATAATTACGCCAGTCGAATGCTCTTGCGAAATGTGTTTCACTTCCTACATCAATCCCAACAATCAATGTTTCTTCCGTAATAGATTTGATTTTTGCGTTCTGTGTGTTATACTTCATTTCGGATACCTCTCTGTTCAATAAGATTTTTTACTAACCGTTCCAAAGTCAGTAATCTTATTTTACACTGAGGTATTTTTTTCTCAACCTTCTTTCTCGGAATTCCTTATATTTGAATTATACAGGAAGCTCCTGATTTCTTCAAACTGCCGCACCCGTTCTTGAGTAGAAAGGCACTCCCGATAATTCAAACAATTCTCCCGGTAGAATATATGATTGTTCACAACTTCTTCCAAATCTTTTTCATCCCAATCATTCTTTACAATTCCTAATTGTTCAGATTTAATATAGGCTGCATTTAAAGGTATCTCTGTTGTTATTACAGGAGTTCCAACTGCTATTGATTCAACAATAGATATCATATTATTATCTTTTATTGTATTCACCAGAAGGGCCTGCGCTTCTGCCAAATATGGAAGTAATGTATTATGCTGCAACTTCCCGGTAAATACCACCTTTTCTTCAATTTTTAACTTCTTCACTTGATTTTTTAGTTCTGTGTAAAGTTCACCCTCTCCAATAATATATAAAATATATTTCCGGTTTGAATCGCAGACAAATTTCGCAAATCTGTCTATGATATCACCGATTCTTTTTCTTGGTATTAACTGGGAACATACAACAAAACTATTGGTTTTTTGTTCTGCTGGTATAAATTTAGCAAGATTCACACCATGGTCAATAATTATATCCTGCGTATTTTTACAATATTGACTAATGAATTTCTTTGCTTCTTTTGACCTTGGAACCACTTCTACTTTACCCATAAATATTTTGGCTATTATGTTATACCAAAATCTGGACGGAAGCTTTTTTAATATTGCATTATGCTTCGCCAGTTCATGCCAGATTATTACTTTTTTGGGCGCTTCCGTGACGGCCATAAGCGAACTCATGGAAAAAACTTCGCTACAAATAATCAAATCCAATTTTTCTGAGTTTCGTCTGATATACTTTTTTAATTCTGGCATAAAGGGAAAGCAATGTGGCATAAATATCTTCTTAGCGATACATTTTCCCCATAACACCCTAAACGGATATTCCTCTGATGCATATGGTTTAAAAGGTTCGGCCACATATAATGTTACCCTATGCCCTTTCTTATAAAAAGCCAAACACAAATCATATATCATAGAATCTTTAATCGTTTTTGCTCTTTTTATCTGTTTTGTCTCTGATGTATAAACGATTGGATTTACCACCAGTATATTCATTCCTATCTCCTCATCTGCTCCGCAATATCCGCATCCACAATTTCTTCTCCGGTTCTATCTTTAAGTTGTTCTTTCGATGCTTCGCTTAAACCATTATTGATGACTGCACACATATCGCAGGTCGAGCATTTATCGAGTTCCTCTTTTGTCACAAGTCCCTTCTTGTAATCCCTGACAATTTTCAGTTCATACATACTATATTTCTTCTTTTCAAAATAACGCAGAAACTTATGCCGGAAAACCCACCACGCCGGGATCCAAATATATTTGTGCATTGCAGGACTCACACTGCCAATCATCCAACAGTCACGATCACAACTCCGAACTTTTTTTCTGACATTCTCTGCTTCTTTGCTATTCCACAGTTCATCCCAAGTTTGTGTGTTCAAGTTCCCCATAATCTCTTTGTCTTTTGTCCCATTACATGGCATGACATCTCCATATGGATCAATAAAAAAGGTATCGAAACTCATATCACACGGAAGCAATCTCTTCTGTCCATAAATATAATTGATGAGTCCATGATTAAAGTAAGCACGGAACCACTTCTTAGGACTATTAGAATTGAGAAGTTCATTGATTAGTTTTTCAAACTGCTTAGCAACCTTCGGACGATTATGAATAATATTTTTTGCTTCTACAAAGTAAAAGCTATTGTGAAGGCTTGCCGTTGCAAATTCCATTCCCATCTTATCCGAGACCTTATACAGCGGCACAAGATCTTTACAGTTAGCATCCTGAACCGTCATTCCAAATCCGACATCTTTCATTCCCATTTCTCTTAGCTTTTTTAAAGTACTGTATCCTCGCTGAAAACCATTTTCCAGTCCACGTATTTTATTATTGGTTTCTTCTAGTCCTTCAATGGAAATTCGAATTCCAATATTTGGAAACTCTTTGCAAAGATTTACAATTCGATCTGTAAAAAATCCGTTTGTGGAAATTACAATACGATCTGATTTCTTATACAACTCCCTGACAATTTCTTTTAAATCTGTACGTATAAACGGCTCTCCACCTGTAATATTGGTGAAATACATCCTTGGAAGTTTCCTTATTGTCTCAATAGACAATTCTTCCTCCGGTTTAGACGGTGCCTTATAACGATTACACATATTACACCGGGCATTACAACGGTAGGTCACAATGACCGTTCCATTTAACTTCTTTTCTTTCGATCCATTTTTATCTCTTATCATGCTCGCTCCCTTATTATGTTGATCCGGTTTTTCTAATAAATCGTCTTTTTGCACTTGCCATACCTTGTTGCGTCTTTCACTCTCTCCGGAATAGATTCTCGTTAACTTTTTACAGTACACTTCTATCGAATTAAAATGGCAGCCTTTGCAATTTTTTGAATATTGATCTGTCAATCTTCTGTCCGACCATAATACTTGTACTTTTTCTTTCAGTTCTGTCTTATTTCCGCTTTCAAACAATTCCCCTGTCTTGCCAACTTCAATCAACTCTGGAATTCCGCCAATGTCAGCTCCTAAAACCGGTGTGCTATACATCTGACTTTCCATCACAGAAAACGGGCAGTTTTCATACCACTCTGACGGATAGATAGAAAATCTTGCTTCCCGAATTAACTTTTCCAGAGTTTCTCCTGTTTGAAATCCTACATTTTTTATATTTTTAATACTATTTACTTGATCTTCGAATGGTCCTGTTCCCGCAAAAATAAATGGAATCTCTGGAAGTTCTCTACAGACTTCCAGTAAAGTCTCAATTCCTTTTTCTTTTGAAAATCTACCAAAATACAGCACGTACTCTTTCTTCTGGGGCTCTTTCCATTCCACTCGATCTACAAAGTTATGTATAGTTACCGTCTTCTTGGCAAATAAAGCATTATTCTCCATTTTGCTCTTCATAAAGTGTGAACAGCATATCACAGCATCAATATATTTATAGGCTCCATTCCATTTCCAGAAATAAGCTTCTGCTGTACCGATAAGACTTTTGGCAAGAGAACCATGAATACATCTTCCTCTTGTACAGTTTAAGAAATGGCCTCCTAAACACTTCTCACAAATCTTTCCCGTATTCGGATTACTCAGCATATGATTCGGGCAAATCAAATTGTAGTCATGGGCAGTAAATATAATTCGACAGAGTCGTTTTCTCTCTTTTCTCCATTCTACAATTTCCAAAATCATCGAAGGAGTGAGCTGATAGGTGATATTATTTAGGTGCACCACATCCGGCTGAAAGTCATTTAAAATCAAACGTAGTTTTTTTCTAGCCTCTACAGAATAGATGGTCTTAATAGGATAAGTCAGTTTTGACCACTTAGATCCCCCATGAAAATCCATATCAGAAGTATAAACATTGACACGATTTCCGACACAGCGCCCTTCGTGTTCCATGCCAAAATACTGCACCTCATGTCCCTGGCTTTGTAAATATTCACCCAATTTAAAAATGTATGTCTCTGATCCTCCATTTGGATACAGAAACTTATTAATCATTAAAATCCTCATTGCCCTTTACCTTCGTTTTTCTTTCTATCTTTCCATTCCATACAGCCTCACTGTCTTCTCCACCACTTCATCCCAATCATATTTCCCACAGATGAAATCGGCTGCTCCTTTTTTATATCCTTTCACCATTGTTTCGTCATCACAACATACCTGTAATTTCTCTTTCAGATCCTCTATATTTCCTCTTCGAAATACTACTGCGTGATCTCCCACTACTTCAGCACACTCTTCTATGTCACTCACCACACAGCAATTCCCATAACTCATTGCTTCCAATAAGCTTAAAGGCATCCCCTCCAAGTCGCTCGGAAGTACATAGAGATAACAGTTGCTGTATAACTCTTCCAATACTCTGCTCTGGGCAAATCCGGTGAACAGAATACGGTCATCTCCTTTTGCCAGTTCCTGAATTTCCTGTTGAAAATCGTTCGTATCGGATGAGCCTCCGGCTATCACCAACTTCTTATTGGTCTCTACCTTACGAAAAGCCTGAATCAGATAGCGAAGCCCCTTTTCTGGCACCAGTCTGCCAAGAAATAAAAGGTATCCGTCTTTTTGAAGCCCCCAACAACTTTTTATTTCCTGTACTTCGACTTTGTCTGGTCGAGTGACGCCATTGGGAATAAATCGTGTCTTCCGATTGTAGGCATCCTGAAAATAATCTTGGACATTTTTACTTAAGACGATAATCTCATCGGCATATTTAGCTGCTATTTTCTCACCAAGTCTGATATATTTAGAGCCGAATCCATGGGCCCATTTTTCTCTCTGCCAATCGATTCCATGGATTGTTGCCACACACTTTTTCCCGAATAGTTTCGGAATCCACAGCATAGCACACGGACCTTCTGCATGAAAATGAACAACATCGTACTTTCCGAAAGCCACATAAAGTGCCGCAAAAAAGGAGGATGACATGGCCGCAAGACCTTTTACATCAATCGTCGGCACCGTCTTAAGTTTCACTCCTTTATATTTGGTTAAGTTCTTCCTATCGTATTTTTTTCCACTGACATGATGACCCTTACGGTTATAGCAGATCACATTGTGACCAAGTTTCACCATCCGTGTCGCTAACTCTTCTACCACGATCTCTATGCCACCTTCCCTGCTTGGGATTCTTTTGTGACCTAGCATTGCAATTCGAAGACTCCTGCTTTTTTCCTTTTCTCTTTTCCCCATCACATCGACCCTTCTTTTTTCACCACCGCCAGCACTGTCTTGAAAAGGATCCTGAAATCCATCCCCACACTCCATTCCGTGATGTAGTTCGTATCCAGCCGGACGACTTCCTCGAAGTCCGTGATCTCGCTTCTTCCGCTTACCTGCCACATTCCGGTGATTCCGGGTTTGATGGCAAGTCTTGCCCGGTGGTGCAGTTCGTATTTTTCCCATTCATCCAGCGTCGGCGGTCGTGTCCCCACAAGAGACATATCCCCTTTCAGCACGTTGAAAAACTGTGGGAACTCGTCAATCGACGTCACCCGGATGAAATTTCCGATTCCGGTCTTTTTCCTGCCGTCGGGCAGAATTTTATTTCCAATGATTCTTGTATCAAAATCCACTTTAAACATCATGCCGTCTTTGACACGGTTTTCTTTCATCAGTTCCTGTTTTCGTTCCTCAGCATCAAGATACATACTTCGGAATTTATACATCTTAAATCTTTTTCCGTTTTTTCCTACCCTGATCTGGGAGAAGAAAACGGGTCCCGGTGACTGAATGTAGATCATCGGCGCTATGATCAGAAACAGAATTCCTGTCAGAACACACCCGGTCAATCCTCCCAGGATATCCAGACACCGTTTTAGAAATGCCTGCTTATCTGTCGTATAATTGATGCTGGTTGTAAGTACCAGATATTCTCCTACTTTCTCGACCAACGGCCGTTTTCCCACCTTATTTTCTGCCTGGGAAATGTGGAAATGTACTGTGACTCCAGTTTCCACCAGCTTGTCCACCAGACTTTGGGGCAGCGTTTCGTCATCCCCCGGAATCAGAAGCACTTCATCGATCCAGGCACGGCACACGTACTCCGGCGCAGTATCTACGTTTGCCACTACGGGAATCCCACCCACCTCCTGACCTACAATATTACGGTCTGCAATGACCAGTCCCGCCAGGTTATACATTTCGTAATTGTGGTTCCGGATACTCAGTACGACGTCGAGAGAAGCCCGGTCTGTTGTCACAATCAGGAGCGACCGGTCGCCGCCCTCTTTCATTTTCTTTCGTAGTCGTCTCTTCCAAAGCAGCCGCACCGCATACGTCAGGAACAGATAGATGCTTCCTGTCAGATAAAGTACGATACGGGAGAAATTGCCGCTTTCCTGTATGGTGAATAAATAGAGAACCGCCAACAGCGTCACCAGTACAACGTGTTTCAGCGTCTTGGCAAATTCCATATAATATCCTCTTTTCAGGACACTTTTGAATGTTTCAAAGAAAAAAAGTACCACAATATCCGCCAGCTCCAGAAAGATCGCCATATTCAGATACAGTTGTGTTTCGTATGGATTTCCAGACTTATGCCTCAGCAGATAGGCAATGATAAATGCTGCCTGCATACAGATCAGGTCCAGCAGGACAAAATCGCTGTGTTTTAACCATCCCTTAGAATGTTTCTTGTACATGGTCTCTATCCTTTCTTGTTACAGCCGGATCACGGCTTTTCCCCTCAGTATCCTTCCTGGATTTTCTCTTAACAACAGCTCCGGACATTCGCTACCATAGTGTCTTCCCAGAAAATCCCGCAGAGCCGCCAGCTCCATTGTACGGTAATCCGCCCGATGAGCGTCGGAGGCCGCCAGATGAGCGAGTCTTCTCTGCAAAAGATATTCTGCGGTAATCATAGCCGCTTCCCCAAACCTGCCGAAGATGCTCCCTTTGTCGATCTGGAGGGTGCATCCCATATCCGCCCACTCTTTCGTGTGAGCTGGTGTCTTTTGTACGCAGCGGTAACGCTCCGGATGCGCCAGAACAGGATAGTATTCTTCTTCCAGCAGGTGATCCAGCATCCGGTATACCTGCCAAGCCGGGGCGTCTGGCAAAACTTCTACAAGCACATATCTGGTCTGGTTGATTGTCAGCAGATCACCCCGCTTCAATTTCCGGATCAGCTCGGGTCCGTCCATGATTTCCATCCCCTCCACCAGCTCCAATGGAGTCCGATACTTTTTGAGTAATTCTTTTAGTTTCTCAAGGCGTTTTCGGTATTCTCTTACCAGACCTGACGTCTCTCTTCCTGGAAGATTCGCGTGACAGGTGGCTGCGGCAACACTGATTCCAGACTCTGCCGCAGTCTGTGCCATTTCCGACGCCTCCTCCCAGGATCTTGCGCCGTCGTCCAGACCGGGAAGCAGATGAGTGTGCAGATCAATCATGTGCTCCCCTCTTTTTTCGGTCTTCGTAACTGTAAGAGCTGTAGCCATAATAACCGTAGCCGTACCTTCCATATCCATAATATCCGTAGCCGCCACGGTGAACCGGAATACCGTTAAACGCATAACCAAGGAGCGGCGCTTTTGCGTCTTCGAGTCCCTGGATACAATCCAGTATCCGGCGTTTCTGCACCATATCATAACGAATGATATACAAAATGCCGTCCGCACGCTCCGCTAAAATACTGGCGTCCTCAAACATTTCCGCAGGAGGGGCGTCCAGAATAATCAAATCCCATCTCTCTTTCATCTCCTGCAACACTGCCTCAAAACGACTGTGATTGAGGATCTGCTGGACCTTTTTGATCGGGCGGCTGCCCCCCAGGAAGTCAATCCCGGTTTCTTCCTCGTTTCGTACCGCTTCTTCTAATGTACATTTTCCAGTCACCACGGAGGCCAGCCCTCTTCCGATTTCCCCTGTCAAATGTTTCCGGTCTTCCTGTTTTCTGAGATCTGCGTCCACAAAGAGAACTTTCACCCCATGGGAAGCCGCCGCTGCCGCCAGATTATAGGCCAGCGTGGATTTCCCTTCTTCCGGCATGGTACTGGTAATCAGAAGAAGCTTTCCGCCCCGTTCCTCCAGTTCCCTGGAAATCCGGATCTGCAGACTTTGAATATTTTCCTTAAATGCCTGGGGCGTGCGGTCGTCTTTCATCCTTATCCATCTCTGATCTTTCTGCTTCCGAAGCTTCCTTGGCGCCTCTGGAATATTGGCGATACAGGTCAGGCTCATAGCGCTTTTTAATTCCTCCGGCTTCTGCACCGTTTTCTTAAAAAAAGCATACAGACAGATCAGAAGAATTCCTGCTCCCGCACCGTAGAGTCCGCCCTTTTTGATCTGTGCCCGGTAGCTCGGTTTGTTGTACGGCTCATCCGGCATTGTAGGCTCGTCGATGATGTTGAATCTCGTATCTCCGATGACAAACCTGGCAATATCCGGGTACACCTTGATGGCAGACTCCAGAATGGCTTTGGCATCTTCCGGACTCTGACTTATCACGCTTATGGTAATCATGTTGGACTCGGAGATAGCCTGGGCGGAAATGCTGCCGTTGACCGCCTCGACTCCCAGATCTTCCTTGATAGCATCCGTCAGAAGGCTGCTGCTCAGAATGTAAGGAAAGGTCCTGGCAAGCTGCCCCGCCGTTGTCGTGTCATAATAAAAGTTGTACGTGCCGTTACCGGAATCCGCCGTGGACGCTCCACCCGTCAGCACGGTGAAAGTGGCGGACGATTGGTACATCGGCATATAAAAGATCCGGGACGCTTTCAGATAAAATGCACCTGCTCCGATGGCCATAAGCAGAATCACGAGCCACCAGAATTTCAGAAACCCCTGGATGATGTTCCAAAACAAGGTCCCCAAATCGATAACGTCATCCCCATCGAGTTTCCGGTATGAGCCCGAGTCCGCCTTTTGATATCCATTTTTCTCTGCCATCCTTACACCTCCCCGCTGTCATCGTTTCTCCTGTAGCCGTAATAAGAGTGCTCCCGAAACGAATTCCACAAATTTTCTCTGAAAAAGGCGTTTAGAATAAAGCCTGTGAAATCAACGCCCGTCTGACGGATGGTGTCGGAAGCATCGTTTGTTGCCCGTACATCAGTCCAGTCCTGACGTACAATCAGCACCGCATTGTCAGCCATTTTCAGCATCAGCTCCGCATCGCTGGAGACGGACATGGGCGGTGTGTCCAAAATCACGTAATCCATTTTTTTCCGGCCTGCGTCAATGAGCGCACCCATCTCTGGTGAATCCAGATACTTTGCCGCATTGTGAATGCCCTTTTTCTGAAACACGGTGTAAATCCGTTCTTTCTTCTCGTAGAAGAGCACGTCCTTGACACCCGCCTTTTTCTCCAGGTAATCGGAAAGATATTTCCGGTTTTCCTGCTGTTTTTCAAACACCTTATAAAGAGCAGGTTTCTTCAGATCCACGTCGATCAGAAGCACTTTTCTGCCTTTCTCCGCCAAAGCAAGCGCCAGATTTGCTGCCACTGAAGATTTCCCCTCGTTCTCGGACACGCTCGTGACAATCAGAACTTTCTGCTCTCTACGTTGCATATGATGATCCAGACGTGTCGCCGTTTTGCGGACCGCCTCACAAAAAGACATGCTGACCAGTGCGGACGAAATGAGAATGGATTTGTTCAGCTTTTTCAGTACTCCCCGAACCGTCTTATTCTTCTGCTCGTAAGGAATCACCTCCAGAATCCGGCCGTCCAGGCTACGCTTGCCGCCTTCTCTTGTCTTGACTGTAAACCGCAGAACAGATAACAGAACAATGGCTCCGGCAACTGCTGCCGCCCCAAACAGTCCGGCGATCTTCTGTATCCGGGAAATATTCATCGTATTGGACGGTGCGTAAGGAACCGCCGGCTCCTGCACAATCCGAAGGGTTGCATTGGAAAACAGATAATCCGATACCTCCCCGTAATTCTCAATGGCCGACTGGATCACCATGTATGCCTGTCGTGGATTTTCACTCGTCACCTGCAAGGTAATGAGGTTCGTTTCCTCGATGACGCTTGCCCGGATGGATTCGTCAATCGACTTCTCTCCAAGATCCTTGGCAATCTTTTTTTTCAGAACATTGCTGTCAAAGACTTCGCTGAATACACCCGCCATCTGGTTTGTCAGGGAGAGAGAGGAGTAGGCGCTGCTGCTACCTTTTGCGTTGACCGCCATGGTCGCCTGGGCCGTATATTCCGGTACATACCGGAAACTCATCATGCCCGTCACCGCAAACCACGCTGCCGCTGCCGCCAGAAGAATCACCCATAGATTCTTCAGCAGGTCTCTTATGATACAAAAGACGCTGATCTCATCAAACTTGAATTCTCTTGCTTCATTCATCTGGTGTCTCTCCTTCTATCCCCTAACGATGACGGTCAGCCAGGTCTCCCCTCTGCCTGCGTCTCCTTCTGTCTGATAATGCACCTCATAAGTGCCTCCCTCCGCGGTGTTGACCCCGGAGACAATGGAAACCTTGTCCGTATCCAGACGATTTCCATCAATATCTTCGATATAATCAATGTAATCTTCCGGGCGGAATTCGTCTCCTTTCTTTATGTAGGCAATTCCCTGTATCAGATGGATTTCCGTACTGATCCGAGACGCCTCCACAATGTGAACCGGAAGTGTTGCTTCCACGGTATCTCCCAAGCTGTTTGTCACCTGTACATGGACTTCATAATCTCCGGCGGTCCGGTAATTGATACTGCTGTCCAGAAGTTTTACAAGACTTGAAATATCCCCGTCAATCTGGTCGCCCGCCCGAATATAATCCATAGCGTTATCCTCCCTGCTCTCCGCAAATACAAGTGGGCTTGAGAGGGAAAATTCCGGCGACTGATAGTCGGTAAATTTTACCCTTCTCGTCAATGTGGCCGCCTGATTAGAAGAATCAAAGACCACATAGGACAGATTACACACTCCAGGTTCGATGAACTGGGAAAAATTGCCGACCATGATCTGATCTGTCAGATCACCGTCCTTTTCATCCTGGGCCTTCAGCCCCTCCAGCAGGTCGCTTTCTTCGTAGGATGTGGAAATCTCAAGCTCCCCGGTCTCGTTTGTTATCACTGGTTTCGTAGGATCTTCCCCGGCACGTTCCCGGATTTTTGCGGCTCCGCAGAGTCCAAGGCTTGCCATAAATAGGATCACAACCAGTATTCGTATATATCTCATCTTGCTTTCTCCTGTCTTGTGGATTTGTCAGAATGTGTCGAGGAATTTGCGGATTCCTTCTTCGTCTACCTGAATCATGGCCCGGTTCTCAATCTTATACACCCGGCTGCACATGGAAAATACGCTTGGCCGGTGAGCCGCCACCAGAATGGTTCTATTTGGTTCTTTTTGGATAATTTTTTCCCAGTACCCGCCGTTCCGTCGCCACATCGAGAGCACTTGTGGCTTCATCCAATATCATCACCGGTGCGTCCGCAAGCAACGCTCTCGCAATCGAAAGTCTCTGCTTTTGTCCCTCAGAAAATCTGCTCCCTCTCTCCCGGACCTGGGTATTCATACCGTCCTCCAACTTTTCAACAAATTCCCAGGCACAGGCCGTTTCCAGAGCTTGCCGGATCTCCTTGTCATCCGCCCCCGGCTTGACCATTCTTAAATTATCCGCAATCGTTCCGGTAAAAAGAGTGTTATTCTGCGGAATATAGCTGAACAGACAACGTGTGGCGGAGGAGGCTTCTATAGAAGGCCACCCTGGATTTCCAAGAAGAATCCGGCCTTTCTGTGGATGATACAGTCCCAGAAGAAGATTGAGTGTCGTCGTCTTTCCCTGACCGGATGGCCCGATCAAAGCCACAATCTCTCCCGGGTTGGCGGAGAATTCTACATTTTGGTAAATCCATTGATTCCCTTCGTACGCAAAATCTACATGCTCCATTTTGAGAGTAATTCCTTCTTCCCGGCTTCGTCGCTTGGTCTCGTCCGCCTCTTCTTTTTGTTCCATAGAATCTCTTGGAAGACTTGTCACCTCCATGATGCGCTCTGCACTGATTCCCGCCCGGATCACCGTCGGCATGAGACTGATAATCCCGCTGAATGACCCACGCAAAGAGCCTGCCATGGAAACGAACATTGTCATGGTACCGTAGCTGATGTCTCCTTTCCAGAGCCGGTACGCCGCAAATCCGTAACATGCATACCCTACCGCCTGTCCTACGAGAGATGTGATAATCGTCGTCCACTGCTGGAAATGATTCTGCGTCAGCGCCACGGCCACCGTTTCTTTCTGGATGCTGTGGAATTTTTCCATAACCCGGTCTACCATACCAAAAGCTTTAATAAACTGAAGATTCTGAAAGGTTTCCTGGTCAAACACCGTCCGGTTGCTGGCAACTTCCTGATTATCTTTTTGGAAATCCCGCATCTTCCTCATAGAATACCGGGATGTCAAAAAGGAAACCGGCGCTCCCATCAGCGCAATCGCAGCCATAACCGGATCATGTCTCACCACAATAACAAATGCCCCCCCAAAGCTAATGAGTGTCGTCACCACATTCGGGAGAAAGGTGAGGATCGTATTCGCCACCACACTCGCATCCCCGTTAACCCGGTATAAAAGATCACCAGACCGGTATTTCGCCAGGGATTCCCAATTCGTCTGAAGGATCTGCTGATAGATGTCGCTCCGGATCTCGTTTGTGACCTTCAGCCGGACTCTCAGTGATAAACTTGTTTTCACAGCATTGATAAAAATCTGTGATACGCCGACGCCCACATAGACAACCGCAACCTGTATAATCTCAGCAGAATTCACTCCGGTCACTGCATCTACCAGATCCCGGCTGACAACGGATGTTCCCAAGGACAGTACCGACCCGGACGCTCCCAGAAGGATATACACGCCGATCAACAGCCAGTACTTCCGCACATAGGCATACATCCAGAGCAGTTCCGTAATCAGGCGCTTTAACTTCCCCTCCCTGACCTTTTGAAGGACTCGTCTAATCTCACTCATGGTATCTTCAGAATCTCTCCCCGCCAAAAACGGTTTTCTCCGCCAACTCCACTGCCGCCTCGTCCGGCCGGCAGGACAGCTCGTAAACCGGAAGCGCACACAACAAATGATTCAACGTCTCCAAGCACAGCTCCATTCCATTTTCCAGCCAGCGAGGGTAGAAGATACTGCCGGAAACCGCAGAGACCTTTTCAAAACCTTCCAGTTTCCGAACCTGGTTCTTGGGAGCCTGCTTTAAAATGATGAGAGCATCCACCGGAACACTGGCATTTTCACAGTAAGGAGAGGAACCATGCCATGGCGTGCCCCATCCAAGGAAGTTCCCTTCTGTCTCCTGCACAAATACAATATCGCCGTTGATAATAATAGCGTCACGATATGTATGCCACAGCTCTGCCTGGGTAGTCTTCCCGATCCCGGAAGGACCAAGAAACATCAGGCCATGTCCATCAAAGTCGATAAGAGAGCTGTGGAATTGGATCATATGTCGCTGGACAGCGTGGATTCGAAATATTTGAAGTAATAACAGTTCAAATTCTTGATAATTTTGGGGCAGACACTGTACTGTCTTCCATTCCTTATCAACAATGGCTATTTCTTTTTCATAGGTAATTATGTACTGGCCTTTAGGCTGTATTTTATATTTCCTGAATAAACTTCCTGAATCTTCCTCATCAAACTCCTTAATTAGAAAATCTATATTCTGCTCACTTTCTGATATAAATTTCTCATCCAATGAATGGATTCTAAATTGTGAAACAAATGTTATTTCAATAATCTTATACTTTACTTCCATATTGTTTGCCGCTAGCGAGCCATTGTTATACATCCATTACTGTATGCTTCACCATGCATCAAAGCATTGCAAAAATCACTGACAGCAACTTCGCCAACTCGATTGATCCACGTTGAAAATACGGCATTCAAATTTTGGTTGCTCTCGTAATATTCGATTATGTCTTGCTCATTACTTATTCCTTGAAATCCCGAAAACGGGTTTCCAGGTTTATCTAAATACCAACTAATGCCCGTAAATCCTGAATTTTCACCCCCAACGTTATAGCTGAGATAATATCCGCTTGTTGTATCAGCACCCGATGGTATATTTACTGCATAAGTATTTACACCCGATGCTTCCACTGGTACATATACTGTCTGTGTCATATCCTCCATTCTCCTTTCCCTTCATCAAGCCATCTTTTTACTCTGTCGCAAAACTCTTCCGTCACCTTATGCGGACTTCCACATTCCGCATTCAACATCCCGGCACATTTGAAACATCCTTTCTGTGCCTTGCAGGTCTTACATTCTTCCGGCCAGTCCAATTCTTCTTCGTACCGGATCAGTTTTTCCCACGCCTCCCGAAATGCCTGCTCTCTTATCTTGATATGCGGTTCATTCATAAAGCTGCAAAACCGTATTTCTCCGTTCCATGTAATCCAGTAGCCTATCCGGTAATCTTTACAATAGGTACATGGTTTTCGTTCAATCTCAACAGGCCTGTTCTTCAGCAAATATTGAATCTCTTTCTTTTTTTGTTCGTCCAGCCTTTCTTGAATACGGACATCCTCTGCTTCATTGTCAGCACCTCGAACTGAGGATTTGACTCCCGCCGTCATTGTCCACGGAAGCTGATTGCAATAGGCATAGAACGCCATCCGTTTCACGTCGTCCTCATTCTGCCGAATAATGGTACTGACAAGCTGGATCGGAATCCTCATCTCTTTTAGTCTCTGAATCCCCCTATCTACCTTCGTAAACCCGCCGGGAATCCGGCAGACCTGCTCATAAACATCATTGTTGGTGCCGTAGAGGGTGATCTTGACTTGCCGGGGAGGAAAGGCTTCCAACAATTTTTCAAACTTTCCGTCGATCATGGACGCATTTGTTTGAAGAGTAATAAAAAATCCCATCTGCGACAATTCTCTCCAGATCGTCTCGAATTCCGGATGCATCAGCGGCTCCCCGCCCGTAAAGCAAAGCCATGCCTGTAGCA
>OAUH01000131.1_pt1 | contig 56858 bp, 53 predicted proteins | sample 1495121 | NCBI WGS metagenome assembly OAUH01 (sample SAMEA2580006, study PRJEB22360) | human gut metagenome | reverse complement strand
ACTTGGTTAAAAACGCTCATGCACAATTCTATTCCCTGCAGTCTATTGGCTGGGATATAGTGATTACAGAAAAGGGCCCTGTATTGCTGGAAGGAAATGATGATTGGGAAATTGGAGGACCTCAGGACACATACGGCGGTTTAAAAAAACGCTGGAATGAGTTAAGAAAAGCTTAATGGAGGGTGCTTGATTCTATGTTGACATTAAAACTGCATTATATCATCAGGATAAATAAAAGAACACTTCCTTGTATTGCATTGTCGTTATATCTGTTGCAGGAAATGATTTACGCGATTTTCTCCATTGCTTTTGGAGGAGGCGGAACCGCAAGGATATTTACAATCATTGTGATGTATCTTCCACTTATTGCAATGTTGTTTTTTCAGGGAGATAAAAGGGATGTTAAGGATTTTTATGTTTTAATGGCGCTAATAGCCGCCTTTTTTTGTGTTACTTATCTTTTTCATCCGGAATACTACGAATGGTTTTTTGAAGGTTCCTATCCGATCAAGACTGTGATTTTCAGACCAGATCAATGCATCTTTGCATACCTGTTTTTTCGTGTCATTAAGGATCCTAAGGATATTTTAAAGACATTAAAGATAACGGCTTATATCCTGTTGCTTTATTATAGCTATCAGCTATTACATGCGCTATCGGTAGGATATTGGCTGTATAACTCTACAGGCGAGGTGGAAAAGTGGAGTTATAATTTGAATTATGGTTATAATCATTTACTTGTTATGGCAATTTTCGGATATTTTGCAATGAAAGAGAAAAAACTTTTTTACTGGATTCTTTGCGGAATTTCTGTACTAGAAATCATTTTAGGAGGATCACGAGGGCCGCTGGTGGGAGTGGGTATCTTTGGGATCCTCCTGATTTTACGTTTCTTCAAGGAAATGGATATGCGGTTAAGAGTTTTTTTAATCGTGGCAAGCATCTTTGCGCTCATTCTTTTTGTAGGAATAGGTCTGGAAACCATTTTACAGTGGGTATCATCTATTATCAAAAGTTTAGGAATTTCTTCCAGAACGATTGATATGCTTCTGCAAGGAGAAATCGCCGATGACAATAACAGAAGCAGAATTTATGAGACTGCAATTCAGATGATACGGAATGGCGGTTTATTTGGATATGGCGCTTATGGGGATCGGTATGTTATTGGAAATATCGCTTTTGTCGGATATTGCCATAATATCATTTTGGAAATTCTGATTGACTTTGGGATTCTGTTAGGAGGAATTTTCTGCCTGAGAATGTTTTATGCATCTATAAAGATCATGTTTTTTGCCCAGGAGAAAGAGTGGGGAGACATCTATATGATTCTATTTGTCAGTGTGACTAAATTGATTTTGTCAGGATCATTTTGGTATTCAGAAGCTTTTTGGGGAGCACTGGCAGTCTGGATCAGTTACAAAAAGGCTGTGAAAAAAAAGAAAAGTCAAATGGAAATGAAGGGAAACGAAGAATGGACAATAGTACAAAGAAGAAGTCATCAGGGGTAGTCTTAAAAGCAGGAATATGGTATACGGTCAGCAATTTTGTTTTCCGAGGGATGGCATTTATAACTACTCCGGTATTTACCAGATTATTGACAAAGGGAGAATACGGAGATTTTAGTAATTTTGCGTCCTGGATGTCGATTCTTGTTATCATCACATCCTGCGATCTGCAAACTTCCATTATCCGAAGTAAGCTGGAATTTGAGGATGATATTGATAGTTATATCTTTTCCATGCTTGGATTGACAACACTGATTACTGCGTTTTTCTATGTAGTGTTTTTAGTCTTTGACGACTTTATTTTTAATAGTATTCTAGCGATTGATAAAAAATATATTCACATAATGTTTTTCTATTTGTTCTGTGCACCTGCATATAGCATGTTTGTAACAAAACACAGGGCATTCTATAAATATAGGGTGTTTTCTATTATGACAGGAATATCTATAGCATTATCACTTGGGACTTCTCTTATTCTGGTCGTGATGATGAATGATAAATTGATGGGAAGAATTATTGGGCAGTATATTCCGGCAGCGATCTTAAGCTTGATTCTATATATTTTTCTTGCTATCAAAGGAAAACGAATTCAGATCAAATATTGGAAATATGCACTGGTAATTTGTATTCCGTTAGTTCCACATTTACTGTCAATGAACATTTTATCGTCATCAGACCGAATATTAATTAGAAGAATTTCCGGAGCCGAATATGCTGCTTTGTTCAGTATTGCACATAGTTGTGCGAATATTGTATCTATTTTATTGGATTCTATGAATAAAGCATGGGCTCCATGGTTTCTTGATACGTTACATTCGAAAGACTATAGTAATGTGAAACCAGTAACAAAACCGTATTTTCTCTTATTTGTATCAATCGCGGGAGGAATTTTTCTACTAGGGCCAGAAGTCATTCTGATTTTAGGGGGAAAAGCTTACCTCGATGCAATTTTTATTTTGCCACCATTGATTATGGGGTGTGTTGTACAGTTCGTCTATACAATGTATGTACAGGTGGAATTTTATGAAAAGAAAACAATAGGAGTTGCGATTGGAACCATCTCTTCCGCAGCGATCAACATCGTACTGAATCTGATTTTCATTCATGCGTTCGGCTATCGTGCGGCGGCATATGTAACATTAATTGGATACATATGTTTATTATTTTACCATTATAATTATGTTAAAAGGCTTGGATATAAAGATATCTTTGATAGAAAATTGTTGTTTGGTACGTTGCTCATTTTGTTTCTAGCAATGTTTGGAATAATGATTTTATATAATTATACGATATTGAGATATATAATTACGTTGGTTTATGGAACTGTTATTTTATTTTTGATATTTAAACAAAAGGGTATTATTTTATCTATATTAAGAAAATAGGGATGGAGAAATTATGAAGAGAAAAGAAGTTGCGAAATTATTATTGTTATTAACATTAGTAAATTCTATAGAAGGTTCTCATATTGTTACAAATGCAACAGATGAGAATTTATATATGGAAAGTCAGCAAAGTATAAACAGTGAAGAAGAGAAACAAAAGGAAAATGGAAAAAAAGAATTTGAAGGATCTGTAAAAAATCAGAAAGAGACATCCGTGACAGAGAAAAACAAAAAGATTGAATCAGATCTTGCAAATTCAGTAAAAGAAAAAAATGGGTTAATTGAAGAAAATGGAAGGCTATATTATTACCAAAACGGGGAAAAAAAGACCGGTTTTCAGATCGTAGATGGGAAAAGGTATTATTTCGATAAGAAGACGGGAGAAGCAAAGTACGGACTGATCGATGCCGGGAACGGATACACCTATTATTTCCTGGAGGGCGGGAAGTGGCTGACGGGCTTACAGGAGATAGACGGGAAATGGTATAATTTTGCGGGAACCGGAGGGAGTCTTACCGGATGGAGAACAATCGATGGAAAGAAATACTATTTTGACCCGGAAGTAAGATATGCGGTAACGGGAATCAAGAAGATCGATGGTGTAATATATCAGTTCAGCGATGATGGAGTTCTACAAAAGGAGATTGTACCGGGGCTTACCGAAGAAGATGGGAAACTATATTATTATGATGAGAACGGGAAGAAAAAGACTGGTTTTCAGATTGTAGATGGGAAGAGATATTACTTCGATAAGAAGACGGGAGAAGCAAAGTACGGACTGATCGATGCCGGGAACGGATACACCTATTATTTCCTGGAGGGCGGGAAGTGGCTGACGGGCTTACAGGAGATAGACGGGAAATGGTATAATTTTGCGGGAACCGGAGGGAGTCTTACCGGATGGAGAACAATCGATGGAAAGAAATACTATTTTGACCCGGAAGTAAGATATGCGGTAACGGGAATCAAGAAGATCGATGGTGTAATATATCAGTTCAGCGATGATGGAGTTCTACAAAAGGAGATTGTACCGGGGCTTACCGAAGAAGATGGGAAACTATATTATTATGATGAGAACGGGAAGAAAAAGACTGGTTTTCAGATTGTAGATGGGAAGAGATATTACTTCGATAAGAAGACGGGAGAAGCAAAGTACGGACTGATCGATGCCGGGAACGGATACACCTATTATTTCCTGGAGGGCGGGAAGTGGCTGACGGGCTTACAGGAGATAGACGGGAAATGGTATAATTTTGCGGGAACCGGAGGGAGTCTTACCGGATGGAGAACAATCGATGGAAAGAAATACTATTTTGACCCGGAAGTAAAATATGCGTTAACTGGCTTTCAAAAGATAGATGGAGAAACTTACTATTTCGATTCAGATGGTATTATGAAAACGGGTTATCAAAAGCTGAATAATAACCGATATTATTTTGATCCCGAAACTGGTAAAGCTATGACAGGATTTATTACGGTCACATTTTCTGATGGAGATTTTTTGTTTTATTTTGCTGGTGAAAAAGGGACGTTGTCCGGCTTGCAAAAAATTGATGGAGGTACCTACTACCTATCGTCTATGGGAGAAGTACAGACAGGATTTCAGATTATTAATGGCGGAAAATATTATTTTGATGAGAAAACAGGAAAAGCACAATATGGCCTTATTAAAGCTAATAATGGATATACTTACTATTTCCAAGAAGATGGAAAATATTTAACCGGCTTACAGGTTTTAGAGGATGATGCCTACTATTTTTCATCAGGCGGCGTAATGATGACTGGATATAGAAAAATAGGGGACAAGAAATATTATTTTGATGAGAAAACAGGAAAAGCAGTTATCGGTTTCCGAACGGTTACGTTTTCAGATGGCGATTTTACCATTTATTTTAATGGCAAGGACGGAATTTTAACTGGTTTACAAAAAATAGGGAATGATACCTATTATTTGTCATCCTCAGGTACAAAAAAGACAGGATTTCAGATTATTAGTGGCGGAAAATATTATTTTGATGAGGAGACGGGAAAAGCACAATATGGACTCATTAAAGCGAACAATGGATACACCTATTATTTTCAAGAAGGAGGAAAGTATTTAACAGGTTTTCAGATCATTGAAGATCGTGCTTACTATTTTTCATCAGGTGGCGTGATGATGACAGGATACCGGAATATTGATAATAAACGGTATTATTTTGATGAAAAGGCGGGGTATGCGATTACTGGATTTAAGACGGTGGCTTTTTCGGATGGAGAGTATACATATTATTTTGATGGGAAAAATGGGGCATTGACAGGTTTGCAGACAATCGACGGAAAAACATATTATTTTTCTGGGGCAGGAGCAATGCTTACAGGTCTACAGAATATAAATGATAAGTATTACTACTTCGATGAAGAGAATGGACAGGCATATAAAGGCTTTAAACAACTCAGTGATGGATATGTATATTATTTTGATGGAAAGAACGGAGCAAAAACAGGACTTCAGAAAATCGAAAATGATACGTATTATTTTTCCGATATTGGAAAAATGCAGACAGGTCTTACAAGGATTGATGGCAAACGATACTATTTTGATCTGAAGACAGGGAAAATGCAGACAGGCTTAATTGATCTTGGTAATAACTGCTATATGTATTTTCTAAAAGAAGGAGGCGTGTTGACCGGAGCTCAGAAAATAGATGGAAAGCTGTACCTGTTCTCTGAATCTGGAATGCCATATATCGGATGGCAGACGATTGACGGAAAAACATACTATGTAGAACCGGAGACAAATGTAGTGTTGACCGGATTCCAGGAAATTGAAGGAAGTAAGTACTATTTTGATGAAAATGGTATAATGTTAACGGGCTATCAGACGATTGAAAATGAGCATTATCTTTTTGACAAGGAAGATGGGAAAATGCAAACCGGGATTGTGGATGTAGATGGCAAGAAACGATATTTTGCTGATACAACTGGACAGGAAAAAAATGGATGGGTAGAAACAGAAGGACACTTTTATTACTTTGATGAGAAAAGCGGAATGGCAACCGGTTTAAAAAAAATAGGTAATCAGCTTTATTATTTTGGAAATAATGGTATCAGAAGGACAGGATTTTACCGACTGGATGAGAAGGCCTATTATTTTGGAGAAGATGGAAGTGCACAGACAGGAATTTTGGATCCGGGGAATGGATATGTTTACTACTTTAAGGGAGAGGAAGGAGCTCAAACCGGTTTAGTCACAGTAAATGGGAAACTTTATTATTTCGGTACAAATGGAGTCCAGCAGACAGGTATTATCCAGTTGGATGGGAAAAAATACTATTTTCAACCAGAAGATGGTAGTGCCGCAAAAGGTTTGATAACCGTAAATGGATATACCTATTATTTTGATGAAACAGGACAGGCACAGACAGGTTTACAGACAATCCACCAGGAATTGTATTACTTTAATTCAAATGGAATCATGCAGACCGGCTTCCAGAAAATAGGAGATACAAGGTATTTCTTTCATCAGGAAACAGGACAGGCAGAGACAGGATTAATAAGTGCGAATGGTGCAAAGTATCTGTTTGATGGGAAAAACGGTGCGCTGACGGGACTACAGCAGTATAACGGAAAGACCTATTATTTTGGAAGTACAGGAGTGATGCAGACAGGTCTGATCAGAGATACAGAAAATGACACTTTATATTATTTTGATACTCAGGATGGTACAGCGCAGTATGGTTGGGTAGAAAATAATGGATATTATTACTACCTGGAAAAGGGAGGAAACTATAAAACAGGTTTCCAGATGATAGATGGAAAGCTCTATTCGTTTATGGAAAATGGGGTACGAAGAAGTGGATATGTAAAAAAATCAGATACTGAGAAATACTATTTTGATAGTGTATCAGGAGAGGCTCTTACCGGGATTTTTAAAGTGAAAGTCAATGATACAGAAGAATATACATATTACTTTGATGGAGAAAACAGCGTTAAAACTGGTATCCAGGAGTATAAAGGTAATAAATACTATTTTTCGTCAAACGGAACTATGAGTATCGGATTGAAAATCATTGATGATAAGAGATATTTCTTTGATCCGGAAACAGGATGTGCTGTTTATGGATTGGTAGATGCCCAGAATGGATATTCCTATTATTTAAAGGAAGATGGAACTTACAAAACGGGTCTTCAGACTATTAACGGAAGGTTATATTATTTTTCGTCTACAAATGGAGCTTCCTTGACTGGTGACAGAAGTGTTGACGGGAAGCGCTACTATTTTGATCCGGTATACCGCTATGCCGTTACTGGAATTCAGGAAATAGACGGAGGCAAGTATTACTATACAGAAGATGGGCGCAGATTGTCCAATGTCGATGAAATCGAAGAGGAACTTAATAAAGACCATGACGGATTTGTATCGATTGAAGGCGAAACATATTATTTTGAGAATGGATCTATGCAAACTGGCTGGAAGGATATCGATAGAAAAAGATTTTATTTTAGCGCAAACGGTACGATGCAAACAGGATTGACTTTGATTGACGATGCCTGGTATTATTTGTCTGATACCGGAGAAATGCAGACCGGCCTGGTTTTTATAGAATCCAGGGTATATTTCTTTGACTCAGAGACAGGAATGAGTCAGAGTGGTTTGGTGAAAGATGGAGGGAAGACGTATTACCTTAACGGTTATGGTGGATTTTATTCCGGAATGATAGAATATGATAACGCTAAGTACTATTTTGATGAGAAAGGTCTAATGCAAACAGGAGAAATCGTTATCGAAAATAAAAAGTATCTTTTCGATCAGGATACAGGTAAAATGTTGACAGGAATCCAGACTGTTGGGAATAGCAAGAAATATTATTCAGAAGAATTAGGATACTGTATGACCGGTTTACAGGAAGTGGACGGAAAATACTATTATTTCAATCCAATCACCGGAGAAATGAAGACAGGCAAACAGAGTATTGGACAGAAAACGTATTTCTTTGATGAGACTACTGGGGCCAGGGTAAATGGCTTGCAGGCTGTAAACGGGGATGGAACCTACTGGTTCAACTCAGATGGAACCATTCAAAGAGGGTTATTCTGGAATGAAAATGATTTATATTATTTTAACCCTATCAATGGGAAAATGCAGACCGGAAAAGTGGAAGTTGACCAACAGATATACTATTTTGGGGAAAATGGAAAAGCAGAAGGAGGAGTGAAAACGATAGATGGAAAAAACTATTATTTTTCCCCTACGCTTTACTATATGATTACCGGAAAAGTACAGATTGAAGGCGCGGCATTTTTCTTTGACCAGGAATCCGGAGAACAACTTTCTGGATTTGTGAAGGATGGAAATGGAACATATTATTATGATGCAAAATATGGTATGGTGACAGGAGTATATAAGATCCAGAATAAAGAGTATTATTTTGATGAGTCAACCGGTAAAATGAAAACAGGTATTCAGAGAATAGGGGACGATATATTTGGTTTTGATGAAAAAACAGGGGAAAAACTGTTTGGAATGTCTTCTGTATCTGGAAACACGTATTACTTTGACAAAATAACCGGAAAGATGAGCACAGGATTTATAACTGAGGATGGAAATCAATATTATTTTCATCCGGATGATGGAACACAGGTAACAGGATGGACCGAAATTGAAGGGAATGAATGTTACTTTGATCTGGAAACAGGAATCAGACAGCTTGGGTTTGTCAAAATTGATACAGACACCTACTACCTGAACGAAAAGGGAAGAGTGAGAGGGGTGCAAAAAATTGGAGAGGAAATATATGGTTTTTCTTCCTATTATGGAAAACTTTTGTATGGTTATCAGAATATAGACGGGAAGAGATATTTCTTTGATGAGACAGACGGTAAAATGCAGACAGGACTTGTCGAAATTTCAGATGGAGTCTATTATAACTTTGCTCCGGATGGAGGCGTTTTGACAGGGCTGCAGGAAATCGACGGAAAACAGTATTATTTTGATAAATGGTACTATCAGGCAAAGAGCGGATTATATTCTGTTGGAGATAAATTATATTATTTTGATCCGGTTACTTTTGAAATGATAAAAAATGAAGATATTACAATCGAAGGTATACAGTATCATATTGACGAAGAGGGTGTGGTTTCATTAAAGGAAATGGGAGATTCCAGAATGAAAAAGGCTCTGCAGTGGGGGTTAAAACAACTGGGAACACCGTACAGTCATACAGAGGGAGAAGGATTTGACTGTGAAATGTTTGTACAGTTTGCTTACCGCGAAGCTGGAATTGAAATTCCTAGATTATGCGGAAGTCAGGCCTATCAGGCATATTATGATAAGGAAAGGTTCCAGATTATAGACTCTGTTGAAGAGGCGAAACCAGGTGATATCTTTTTCTATAGAGACTATGAGTATGAAGGAGTAAGTGATGAAAAGGATAACTGGAATGAAATCCATCATTCAGCATTGTACCTTGGAGATGGAAAAATCTTAGAAGCAACTGCGGCCGGAGATGGGGTTGTCAGAGTATATGATGTAAGAGAACAGAGGGGCTCTTCTGCATATCTGTTTATGATTGGACGGTATATCGGGAAATAAACTCTATAAAAAGCAAACGATAAGAAAAAGAAAGGGCAATATGATTGAAGCGTTCAGGAGCAATAATCATGTTGCCCTTTCTACTTTATCAATTAAAAAATTTCCCTTTCCTTAACCTGATGCAATATTTCATTCACAAACATTTAAGGAAATCTTTGGTGTTTTGTTCTTGAATCTTTACGGGATTCGGTATATCATAAGAAAACACCAAAAGAAGGGAGTCGCTTTTACGGGGAGTATACCAAGGCGGCGAGCAGAGAAAAGAGGGGAAACTTATGATGTGGCAGAGCTTCTTGGAAAAGGCGGTCTGGTTTCTCAAGCTGTACGTAAGGGAATACCGCTATTTGGTAGCGTTTTTGGCTTGTTTTGTATTTTTTTATATTTTGTTTATGCACTGGATGAATATTCGGTTTTTTCGGGTCCTGCGTGAGCCAGTAGCAATTATATGCCTGATCGTGGAGATCATTGCGATTGCCTGGTTTACGATTTTCTTCCGGGAGCAGGGAGATTCCCACACCTATGAGCTGGAGTTGTTCTGGTCGTATCGGAAGTGGATTCTGGAGGGAAGTGTGACTTTTGGACTTGAGATTTTGAATAATATCGTCTTATTCTTCCCATTTGGGTTTATTTTGACGGATGCTCTTCGGAGATGTCCGTTTTGGGCGGTTCTTTTGGCATCAGGTGCGGTCAGCGGGTGTATTGAGCTCAGTCAGCTTGTATTCAAGCTTGGTTTGTTTGAATTCGACGATATTTTTAACAATGTGCTTGGCGCAGTGGCCGGATGGTGTGTTTTCCATATTCTCAGAAGTCTGAGGCGCAGGAAACCCTCAGACCGCTACAGAGCCTATTGATTTTGGCCAGAGTGAAACAGTGTATTCTGATATCGGGAAAGTGCGCGGTGCAGGATCATGCCAAGGACGCCACAGCTAATGAGCTCGCCGATTCCGATAGAGAACATCAGAAGTGGGAGCGGGAGTGCTACCCCATATCCGTAGCGGAGGACAAACGGTACGATCAGCGTATTAGAGAGGATCGGCGGCAAAGGCAGCAGGAAAGGGTGCTTGTCCCGCATCCGGTATACGAGGACAGCTCCAATCAGTGTTGCGAGACTCCCGAAGATAATATCCGGCAGGATCGCGCCTCCGAGGATGTTGCCGATCAGACACCCGACGAAGAGACCCGGTACAGCGGCTGGGGTGAAAGCGGGAAGAATTGTGAGTGCCTCGGAAATGCGGACCTGGATTTCACCGAAGCCAAATGGTGCAAAGAGCCAGGTTACAATGATATAGATAGCGGCGATCATTGCGGCATGAGCAATCCAGCGTGTCTTATGGAGTTTCATGTGATTCGTTCCTTTCTTTACAGTCAGAAACCAGGAGTCTGTAAAGAAAGCGGTGCAAGGGGCGCCGCAGCAAGTTACAGCTTCCTGGCTGAAATCATTCTGTAGATCCTATTGTTTCTATATTCAGTGCTATGTGTATTACTTAGAACTGAAACGCGTCTTTGAGAACCGGCCAGTTCTGATCCCGTTCATTGAGATTCAGTGGTGTGCCGTCAGTGAGTGTATATCCTGCACATGCACCATTCCCTGGATACGTTCCGGTTAACTGCGGCCATTCAATTCCGATTTCCGGATCGTTCCACGCCAGTCCGCCGTCATCGCCCGGATGATAGAAGTCCGTGCATTTATAGCAGAATTCAGCATGGTCGGACAGAACGAGATAACCATGTGCAAATCCTTCTGGAATATAAAACTGTTTCTTATTTTCTTCTGTCAGTTCGATACCGTACCATTTTCCGTAGGTCTCGGAGTCTTTTCTCAAATCCACAGCAACGTCAAAGACGGATCCTCGGATGGCGCGCACCAGTTTTCCTTGTGGGAATTGCTTTTGAAAATGGAGGCCGCGCAGAACGCCTTTCGTGGAGCTGGACTGATTGTCCTGAACGAAATCCATGTGAAGTCCTGCCTCTTCCATGTCTTTCTGATTGTATGTTTCCATAAAATATCCGCGGCTGTCGCCGTGGACGGCCGGGGTGATGACGCAGAGTCCTTCAATACCGCCGACATTTTTTTCTACAGTGATCTGTCCCATATCCATCGATCTCCTTTCACAATCATAGTTACTCTAAAATTTCAGCTCCATGAGATAACGGTGGAGCGCATCTTTCCAGTCCGGGAGCGGCGTGAATCCATTTGCGGCCAGCTTGGATCTGTCCAGGCGGCTGTTAAAGGGTCTGCGGGCTTTTGACGCGCCATATTCTTCTGTCGTGACCGGAGCCACAGTCAGATGGTCAGCGTCGTATTCCGGGTGGCCAAGTTCAGAGGCCTGACGGAAGATTTCAACCGCAAAATCATACCAGCTAATATATCCGCCCTCGTTCGTGGCATGATAATAACCATATTTCTCTGTTTGGATCATATCGGCCAGAAGACGTGCCAAGTCATAGGTGTAGGTTGGGGTGCCGATCTGATCGTTGACAACCGTCAGTTTTTCATGTGTCTTTCCGATGTTTAACATCGTTTTGATAAAATTCTTCCCGTTTTGCCCGAATACCCAGGCGATGCGGACGATGAAATATTTTTCCAGCTGCCCGGAGACGGCAAGTTCTCCCTCCAGTTTGGTTTCCCCATAGATATTGAGCGGAGCGTAGGACTTACAGTCTGCTTCCCAAGGAGCGGTACCCTGTCCGTTAAATACATAATCGGTGGAGAGATAGACCATTTTGCAGCCCTCCGGCTTGGAGGCGTCGAGTGCCTTCACAACATTTACGATATTCTGCGTTCCGACCGTGTTGACAAGGCGGACTTTCTCTTCCTGTTCTTCGGCAAGATCGACAGCAGTCCAGGCAGCGCAGTGGATGACAATATCCGGACTTTCCTTTAGCAGTACCCGCTCTACAGTATCAGAATCCGTGATGTCTAAAGAGACATATCGAGTCCGTGTGACAGCGGTACCGTCCATGGCTCCGCTGTAGTACGGCGCCAGGTCGGATCCGACACAAGTATATGAGGATCTTCCGCTTTCGGTGCGGCAGGTCAGTTCATTTACTACATCATGTCCGAGCTGTCCGGCTACACCGGTTACAAATACTTTTTTCATAGTGACCTCCTTTTTGGGATGCGGATCCCTTAGCGGTTTCCGTACATCTCTTCATAATAATTCTGATATTCGCCGGAAACAATGGTTTCCCACCACTCCCTGTTTGTCAGATACCATTCGATGGTCTTTTGTATTCCATCCGCAAATTTTGTCTCTGGCAGCCAGCCAAGCTCCTCGTGAATCTTGGTAGGATCGATGGCATAGCGCATATCGTGTCCTTTCCGGTCTGTGACATAAGTGATGAGGCTTTCCGGTTTTCCGAGTGCCTTACAAATGATCTTTACAATGTCGATATTTTTCATCTCGTTGTGTCCGCCTACATTGTAGACCTCCCCCACGCGGCCTTTGTGAAGAATCAGGTCGATAGCTTTGCAGTGGTCCTCCACATAGAGCCAGTCACGGACGTTGATACCTTCTCCGTACACCGGAAGCGGCTTATCGTGCAGGGCATTGATAATCGTCAGCGGAATCAGCTTCTCCGGAAAATGGTAAGGGCCATAGTTATTGGAACAGCGGCTGATGGTCACTGGAAGTCCGTAAGTGCGGTGGTAGGCAAGGACGAGCAGGTCGGCGGCAGCCTTCGAGGAGCTGTATGGACTACTTGTGTGGATCGGCGTTTCCTCTGTGAAGAAAAGATCCGGCCGGTCAAGTGGAAGATCTCCGTAGACCTCATCAGTAGAAACTTGATGATATCTCTGGATCCCGTATTTCCGGCAGGCGTCCATAAGGACGGAAGTTCCAATAATGTTGGTTTCGAGGAATACCTGCGGATTTTCGATGGAACGATCTACATGGCTTTCTGCCGCAAAATTGACCACCATGTCCGGGTGTTCCTCCTCAAAAAGTCGATAGACAGCTTTCCGGTCTGTGATGCTTTCCTTAACAAAACGGAAATTTGGATTGTCCATGACCGGGGCAAGGGTAGAAAGATTGCCGGCATAGGTAAGGCAGTCCAGGCAGATGATCCGGTAGTCCGGGTATTTGTTGAGCATGTGAAAAATGAAGTTGGAACCGATGAAGCCGGCTCCTCCGGTTACGATAATATTCATAATGATAGTTTCCTCCTCATTTCAGATTTAACGCAGAGCGTCCAGATATTTCCCATCCAGCACATCCTTTAAGTACTGGCCGTACTGATTTTTCTTTAATACTTCGTATACTTTCAGTACCTCGTCTTTAGAAATCCAGCCGTTTAAGTAGGCGATCTCCTCCAGACAGCCAATTTTACGGTGCTGATGGGTCTCCATCGTCTTGATGAAGTTCGTGGCGTCTACGAGACTTTCGTGGGTTCCGGTGTCCAGCCAGGTGAATCCCTGTCCGAGAAGCTCCACATGGAGCGCGCCTTGTTCCAGATAGATCCGGTTCAGGTCGGTGATCTCCAGTTCTCCTCTGGCGCTGGGTTTCAAGTTCTTTGCGTATTCTACGACGTGATTATCATAGAAATACAGTCCGGTCACGCAGTAGTTGCTCTTCGGGTGTTCCGGCTTTTCCTCGATGGAAATTGCTTTTCCCTCAGAGTCAAATTCCACGATGCCGAAGCGTTCCGGATCGTCTACATAGTAGCCAAAGACTGTGGCCCCGTTTCCGGCTTCCGCCTTTTTTACGGCAGCTTCCAGACGTTTCTTCAGTCCATGACCGGCGAAAATGTTGTCACCCAGCACCATGGCAACGGAATCGTCTCCGATGAAATCCGCACCAATAATAAATGCCTGGGCAAGTCCGTCCGGGCTTGGCTGGACGGCGTAGGACAGGTGGATACCGAACTGGCTTCCGTCCTTTAAGAGCTCCTGAAAACGAGGGGTATCCTGTGGAGTGGAAATAATTAAAATATCACGGATTCCGGCGTTCATCAGTACGGACAGCGGATAATATATCATTGGTTTGTCGTAAATCGGAAGCAGTTGTTTGGATGTGACTGTGGTCAATGGATAGAGGCGGGTTCCTGAGCCGCCTGCAAGAATGATTCCTTTCATATGAACCTCCTTTAACTATAGTAAACTCATGGTTTCTGACGGTATACGTTGTCTTGATGATCCTATCATATCAGGTGTCCTAAGGGCACGTGCAAGTATTTTTTCAAAAAAGTTTCATTATTTTGTGCAGAGGAAACATCCGGCGTCTTTTGTCACATGGAGGGACGGTGTGGTCTTCTTTTTCACATAAGCCGCAAACTCCTTATAGTGTTCCAAAATGTACTGGTTCTGATTCCCGTGGCAGGAGAGAATATAAGAGATCAGAGGTTCCGGTTCCGGAATTGTCAGGTAATCCTCGTACTGCCTCCAGGTAATCCGGGAAAAATGCGGGGCCAGAATGTCAGTGCCGTTTTCCTTCCCAAAGCAATCGTACAGACTGGTGGAGGAGAGAACGATGCGGTCGTCAAACGAGGAGACGAGCTGTGAGATTTCCTTCATATGTTCCCTGCCGTAAGTGCTGCACAAAAAGACGCCGCCTGGTTTCAAGACTCTTGCGATTTCCGCGCTGGCTGTGTCAATGTCCTCACAGTAGAAGAGAACGTGATTTGCGAGCACCAGATCAAAGGAGGCGTCCTCATAGGGAATTGTCTCACAGTTAAAAGTGCGAAAAGAAAATCTGGAATCCCAGACTTTGTCTGCAAGACCGGCTCCGGTCTGTCTTTCCTTCTCAATTACCTGGCCCAAGGTCCGTCTGGCGTCCCGCAGCATCCCGCCAGATATGTCTGAGAGTACTGCTTCCAGACGGGCCGGAATGAAAGCATAGTTTTCAGCCCAGAATGTGGCGTTTCCACAGCCTACCTCTAACACTCGCTGCCTATCGGAAAAATTAGCCTGATCAAAGATCCAGGAAAACCAGCTCTGGCTATTATGGGAATACAAGGAGTGAAGATGGATGCGTGCCGAAATATTGGAAGCATTCTGATATTGCCTTTTCATGTTTGTTTCCATACCGAGATCGTGGATCTGGTTGAGCATTTTGGTCCAGTTGACGGTCTGGTGGCTGGAGATGAGCTGTGTCGTTTCCTGAATTGTCCGAGCCACGATCTGAAGCTGTTCAATGCGGTCTTCCACCAGTTTTTTCTGAAGATTCAGGGAATCTACCATGAAATGCGTATCGGACTCGTTGATTGTCATTTCCATAATATCGGACAGAGAAAAACCGAGCGCCTTGAAAAGCAGGATCTGCTGCAGACGCGCCAAGTCGTCATCCGTGTAAAAACGGGTTCGGGTGTTCGGCTCCACATAAGAGGGCTTTAAAATATGGTGTTCGTCATAATACCGGATTGTTTTTTTTGTGATGTGAGCGAGTTTCATCAATTCTCCGGCAGAATAATAACCTTCTTTTTTCATAGGAGATGCTCCTTTCTTTCCTTAATTATAAAAATGAAAAGACAGGCAAGCTGGGAATCTGGATTGTATAGGTGAATTTGTTACATGCTGGGCGAGATTTTCGGCCGTAAGAGGTCTTTTCGCAGGCAGAAAGTTGTGTTACACTATAAAATAGATAAAAATATTTTTGTCAGCGGTAATTGCGCTGACAAATTCTATCAAACAGAGAAGGAGAGCAGTGGCCGGATATGAATGTAGAACAATTATCTCAGAGAACAGGATGTGATCTACAGGCTGCGCTGAGGAGACTGGGCGGAATGGAAACGCTTTACGAACGCCTGATAAATAAGTTTCTTGACGATCGGACATTTGAGGAATTAAAGAGTGCGATGGAAGCTGGAGACTTTCCAATGATAGAGACGAAAGCACACACATTGAAAGGGATCAGTGCCAATCTGGGATTTGAGACACTGAGCCAGAAAAGCGATGAGATTGTTAAAGCAGTGCGTGAGGATCATAAAGAACAGACGGAAGAGCTTTTTGAGGAATGTGAGCGGTTGTATGAGCGGATCGTAACAGCAATACAAGAAGCAGTTTAAAAGAAAACAAAAGCGAAAAGCGGCGGAAAGCATTGAAAAAACGGTATGGGGAAAGAGAGGATTGGTGAGGATATGAATTTACAGGAAGATGGACAGACAGAGGAAAAGACAGCAATCCTCATTGTAGACGACAATGAAATCAATCGTATGATATTGAGTGAAACGTTTCGGGATCAGGATAAGATTCTGGAGGCAGAAAATGGAAAAGAAGCCTTGGATCTGATTCGGCGGGAACCGGGTGGAATCTCAGCGATTCTGCTGGACATTGTAATGCCTGAGATGGATGGGCTGGAGCTGCTGGAGATCCTTTATAAAGACGGCCTGACAGAGAGCATCCCGGTCTTTCTGATCACGGCAGACAGTTCAGAGCAGAATACACAGCGGGGATACCAGCTTGGTGCCATGGATATTATTGAAAAGCCAATTGTTCCTTATTTTGTGAAAAAGCGTGTAGGAAGTGTAGTAGAGCTGTTTCATGCCAGAAAGCGCCTGAGTAATACAGTGCATAAGCAGCATCAAAGACTTTTGGCTCAGGAGATGGAGATCTACGAGTTGAATAATGCCATCATCGAGACTTTGTCCACAGCGATCGAATTCCGGAGTGGGGAATCCGGCGCCCATGTGAAGCGGATACGGGAGCTGACCGGTCTGTTCCTGAGAAGACTGATGGAAATAAGGCCTGAAAAATACCAATTCAGTGAGGACGAGATTGAGATGATTTCTCTCGCATCTATTATGCATGACGTAGGAAAGATTGCGATACCAGACCACATTTTGAACAAGCCGGGGAAATTGACCAAAGAGGAATTTGAGGTGATGAAACAACATACTCTCAAAGGTTGTGATCTGCTTTGCCAGATCCCCAAATATCATCAAAATCCATTATACCAGTATGCATATGATATATGCCGTCACCACCACGAGCGGTGGGACGGAAAAGGTTATCCGGACGCGCTGAAAGGCGATGAGACAACGATCTGGTCTCAAGTGGTGGCCCTGGCTGATGTCTACGACGCGCTGACAAACGAGCGGGTCTATAAGCCTGCGTACTCCGCAGAGAAGGCGGCGTCCATGATTGTGGGTGGAGAGTGTGGATGCTTCAATCCGGAACTTCTGGAATGTCTGACATTCATTTTGAAGGAAACAGGAGGAAGTATATGAAGAGGAAAAGAAATGTCTACTGGACGCTGATTCTGTGTATTATCATTGCGGCGGTGGTATTTCCGTTCAGTGTAAATAAAATGCAGGATACCCTGTTAAAGAGCGGTCAGTCTATGGGGGCTGAAAGTGCGTCCAAATACGGCTCCAGAGAAGAAATGTATACGGAGCAGTATGAATACATACTGAATCTTCTGGAATATCAACTGCGACCTGGCCATGCGATTAGTGATCTTGAACAGTTTATGAAAAATTTTCTCGAAATGGCTGACGAGACCATGGATTTAAAGGGGATCGAGCTGTACGGGTATATTGATGGAAAGATTGTTGCGGCGACGCCGTGGGAAGGGGACGCTTCTTATGATGCTGCCAGTACTGAGTGGTATCAGGGGGCGTTGCAGACAGATGGTGTCTACTATACAAATGTGTACGAGGATGCGCGTCTGGAAGAGGAAGTAGTTACCATGTCCAGGCGGATCGACGGAACGGACAATGTAGTGGCAGCGGATATTTATCCGAGTGATCTGACAACCAGTATACTGGAGGATCTGCCGGAGCAGAGTCACTATTATCTCTCTGACGGCGAGGGGAACCTGCTGAACTGGCATATCAGTACAAAGGGGCTTTCCAGAGAAGAGGTTCAGGAGAAATATAATAGCTTTTTTGCCGATATCAAGGCGGGAAAGCATGAGGTATACGATTCATCCATCATAGGAATGGATGGAAAAGAGAGGGGCGTGTACTATTTTATTCTGGATAATGGCTGGTATTCCGTGATTACCATTCCGTTTTCCAAGCTTTTGGAGCCGATGAAGGATTCTTGGGGAATCTTCCTTCTTGTGATGCTGATTTTCTTTCTGCTTTTAGTAATGTTTTTAATTTTGGAGTACCGGGCAAAACGCAAGGCGGGGCTTTATAATGACATCATGCGGGTGCTTGGGAATTCGTACTATGCGCTCTATATGATTGACCTGAGCCAGAACCAGTATTTTATGCTGAAAGGTTCAGATTATATCAGAGAACACCTGCCGAAGAAGGGAAGCTATGATGATCTGCTGGATGCGCTCAGAGAGATCGTGGAGGATGATACATACCAGCAGTTTCGGGCAGCCTTTGCCTGCGATAATATGATGGAACTGACGAAAAAAAGAGTCCGTGATTTCGGGGGAGATTTCAAACGGATTTTTAATCAGGAATACCGATGGGTCCATGTGCAGATGCTCTATGATGAGTCTTTGCAGCAGGATACGGTCGTTCTTGGCTTTAAGGATATTGATGACGCAAAGAGACAGGAACTCTCCCGCATGGAATTTATGCAGGAATCGCTTCGGTCGGTAGATCAGATGGCAAAATCGAAGAATATTTTCTTCTCCAATATGTCCCATGATATGCGTACACCGCTTAATGGAATTATCGGCCTGACAAACTTGGCGCTCGGAAATCTGGATCATCCGGACCGAGTCGAGGATTCTTTTCAGAAGATTAAAAATCTCAGTAACCAGCTTTTATCTCTAATCAATGATATACTGGAGATTTCCAAAATGGAGCAGGGAAAACTTGAGATTCGTAATCAGAAGTTTAATATCCGGACGAACACGGAAGAACTGGTTTCTATCTATCAAGCTCAGATCGTTGGAAAGAAGAAACAGTTTGACGTTCAGATCGATGTTCTGGATGAATGGGTCAACAGCGACTGGAACCGGATCCGGCAGATCTTGGATAATCTGCTTTCGAATGCTTTTAAGTTCACCAAAACAGACGGAAGGATCTGGTTGACCATCACAGAGCAGAAGGATAATAACAGTAAGTACGGAAAATATCGGATTGTGGTGAAGGATAATGGAGCTGGTATGAGTCAGGAATTCCAGCATAGAATCTACGTTCCGTTTGAGCGTGAGACGAAATTCGGTGCAGCAAACGTTGCAGGGACCGGTCTGGGGATGCCGATTGTCCATGATCTGATTATCAGGATGCAGGGGACGATAGAGCTGAACAGTATTCTGGGAAAAGGAACGGAATTTACCGTCATGTTGCCGTTGGAAATTGCACCGGAGGAAACGGCCGCCCAGGGAGAAAGAAACGTAGAACGGGAGCAAGAGTTTTCGGGTCAGGGACGGAAAGTCCTGATTGCCGAGGATAATGAGATCAATATGGAGATTGCGGTTGAGATTTTGAAGATGTTTGGGTTTAAAGTCGTCTCAGCATGGAACGGAAAAGAAGCACTTGAAATCTTCCAGAAGAGCAGGGAACATGAATTTGCTTTGATACTTATGGATATGAAGATGCCGGTTATGGATGGATGCGAAGCTACAAGGCAGATCCGTCATCTGAACCGGGAGGACGCAAAGACGATTCCGATCCTTGCGGCTACAGCTAATGCGTTTACTGAAGATATTGCCCTGACGAAAAAGGCAGGGATGAACGCACATATCTCCAAACCGATCGACTTTGAAGTGTTAAAAATTACAATTGCCAGACTTTTGCAGGAATAACGTCATAAATGAAGTCAAGCAAGATGAAGGAGTTATTTTGGTTACAGAACGAAGACTCGTAATTTTAGATCTAAAATGAAAGGAGATTACATATGGAGTATATTTCATCGTTCACATATTGTGATACAATACAGACAGAAATGACACCCCAGGGACCACAGAATCAGATTGTAAAACCATTACAGGCATTAGCACCAGTAGCACTTCCAAGTAACTATTCATTTGCTATTGCATGTAGTGTTGCTGGTTTTGACGCATTGAAAGAAAATTGTGTTCGTATTGTGTTTTCTGATCCTAATAATAATATATTATATGATACGAATGAGGTTAAATTTCAATTACCCGCAGAGCAGGTAAAGGCAAGTGGTATCGCAAGTATGCAATTTAATATTGATATTAGAAATTTGATTCTTAGACAAACAGGAATATATTCAACAAAAATCATATTTAATGGTAATCAGTTGGGTGATTATAAGATACAAGTGATAGTGGGTGAGTAAAAATGTTGGCAATTAATCGTACATATGGAACTACCATCGGCGGAGCATTGGTTATAACTTTGTTGGTATCAGGCAGCAGTCTTACAACAGTAAATGACAATGGTTTGCAAACAAATTCAAAGGTTATTCGTTCTGATTTAGCTGATATGACTAAAACTTATACTCTCCAAAAAGGTATGAATTATTCTTTGCCCGGATATACTGTAGGCGAGAATGTATATTCAGATGCTGGAAATATAGTTATGGACAAAGAAAAAATGTATAATTTAAAAAAATTAGATCAGATTTCGCGTTTAGAAGACGGTTGGAATGGGAATAAAGCAAAGGCATTTAAACCACAGTTAGTGACTAGAGTGAGAAGTATTGTTACAGCATTGAAATTTCAACCAGAATTATTTCCGACGGCATGTGATTCATTACAGTTAGAGTATGAGAAAGAAGATGGTTCATATTTGGAAATTGAAGCAACTTTAGCGGATACATGGGAAGTGTTTGAAATTGATAATAATGGTAAGGAAAAATATTTCTCGATTCCAGCAGAGATAGAGACTATTATTAAGGTGGTGAGTAGTTTCTATGGATAATACTTTTTGTGAAAGCGAAAAATTATATAGAGCAGTATTCCCTGAATCCTATATACAAATGTTTTGGAGAAGCGACGGAACCGTATCGTCTGCTGCATTTTCGGATAGTGAAGGTCTATCTGTAGAGCGGGGAAATTATAGAGATGATAAAAGTGTTATAGAAGAAATGCAGCGATTTTTCAGAGGATGTATTATTTCTCTTACAGTAGGGGAATGTAATAAAGTTGATGCTGTGATTAAGTACAAGCCCACTAAAAGAAGTCGGTATCATTCAGAAATTCATGGAAGTGAAGACAAACCATTATTAAGTAAAGGTCAAAGAAAAAGATTAGCGGCAGTTGCAAAGATAGAATATTATGAAAAATGATAGGACATACTCTTAAAAGGCGAAGAAGATGGCTGATGACTGCCATCTTCTTCGCTGTCCATGTTATAGTACAATGTTATGTCCGCATGATCTGTTTTTTACAATTTTCGTTTCAGCATATCCGGATTGGAGGCGTGGGCTAACGCCTCGGTGTCTGAGATTGTTCCTGCTTTATACAATGCCAAAAGGCTGTTATCCATGGACATCATGTCCTTCCCGGAGGAGGAATAGATCAGTCCTTCGATTTGATGGATCTTATTCTCACGTATCATATTCCGAATGGCAGAGGTGGTCGTCATCAATTCAAATGCCGGAACCAGTTTTCCATCCTGGGACGGTACAAGCTGCTGGGAGACAACCGCATGGAGCACCGAGGAAAGCTGGACAGAGATCTGTCGCTGCTGGTTTGGAGGAAAAACGTCGATAATCCGGTCAATCGTATTGGCCGCACCAAGCGTGTGCAAGGTGGAGAGTACCAGGTGTCCCGTTTCGGCAGCAGTCATAGCAACGGAAATGGTCTCAAAATCCCGCATCTCACCAAGCAGGATGACGTCCGGACTCTGGCGCAGGGAAGCGCGCAGAGCAGTAAGGTAGCTCTCGGTATCGGAGCTGATTTCACGCTGGCTTACGATACTTTTCTTGTGACGGTGGAGAAATTCCAGTGGATCCTCCAGAGTGATGATATGCTTCTCCTGTGTACGATTGATCTCGTCAATGATACAGGCGAGGGTAGTGGACTTTCCACTTCCTGCAGGACCTGTCACAAGGATCAGTCCCTTTTTTTGATCTGCCAGACGGATGATGGGATCCGGAATACCAAGAGCAGATGGATCCGGAAGCTCAAAAGTAATGACCCGGATCACAGCGGAGAGAGAACCGCGCTGACGGTATGTGCTCACACGATACCGGGAGAGTCCTTGTACCGCGAAGGAAAAATCATCGTCTCCGGTTGCAAGAAACCGGGAAATATCCCGTTTTCCAGCCAGTTCATAGATCTCACGCACGAACGTTTCACAGTCATGCGGCATCATCCGTTCCTCACCGGCCTGAAGAATCTTGCCGTTTTTCTTGTAGGAGAGCGGGCGCCCTGCCACGATAAAGAGATCTGAAGCCCCTTCCTTTGTCGTCTGTGTCAAAATATCAAGTACATTCATTTCCTATTCCTCCGATAATAACTCATTCATCTCATCACTACCCAGAACCGGAACCGGTGTATCATTGTTCCACTCATGGGTGTTTTCTACCTTCCATGCTTTAATCTGATACAGACCTGCGGTATCCGATGATGTATCCGAAGATGCATTTGTAAGCAGAAGTGAGACAAACAGACGCTGGTTCTCATTGATGGTGACATAGTACTGAAGCTGGCTTGCGGATGAGAACGAGATTCCATCAGTTCCATCCAGATCTGTCCGAACGTCGTCAAGGTAGGCCGAAGACCCTGCGTGCCTTGAAAGGACAGTGGAAATTTTCAGAAGAATATCATTTGCCGTATTTTCTGCTTCATAGTACTCGGTCGTCCGTGTCGTATTCTTTTCACTCAGCTTGTAGTCTGCCCGGGCACTCACCACGGAGAGTACCGCAAACGTCAGCAGACAGAGGAGAACGAAGATCAGGACGATCGAGGTTATTCCTGTGCTGAGAAAAGATTTTCTTCTAGGCTGCATCGTCAGCCACCTCCTTTTTGGCAGACGGTACGAAACGGATCGGAAGCTCATAGAGTGGCTCCTTCCCCGTGTACGCTACAGAGATCATTGCGTGACGCATCCCATCCTCATCGGAAATCTTGATCTGCATCGTGTAGATAGCGTCGTTTCCGGAGCAGAGGGACTGATCAGCGTCATAATAGACGAGAAACGCATCTCCACGTTCTTCGGCATCCGGAAAATACGTGGAAAAGGATGAAAAAGAACCATCCGTATACTCCAACACCGAAGCCGCACTAGACGCCTGGGCGGAAGCAAAGCTCAGATCTTTCGCACGCATACTCAGATCGTGCGCTTTGACAAAAGCCCCCACGCAGACAGCGCTTCCAATAACAAAGAACAAGATAGCGATTATCAGCTCGATTAAAAACAAACTGGATTTGCTGCTGTTTCGTATACTCATCGTACTCCCTCCTTCGTTATGGTTTTTCTCGGTGTTCCTGGCTGCTGCGCAGATGAAGCAGGCAGGAGGCAGAAGAGGAACCAGAATCAGAGACTGTGATCCTTAGAAATCCATTTCCCTCGTTTACGAGACGGAACGTAACTATTTCCAGGATCCGTTCGCCCTGGGCTTTGGAAAACGGGGCGTCATCTCGGATAACCAGTTCACAGAGCCATCCGTCATACGCATAAATATAAGTCAGATAATCAGTATCGGTAGTATTCTCCGTATTCTGAAGCACAAGCACTGTCTCTCCTTCCTCTTCTGTCAGGCGGACGCCTCCAGAGGTATCATGCTGGCGTACCTTTTCTGCCACATAAGAGAGGGCGGTACGGGCAACGTAATTCTCCTCCATCTGCACGGTCGTATTCCGGTAAACGCCGGAACCAATGATTACCACGATCAGAGCTGATGCGGCGAACAGGCAAAACAAAGACAAAGTAAAGAAGAAATCCACGATATGTCCCTGGTTTTTCCAGTTCTTTTTCATTTTCCGTCACCTCCCCCTTGCTTCAAAGCGATCACATCGATAGAAGGCATCAAATTGGAAGCGCTCACCTCATAGGAGACGACATATTTATCTTCGTCATAGGTCAGACCATAGTGCTCTTCCAGATAGGAGAGGCTTTCCGGATAAAATCCTTCCAAGGCATAACACTGGACGGTACTTCTGCGGACTGCCCGCTCCAGACTTTCGAGCTCTTGCCCGGAAGTTTTCCGGGTAATGGAAGAAAGTCCGTCAAAAAAGAGGAAGAGGACAATGCCGAAAACTACGATTGAAATCAGATATTTAGCCCCCGGAAGATGCCGGGGACGCTTCATAAATCGATTCATAAACTCCTCCTGCCAACGTATCATCCGATATTGGACATAATTCCCATGAGTGGGAGCATAACGGATAAAAGAATCAGTCCTACAACGATCGAAAGGATTGCCACAAGAGTAGGTTCCAGCTTCGCGACGAGATCTGTCATCCGGGCGTCAATCTCTTCATCGTATTGTACGGAAATCTGCTTCATCACATCATCCATAGATCCGGTCTTATACCCGATGGAGACCATGCGGGTGTAGATGCCGGAAAATATACTGCTTTTGGTTACTGCATCTGCAAAAGACGTTCCCTCCAGAATCAGCTCTTGAATCTGTTTAATCTTCGCCTGGATCACTGGATGTTCTACAAGCCGGGAAACCATTTCCAGGCTCTGATCTGTATCCAGTCCGCTGGAAAGAGAGAGATACATTCCGCTTGCAAACCGGGAGCACGCGATCTTTTCCATCAGATTTTTCGTGAGGAAAAGGAACGGGCAAAAGAGCCGATCTGATGGCGCCCCTTCGCTGTAAAAGCAAAGTAGAGAAACACTGTGGCAAGCAGGACAGCCAGTATGACAAGCAGGGCGGCATAGCGACTGATCGTATTTCCCAGGGAGAGAATCGTCCCGGAGATCCCGGTAAGCCCGGTGCCAAGCTGCCTGAATACTTCATTAAAAACCGGAAGCACTTTTACAATCAGCACAAAGATGACTACCATCATCATACCAAGCATGACAAGCGGATAGGTGACGGCGCTTTTAATATTTCTTGCCATTTCCTCTTCTCTGTGGTAATGCTCGGAAAGAGAAGCCATGACGTCGTCCAGACGTCCGGACTGCTCTCCGATCTCTACCATACTGCAAAGGTAAGGGGGAAAGACTTTGGATGTAATAAGCGCTTCATAGAGACTTCCGGTCTCCTCCATCGTCGCAATCATCCCTTTTAACAGTACGGTGCCATCGCCTTCCGGTGTATCCTCCAGCATAATCGACAGACCCTCCAAGGAGGAAATCCCGGATCTTAGGATCAGGGAAAATTGACTGCAAAACGTCGTTAATTCGGTGTTGGATAATGTTTTCATAATGCTCCTTTCTCCATTTCGATGAAATCTAGTGCAGATACTGCATCGTATAATTGGAACCATCGCCGATATATTTCAGAATATTTTCACTGTTATCATTGCTGGAGGCAAAGGTCGGGTCCATCCTTGTCCAGCCGTCCCCGGTAAACTCAATCAGATTATCGATCCAGCCGATATCCTCAATATATACGCTGATCCATGCGTGATAAATCTTTCCCGAATAGCCGATCTCCAGGCGGGGCGGAATATTCTGGGAGCGTAGCATGGCGGTCGTCAGTGCGGCATAGTCAAAACAGATACCCTTCCCGGTGGCGAGGGTCTCATCTACATCCGGGAGATATCCCGAAGGAACAGTCTCGGCTTTCTTATCATCGTACGTCACATGTTCAATGACAAAGTGGTAGACCTCGCCAACTGCATCAAGATCAGAGGAGGCGCCCTTTACCACCTCAGATGCCTTTACGACTGCCTGGGTATCTCGAGTAAAAGAAATATACTGATTCGGATATAGGAAAGGCAGAAGCTCATCCGACAAACTGACCTCAATGCTTTCCTTGTATAATGAGGCATACTGATTGTCCACAATATTCTCATATCCCGCCACTGTGTATGAGCCGCTTCCTGCTGTCAGGGGGAGGGCGACGTGTTGATCCTGAGCGGAAATAAAGTATTTGTATGTAATCCCGTCCGGTCCGGTGATCTGGACGACAGCCTTGGCGGCAGAGCCGTCATACAGTGCCATAAGATATCCTTGATCGATATGAGAAATATCCAGAGTCAGGGGCGAACTGCCAATCAAAGCGGTTCCTGACGCCTCAGGGACATACACGTGCGGGGCATTTGGGCGGGTACCATTTTTCTTTCCCTCTGCACCCTGAAGGGAGGAGTCTTCTTTCTGGGAACAGCCGGAACAGATAAGGACAAGGCATAAGATTAGCCCGCACAAAAGCAGAAGTCTATGTTTTGGTTTCATAAAAGAAAACTCCATTCCTAATTTTGAAAAGACCGCAGCCGCTCAGCCAGATGCCGTTTGGAAGATTTCAGATAACGCTTTACTGAACTGAGCGAGCAATTCAGGAAGTCCGCAATCTCTTCCAGCTTGAAATCATGGTCGTACCGAAGAAGAAACGTCTGGCGCTCCTGATAAGAAAGCGAATCCAGTGCTTCACGGTAGTGTTCCAGAAAATCCCGATCCGAGATGTCCCGGAAACAGTCATCGTCCGACGGAATATTCAGAACCTTCGGATCACTGGAAAAATCTGTCTGCTCATATGACTGGCTGCGTACCTTGCGGAGAAAATCGCAACAGACATGGTAGGTGATCTGGTTCATCCATGACAAAAAGAGTGAATCTTCTTTCAGAGAATCTATATTCTTGTAGATGAGAATATAGATCTCCTGCACTGCATCCTGTGCCAGATGAGGATCTTTCAAAAACTGTAGTGCGTATTGATCAATCTTTTTATGCGTGTAATTGTAAAGCTCCGCGAACGCTTCTTTATCACGTTTACGGATAAACCTTGCGAGATAAGTAAGGTATTTGGCGTCAAATGATTTATGTATCATCGTTAAACCTCTTGACATTCTAAAGTAAAATTTTGTCAAAACCATAAGATGTTATTTTAGTATATCATCTTAAGTAACAGAAAACAAGGCAGGAAAAATTGGTTCTCTTTTCCCGCCTTGCATCTTGTGTGTTTTCTTTTTTATTCTTCCGTACCTGTCCCAGTTCCCGGATGCAAAACAGAGACAAGCCGGTTCTGGTTGAGATCCGGAATCACAATGTACATATCCTCGGAAGGATAAGGGAATACCACAGGTCCATCCGATGGTTCACAACAGGTCGGGCGGATCATGTCCGAAGAATCTGTCCTGGCATAGATTCCGTCATAGTCGACGCCGGAATCGCCGATATCCTTCACGTGAATCTCAATACTGTCCCCTTCATGGGAGTGGGAGAGTATGACGGGAGCCTGGTCATCAATGGAATCAATCGAGATCTCCTGGGTAGCGTGAATTCCTGAGATCGAAACGACGTCCAGAAGGAGATATCCGTTTTCTTCTACTTCGAGGGAGTAGTCCTGATGGCCAAGTGCATCTACGGCGATATCTTTCTCATTCAGAGAAGCATTGACTTGGCTGACAGGGAAGAGCGCGTCCACATGGAAGGTGACCTTTGCGCTGGAAGCGTCCGATGATGGAGCGGCTTTGACACTGGAGATCGAAGGCTTCTGAACGATACCTGTCCCACTGAAGACGAAAAGCCCGACGGCCGCGGCGGCGAGCACACCCTTGATTAGACAGCGCCGGATAAACCGTGCTCTGTACTTCATGCCGGAACGCGGGGAACAGGAAGGATCCAGACCCAGGTCAGTCATAATACACTCAAAAAGCTGGCCTGTATTCATTTTGTCGTGAAGAAAATCAGATGTTTCAGATGTTTGGTTGTTACGGTTGTTCTCTTCGTGTCTCATAGTTTTACGTTTCCTTTCCAAAAGATGGTCTAAGGTATCCGGAAAAACCGGTATCGGGTCATCATGTACACAATCGGTATTCTTGATAGGTTTCATGATAAATAAAACAAAACGATCTGTCAAATCCCTGCTTCGGAAGTTCTGGATGAGGAATGGAACTTAAAATGCAGGAAAACCATCAAAATTTGCCCTTATATAATATTTAGACGCAGGAAACTTGCAAAAAGGTTCACAAAATCCGAAAAAAAGTGAAAAAAGTATATAGATGTGCGGATTCGCCACAAATAAAGGAAAATATTTTCAGTTTTATGAAACTGCAGTACAAAGCCACGTTGGAAATACAGGCCTTTTGTAAATAAGAAAAAAATATGTAAAAAAAATTAAGAAAATGTGAACCTTTTTAGTATTGCGTTACGTCTTTATATAATGTAGGGCGAAATTTGTGCCCTGCGTACCATTATGCCGTGAGGCATCAGTGGTGAAAAAATCTAAAAGGAAAGGAGGGGAAAAGAGATGAGACGAGCAAAAAGGATTACAGCATTAGCAGTAGCGGCTGCGATGGTGTTATCTAATGTCGCATATGCGGCACCGGATACGAACACTACGACCACACAACAGGGTGCCGAATCTCTTAATTCCCAAAGCGATGCATCGGGAGGCGTAAAGGACCAGGCATCTGACACGAAGGGCAACACGAGCACCTCAGCTTCACAGAGCAAAGAGCAGGTGAAACAGAATGAAAGCTCGCAGAGTACTGACCCAGGTGACCAGAAGCAGACGGACTCCAAGGCAGACGCCGTTTCTCAGAATCAGGATCAGAAGAAGGATGAAGATTCAAAAGAAACGCAGAAGCCGAGTACGGAAGCTGACAGCCAGAAGAGTGAAACTCAGAATGTGGATGCAGATAAGTCTGAAGATACACAGGAACCTTCAAAAGAACAAGAAAAGGTCCTCTATGATATCACCTTTGATACGCCGGAAAAGCACGGTAGAGTGACCGACTTGGATGGCAAAGAAGTGGCTGACGGCAAGACTTTGAAAACTGACGAAAATGGTAAAGTGAAGTTTAAAGTTAAACTAGATGCCGGATATCAGGTGCAGGCTGTATATCAGATGCCTGACGAACAGACACCGCTCAAGCTGGTGAAAGACAGCTACTACGAAATGCAGGTAGAAAAGAATACTACTGTCAAAGTTGTATATCAGAAGATTCCTGCAAGTGAAGAGGAAAGTGACGGCGAGGATGACGGAGAGACGAAAAAAACCGACACCAACCAGAACGAAGTTCAGACTCCGACAAATAGTGTACTTGTAGAGGAAATCTACATGACAGAATTTACTGTTGTTGCAGACCGCACAACGGTAACGGTAGGCGATACAGCAACTGTCCGTGCGATCATCAAACCGGATGAGTATCCGAACAAAGAGGTTAGATGGGAATCCATGGATCCAACAGTAGCAACAGTGAATGAAAACGGAGTTGTTACAACAAAGGCAACTGGTACGGTAACGATTAAAGGTACCTCTAAAGCGGATCCGAACAGCAGTGCAACAGTAACAATCCTGGTTGAGGATGTGAAGGCGGAATCTGTTACGATTAGTGGTTATAATCAGAACTACCTGACAAGTGGAAGTACTGTAACACTTACAGCTACTGTAAAGCCGGATGCTGCGGCAAACAAAACTATCGTTTGGAGTAGTTCTAATACAGATATTGTTACAGTAGATCAGAATGGTAAGGTGACTGCAAAAAAACAGGGTACAGCGACAGTAAGGGCACTCAATGAGTACACGGGTCTCTATGATGAAGTAGAGATTATGGTATACAATAGAGAGCCACAAACAGTGCGGGTTCGTGTGTGGGTAACCAACCAGTTGAAGACAACTGTAAACATTAACCTGCCGTCAGATGGAACGCCAGTTACTTTAACGGATGTACTTCCGACTTACGTAAGTTCCGACAGTGAGGAATATGTTTATTGTGGTTCAGTTTATATTCATAATTATCCAAATGAAACAGGTTGGGACAGTATCAAAGGTCAGCCTAAAGCCGTACGTTTGAGATATTCAAATAGAAATGTGCAGTATTCTACATCATTGGATGGACAGTGGAATGACCTCAGAAACAATAATGTCAACGCACAGTATGAACTACTCTATTCCGGCAATGAGGAAGATGATACGGATGTAAACGTTGTAGTAGGTGATTGGCCATATACTGACGGAACAACGACAAATAAGATTCTCCGGATAAGAATCTATAATTCTGAAACTAGAAAATATGATTATGATAGCGGTAGTATGTACTATTATAATGGATCAAATGGCGCATATGGTAAGATAAAATTTAATTGTGATGAATCCAGATATGAAGTAGCTAAGATTACTGTTGAAAAATATGACAGTCTATACAGTGATCGACCTTCGTCTACTACAAATGTCGAAGAGCCCGTTTCAGTTGAGTTCCATAAGAAGAAAGGATATGAGCGGTATGTTGTAACCGCAACGGTACAAGCGAAAGAGTTTACTGTACACTATGACAGCAATGGTGGTTCAAACGATGTACCTGAAGACCAGAAGATTAAAGCAATTAACGGTAACACCGTTACAGTAGCTTCCAGTCCACAGCCTACAAAAGCGGGGTATGTATTTGCGGGATGGAGTTATGGTGGTAAGACATACTTTGGCGGAGAAGCATTTGAGATGCCGGCAAGTAATGTAACCTTTGTTGCGAACTGGATCGAAGCCAGTCAGGCGATCAACTATAAGGTTAACGATGCAGCTATGGGTACTGTAACTCGGTCTTATGAGCGTGTGACGAGCCAAACAAGCATTGAAGATTTGCAGGGGTCTTTAGCAACGCCTAAGGACGGTTACCATTTTGTTAAATGGATTGATGAAAAAGGTCAGATAGTTTCCAAACAGCAATATTTTAAACCGACTACCCCAGAGCCAGCAACATATACAGCGGTATTTGCAATCAAACTGAATGAGACAGACTTTGAAGTCAGCGGACTGAGCAATCATGTATATGACGGGGAAAACCATAAAGATGTGCCGGTTGTAACTAAGAAAGGAAGCAAAGACGCATTAGAGGAAGGAACCGACTATACAGTAAGCTACGACACAGAGAACTTTGTAGACGTCAAGACCATTACCGTGACGATTACCGGAAAAGGGAACTACAGTGGAGTGGTAACCAAGACATACCAGATCACGGAACGCCCGATTGAAGTAACCGGAAAGCAAGAAGAATTCACATATGACGGAACGCTCCATAAGGTAGAAGGCGTAACAGCAACCAACCTGGTGGAAGGTCATAAGATCAGCAGCAAAGACGCGGTAGCGGAGCGGACAGAGGAAGGCCAGACAAACATGGGTCTGACGACGACCAGCAGCTATGAGATCAAAGACGCAGGAGACAAGGATGTCACAAAGAACTACAGCATTAGCAAGGTAACAGACGGTTACGTAAAGATTAATGCGGATGGACTGAATGAGACAGACTTTGAAGTCAGCGGACTGAGCAATCATGTATATGACGGGGAAAACCATAAAGATGTGCCGGTTGTAACTAAGAAAGGAAGCAAAGACGCATTAGAGGAAGGAACCGACTATACAGTAAGCTACGACACAGAGAACTTTGTAGACGTCAAGACCATTACCGTGACGATTACCGGAAAAGGGAACTACAGTGGAGTGGTAACCAAGACATACCAGATCACGGAACGCCCGATTGAAGTAACCGGAAAGCAAGAAGAATTCACATATGACGGAACGCTCCATAAGGTAGAAGGCGTAACAGCAACCAACCTGGTGGAAGGTCATAAGATCAGCAGCAAAGACGCGGTAGCGGAGCGGACAGAGGAAGGCCAGACAAACATGGGTCTGACGACGACCAGCAGCTATGAGATCAAAGACGCAGGAGACAAGGATGTCACAAAGAACTACAGCATTAGCAAGGTAACAGACGGTTATGTGAAGATTCAACGCAACACGACAGACCTGAAGTTTGTGGAAGCAGAGACAACAGGTTACAATGGAGTGTATGACGGAGCAGCGCACGATGCGGTAACCAGCGTGAAAGTCACAGGAGTGAATGGGGAAGAGATCGCGGCAGAAGACATGACGGTAGAGTACCGGCTCAGTGAAGAGGCTGACTGGGGCAAGATGACGCAGGTAACGGACGTAGCGGACAGTACAGCGGTACAGATCCGTGTAACCGTAGAGAACTACGAGCCGATCACAACAACCGTGCAGGCAACAGTTACACAGAAACCAGTTACTATCACAACAGAATCTGCATCAAAGACCTATGATGCTTCTGCACTTACTGCACCTGGTGAGGTAGAGGGAATCGTAGAAGGCGAAACCTATGGATTTGAAATAACAGGTTCCCAGACATTAGTTGGAACTTCTGAGAACTCCTATGTTATGACTTGGGCAGGAGAAGGCAACGAGTATTCTGCTAAGTCAGATAACTACACAGTGACAGAACGTGTTGGTACACTTACCGTTACTGATGGTTCCGAAGAAGAGCCGATTAATCCGGAGGATGTTGTGAAGAAGACACATGGTACACCGGAAGGCGGCGTCTACAAAGCTGGCGATGTTGTTACGTTTACGGTGACAGCAACGAACATCTACGATGAAGTGAAGACCATTACTCTAAACGAAATTGCGGGTGTAACCCTGAAAGACACAGTATTTGCTGATGTACAGCCGGGTGAAACCGTTGAAACAACTGCAACTTATACCATCACAGAAGCTGACGTTCTTGCAGGCGAATTTGTTAATACTGTAACTGCATCCTTCAGTGGTGAGGAAGATACACCATTCGAGGATGACGATCAGGTAGATGAGATCGAGGAACCGAAAGGCCACCTGACCATCGACAAAGTAACGACGAGTGAACCGGCAAATGGAAGCAGCTATGCGTTAGGTGAGACAATTACCTATAAAATTACTGCAACAAATGACGGTAATCTGACCTTGACGAATGTCAAAGTAGTGGATGAACTGACAGGTGATGAGTGGGAGATCGCTTCTCTTGCACCAGGCGCATCCGAAGAATTTGATACTTCTTACACAGTAACCGAAGCGGATATTCTTGCAGGAAGCGTTGTGAACACTGCGACAGCAGAGGGAACAAGTCCGGATCCGGATAAACCGGATGTACCGGTAAATCCAGGTGAAGAAGAAGAGCCTACTGAGACAGAAAAACCAAGTCTGTTCGTAGAAAAGACGGCACAGCCGGATGAAGACGGCGTTTACAATCTTGGTGACGAAATTCATTACGTCATTAAGGTTACAAACAACGGAAATGTTACGGTGAATGATATTACTGTGAAGGATGAACTGACAGGCGATGAGTGGCAGTTAGACAGTCTTACTCCGGGTGAGAGTGAGGAATATCATGCTACTTATACTGTAACTGAAGAAGATATTCTGGCAGGATCTATTACAAACGTAGCGACAGCAGAGGGAACTGACCCGGATGAAGATCCGGTTGATCAGGAAGGTGAAGAGACCGTTCCAACGGATTCGGCAGATTCGCATCTGACCATCCATAAGGCTACAACAAGCGATCCGGGAGAAGACGGCGTTTATGATCTTGGTGATACCATTACGTATGAGATCATTGCAGCCAACGATGGAAATGTAACTTTGAACAACGTCGTTGTAACAGATGAGCTGACAGGTGATGAGTGGATCATTGAGACACTTGCACCAGGCGTAAGTGAAACATTTGAAGCAGAGTATGTTGTGACAGAAGAAGATATCGAATCTGCCGCTTTGCAAAGGGGCAACCCGCAACAGCCGAAGGCCCGGAAGAGCCTGTCATTACTCCAGGTGAAACAGAAGATGAAACCAATCCGGAAAACCCAAGTCTTACAGTCGACAAGAGCATTGTTGAGGAAAAAGACGAGTATGAGATCGGTGACGTCATCGAATACGAAATCACAGTTGCTAACAATGGTAACGTAACACAGAATGATGTTCGTGTAACGGATCTGCTTCAGGCAGCCGGAGACATTGTGATCACAGGCGTAGAAGGAGCAGATGGGGAAATCGATGGGGCAATTGTGACATTGGATTCTCTTGCACCGGGCGAAAGCGCGACCATTCATTGTGAGTATACGGTTCTCAAAGAGGACCGTGGCAGCACGATTACCAATGCTGCAATTGCGGATGATGAAGGAAAAGGCGATGGCGAAGACCCTGTTACACCGGATGTACCGGCAGAAGTAGCAGATGTCTATGATATCAACGTAGTGCATCAGTTCGCGGATGGTGAAGAAGGAGAGGCAGAATTGCCAGATGACTATACGATTGAAAATCAGCCGGTTGGAACAGAAAGAGAAATCACTGCAGAGACGGTAGAAGGTTATGCAGTATCTCCGGCATCTCAGGAAGTGACAATAGAAGACAGTGATGTAACGATCACTTTCGTATACTACACAGATGAGATCGGAACAGATCCTGAAAACCCGGATACACCGGACAATGTACCGGATAGATATCAGGCAGTTGTAACATTTGAAGCAGTGAATGGTACGGTTGACAGAAGCGCGGCAGTTGTTACTCTTATGAGAAACGGACAGCCTGCAGAAGATGGAACCGGTTATCTGACAGAAGATCAGATCGCGACGGCAAGAGCAAATGTCGGTTATGCGCAGAATTCTCTGACATGGAGTCCAGGAACGCCGACAGCAGAATATGAAGTCACTGGAGACATGACGTTTACAGCAAGCTTTTCTGCAATTCCGGTTATTCCGGGGGATGGTGGCGAAGAGCCAGTTGAACCAACAAATCCAACGACTCCAACGACACCTGCAAGACCATCAACACCGACAACGCCGACACTTCCTGTCACACCTGCAAATCCGGGAACCACTGTGACGCCGACGCTTCCAGTGACGCCACAGACGGCTGCACCGGCCGCGCGGGTTTACGCAGATGGTGTTGTCGTTGATGATCCACAGACGGCAACAGACGATTACGACTTAAATGAAGTAGAACGTGATGCTGGAACAGAAACCATCGATGAAGACAGCACACCGCTTGGAAACATGGATCTCGAAAAAGACGATGACCATAAGTGCTGTATCCTCCATTTCATTCTTCTCTTATTGGCGCTGATCGTGGAACTGATTTACACCCATGATCGGAAAAAACGTCAGGAAAGAATTTTTGAACTGAGAAGAGAATTGGCAGATTTCGATGAAACTGTGTAGGGAAACAGGTACTTGCAAAAAGGAGGCAAACAGTATGTATGAATTTGTTCACACAAAGTTAGGCTTCTGCTTCTGGGATATTCCGGCACTGATTGTACTGATTGCAATCATCGCAGTCTTTGTAGTACACGTCATCAGACAGAAAAGACGTGAAAACGAGTTTGAAGACGAACTCTCAGACAAGATGGCGCAGAAAGCAGCGGCTGAAAACGCAAATCAATAGTTTATTTTAGGGGTGGGGCGTGTTCCAATAGGAACACGCTTCATCTATAAAAAGTTTGACAAATAGTTCGGACATTTCTTTTTGAGACTATCAGAGCTTTTAAAACTTTCTTTTATCATTCTTTATTGACATATGCAAAAGACAGACGTATACTTACAATCCATTATCGGACATGATCCGCGATGTCTGCCGAAAGATCACCCCATTCGGGGAATTATTCCAAGTATGAACATACAGTGAATCAACACACAAGGAAGTGGTTATCAAAGACAGTTAGTAAAAACACAAATGATCCTGTTGGATCACTTTCTGTTTGCGGAACTGATGGAGAATTTTTCTGAAGTCCAGATCACTGGCTTTTTTGAGAGTCTCTTGACGTGCTCTTGCTTTTTCCGTTATAATACACGGAGAAACGTATAAAGGGGAAGAGGCTGTGGAGAAGAAAAAGAGAATTTGGACAGCGATAGTGCTGATCTGGATGGTCGTGATCTTTATGTTTTCAGAAAAGCCTGCGGATGAATCTTCTAAGGAAAGTCTTTTTGTGGGCCGGATGATCGGTCAGATTTTTATGAAAGATTTTGGCGAGTGGACAAAGGAGGAACAGGAGGCGTTTGCGGAGACCATCAATTATCCGGTTCGGAAAGCGGCACATGCGACAGAATATGCGGTCCTCGGAATCCTGGTTCTGGTAAGATGCAAGTATCAGAAAAAATGGAATAGAAAGTGTATGATTTTGACGGCCTGGGGGATCAGTACAATGTATGCGGCAACAGATGAGATTCATCAGTTGTTTGTACCAGGGCGTGCATGCATGGTGACTGACGTAATGATTGATTCAGCGGGAGCGCTGACGGGGATTCTGTTTGCCTCAGCGCTTGCAGCTATTATTATAGGTAGAAATAGGGAACAAAAACATCAGAAATGAGGAAACAAAAATGGAAATAAAGCTTGCAAAAAGCGCGGGATTCTGTTTTGGGGTGAAGCGTGCCGTAGATATGGTTTACGAGCAGGCACAAAAGAGAGAGGAACGCCTGGACGCCGGGGAAGAGCAGGTGCCGGATATTTATACATTTGGTCCGGTCATTCACAATGAAGAAGTGGTGAAGGACCTGAAAAAAAGAGGAGTGAAAGTACTCAGGACAGAGGAGGAACTGAAAACCCTGGAAGACGGTATTGTGATTATCCGTTCTCATGGAGTCGGAGAACATATCTACGAGACGATCCGGGAAAAGGGTTTGGAATATATCGATATGACCTGCCCGTTTGTGAAGAAAATACATAACATTGTAAAGCGGGAGAGCGAGGCAGGAAAGTATATTATTATCATCGGGGATCCGAATCATCCGGAGGTGATCGGCATCCGTGGATGGGCCGGAAAGCGGGCTTGTGTGATCGAAAATGAGAAAGATGCAAGGGAATTTTGCCTGGGGAATACAGAATTAGATGATGAGTCAGATAATAAAATCTGTATTGTCTCGCAGACGACATTTAATTACAATAAATTCAAATATTTAGTTGAAATTCTTTTGAAAACGAGGTATGATATAAGTGTTTTAAATACAATCTGCAATGCCACAAAAGAGCGTCAAACAGAGGCTGAGCATATTGCAAACGAAGTGGACGCAATGATTGTGATCGGTGATAAACACAGTTCCAATACCCAGAAATTGTTTGAAATATGTAAGAAGGCATGTGAAAATACGTACTACATACAGACTCTTGACGATTTGAATATGAATCAATTAAAGTTAAAGTCCGTGGAAGCAGTAGGTATTACAGCAGGGGCATCCACGCCCAATAATATAATTGAGGAGGTTCAAAATAATGTCAGACTTAACTTTTGAACAAATGTTAGAGGAATCTTTTAAAACAATACACAATGGAGAGGTTGTAGAAGGTACAGTCATCGATGTAAAGCCGGATGAGATTATCCTGAACATCGGATATAAGGCAGATGGAATTATTTCCAGAAGTGAATATACAAATGAGCCGAATGCAGACCTGACTACCATGGTAACTGTAGGAGATTCCTTGACAGCGAAAGTTTTAAAAGTAAATGATGGAGAAGGACAGGTATTACTTACTTACAAGAGACTTGCCGCAGAAAAAGGAAATGAGAGACTTCGTGAAGCTTACGAAAATAAAGAAGTATTAAAGGCTCCGGTTACTCAGATTCTTGGTGGTGGACTGAGCGTTGTTGTAGAAGAGGCGAGAGTGTTCATTCCGGCAAGTCTTGTGTCAGATACATATGAGAAAGACCTGAGCAAGTATCAGGGACAGGAGATTGAGTTCGTAATCAGTGAGTTCAATCCGAGAAGAAACCGTATCATTGGCGACAGAAGACAGCTACTGGTAGCTGAGAAAGCAGAGAAACAGAAAGAGCTTTTTGCAAATCTTCATGCAGGAGACACTGTGGAAGGTATTGTGAAAAATATTACAGATTTCGGTGCGTTCGTCGATCTTGGCGGAGTAGATGGTCTGCTTCATATTTCCGAGATGTCCTGGGGACGTGTCGACAATCCGAAAAAGCTGTTCCATGTAGGAGATACAGTAAAAGTACTGGTTAAAGATGTGCATGATACAAAGATTGCGTTATCTTTGAAATTCCCGGAGACAAATCCTTGGCTCCATGCGGCTGAGGACTACGCAGTTGGTAATATTGTAACAGGTAAGGTAGCCAGAATGACAGATTTTGGTGCTTTTGTAGAGCTGGTACCTGGCGTTGACGCACTCCTTCATGTATCACAGATTTCCAGAGCTCATGTTGAGAAGCCGGCGGATGTACTGAAAGTCGGACAGGAAATCACAGCAAAGATCGTGGACTTAAACGAAGAAGAAAAGAAAATCAGTCTGAGCATGAAAGCGTTAGAGCCGGCTGCTGAGGAGACGAAAGAGGAAACTCCGGCGGCAGAGTAATATTTGCCGGTTTTGATGAGCGTATAGATGTTGCATTGTAAAAATAGAGGCTATTCGCTTTAGTCTCTATTTTTTCATGTTTAAGTATATGTTAAAAAATGAACGAGGAGGAAAAAAAGATGGGACTTTTAACTTTCAAGGGTGGTATTCATCCGAATGATGGAAAAAGTCTGGCAAAGGATAAGGCGATTGTCGAAGTCCTGCCTGAAGGAGATCTGGTCTTTCCGCTTTCTCAGCATATTGGTGCGCCGGCGGCTCCGATTGTCAAGGTCGGAGATCAGGTTCTGAAAGGACAAAAAATTGCGGAGGCCGGAGGGTTTGTCTCTGCTCCGGTGTATTCCTCGGTTTCCGGAAAGGTAAAAGCGATTGCTCCGTATTTTACACCGACCGGGGGAAAGGTTTCATCCATTATCGTGGAGAATGATGGGGCCTATACAGAGGCTGAGAGACTTTCTACCAGACCGTTGGAGATGCTTTCCAAGGAAGAGATTCTGAATTTAATCGCTGAGGCAGGGATTGTCGGAATGGGCGGAGCAGGATTCCCAACGAGAGTGAAACTTTCACCGAAGGAACCGGAAAAGATTGAATATGTCATCGCAAACTGTGCGGAGTGTGAGCCTTATATTACGGCGGATTATCGCAGAATGATGGAAAACCCGGAGGATCTTGTAGAAGGTATGCGTGTCATTCTGAAGCTCTTTGACAATGCGAAGGGGATCTTTGCGGTGGAAGATAATAAGCCTGATTGTATTGAGAAGCTGGAAAAACTGACGAGCGGTGAGCCGCGGATGGAAGTAGCCAAGCTGATGACCAAATATCCGCAGGGCGGTGAGCGCCAGTTAATCTATGCGGTGACGAAAAGAGCGATCAATTCTTCCATGCTTCCAGCCGATGTTGGGTGCGTAGTGGACAATGTGGAGACGATCATCCACATTTACGATGCGGTTGTCAACGGCAGACCGTGCATCGACCGTGTGGTAACGGTCAGCGGAGATGGAATCACGAATCCGGGGAATTTCAAAGTTCCACTTGGCATGAACCAGCAGGAGCTGGTCAATGTGGCGGGAGGATTTCAAGGTACTCCGGAGAAGATTGTTTCCGGCGGTCCGATGATGGGATTTGCCATGTTTACACTGGATGTCCCTGTTACAAAGACTTCTTCCTCGATTCTGTGTATGACAAAAGACGAGGTGGCAAAGTACGAACCATCCGCATGTATCAACTGCGGCCGGTGCATTGAGGCATGCCCAAGCCGCCTGATTCCGTCCAGGCTTGCGGATTACGCAGAGCGCTCCAGGCTTGCGGATTACGCAGAGCGCCATGATGAGGCGGCATTTGAGAAAGAGTTCGGTGTAGAATGTATGGAGTGTGGTTCCTGTAGTTATGTCTGTCCGGCGAAGCGGCAGCTTAAGCAGGCGATCAGTTCCATGAGAAAAACCGTTCTTGCAAACAGGAAGAAAAAGTAGAAAGTGAGAGGTGGACAAAGTGAACGAGCAGTTTAATATTTCGGCATCTCCGCATATCCGGGCCAAGGACTCCACAGGAAATATCATGCTGTGGGTTGTGATTGCGCTTCTGCCTGCGACGCTTTTTGGAATTTGGAATTTCCGGGATCAAAATGCGTGGATTTTGGTGATCGTGACAGTGGCAGCGGCTGTGCTGACGGAGTTTGTTTACGAAAAACTGATGCATAAAAAGGTGACGATTCAGGATATGAGTGCCGCAGTGACGGGGCTTTTGCTGGCGCTCAATCTTCCGCCTTCTGCCCCATGGTGGATGGGTGTTTTGGGAGCAGCGTTCGCAATTCTGATCGTAAAACAGCTTTTTGGAGGTCTGGGACAGAATTTTATGAACCCGGCCCTTGCGGCAAGATGCTTTCTTTTGATTTCCTTTACCGGGAGAATGACCTCTTTTACATACGATGGTGTGGCTGGGGCGACTCCTCTGGCTACGATGCGCGCGGATGGTTCGATTGCGAATGTAGATACTATGAAAATGTTTATTGGGCAGATTCCGGGAACGATCGGGGAAACTTCCGTGATCGCAATTATGATCGGTGCAATTATCCTGCTTTTAAAGGGAATCATTGATCTTAGAATTCCGGGCAGTTACTTGGTAAGCTTTGTGGTATTTATCACGATTTTCGGTGGTCATGGTTTTGATTGGAGCTTTATTACCGCTCATCTGTGCGGCGGTGGAATTATGCTCGGCGCCTGGTTTATGGCGACTGATTATGTCACAAGCCCGATTACTAAGAAAGGGCAGATCGTTTATGGTATCCTTCTTGGTGTCCTGACCGGACTGTTCCGCCTTTATGGGGGATCCGCGGAGGGAGTATCCTACGCGATTATTATCGGCAACATTCTCGTTCCGCTGATTGAGAAGGTTACTCTTCCAAAACCATTTGGTAAAGGAGGAGAGAAATAATGAACAAGATTTTGAAAAATACGGTGATTCTGACAATCATCACACTGGTTTCCGGCGTGGCGTTAGGCGGCGTCTATCAGATTACAAAGGAGCCGATCGCAAAGGCACAGGAAGAGGCGAAGCAGGAGGCGTATCAGCAGGTATTTGAAGATGCAGATGCTTTTGAAGTGTTAAAAGTGGATGCCCAGGTTGGAAGAGTAGCTGCGGATGCGGTTGCGTCAGCAGGTGTGGACGACGGCGCTGTCATTGATGAGGCAGTAGAAGCAATACAGGGCGACGAAACGATTGGATATGTTATCACATCCACTGACCCGAACGGATACGGAGGGGATATCCAGGTGTCTGTCGGTATTCAAAGCGATGGAACTGTCAGCGGTATTGCGATCCTTTCCATCAGTGAGACCGCAGGTCTTGGTATGAAGGCGGCGGAACCGGATTTTTACGAACAGTATTCCGGCAAACAGACAGATCACTTTTACGTCTCTAAAGATGGAGGAGAGGGCGAAGAGATCGATGCGATCAGCGGCGCTACTATCACAAGCAGGGCCGTGACAGGAGCTGTGAACTCGTCTCTTGGATATTTTCAGAATGTATTAGGAGGCAGTGCAGATGAATAGATGTGTGGAACGCTTATATAATGGAATTATCAAAGAGAATCCGACGTTTGTTATGATGCTTGGCATGTGTCCGACGCTTGCGGTCACGACATCCGCCATCAACGGAATCGGGATGGGACTTTCCACAACGGTAGTGCTTGTTTTATCCAATATTATGATTTCCGCGCTTCGGAAAATCATTCCGGATTCGGTTCGGATTCCGGCATTTATTGTAGTGGTTGCTTCTTTCGTAACGATTGTTCAGTTTCTTCTACAAGGGTTTGTACCAAGCCTTTATGATTCGCTTGGGCTTTACATTCCGCTGATTGTTGTAAACTGTATCATCCTTGGGCGTGCGGAGAGTTACGCTTCTAAGAATCCGATCCTTCCGTCTTTGTTTGACGGACTTGGAATGGGACTTGGATTTACCTTTGGACTTACCTGTATTGGTATCGTAAGAGAGCTGCTTGGAGCTGGGCAAGTGTTTGGTCTTCAGATCATGCCGTCTTCTTACGAGCCGATTACGATCTTTATTTTGGCGCCGGGTGCGTTTATCGTGTTGTCCATGCTGGTGGCGGCGAGAAACAAGATTATGAATCACATGGAAAAAAAGGGCAAGAAAGTCGTAAAGCCTCAAGGTGGCTGTGCGGAAGGCGGATGTGCTTCCTGCGGTGGATGTGCTTCTTCCCTTTCATCCGGACAGGACAAGGAATAGGAGGGGGAACAGATGAAAGAATTATTTATCATTGCCGTTGGCTCTGCGCTTGTCAATAATGTCGTGCTGAGCCAGTTCCTTGGAATCTGCCCGTTCCTTGGAGTATCTAAGAAGATTGAGACAGCGGCTGGTATGGGTGGAGCGGTTATTTTTGTCATCACAATCGCTTCTTTTTGCACGAGTTTGATTTATGAATTTATTTTGCAGCCGTTTCATGTCGAATATTTGCAGACGATCGTGTTCATTCTCGTGATTGCTGCTCTGGTGCAGTTTGTAGAGATGTTCTTAAAGAAGACGATGCAGGGACTGTACCAGGCCCTCGGCGTGTATCTTCCGTTGATTACGACAAACTGTGCCGTACTTGGTGTGGCGTTGAATAATGTGCAGTATGAGTACAATATTCTGAGCAGCGTGGTGAACGGCTTTGCGACAGCGGTTGGCTTTACGATCGCCATTGTTATTATGGCGGGAATCCGGGAAAAGACAGAGCACAATGATGTGCCGGAATCTTTCCGGGGAACACCGATTGTTCTGCTTACAGCGGCGCTGATGTCCATTGCGTTTTTTGGATTTTCAGGTTTGATTTAAGGGAGGAAATGGAATATGACAGGTATACTCGTTGCCGCCGCGATTGTCGGTGGTGTAGGTTTGTTTATCGGTGTCTTCCTTGGAGTATCGCAAAAGCAGTTCGCAGTGGAAGTAGATGAGAGAGAAGAGGCTATCACAGGCGTGCTTCCGGGCAACAACTGCGGAGGCTGTGGATATGCGGGCTGCTCGGGTCTTGCGGCGGCGATTGTGAAGGGAGAAGCTCCGGTCAACGCCTGTCCGGTAGGAGGAGCTCCGGTTGCCGCAAAGGTAGGAGCAATCATGGGACAGGAAGCCGGTGAGACTGTTCACATGACCGCATTTGTAAAATGTGCGGGTACATGTGAAAAGGCAAAAGAAAACTATAAATATACAGGTACGAAGGACTGTGTCATGGTGAATATGATGCAGAACGGAGGACCGAAGGCATGTACATTCGGATGTCTCGGAGAGGGAAGCTGCGTGGCGGCATGTCCGTTTGACGCGATTCATATCCAGGATGGGATTGCGGTGGTTGACAAGGATGCATGTAAAGCTTGTGGAAAATGTGTGGCGGCGTGCCCAAGACATCTGATTGAACTTGTACCGTATGATCAGAAGCATCTTGTACAGTGCAGCTCTCTCGACAAGGGAAAAGACGTGATGAGCGTATGTTCTGTCGGCTGTATCGGATGTAAGATGTGTGAAAGAGTCTGTGAGTTTGACGCGGTAACTGTGACAAATAATGTGGCGCATATTGATCCGGAGAAATGTACGAACTGTGGAAAATGCGCGGAGAAATGTCCGAAGAAGATCATCAGTTAAGAAGACAGGATGAGGGATGATCAGGCGGGATCTTTGGAGTATCCGGTATGTCATCTTGGTGCTGGGAATCTATTTTTTTCTTGTATGGAATATATTCTACTCTTCCTGCCCGTTTGTTATGATTACGGGATTTCCCTGTCCGGGATGTGGGCTTTCAAGGGCGGGCTTTTCTATTCTGAGGGGAGAGTTTCTGCAGGCATGGTACCTGCATCCGTTTATCTATGGAATTGGTTTATTGACGGCAGTGATCTTTCTTTTGGCAGGAATGTTTGTGTTTTATATCTACAGGATGATCCGTTACTTTCCGGGAGAACCGCCAATGAGCTATTATCCGGGGAATCTTCTGAGCCGGATTGCTCAGGCGTTTCAAGTGCTGAATAGGTAGAGAGGATGTATATTCTGTGAAATCGGGGCGCGACATATTGTGTTGATAAAAAAAGCGTGATAAAATAAAGCGAGCGAAAGGGGAAGTCAAAGTCATGGAAGAAAATAAAAATCAACTTGAGAATACAGATCATGGGATGAAGGAAAACAGCGTGGCGCCGGAGACACCGTTCCATGAATCAGAACCAGGAGAGAGGGGATCAAGGGAGGATACTTCGTATTCTTATGGTGAGTATCGTAGAGAAGGAGCGCCATATCAGGCACAGGACCATGGATCACAGGGAGAGTGGGACAGTACACCGCTTACGATGGGCGATTGGCTGTTGACACTTTTGGCGGCCTTTATTCCATGTTGTGGGGGCATTATTCTCTATTGTTACTGGGCTTTTGCCAAACAGGGAAATCTTCACCGGAGAAATTTCTGCCGTGCGGCTCTGATTATTGAGGCAGTACTGGTTGTACTTCTGATTGTGTTCCTGATTCTTGTTGTCATGATCGGAAGCGTTTCTTACGGAACGACATCCGGAGGATATTATTACGGATATTAAAATGATAAAAGTAAAACGGCGGAGCGGTCTTTCAAAGCAGCACCGTCGTTTTCGTTTGTCTGCCGCAGGAGTCGAACGTACGGTTGCAGTGCCGGGGAGGATGTGCTAAAATAGACCGGAAGAAGGAGGGGCCGATGAAAAAAGGGGATATCATACTTGTTCTTGTGATTCTGCTTGTGGCAGGATCGGCGTTTGGAATATATACGTTCCTCTCCGGGCATGACGGCGGCGCTGTTGTCATTTATGTGGACGGGGAGGAAGAAGGGCGTTACCGCCTGGATAAAGACCGAACCGTGGAGATAAACGGCGGAACGAATACACTTCGCATTGAAGATGGAAGCGCCCGGATGGAAACAGCCCGCTGTCCGGATCAGATTTGTGTCCGGCACAAGGCGATTTCGCGAAACGGAGAGAATATTATCTGTCTGCCTTACAAGATCGTGGTGTCGATCGAAGAAGGGGAGGATACGGATGTGGATGCAGTAGTACAGTAGATGAGGTGAAACGTGGAGAGAAAAGGAGCAAGGCTGGCGTCATTTGGAGTTTTTGTGGCGCTTGCATTGATTTTCAGTTATATTGAGACCCTAATCCCATTTCAGATCGGGATTCCGGGGGTGAAGCTTGGGCTTGCCAATCTGGTCATTGTGATTGCCCTTTACCGGATGCCGGTGGGAGAGGTGTACTTGCTTTCTGGAGTGCGTGTTGTTCTGACCGGATTTCTGTTTGGTAATCTGATGAGTATTCTTTACAGTCTGGCAGGAGGTATTCTCAGTTTGACGGTTATGTGGGGGATGAAACGGATCCGTTCCGTCAGTATTCTGGGCGTGAGCATTGCGGGAGGGGTATTCCACAATGTAGGGCAGCTTTTGGCGGCGGCGTTGATGGTGGAGACATATGGTGTCTTTTCGTATTTGCCTGTACTGCTGATCTCCGGACTTTTGACCGGATTTGTCATCGGGTTGGCGGCCGGTGAGATGCTCAAAAGAATCCGGTCACTGCAATTTTAACAGGATGGAGGAAATGAGATGATTTCATATATTCGTGGGGAGCTTGCGGATGTGAGAGAAGACCAGGTGGTAGTTGACGTTGGGGGAGTCGGCTATGGGATTTTTATGTCCGGCAGTGATATAGCAAGACTTCCGTCTACTGGTCAGGAAGTGAAGATAAATACATATCTACATGTGAAAGAGGATGTAATGCAGCTTTTTGGATTTCTGACCAGAGACGGACTGGAGGTCTTTCGCCTGATTATCGGTGTCAGCGGGATCGGACCGAAAGGCGGGCTGAATATCCTGAATCAGATGACGCCCAATGACCTTCGGTTTGCTGTGTTGGCAGGAGATGTAAAGGCTATTTCCAAAGCTCAGGGGATAGGGAAAAAGACGGCAGAAAAGCTGATTCTGGAGCTGAAAGACAAACTGGAGCTTACTGAGGCTGGTGGAAATGAGCCGGAGGGAAAGGCGCTTTTGCAGAAGTCGGCGGGGACCGGAGAGATTCAGGGCGAAGCAGTGGAAGCTTTGGTGGCACTTGGATATGGAAGTACTGAGGCATTCCAAGCAGTCAGAAGCGTGGAAATCGACGGAGACAGTACGGTGGAGGAGGTGCTTAAAAAGGCACTCCGCCAGATGTCGCTGTTTTAGCGGTACGGCTTTAAAGATCGTCACCGGAACATGGTAACGATTCGGCCATATGGTCAGAAAACGAGATTGTGGAAGGCAATGAGACAATGAAGAAACGAATTATTACAACAGAAACTTTGGAGGAAGACCAGAAGATTGAGGGAAGTCTGCGTCCGCAGTATCTGGAGGATTATATCGGACAGACAAAGGCGAAGGAGACGCTGAAAATTTATATCGAGGCGGCTAAGGCCAGGGGAGAGGCGCTTGACCATGTGCTCTTTTACGGGCCTCCGGGACTTGGAAAGACGACTCTTGCGGGTATTATCGCCAATGAGCTGGGAGTTAATATGAAGGTGACGTCCGGTCCGGCCATCGAAAAGCCGGGGGAGATGGCGGCAATTCTGAACAATTTACAGGAACGGGACGTCCTGTTTGTGGATGAGATCCACAGGCTGAACCGCCAGGTGGAGGAAGTGCTCTACCCGGCGATGGAGGACTATGCTATCGATATCGTCATTGGCAAGGGAGCTGGAGCCAGGTCGATCCGCCTGGATTTGCCGAAGTTTACGCTGGTGGGAGCGACGACCAGAGCCGGGATGCTGACCGCGCCTCTGCGAGACCGTTTTGGTGTGGTGAACCGGCTGGAATTTTATACGACGGAGGAGCTGCGAACGATTGTACAGCGCTCGGCACAGATGCTCGGTGTGGAGATTGATCCGAAAGGGGCGATGGAGATCGCAAGACGTTCCAGAGGGACGCCCAGACTTGCGAACCGTCTTTTGAAGCGGGTGCGGGATTTTGCCCAGGTGAAATACGACGGGGTGATTACAGAAGAGGTGGCGGTCTATGCCCTGGATCTTTTGGAGGTGGACCGTTTCGGACTGGATTATGCGGACCGGACGATTCTGATGACGATGATCGAGATGCGGACCGGACGATTCTGATGACGATGATCGAGAAGTTTGGCGGCGGCCCGGTGGGGCTTGAGACGTTGGCAGCGGCTATCGGGGAAGATTCCGGAACGCTGGAGGACGTCTATGAGCCTTTCCTTTTAAAAAACGGTTTTTTGCAGAGAACACCAAAAGGAAGGGTGGCTACTTCGTTTGCCTACCAGCATCTGGGATTTTCACTTTCTAGGGACAGTTAAAATAACGATTCAGGCCGTACGGCAGGACAGCGATGGAATCGTTACGAATCTCGTAGAAAAAGGTTGGTTTTTCTGACGGGATCGTTTATAATAATTATCAGAGACTTCGTTTTAGAAGGAGGAGGCACTGGCTATGGCAGCATCAAGAAATTATACCGAAGTTATCATTGATGGCAAGGTATTTACGCTGAGTGGTTTTGAGAGCGAGGAGTATCTCCAGAAAGTATCCAACTATCTGAATCACAAGATAGCAGAATGTAGTGAGAACGAGAGCTATAAAAAGCAGAGCAGCGACACGAAAAGCATCCTTCTCGCACTGAACATTGCGGACGATTATTTCAAAGCAAAAGAGCAGGGCACGTCTCTTGAAATTGATATGGAGTCGAAAGATAAAGAGATGTATGACTTAAAGCACGAATTGATCTCCGCACAGATTAAGCTGGAAAATGCGGACAGGGCAATGGAGAAGATGAAAGAGGAAAACCAGGAACTGCAGATGAAGATTGTGCAGTTGGAAACGGAAATGAAAAATCACCGAAAGAATTAGGGCTGTCGAAGGACAGCCTTTTTTCAAAGTAAGGCAGGAATCAAGAGTCATGGAGAATAGAAAAAAGAGAAGAGAAGTGGAGATTCTGGCGCCGGCGGGGACATACGAGGCGTTTGAGGCGGCGATCCGGTCCGGAGCCGATGCGGTGTACGCGGGCGGTAATCTGTTCGGAGCCAGGGCATATGCGGGCAATTTTGATGAGGAAACGATGATCCGGGCCATCCGGGAGGCACATCTGTACGGGAGGAAGCTGTATCTGACAGTCAATACTCTGATTAAGGAACGTGAGATGAAAGAAAGGCTGTTTTCGTTTCTAAAGCCGTTTTATGAAAATGGATTGGATGCAGTTCTCGTCCAGGATCTGGGGGCGCTTGCATTTATACGGGAGCAGTTTCCGGATCTTGCAATCCATGCAAGCACGCAAATGTCCGTGGCGGGAGCATTAGGAGCCGGATTTTTAAAGCAATATGGCGTGGAGCGGGTTGTTCCGGCCAGAGAGCTTTCCCTTGCGGAAATTAGAAAGATGAAAGAGGAAACGGGACTGGAAATAGAGTGTTTTGTCCAAGGGGCGCTTTGTTACTCCTATTCCGGGCAGTGTCTTTTTAGCAGTATGCTGGGAGGACGTAGTGGGAACCGGGGACAGTGTGCTCAGCCGTGCCGTCTGAAATATCAGGCAGAAGGGCAAAAAAAGCCTTCCTGTATCCTGAGTCTCAAAGATATCATGGCATTGGAGGATCTTCCGGATCTCATCGAGGTAGGGGTAGATTCCTTTAAGATCGAGGGCAGGATGAAGAAGCCGGAATACGTTTCAGAGACGGTACGGGTGTATCGGAAGTATACGGATCTTTATCTGAAAAAGGGAAGAGCCGGATACCAGGTATCTGAGGAGGATAAGCAGCGTCTGATGGATCTTTACAACCGGGGCGGTAGCTGCCGGGGATATTATCATGTACAGAACGGGCCGGAGATGCTGACGCCGGACAGGTCGAACCATGCCGGGATCCACTCTGCCTGCGTGGAGCGTCAGAAAGGCCGAAGCCTTCTTGCAAAGGCACTTGTACCGCTCCAGAAAGGGGACGTGCTGGAAATCTCTCCAAAGGAAAATGTCACCCTTGGACAGGATGTAAAAAAGGGCGGGCAGTTTCAGCTCCTTGTGGCAAAAGGAACTACAGTCCGGCCACGCACGATTCTGGCAAGAGTACGGAATGAACGATTGATCCAAGAGATTCAGGAGCGGATCCGGACGGTCGAGGTCCGACGTCCGGTTCAGGCAAAAGCAATGTTCTGTATGGACGAGCCATCCAAACTGATATTGAAAAGCGGATCATTTTCGGTACGTGTAGAAGGAAGTTCTCCGCAAGCTGCAAAGAAGCAGGCCGTAGACCGTGCAAGAGTGGAAAGACAGCTTCGGAAGATGGGGAATACGCCGTTTCAGATCGAGTCTCTGGAGATGGAGATGGAGGACGGTATTTTTATTCCAATGCAGGTAGTCAATGAGCTGCGGAGAACGGCTGCCGAGCGTCTTGAGGAAGAAATTCTGAAACAGTATAAACGGTCGTGCAAGAGGGTACCGATGGTAGAACAGGAAGAGATTCAAGGTGAGTCTTTGATCTCCAGGGAGGGACAAAAAAACGTGCTTTCTGTACTGGTGGAGACGAAAAACCAGCTCCGGGTGGCCGCACGATCCGAAGATGTGAGGCGAATTTATGTAGAAAGCCATCTGGCGGCTGCTATGTGTTCCAATCAGGAGGAAAGAGAAGAGATCCAAAGGCTCTATGAAGAGAGTAAGATTCCGTGGTACATTGTTTTGCCGCACATTTTCCGCGAGCGGGCGAAGCGCCTGCTTGACAGCAGATGGAAGGCAATTTGTGAGGTTCCGTGGAAGGGGGCTCTTGTAAGAAACGTGGAGTCTTTGGCATATTTGCAAAAAAAAGGCTGGAAAAACACGGTTCGTGCGGACCATCATTTGTATACATTGAACAAAAAAGCAGTAGAATTCTTGAAAAAGGCGGGGATAAATGGTACAACAATATCATTAGAGTTAAATAGTCAGGAGATTCGTGAGATATGTACCCCGGCATCGGAGATGGTGGTATATGGCTACGCACCAATGATGATCAGTGCGGGGTGTGTAAAAAAGTCCATCGGACGCTGTGATGGTAAAGAGAGCATCACGAGACTCAAAGACCGCTATCAGAAGACATTTTATGTAAAAAATTATTGTGATACATGTTATAATATTATCTATAATACGGCGCCGCTTGTTTTGTTGGAACAGATAGGGGAGATCGAAGAGATGGGAATTCACGAGATCCGGCTTCATTTTACGATAGAGGATACAGAAGAGACAAAAAGGGTGATCCGGATTTACGCAGATGCATTCTGGAGGGGACAGAAAACTCTTACGGCAGCAGAGGTATTTGCTGATTTTACAAGAGGACACTATAAAAGGGGAATAAAGTAGGTGACAAGTTGTTTAATATCATAATGGAAATTTCAAAATATCTGATTCTGCTGATGATGGTAATCTACACGTTTGAGTGTTTCAGTGTGTTTGGTTATCACGATGCCTACACGAAGATGTGGATCTTACGAAGGCAGAGCATCTGGATCTTTATGATCCATTTTCTGGCGTTTCTGACGTTGTTTTTACGGATGAAGGAGGCCAGGATTCTAGTATTTTATGTGATACAGGTGGCGCTTTTGGGATCGATTATCCTGCTTTATGGTTTTTTGTATCCGAAAGTATCAAGACTTGTTGTCAACAATATGTGTATGCTTTTGGCAGTCGGGTTTATCATGCTGACAAGGTTATCTTACAGTAACGCCGTCAAGCAGGCGTTGATTGTAGCGGTATCGGCGGTATTATCATTGTTCGTACCGGTCATTATCCGTAAGGCACGGTTTCTCCCCCGGTTAAAGATTTTCTATGCGGTGGCCGGAGTGGTGGCGCTTGTGGCAGTTATTATCGTCGGGCGTGTGTCATACGGTGCCATGCTTGGATTTGAGGTTGGGGGAATCAGTATTCAGCCATCTGAGCTTGTGAAGATTATTTTTGTATTTTTTGTGGCGGCCAGCCTCTTTAGAATCAGGGATTTTCGCAATGTTGTCATCACGACTGCGATTGCTGCTCTGCACGTTTTGATTCTTGTTGCCTCCAAGGATCTGGGGGCGGCGCTGATTGTCTTTGTCGTGTACCTTGTGATGTTGTATGTGGCTACGAGACAGCCGGTCTATATTGCGGCAGGCTTAGGGGCAGGGAGTCTTGCTTCGGTAGCCGCGTATTTTCTGTTTTCTCATGTGAGAACGAGAGTAACGGTCTGGAAAGATCCGTTTGCTGTTTACAGCAATGGGGGATATCAGGTGGCGCAGTCGCTGTTTGCGATCGGTACCGGAGGCTGGTTCGGACTTGGACTTTGCCAGGGACTTCCGGATAAGATCCCGGTGGTCACGACGGACTTTATCTTTTCTGCTATAGCAGAAGAGCTGGGAGCTGTCTTTGCGATCTGCATCATTTTGATCTGTGTCAGTTGTTACATCATGTTTCTGAATATTGCAATGCAGATCAGAGACAGCTTCTACAAGCTGGTAGCGCTGGGACTTGGAACCTGTTATATTTTCCAGGTGTTTCTCGCGATCGGAGGCGTCATTAAGTTCATCCCATCCACGGGTGTAACGCTTCCGCTTGTGAGCTATGGAGGAAGTTCCCTTTTAAGTACGATGATCATGTTTGCGATCATCCAGGGGCTGTATATATTAAGAGAAGATGAGGAAGAAGATATTGAGCGACAGAAAGAGAGACAATTACGGGCAAAGAGAAGACGACAGGCGCAGCAGGCCGGAAGACCTCGATCAAATGGAACAAGGTCTTCAGCGGGAGCTTCGTCGGGAGATCGAAGAAGAAAGCCTAAGAGCCGGGGATCACAGCGTGTACCAAGACCGTAGACCGGTTCCGCACAAGCCGGGAAAAGCACAAAAGAAAAAGGAGAAGCAGGAAGAACGCCGCCGGGACAAGAGAAAGAAGAAAGCCAACCGACAGTATGTCTTTGTGACTTACTTTTTCGTACTGCTATTCGTAGGGATGATCGGATATTTCTCTTATTTCAATGTGGTAAAGGGCAGGGATATCATCAATGATTCCAGGAATCCGAGAATGAGTCTTTATGAAAATCAGGTGCTGCGTGGCTCGATTTTGGATAAGGATGGAAACGTGCTTGCAAAGTCCAGGGAAAATGAGGACGGTACTCAGACAAGGGAATACCCGTATGAGCAGTTGTACGCCCATGTGGTGGGGTACGCAGATAAAGGAAAATCGGGCCTGGAATCTGCACAGAACTTCCAGCTTCAGACTTCGGATGTTCCGCTGCAGACGAAATTGCTGAATGAGCTCAGAGGCCGAAAAAGTGAAGGAAATAATATTACTACCACGCTGGATACGAATATTCAGCAGGCGGCGTATGATGCTTTAGGATCCAACAGAGGTGCGGCGGTGGTAATCGAGCCGAGCACGGGAAAGATTCTGGCGATGGTTTCTAAGCCATCCTATAATCCGAACACGATTGTGGAAGACTGGGAGAGCCTGAACCAGAATACAGAGGGGATTTTGGTGAACCGTGCCACGCAGGGCCAGTATGCACCGGGATCTACTTTCAAGGTACTGACAACGTTGGCCTATATGCGCCAGAATCCGGATTACAAAAACTACACGTATCGTTGTACCGGAGAGATCACAGCCGGGAAAAATGAGATTCACTGCTATGGAAATGAGGTACATGGAACAGTGGATCTGGCAGAATCCCTGGCATACTCCTGTAATACTTCTTTTTCCAACATAGGTCTCAGTTTGGATGTGGATGAGTTCCGCAAGACAGCAGAGGATCTTTTGTTTGACACGGAATTGCCTTGCCCGCTTATTTATAATGAGAGTAAGTTCAATCTTAAGAAGGATGACGGAGATGCAGCCATTGCCATGACGGCATTCGGACAGGGAAAATTGCAGGTCAGTCCATATTATATGGCAATGCTGACTTCCTCGATCGCAAATAATGGGATTTTGATGAAGCCTTATCTGGTTGATCAGATTACGAGTGCCCAGGGAGAGACAGTAGAGAAATACGTGCCGGAATCTTATAAGGAACTGATGACTTCCGAAGAGGCGGCACAGCTTACCGAATATATGGAGGGTGTTGTAGAGTACGGTACAGCCCGTTCCTTACATTCTCTTGGTGTTTCTATTGCCGGAAAGACCGGAACGAGTGAATACAGTGATGATAAAGAGAAAACGCACTCCTGGTTTATCGGATTTTCTAATGTAGAGAATCCGGATGTAGCATTGGCAGTTGTCATTGAGAATTCAGACAGTACCGGAGACGTAGCGACAGACATTGCCGAGGAGATTTTTAAGGCGTATTATGCAAAATAGAGGTTCTGAAAATGAGGTATTGGAAAGAACTGTATGTCAGTGAAGAGCTAAAAGGCAGGGAAGAGGAGATCATCGAGCATCTGGAAAAGAAAGAATTCCAGTTCAGGGTCTATCTGATCGCCCTGCCGGAAAATGAGAGAAATCAACTGGAAATATACCATAGCGGGATGCTGAATCAAACGTGGTACAGGGAAAAAGATGTATTTGTGGTAGGTCTGGCCAAAGGATATCTACAGGCACTGGAGCTTGTCAGGGAGCTTATCGATCAAGTGTTCCGGGAGACCGGGGATGCAGATGTCAGGCAGTATATTTGGAAGCGGCAGGGAAGTTAGAATGATCATTGTACATATTTTACTATGGATTCTAAAGATAGCAGGCATATTGCTTCTACTGGTTTTGGGGCTGCTTTTGCTTGGAATATTGATTCTGCTGCTTGTGCCTGTGCGGTACGAACTAAGTGCCGAGGGAGATATTCATACTCCGGAAGAGATCCGGGTAAGCGTTTCCATCCGGTATTTCTTTCGGCTGATCACCTTTCACACCGTCTATGAAAACCAGAAGTTTTGGCGGCAGGTGAGAATTGCATGGAAGAAGATCGGGCAGGAGAAAGAAATTTCCGGCAAGATGGATTTAGAACGGGAGGAGAAAGAGAGCCCGGAAGAAGTAAGAGCGATTCGCAGTGAAAACAAAGATCCGGAAGAAGAGGACAAGGTGCGAAGAGAGAAACCAGAGGTGAAGCGTCCTGTATCCGGCGAAGCGGGGAAAAAGGAAAGTAAGGCGAAGGAAGAAAGTGAAAAGAAGAAAGAAGCAAAAGCGACTGTTTTTGAGCGGTTTCTCGAGAAAATCAAGTATACATTTCACAGGATCTGTGATAAGATAAAGGCACTGTCCGATATCAAGAACCGGGTGGAGACGGTTATCAAAGATGAAGTACACCAGGCGGCGTTCAGAAAAGGAAAAGAAACCGTATTTCGTCTTTTGAAAGCATGGCTTCCGAGAAGCGGCTGGGGAAGGATTGAGTATGGACTTGATGATCCTTATTATACAGGAAAGATTTTGGCCGGTCTTGCTCTGTTTTATCCATTCTTTGGACAGTGGCTTCAGATTGTGCCTGATTTTGAGAAGACTACCCTTCGTGGGCGGGTGTTCATCCGGGGGCATATCCGGATGAATCATTTGGCAGGGGCGGCCGTCAGGCTGGCGGCAGACAAGAATATCCGCAGTACGGCAAAAGAGGTGCTGCGTCTGTTAAAACGGCAGAAAAAGGAGGAAGTATAAATGTCAGAGAGTAATTTCAAATCAACGATGGAAGCATTGTTTCACGGAATGGATAACGTGATTTCATCCAAGACGGTGGTGGGCGAGGCGATCCACATAAAAGATACGATCATCCTCCCGCTTGTGGACGTGTCTTTTTCCGTAGGGGCAGGATCGTTTACCGCAGAGAAAAATGAAAAAGGAGCTGGCGGACTGGGCGGAAAGATGACGCCGTGCGCGGTGCTTGTGATCCAGAATGGGACAACAAGGCTGGTAAACATTAAAAATCAGGATACGATCACAAAGATTCTTGACATGGTTCCAGATCTGGTAGACCGTTTCCGCACCAAAGAAGAGACGAAGGTGACAGAAGAAGACGTCAACGAGATTCTGGATGAAGGGAAAAAGCAGGACGAATAAAGAGAAGAAAAAATGCATATATAAGAACAAAGAAGAAAACGGCAGGGATATCGTATGAGAAGAGTAGTAGGATTTGCGTGTTTTATGATCGCGGCAGGACTGATTCTTTCGATGTTCCTGCCGGGTTTGGTTTGGGATATCTTTATCACGGCAGTGTTTCTGGTGTTGGGATATGTGTTATTCTGCTGTTAAATTAGGAAACAAAAAAACCAGGACGATCGATCCTGGTTCTTGTGTATGCAGAACTTATGCTCTTTCTACTTTGCCGGATTTTAAACAGGATGTACATACATACATTCTCTTTGCTCCGCCTTCTGTTTTAACTACATTAGATTTCCACATTTTTGGTGTTTTTCTATGAGAGTGACTTACATTGTTTCCAAAATGAGCCCCTTTTTCGCAAATAGCACATTTCGCCATGATTACACCTCCTAACGCTCTTACTAGTCCTCATATAAGAGAACTCACAACACTAACTATATTATCAGATATATTCTGGAAATGCAAGAGTTTATTTCCGGGAAATGAGAAAAATTTCATTGTTTTAAGGATAACATGAAGAGTATATGTTGTAAAATATGCGTAAACAAGGTATAATAAAGCAGAATACTTCGTGGAAAGAACGGAAATCAAGGATAGATAGGAATTGGAGGTATCAGAGTATGAAAGGCAGCATGAGTACAGAACTGGGAATTATCACCATTTCACCGGAAGTGATTGCGAAATATGCAGGATCTGTTGCTGTGGAGTGTTTCGGTATCGTCGGGATGGCGGCAGTCAATATGAAAGACGGATTGGTGAGACTGCTGAAAAAAGACAGCCTGACCCACGGCATCCATGTGGAGCTCACGGAAGATAACAGGATTCACCTTGACTTCCATGTCATTGTTGCATATGGGGTCAGCATTTCAGCTGTTACGGACAATCTGATCAGTAATGTAAAATATAAAGTCGAGGAATTTTCCAATATGCCGGTTGATAAGATCAATGTTTACATTGAAGGCGTACGGGTAATCGATTAATATGGGAGGAACTTTGAGGTGGCTATGAAAACGATAAATGCAGACATGCTTGCGAAGATGTTTTTGGCAGGCGCACAGAATATAGAGGCTAAGAAAGAGTACATTAACGAGTTGAATGTATTTCCTGTCCCGGACGGAGATACCGGTACGAATATGTCCATGACGATCATGTCGGCAGCAAAGGAAGTAAGAGCCCTGGAACATCCGGGGATGAAGGAGCTCTCCAAGGCGATTTCCAGTGGATCCCTCCGTGGCGCCAGAGGAAATTCCGGCGTGATTCTTTCCCAGCTTCTGAGAGGATTTACAAAGTCGATTCAGGAAGAGACGGAGATTGACGCGGCCGGTATTGCGGCAGCCTGCATGCGGGCGAAGGAGACGGCCTACAAGGCGGTTATGAAGCCAAAAGAAGGGACGATCCTTACCGTGGCAAGAGGGATTGCCGAGAAAGCAGAAGAGCTTGCCTTTGAGACAGAAGATCTGGAGGAAATCTTTCCGAAGATTCTGGATCACGCACAGCAAGTGCTCGAGCAGACCCCGGAGTTGCTTCCGGTGCTGAAAGAGGCGGGGGTTGTGGATTCCGGCGGACAGGGACTTCTGGAGATTTTAAGAGGTGCGTATGATGCGTTTCTTGGGAAGGAGATCGATTATTCTTCTATCGAACCATCCAAGGAGCCAAAGACATCCTTTGGGAAGGCACCGATGGAGGAGACCGACATTAAGTTCGGCTACTGTACGGAGTTTATCATCCTTACCGGAAGAGAGTTCTCCGATCAAGAGGAGCAGGAGTTTAAAGCGTATCTGGAATCCATCGGTGATTCGATTGTCTGTGTGGCGGACGACGAGGTAGAGAAAGCTCATGTTCACACGAATGATCCGGGTCTTGCGATTCAGAAAGCGCTGAGTTTTGG
>OAUH01000123.1_pt1 | contig 58975 bp, 85 predicted proteins | sample 1495121 | NCBI WGS metagenome assembly OAUH01 (sample SAMEA2580006, study PRJEB22360) | human gut metagenome | reverse complement strand
GAGACGATGCCAAGATTGGTTCGTCCGGCAACTATGCCAAGATAGGATCATCCGGCAACTATGCCCAGATAGGATCATCCGGAGACGATGCCAAGATTGGTTCGTCCGGCAACTATGCCAAGATAGGATCATCCGGAGACGATGCCCAGATAGGATCATCCGGAGACGATGCCAAGATTGGTTCGTCCGGCGACGGTGCCAAGATAGGATCATCCGGAGACGATGCCCAGATAGGATCATCCGGCTACGGTGCCAAGATAGGATCATCCGGCTACGGTGCCAAGATAGACAGCACAGGCGAAGGCTGTGTCATCATGTGCGCAGGTATTAACTCTGTAGCAAAAGCCTCAAAAGGATCATGGATAACATTATCCGAATGGTCTTATTCTGATAAAAAGAAAAGATATATCCCCGTTTGCGTAAAAACGGAATTTGTTGATGGAGAGAAGATAAAGGCGGATACATATTACAAATTAGCTGGAGGGGTATTTAAAGAAATACAATAGTCCCAAGGCATTGCTTATCGGAGGATCGCATGAGAGACATCTACATCAAAGACCCCGACGGCGAACCGGAGTACGACGGGGAGGAGGACAACGAGGAATATGAGGAGAGCATGGAGGAGCTTAGGTTCCTATGTGATTCATATAATTGGTAACATCCCGCCCTTACGAGGTGCAACCCCGACCCAGACCGGCAACCGATATCCTAGACAAGTGGTAGGCCATGACGATATCATTGGCCCGGTGGAAAGGGACACGGTAGTGAGGGAAGGGCGGCCGATGGTCTTAGTCCGGGTTCGACTCCCGGAGGCTGACGAAACATTTTAAAAATAAATATTATGCCTATTTTAAAGAAAACAGACGTTAGGCCGCTTAGACCTATTATCATGGTCATTTACGGCACACCGGGAGCAGGAAAGACATCCCTTTCCAACACGAGCGAGAACCCATTATTGATCGATTGCGACCGGGGATTTGACCGGGCGGCGAATCAGGTCGACACGCTTACGGCGCAAACATGGGAGGATATTCTCTCCGAGGAAGGCTCGATGAAAGGATATAAAACCATTATAGTGGACACGGCGAAATCAATGCTGGATGATTTCTTGGCCGTATATGGGGTTAAGCAAGATTACAAGCTGAGCAAGAACAAGCTTAAATTGTTCGGTTACATAGCGGACGAGTTCAAGAACTTCGTCAACAGGAGACGATCCGATTGCTCGGATATCATCTTCGTATGCCATGACAAGGAGACCCAAGAGGGAGACTTGATAAAGCATTCCCCGGACTGCACGGGACAATCCAAGGACCTGTTGATCCGTATAGCGGATCAAGTGGGGTTTATCACCATGATAAACGGAAAGAGAACCATATGTTTCGATCCTACAGATACCACCGTAGGGAAGAACGTGGCACAAATACCGCCAACCGTGATACCTGAATGCAACTCAACGGAGTTTCCCTCCTTCATGGCCGGTATAGTGTCAAAGGTTAAAAAGGCCATACAAAGCAAGACCGAGGAACAAAGGATCGCCATGGAAGCGTTGGATCGAGCGAATATAGCGCTGGAAGCCGTGGAGACGGAGGAAGAGGCGAACCGTATGATAGAGATAAAACAATCTCTAAACAAGGTATTCGAGAGACCTTTCAAGGAGAAGATGATAAAAGTCCTAGGAGAGAAAGGATTCGTATTTAACAAGGAAACGGGTAAATTCGTCAAGGATGAAAAGGTTGCTTAGGGTAACCCAACTGGAGAAATTCAGGCGTTACATAACGGAACATTCCGAATATGATGACGAGCGATCGGTCATAGACAATCTCACCGGGCAATTCACGGGAAACCAGTATACGAGAGTGGGGACGGCCTTCCATAAGATAGTGGAAGGCGATACCCTAGGATGCAAAAAGATCCCGGGGACGGAGACGGAGATCCCGGGGAGGGAGTTCGATATAGACGGCTACCCCGTGAAGCTGGACTTGAAACAATGCAAGACAGCTCTGGAATACAAGGACCGCTTCCCTAATGCCTTCCACGAGATAAGGGAATACATGGACATAGGGGAAATGGTCATAACGGGTTGTGCCGATATCATAAACGGACTTGAGATAAGGGACATAAAGACGAAATACTCCCCTATAAAGGACTCCGATTACACGGATAGTTGCCAGTGGAGATTCTATATGGAGCTATTCGGCGTGGGAGACTTCTTTTTCGACTTGTTCCAGTTCGTTGGATACGACAAGGACAAACATGGTTATGATGTCCGTGGACTGGAGCTTAAGCCTTACGCCCCGGCTGTCGGATGTCATTGGTACAACACCATGGAGCAAGATAATCGTATATTGCTTAAGGAGTTCGTCCAATGGTCCAAGTTCAGGGGGCTATTCGATAATTTACCAATCTACAAATCATAAAAGAGCATGAGCAAGAGCATAAACCAATGCCTATTGATAGGCAACGTAGGTAAGGATCCGGAAATAAGGACTTTCGATAATGGGGTCAAGGCGGCGACATTCTCCTTGGCCACCTCCACCGGAGGTTACAAGAGGCAGGACGGCACGGATGTGCCGGAGAAGACGCAATGGCATAACGTCGTGGCATGGCGTGGACTGGCCGATATAGCCGAGAAATATATCCACAAGGGAGACAAGGTGACAATCCTAGGGACGATCAATTACAGGGAGTACGAGAAAGACGGTATAAAACGGTATGTTACCGATATATTGGCATACGATATCATGTTATGCGGAAAGAGCGACAGTGCCGGTTCCAGACCTCAAGTGACCGCCAACGACGTTCCATCCCAATCTGATTTCCCGCCTATGGCTCAACCTATAGATGATATTCCTTTTTGATATATGCTTATAAATCCAACAAGCGAGTTCGACCGGGAACGAGCCGACATGTACTATAAGAAATTAATGTCCGGCACCGATCCTTTCGAGATCACGAAGAAAGCGAGGCGAAGGACCTTGAACCAAAACGCCCTTTTCCATCTATGGTGTCAAGTGATATCGGATCATATCGGCTATACCTCCTTAGAAGATTGTAAACGGGATGTCAAGAGGGCTTTGCTAGGGATGAGAGAAGATACGAACAGGATAACCGGGGAGAGGCAAAAGGTAGATTACCAGACTTCCGCCATGACAACCTCCGAACTGTCCTCACTCATGGATAAGATGAAAGTCTGGGCGCAAACCGATCTGGGTTGCTATCTTCCCTATTTCGGCGATCCCGGCTACGAGGAAATGTATCAACAATACTGCAGGAGATGAGAAAAAGCGACAGGCCTCCAAATTATCTTATAGATAAGATCGTGAGGCATACCAACATTATTATTACCGCTCCTTATGGCAGCGTCAAATACATGGATGCTGCCAGACTCCTTAAAAAGGAGGTCAAGAAGCTGGAAACCTATAAGAAAAATGAGAGATCTTAAATACTGCCTCAATGAGGCATGCTCTAAAAGACATTGCCTCTGTCATAAACGGCAGAGACATTGGAAAGACCCGTCTAAAAAAGAAGGGGAAACTGTGAGGCCGGAATCGGCCTTACTTGACGGGAATACTCCTTGCAAAGGGTATGTCCCACAATACGAAAGAAAGAAGTATAACATTAATTATTAAAGTATATATGAGAAACTGGTTTATTAGCAAGGTCGCATATGAGAAGATGCTGGAGAACGGCATGCAAAAACGAGTGGTCGAACCCTATTTAGTGGATGCCCTCTCCTATACGGAGGCTGAAGCACGCACGATAGAGGAATTAAGGCCGTACATTACCGGAGAGTTCACTATCGCCGACATAACACGTAAAAAGATAGCGGAACTATTCTTTAACGATAACGGTGATAGATTTTATGAGATTAAGATCTATTTTATCACGCTTGATGAGAAGAGCGGCATAGAGAAGAAAACAGCGGCCAGATTCATAGTACAGGCGAGCGGCCTAAAGGAAGCGATCTCATGTTTCGAGGAGAATATGAAAGGGACCTTGGCGGATTATACCTTGGCAATGGTAAGCGAGACCCTTATTATGGACATCTTCCCGTTTGATGCTGATAGCGTACCAAAGGGCAAAACAGATAATTAATATTAGAGTGTGTTTTCCATAGTATTTGATTTAGGTTAGAATGATTATCCCCGCCGTCCGTGAGGATATGCGGGGATTTCGGGAGGTTATCACATCGGTAAGTGATTAGAGGTGCGCACCCAATCAATACGATTAAGGGCGGTTCGACTCCGTCACCTCTCACCAACAACAAATAACAATCATGGATTTCGGTAACGACATTCCGGATTACGATCCGGACGATTTTGACAATTACGATTATGAGTGACATTTTTCAAAGCCTGTTATTATCCTTCGGGGTGATAACGTTCATATTCGCTATCCTAGCGATAATTTTTATTGTATTAATCTTGATAGACGACAAGTACAAATGAGGAATATCGAATCACAGACCCAGCAAGCTTGCGTCAGATACTTCCGTCTCCAATACCCGAGATACGCAGGATGCTTCTTTAGCGTCCCGAACGGAGGACGGAGGGACACGGTAACCGGGGCTATACTGAAAGCGGAAGGGGCTTTGGCGGGGGTAGCCGATCTGTTCCTGTCAGTCCCGAATAACGTCCATCACGGTCTGTACGTGGAAATGAAGACAAGAAAAGGCCGGCAACAGGACAGCCAGAAGGCATTCCAGAAGGCGGTAGAGGCTCAAGGGTACAGATATGAGATATGCCGATCGCTGGACGATTTCATAGCGCTTATAAAAGACTACCTGAATGGCTAAGAAACCTACTAAGCAACCCGAGCGTATCAGATGCGCCGATTGCGTGCACGGCAAGCCTCACAAGGGTCTGGCCGTATGGTGCGAGATATTGAACACCGGAAGGGTAGCGAACTCTTTCCGGTATTGTGACAACTATAAACGATAACTTATATGAGAACGATCAAAGCGAACACGAAGGCAAACGGGGATATACTCCCGGAGCCTAAATTCAAGAGGATACCCGTAAGGGTTGACAAGAACACGATCATCCTCGTAAGGGAGGGATTGAACGTGGAAGAGCATCTAAAAAGATTCAAGGACAAGGACAACACGCCACCGGAATATATCCCGTGGTTTTAAATAATGTAAATAAATATGAATTACGGAATACCTTATAAAGGAAGCAAATCAAAAATAGCAAACAAAATATTAAACGCATTACCTTCTGGAGATGTATTTGTTGATCTTTTCGCTGGTGGATGCGCTATTACTCATGCTGCAATTCTAAGTGGGAAATATAATAAATTCATTGTGAATGACATACAAGGTATGTTCCCAAAATATTTTCACGATTTAATAACGGGTCGTGCACCCAAAGAAAGACGTGTGATATCAAAGGAGCAATTTGATAAATATAAGCATACAGATCCATACGTATCTATATGCTGGAGCTTTGGGAATAACTGTAAAGACTATTTATGGGGTGAAGATATTTATAAACAAAAGATATTAGCATGTAAAATAATAATGGCAGAAACCCAATATGAAAGAAGGATATTTTACCGTAAATTTGTACAAAGCCTACAAAGCCTACAAAGCCTACAAAGCCTACAAAGCCTACAAAGCCTAGAAAGACTAGAAAGCCTAGAAAGACTAGAAAGCCTAGAAAGGTTTAAAAATATAAATATATCATCATTAAGTTATGATAAAGTTGACATTCCTGATGATAGTGTTATATATTGCGATCCTCCATACATTAATACCGATAAATATAATGATGGAGTATTTGATCATGACAGGTTTTATGATTGGCTTAGGAATATAGGACGGGTGGTATATGTGTCAGAATACACAATGCCTTCGGATTTTATCCCTATTTTAAGCATTAGCAAAAACTGCAACTACTCAGCGTCGTTAAACGCAAAAAAGACAGTTGAGAATCTATATGTTCATGAGAGCCATATTGAAAGCATAAAAAAGAATACATTGTTTTGAGTTAAATTCCATCTTTTGTTTGGCATTTTGAATTTGAGTTGTATCTTTGCGGTGTTTCATGCCAACGAAACATACATAACAAGTTAGAGAGGTGGGATTTTTTATGTCCACTTGATAGCTTATTATCACAAAGATAAAGGGCTGTTGTTTTCCCGTGATACCTACCTCATATACTTGATGTAGTTTCGTTGGCGCGAGATCGGGAGGCAGCAGCCTTCTTTTATTACTCAAAATTTCAAGTATCAATGCCAACGAAATTGAAATCTGCGAGTGTAACGAACAACAGTAATTGCACAACCACGTCCGCTCACGAAACGAGCTCCCTATCATGGCGATCCATCTCCAAGCTATTAACCTTCATGTCATTCGGCTTGCTCGAGTGCGATAACAAGAACGACGTTATCGGCTATGTCAAGGTACTAATCTTATTGATGTCCGCATTCATTTTAGCCGGGCTGGAAGGAGGTACGCTATGAGTACTCCAACAGCACGTCAACAAACTATCCGCATCAACCGCCTATCCAAGGAGAACGATCAGCTCGCCAAGGAACTTGAGCACGTGAAAGAACAGCTCAGATGGTCACGCATCACGTCTTCGCAAGAGACGGAGCTAAAGAACGCTTGCTTCTTCTTCATCGCCGCAAAGGGGCTATTCACCGAATGGCACGAGTGGCACGACAAGAGGATAACAGAGAGGTTGATGGACGAGATCAAGAGGACTATCAAATAGCCCTACCCTACTCACGTATTAAGATTTTAAAAGCCCCGGTCTAGGCCGGGGAGTATATTGTATTGTCTAAAAAATAAAACTACATAAAAATGACACACCTAAAAAGAAATAAGCATGGCACGGATAAGGACAATTAAGCCTAAATTCTGGGACGATTCCAAAATAGGTAAGATCAGCAGAGACTCCAGACTCCTATACATAGGATTATGGACTTTCTCCGATGATGTCGGCGTTGTGATCGGTGACACTATATGGTTAAAGTCTAAGATATTCCCGTATGACCAAATTCAGGTTCAACAGTTTGAGAAATGGTTATCAGAGCTTGCGACAAATGGATTTATATGTCAGTTCTCTTATAATAATGAGAATTTCATATATCTGCCTAACTTCGCTCGGCATCAAGTGATAAACCGACCGAATGTTGACGATTTGAACATACCTAAACACAAGTTAGACAATATCTTATCTAAATTCACAGAACAATCACTGATTGATCACGGAACATTCACTGAACGATCAGTGCCTATAGAGGAAGAGGAAAAGGAAAAGGAATATATAACAGAAGATTCTAACGAATCTCCTGTATGTGCGACTTCACAGCCGCACGATGGACGGATTGATTACGCGGAACTTGTCAAATTTTTCAATGAAAAAACGCAAGGCGCGTTCGGAAATATACGTATGCCTCTGTCTGACAAGCGAAAAGGTATGATAAACGCACGTATCAAGACATACGGGAAAGAAACCTTCGCGAGGATGATACAAATGGCATTAAACAGTGATTTTCTCAAGGGTCAGAATAAAAATGGCTGGCGAGCTTCTTTTGACTGGCTTATCAAGCCAACTAACTTCGAGAAAGTAATATCAGGAAATTATGACAACAAAAATAGGGCAAATACTCAACAATGCAACCGTGATCCAAACGAGTTCCTTAGAAATATCGCAGAGGGAATCGCCCGAGCCGATTTCGAGGAATCCAAACGGTGAGTGCAGCGTAAGTCTCTATACCGGGGATTTGGCAGATCCACGGGAAATAGCCGTATCTATCAGCAGATTGATGACCGCATTCCCAAAAATGGGAGATCCGTTCTTCAATTTGTTAGCGGAAAGGGTAAGGGCGAATAAGTTCACCACAAAACGGCTAAATGACGCTATCAACCATCTTATTGACAATTTCAACTACAAGGAGCTTAACATAGCGGATATCATCAAGTTTGACAAGAGAGCCAAGCTATACTCTTACAACGACGTATGCAAGATGGTATCCAAGGGAGAGGCAACGTTCTCGGACTTTGCCGTTAAAGAGATCAATGGGACACATTACAGGGTAAAGAAAACTGATATAGAGTAACATGGAAATAACAGAGAGATTGAGAAACACCCCTACCGGTTTGATCGTGTTGGTAGGAGACATGAAAATTATCGTGGAAAAGTACAGGCCGTACTACAACGGGCAGAACAAGATCCCGTGCAGGGGATGCGTCTTCCGGGACGAGGGAGCTAGATTTTGCGAGTACTCATCTGCTTGCATGGCCCATCTGAGGCCGGATCATGAAAGCGTAGTTTTTGCTAAAACCAAGGAGATATGACACATGGATATAGGAGAATGTGCTGTAGCTGCCATAGAAAATTTGACAAATCAAAAGAAGGAGTAAAGAATAATGTTAAACGAAAAAAATAAGAAAGGAATATTTGCCAGAGAAGGAGGCCGGTTAACTCACGGATCTCTGTTCTCTGGCATTTAGGTTGGCGGTTTTGACCTTGCCGCCGAATGGATGGGATGGGAGAACCTGTTCCATTGCGAGATTAACGAGTGGTGCCAAAAGGTACTGAGGTTTCATTTCCCAAAAAGCATTCAATATGACGATATTACAAGAACTGATTTCACTCCGTGGAGAGGGAAGGTTGACGTACTCACAGGAGGGTTTCCTTGCCAGCCTTTTTCAACGGCAGGAAAGCGAAGGGGAGCGGAAGATGACCGTTACCTCTGGCCGGAAATGCTTCGGGCAATACGGGAGATACGCCCCGCTTGGGTCATTGGTGAGAACGTTGCTGGAATCACCAGCATGGTACAACCCGGCAGTGAGGTTACGGTGGAAAGTCAAGCCTCTTTGTTTGAAACGTCTGACAAGGAAACGCTACTCGAGCAAGAATACGTTATCGAGACCGTCTGCCGAGATCTTGAGCGTGAGGGATATTCCGTCCAGCCGATTCTTATTCCAGCTTGCGGTGTCGGAGCCCCGCACAGGAGAGACAGGGTATGGTTCGTCGCTTGCAAAACTTTGGAAAACACCGGTAACGTCGGATGCCTCGGACAGAAGGTTTTATACGAACAGCAGGGGCGAGCCGAACCTGTCGGCGCAAGCGAAAATAGGGCTTCCTGTTTCTGGGAAGAATTGGGAAAAACTATTGCTAACCGTTCAGACACAGGGATTGAAAGTTTGCGACAAGGACGGGAAAACGAAATTCATGAACTTGAGTCTACTTCCCACCCCAACTGCTCAAGAGGGCTTCAATTCGGGGAAAGGAGAGATATTCGTGACAAGGAACAATACGATCCGGATAAGGAACCAGAACGACACGAGCAGCCGTCTAGGTTTGGAGGGAGCGGTGAAGCATATGTTATATCCGACACCGACAGCCCAAGATTTCAGGCGAAGGGGACCGAACAGCAAACAACAGGGATTGCCGGAAGCCGCTTACAAGGACTTATTGCCAACGCCGAAGGCAAACAGTTGGAAAACACCTTGCAAGCATGGAGAAGGATCACCGGATCTACAAACTTATATCGCAAAAAAGATTGGAGAAACTTCCCAACTCAACCCCCTGTTTGTAGAAGATATGATGGGTTACCCTTTGATGTGGACTACCTTGCCATTCCTTTCACAAAATGGAGACAAGAGTCAATAAAAGCCTACGGAAATGCGATAGTTCCACAAGTAGCATTTGAGATATTCAAGGCGATAGAAACATCAACCTTTCATCATAGTTGAAAACTGCATTCATCTATGATGGGCACGATAAAAACATATAATGGATAAACAACAGGCATTTAAATCGTATATAGATTACTTGTACTCTCCTTCTACAAACAAGAGCTATGATTACATAGGGAGATATATAAAGATCGTAAAAAGGTTCCTTGACAGCGAATATCCTGTGAGCATGACTGGGTATAAACAGTATATGAGGAAAAACGCAATACTGGTAATTGACGATCCATTAACAAAGGAGGCTCTGTGCGACTTCTTGTGGACTATAGGGAAAAACACCTCAAGAAAAAAGAGAATGGAAACAGTCAAGCCGCTGGAAAAGCTGAGCAAGATAAGTGAGAGGAATAAAAAGCTAATAAACGATTTCATATACTATCTCACACAAGAGGAAGATTATTCTTCTCATACTCTAGACACGTACGTGTTTGCTGTCAGGAAGTATTTCGAGTATGCCAATGAGGTATCAGTTGACAACTATAAGCGGTTCGTCCGTTTGCTTGAGGAGGAAGGTCTTGCTCCACAAACCATCAGGTTGCGCATCACCGCCCTTGAGAGGTTCGCGAAATTCGTAAAGAAACCAATTGAGCTGAAGCGGCCTAAATTCAGCCGCAAATTGGAAACTGATAACATCCCTACCAAAGGGGAATACGAAAGACTCTTGGAATACTTGAAAGCGCAACCGAACAAGGATGGTTACTATTTCATCAGGATACTAGCGTCTACAGGTGCTCGTATATCCGAGTTCCTCCAATTTAAATGGGAGGATATACTTAATGGGGAGGTCACTCTCAAAGGGAAAGGGAATAAATACAGGCGGTTCTTTTTTAGCAAACAATTGCGAGAAGAAGTGAAAGCGTATGTAAAAGATACCGGGAAAAACGGATACATCGCCATTGGGAAATATGGTCGTATCTCGACAAGAGGTTTTGACCAAAAACTGAAAGCATGGGGAAAGAAATGCGGAATCGATAAGAAAAAGATGCACGCACATGCCTTTCGGCATTTCTTCGCGAAAATGTTTCTGGAAAAGAACAAAGACGTTATCCAGCTTGCTGATCTAATGGGACATGAGAATATAGATACTACACGAATTTATTTACAAAAGAGTTATGAGGAACAGAAAAAAGAATTTAATAGAAGCGTTACATGGTAGTTTCATGTTCTTGGACAATTTGCCTGAACTCATAGACAAGGAAACTATATATGACGAAACCGGGCACGTTGATTTGGAATTTATGACAGCCATCCTTCAATGGATGTCGCGCATGGCTGACATATCGGTAAAAGTACAGACGTCACTAAATAGGTTATTGGGTTGCGAAGAACTTGCCGACCGGAAAGCGAAGAAAGCCGACAATGGAAGCAAATGGAACGTAGAGGAAATACTAAGACACTGTACGCTCGAAGACAACGTACTGAAGCTTCCTTCCGTCCAATTCAACAAGAAATCCTATTTGGAGGCAAAGAAATGGATAGAAGAGGCTGGGGGGACATGGGCCGGCGGGAAAGTGCAAGGATTTACTTTCCCGTTTGACGCGACTCGTGTATTCTCAGTCCTTCATGAGGGTAAGCGATGTAATCTCAAACAGGACTATCAATTCTTTGAGACCCCAGAAGATGTCGCCGACTGGCTGGTCATGATCGCTGGAGGTATTGAAGAGACGGACACCGTATTGGAGCCAAGCGCAGGGCGTGGCGCTCTGGTAAAAGCTATACATCGATCGTGCCCATCTGTCATGGTAGATTGTTATGAGCTGATGCCAGAGAACAAGCAATTTCTATCCAGTATGGAAAATACCAATATTATTGGTGATGATTTCACGAAAGGCGATAACAAGAAGTACACAAAGATTATAGCGAACCCTCCGTTCAGTGGAAACCAAGACATTAAGCATGTACGCATGATGTTTGATTTGCTTGAGAATGGCGGCACGCTTGCAGCCATAACAAGCGCCCATTGGGAATTTGCAAGCGAAACCGTTTGTATCGATTTCCGTCAATGGCTGAAAGATTTGAATGCAAATGTATATGTAATCAATGATGGAGAATTTAAAGAAAGTGGCACATCTATAGAAACACGAGCGATCGTAATAAAAAAAACTCAAAATAAATAACACATGAAGGAAGAAGATATCGAAAAAGCAGCGGCAAAATACTCAGGGAAAGCATTAGGATATAATGGGGCGCCTGTAATCGCTATGCACGAAGCGTTTAGGGATGGAGCTAACTGGCGTATAAACTCTGCATGGAATGAGGGAAAAGTATTCCCCGCCAAAGGGAATATCATATTGATCGAGTTTGAGAGTGGAGCTATACTTATCGGCGGACCATGCATGAGTGAAAAGGGCTATAACGATCTGTGTGGAAAGATGCCCGTAAAGAGATGGGCATATATAGATGACTTATTACCAAAGAATGAAATATCTATGATGAGAGTAAATATAACAACATGAACGATTTGGACTTTTGCAGAGGCGTATGGTACGCCATACAAATGCTCGTTGTCGAGCTAAGGGCACCATCTATGGCCGCTAATATAGCTAGGGAGGCCAATTTTTCCAAGGATAAATGCTTGGAGCTCCAGCGTGACAGCGGGGTTTACGATGAAGAGATGAAGGATTTTATTAATGAGGAAATAAAATAACAGTCATGAGAAATAAAGAACTAATAGCTCTACTCCAAGAGCAAGACCCGGAAGCGGAGGTAATGATCCGCACGTCCGATGATCAATATTACTACGATTTAGTGGACGTGTTCACGGATAAGGATGGGGATGTCATAATACAGGAGGGGTAAATGTGGATAATAAGGAATATTTTAACAACGAATTATAATATGAATCAAATTTGCACGAATAAAGAACAATCATCCCGGCTATTAGAGGCCGGGGTGAGACCGGATACGGCAGACATGGTTTTACTATATGTTGACGATGAAAGTAATATAGCACCATGGGAGGATATCCGTAAAGACGAAAAAGGAAAGTTTTTCTATAATGTATACGGAGAGACATACACTTTGACAGAAACTATACTTCTTAGAGATAGCCAGTATTACGATCGTTCATACCAAGACGATTGCCCGGCTTGGTCTCTATCCTATCTAATCGGGATGATGCCCGATCAAATAGAATATGAGGGATATAACTATTACCTATTCATACTTCCACGAGATAAAGAATTTACGATAAAGTATTCCGCAGGAAGTAACCTTGCCCAGTCATATTGCAGAGAGAGCCTTTTTGATGCCATCGCCGAAATGATCGAATGGCTTATCAAGGAAGGATGCCTTGACAAGAAATTCCTAACAGATAAATGCGGCGATTGCCGACTTATCGAGGATGAAGACGCAAACGGAGAGGCTTGGTGCTCCTTCCATCAAAAGCCGATTAGGTGCGATAGTAGAGCTTGTGAGGATATTTTAGAGAAAGGAGTACAAAATGCGTGAGATTAAATTCAGAGGAAAAAGTACGACAAGCGGGAAATGGGTACATGGTATGCTTACGACACTAAAGAATTTAGAGACAGAAATGCAAAATATGATAATCATAAAAAATGAAGGAGTATTCAATGAAGGCTCTGCCTCTCCGTTTTTTATGGAATGGGATTACATTCATAAAGACACCGTAGGCCAGTTCACAGGCTTAAAAGACAAGAGCGGAAAGGTGATTTACGAGGGGGACATTATCAGCGTGAATGGCAAATATCCTAAATTGATTAAGTACATAGATGAATGGGCGAGTTATTGCTTGGCTAATCTTACGGATTTGGGCTGTGATCTTAAAACTCGTCATTGGCAGCAAGTTAGTCCTTGCTGGTGGACTGATTATAAAAGAGAAATTAAAGTAATAGGTAATGTTTATGACAATCCCGAACTACTGAAAGGAGGTAATGATGATCACACGTGATGATTTACAATTAAGGATATTGTCCTGTATGTCTATGGAAGGTAGTGGAATTGTTAAGTACAGGGATGACGTTAACAAGATTTCCGCTGTTACTATCACCCCAAGAAAAGACGAGCTATCATACGGCAAGCCAAAAACGACATACTACATCGATAACGTGGAAAAGGAATTTACAGACCTCGATGAACTCATAGACTTCTATAACGAGAAATTTAGGTTTGAGGCAGAAAATCCGGATCAAGAAGTAACATTTGTAAAAGTTATAAAAAGGAGAAATAAATATGAGCAAGATTGATATGAGACAGACAGTAGAAGAAGCGGCAAAGGATTACGCCATAAGAAAAACGAGTTTTCGCAAGAATGTTCTCAAAGAAGTGGATGCGGATGACTATGTGCTTCGCAAAGATAATTGTCGTGAGGACTTCAAAGCAGGTGCCGAATGGCTGGCAAAGCAATCCCCGTGGGTAAGCATTAAAGAAAGATTACCTAAAGAAAATGAGATGGTTCTTTGCAGGATGGTATCAAATGGAGCAATAGTTAGTGGTTATATAGTTGTTGAAGCCGGGAAACCTCCACGTGTCGCAACATCCGGGGATTTTGAGTTTGAAGATTACGGAGATTATGAATGTGATATGTGGATGCCTATACCCGATCTAGAGGAATAGTATTAACCGAGCCTACTATGAAGGCTTATAATTAAAAAACAACGAATATGGCAACAAAATATAAAATAAAACAACATGTGTGGTGTACGAACGAAAGGCATAAGTCGGAAGTCGGCGTTATCGCTGAAGTCGTGGAAGAAAAGTCTTTAGTTAAAACCAAAGATGGGGTACGTGAAGAAAACCTTTATTGTGTTATGCTCCATTATCCTAACGGGAAAATGTATTTCGAGGAATTTTTTGAATCAGAGTTAGAGTTAGTAGAACATTAAGAATAACAGAATCATGAGCAAATATACCTCAAAACAAATTGCCGAATCTGATGATCTGTTTGAGAAACAAATACGGAAAGTCAGAAAGTTTTACTTGAGTCGTAATCCCGATAAAATGATGATGCTTGAAGAAAGAAAAGCCGTTATCAAAGAACGGAATAAAGGTCTTTCCCCGGAATATGACAAGGAGTATTATTGTGGAACCTGTGGAGCTAAAGACGGTGCGGAGCATCCTAAAACCGGATATTGCTTTCACTGTGATACTGATAACTGGATTTCAAAGAATAACTAACAGCTAAGAATATAAATTGAAATTAGTAGCTAACCGTAAGAAATCATGAGTAAAAGTAATCATCAAATCGAAGTTGGAAAACTTAGCAAAATAGAATCTGAACTGCTCAGATTAATATCTGACTCGGGAAACGAGGAATTACAAAATAAGTTTCTTGAGTGGCAGAGACAAAGAGCTATCTGCAATGTGTCATTGGTTACGGAATTAGAGCATTCTATTAATAATAAATAACATGAGATTAAGACAAGCCAAGAAGATAATGAAAAACTTCCAGTTATATCCCGGGATGTTATGGATATACAGAACCGGAAGACTGGATAAAGCCAACAATATAGTGCTACATCATTATTCTAGGGTGAAACCCGGAATAAAAGTATGGAATGCCTTTACGGATAAAGATCCGCTATTGGCGATAAAAATACTTGATGAGTTAATCAAAAAAAATAAAAGGCCGACATAGATTAAATGATATATTCATGGGAATAAGCCAAATTGTCCGGGACGAGAGAGAATTGAAAAAGCTTCTTCGCTCGTCCACTGGGTTAAAAGTATTCGAAGCTAGGTACGTCGGATGTTACAACGGATTTATAAGCTTGTCAGACGAGGCAATACTAGACAAAGTCCATATCACTTTTTATAGGGGAAGCTGGGATTGTATTAATGGAGGAATATACAAAATATGTATTTATACCCCTTCCATTGGAAACAGGGCAAATGTACCATACATCCAGTCTATCGTGCGTAAGATAACTAATGCCTTGGATATCCGCTTCGGAAAAGATGGATGGAATGAGTGCAACCAATCATTGCTTGAACGATGGAGACCGTTAAGCCGGTTCTCGTTCTATTTGCAGTTGCCTAATTTCAGAGATATCATAACAGGCACATCAAGTGTCTAATACGATTCATCACCTCGTAGAAGTTAACAGGCTCGAAATCCAAGGAATCCGTGAGGCGGTCTATCTCCCGTCTTACGGATTCCTTTTTCTTTTTATCTTCTTTTTTCTTTCCCATAACTCATCGTTTATATCGTTCTTGTGACGATGGCAATCGCAGATGAACATCCTTATCTCATCGGACATCAAGGCTCCTATATCGCCAGCCAAGTAAGCGATAGGCTCCCCTCCGATCTCCAGATCCAAGGCCAAGGACATATGATCCGTCAAATGCCGACACTCATGAAATAGAGAATTGGAGAACTCCCCGTAAGACGAGGTCCGGCCTATCACCATGACGGATTCCCTTCGCCGGTAGTTGGAATAAGTAAGTCCCACGTCCAGATTGCACGACCCCATATTGCCATAAGCCTCCCGTATCTTGCTATCCGGGCAACCGACCCTCCTCAATAGGGCCATGATATCGGATGTCCTCGAGCAGGTGACGTTATACAGCACGTGGATCACCCAGTCGTATCTCTTGATATGGTAATCCCGTCGTATCATCTCCTTACCGTCTTGAACTCCCGCTCTATCCTCCTCCTTTGTTGCCGGGTGAGATTGGTTGCCTTGAGATTGCCCACCACCTCGGATACCTTGTCAAAATCCTTCTCCGGCATACTCGCCAGCACGTCCTTGGGGGACTCTCCCTTCAAGATCCTCAGTATGTAGCCCCAGCCTCCCATCACATCATCTCCTCCCATATTATAGGCGTGCCGGACCCGATGCAATCAGCGTAGAACCGGGTGAACACTATCCCGTCGTAAGCGTCCGGATCGTCGCAGACGTTCTTGACATAAAGAGCGGCGTACTGCTCGTTAGGCACGGAGGAGCCAAGGTAATCGGCCTTGCACATGTTGGCGGCGTAAACATAATCGTATCCACCCTTTTTCTTCACGTCAACGCTATACTTCTTCAGCATCTCATCCACCTGCTCCTTGGTGAAAGGGGTTATCTTGACCTTCTTCCCGTTTCCATCCTCCTTCTCCATCATGGATACGGCCCAATCGCACATGGCCTTGGAGAAATGCCAGCCATACGCCTTCAGGTAGGATCGCATGCCGGAAGGGAAATCATCATACATATCTAGTCTCATATTCCTCTGTTTTTTAGGAGGGGGAAACCGGTCCCCCCCTCATGGTTATCTACGATATCGTCTCGAGTAGCGTCCGGTGCCCGGTACCCCACGGCGATTGCCATAGCCTCCCCCGGATGATCCACGACCGCCGCCACGGTTGCCGTAGCCGCCACGCTCCCACATCTCACGGAACTCGTCGTCGTCCTCGAACTCATCGTCATCGTCTTCCTCCATACGGTTGCCATAGCCTTCCATGGCCTTCCGCTTTCCTTCCTTACAGCCAAGCTTATAGGCCTCCTTCGCCAGTTCCAACATATCCTCGTCTTCCATGGCGTCGAATTCCTCGATCAGCTCTCTCAGTTTTCTGCTATATGTTCCCATATCACTCTGTTTTTTTATTCTTGTTATTATTACCGTTCACGGAACCGACAAGTTGCTCCATCATGGCAACCAACCTTGCGTTAGCCTCCTTCAGATCGGACATCTCGTTTCTCATGTTAGCGATCTCACTCTCCCTCTCCTTCTCCCGGGCAAACTCTGGGTTCAGTATTACCAGCATCTTCTCGCACCCCTCAATCACGGATTTATGGTAATCGATGCTGTCAAGTGCCTGTCGGCTTTGCTGCATCATGGCGTTGATCTCCGTATTCAGGGCACCTAGATCGCATGACACAACCAGTTTCTCCCCGTTTGTAGTGGGGTAATCCGTAATGGTAACGTCGGACAAGACGTTGGAGAAGCTGACGTTGTCCTCACCTACCTTGGCCTTTATGTCCACCACGATTTTAGCTTGCGGACCATACATATTGAAATTTGGATTCTCCGGTCTCGGAGGGGACACGCTGACTATGCTTCCAACCTCACAAAACGGCGTATTCCCCTTATGAAGGATATATAAAGGATTTCCTTGTCTCTGATTCTTGAACATATTTCTTGGTTTTTATGAGAGCCGGATCGCTCCGGTCTCTCGTTGATACTCTCTCACACCACTCCCGTCATTATCTGGAGCGTATTATTGCCCGACTCATAGTAACACAAGTAGATTCCGGTGCCGGTTATATCGGATGCCGTGACATCTGCGCCGTTAATGGTCGTTAGCGCCTGCGTGGAGCCGTTCGTGTCAAACACTACCGGCAACGTCCCGGTAGTACCAGCCGGGATAGGCTGGGCCAGACGGAACAAGATCAACCCGCTAAACGGGGCTGACAGGAACGGGTGATTGCGGAAGGAGAAACGAACGTTGGTCGTCCCGACCGTAACGCCCGTGCTCTCCAAACGTGGGATACCGTTCTTGTTCGCCATTATGAAAGGACTAATGAATGCCATAACTCTTTATTTTTAGGTTATTAACTCATTATCCCCATCCGTTGCCGAAGTTTCCCCAGTTACCGAGACCTAGGCCTAATCCGTACTGGGCGGCCACGCAAGTGGGTATGCCTACCACGGGGGAGTAAGGAACCTTTGCCACCTCCGGCTGGTTACACTCGATCTTGGCCAATCTTGAGCTCAAATCACCCAAGGCGTTACCTAGAGGGGCGGTCTGCGCCTGTAGAGTAGCGGCGAAATAGGCGTTCTGGTTGCTTTGGGAGATCTGTCCTTTCAAGGCTAGGTTCTCCGCCGTCAAGCGATCCATCTTGTCTTGTTGATACAAGTTCTTGAAATCACGAACCTCGTTGATGATATCACGGGTGTTCTGCAGACCTGAGTCACGGAGAGTCAACGTGTTGTTGTTCATCGTATTCACCAGCGTGTTTGTCTGGTTGCAGCTAGCCAATTGGTTCTCGTAGCCCATCTTAGTGATGTTGTTGTTAACCGTGCAGCAGCACTCGGCGATCTGGCTCAATAATTGATTGTTACCACTTTGGACGGCATTAATGATTTGTTGAGAACTCATGCCTACTTGGTTACCCACGCTCTGGATCTGTCCTTGGATCTGGCAGATAGCGTTTTGTAATTGCTGGGTAGAGCAATTCAAGGAAGATGACAATTGACTGATAGCCGTTCCGTTTCCTTGGATAGCGTTCATCAACAATTCACGCCCAGCGTCATTGTTCAATTGAGCGGGTAATCCATTAGCCCCGTTGTTGCCGAAGCCGTTGCCACCCCAGCCTCCCCATACGAAGAACAGGAGGATGATCCAGATCCACCAGCAACCACCACCGCCCCAAGCGTCTTGATTGCCCTTATTGTTCATCAAAGCCGCTACCAAATTGGGGTCCAATGATTTTCCACCACCGCCCATCAAGCTCGGGAGAAAGGCCATGATGTCAAACTTACTTCCACCGGAATTGCCTCCTTCGGGAGTACCGATAAAATAATTTCTATCCATTATCTTTAATTTTTGTCGTTAATCCGGCACCATTACCGGACACGACAAAAATCATGAGAAGGGCTTTGCTAAATAAATATCTCCTTGCTAGCTTGTTGCGAGGTTGTTGCTAGTTCTTTGCGGAAGGGGATGAGACAAAAAAAGCGCCGCCAATTTGTATTGACGACGCTTATTGTTGTTGTTTAGACCTTTCAAACCAAAGGCATATACAACGCTTAATTTTTATGGTTGGTTACTTTTTATATCTACCGGTTCCACCTGTTTCCAATACATGCATTGTAGCGTGGTTGGACTAGATATATGTTTTTTTCTATCTGAGTATTTATCAAAACTATTCCTTTCTAGGAATTCATTATACTCCTTAGCTTTTGGTTCATCTAAATTTTTCATATCATTCTATTTTATATAGCATGAAATTATTTTATATGGTAGACAGGAACTCTGACAATGAATCCATGTCCGAAAATTCTTTAACCTCACTGTCCTCATGCATATTTCTCGGTTTATTTCTATTACCTTTTACTATTTTCATCATCAGATCTATAGAGTCGCTCTCATTCTCCATAGAGACCCTCACTTTATCCAAGGCCAAAGCCTCTATTGTATTGCATAACTCGTCCGCAAATGATCGAGACATAAAGTATACATCCTTAAAATCTATACGTACACATGGGCTATTCAAATCCTTAGCCCTCATATAGATTTTTTTAGCTTCTGTCCTAGAACGAAGCTCTCCCCTTATCAATTCTGATATCACAATTGTCTTTTCCATGATCTTCATTCTAAATATTCATAAAAATTAAACATCCTTTCCTCTTTATATGGTATCCTTAATGCCACTATAGTTCCATCCCATTTTATATAATCAGGAAGTCCTATATATGATGTCTCTTCCTCTGACATAAGATGAAACGCTTGCCCAGACAGCAAAAAATATGTTCCTCCAAGTCCCTTAGACAACATTCTCTTGCAAGTACTTATACCATAACCACGATTCTCGGTATCTGGTAAATTTTTAGTCGATATCCCCTTCCCCGCGCTTTTTAAACCCTCCACATCGTTAGTTATACCTCCCTTGCCAGACTTAACATAACTACCCAGTATACTTATACCATTATCCGCTATGCAAATGTCTATATAACTCTTTGACGGATAATACTGAGCAAATATATAACCAAATTCACTCTCTGAATGTTCAGATATATTGTCAATCGTCTCAGTCAGCATATAAGATAAAGCCTTTCTCAACTCTCCTTCAATATTTAATTGCCTTATCATTATATTCTCTGCTACAGATAGTATATCGTTTTTTATGCTATCCTTGCTTTTACATCCCGGGAACTTTATTATAGGAATATATTTTTTCATAGAAAAATATTCCATATAATTATGAAAATCACTAACACTGTCAGCTACTACACCTCCTTCAAAATGAATAGAGTCCAGATAGCTTTTAACACTGTCCGATATATTCTTGCAAACCACATTCTTACCGCACTTATCTCTATAAAGCATAAGAGGCAATAAGAAAAATGGAGTCACAAATGCCGTATATTGGAAGTTCCATATGAAATCATCATCATCGGAATTCTCCATTTTCAGGATTATCCTGAATAGATGATTGAAGGCTTCTCCTATCCTAATATCATTTACCGCATGTGGCATATATATTTCCATAATGAAACTTTTCGTATACAACAAAGCCTCTGCCAAGGCTGGTTACTTGACGAGGCTACAAAATCACCTTTTACGCCGCAAATGTCGCAAAAAATTTTGTTATATGAAAATTTTTTCATAGACAAATCACATGCCTTACAACATAACGCACCCTCAGACCGTACCTGATAGCTCCTCTTTCACGCTCTCCACCGTCCTCCTCAGGTAGTAACTCCTCCTTATTCTGTCCGGGTACAAGTTACGCATCCTGTTGACCGCCTGCCTCGTCATCCCCGTCAGATCGGATATGATATTGTCGCTCAACTTGCGATCGGCCAGTATGGTTATAGCCACTCCCCTAGCGTCAACGTTCCTCTCCTTGTTGTTGCTAAACATCATTACCGGATCGGTCCCGCACTCCTTGCAGACTGCCTCTATCACTTTTTTGTAAAAAATTTCCACCTTATTCATAAACTTTTTATTTCGTGGTTTGTTTTACTATCAAAGCCGGGCACAAAAAATGCACGGCAGAAAGACTTAGAAGAATCTTCCCGTCGTGCGTGGCATGAAAAGACAATCAAACTTCCGATCCGATTATTTAGGGAAGATTCTTTTTTCTTTATCTTCCCTTTCCGGTTCGTTCTCACGAAGTCACCATCAAACTAATATTAAATTAATCATGAACAAAAAACGTCAGCCCTTGTTATTCATATAACGCATTCATTCTATTATCAGAGGTTTCTCGGGCGTGAGCCATGGAAGCCTCACCAAATTCTATAAAACCCGCCTATCCCGACATAGGGTGACAAGCCATTCTTACCGATCCCATAACCTGCTATAACTCCTATTCCCCATCTACGTGGGGAGATCGTCTTGGTTATATACTCAGTCTTACGATATACATCGATGTAATCGAGATTTGGCTTGTAGCCCGAAATCGACAGTTTATAATCATCCGTCTTGTACTCCTTTTGAGTTATCGGTACCGGAACATATACAGGTTCCTTTACCGTGTCACCGTCCAACGTGATATAAACAGGGAACGGCTCCGGTATCGTCCGCACCAATGTCTCATAGACTGGGTACGGGATGCTGTCATGTATCGTGTCAACATAAGTAAACCTGTCGGTCTTATGTATTTGATTGCCATCCACATCCCCCCGGATATGGTAGCCAGCCGTGAAACTGGCTACCAAGCACACTAGTATTAATATTACTTGCCAAGGTTTCATATATTGCGATACTCCTCCTCGGCATTAAAACACGGACACATCTTCATCCACTCGTCCGGTTCAATCTTACCGTTACCGTTAAGATCCGGGGATAGGTCACGATGACCGCAGATCCTACTATCCGGGAACTGTACGACCAAATCCAACAACAGCCTTATAATCGACTGTCTCTGTGCCTCCGTACGTGTATCATCCGGATTCCCGTCCGGATCAAGACCACCCTCATAGCATATTCCTATACTGTTCTTGTTATATCCGGTCACATGAGCCGGAATCAATTCCAATGGACGCATAGATACTATCTCCCCGCTCTTCCGGATATAATAGTTATAACCCGCGGAGTTGAATCCTCTCGCCTTGTGGTCTCTCTCTAATTGCTCAGGGGTATAATCCTTATCTACCCTAGTGGCCGAACAATGGATCACGATCAAGTTGATTTTCCTGTTAATCGTTCTCATATCAATTATTTTTTATACTTTTATGCGCTTTGTTAACCTTGCTATCCTCCCTTGCGAAAGACAGGAAGCTAAAATTTATCCGGCTCCCCTATCCTTTTGGATCTGGGGATCCTTCTTTATCGCAATCTTTATCCTCCTTATCCTCACTATTTATATTGTTCTCGATAGGAGGATTCCTATTGGTACATTTCAAATCTCTGCATTTAAGTACTTTGTATACCGCTATCTGGGTTGTAAGACGGTTATTCTCGTCACGAAAATGTCCCTGATCGTCGTATAGTTTATCTATAAGATTGCTCAAACCTTTCTTTTCCTCCTGACTTTTGATATACAATTCCTTCCATTGCTCACTCGCTTTCGTCTCATTCTCCAACTCGGCCGATTTCCTCTTTTGCGGAAACATCAGCACTGCTCCAAGACCACCTCCTCCAACAAAGGTTAATACGGCGGTTAACATCATCGTCCAATCCATTCTTCCGATCCTTTTTAATTAGTTATAAAACCATTATGCTCTCCTCCTCTCTCGCCGCCTCCCACTCGGCGAAATCGCTATCCACACGGTCTTTCAACGCCTTCCTCTCGTTAAGGAACGTCTTATAAGACTCCACGTATGACAAGTCCAGTATGCCTAGCTGGGCGGCGTTGTAGTCGTTCAGCTTCTTTTGCTCCACGTCCTTGTCCCATAGGGCGTTAATGCAGGCCTCCAATATCTTGTTGGCCGTCAACGTGGGCCATACCCTGACCTCGTTGTAACTATAGGAGATCACGGGGGCCATATCGTCACCCATCTCCCTTGTCTCCTCTATAATTTCCCACCGGTAAAGGTAGGATCCGTCACCGTCCCGCTCTATTCTAGGCGGCATTGTGTCGCTCCATGATCGCTTCATAAAACTCTGGTTTTAAAATTTTCTTAGCTAAATGCTTGCTATCGCTATCATATATCCAGCCCAGCCAACCGGCTAGACCTGCCTTGTATTCCGTTAAGGATATATTCGGGACTTTATTCAATCTAGCCGCCGCACGACATAGATTTTGCTTAGTCCTCTTCCTTATCCGTATATGCTCCTTATAGAAAACGAACCCCACGAAATCTATACCACGGCCGCTTTTATCCGATCTTCTCTCAGCGATCTTAAATATCTGGTAATTCCCTTTCAGCTCCAACTTCAACACGGCCAATCTATCGATAAGCCACGGAAGTAATACGTTTCTCAAGAAACACTTATCATGATGGAAAAAAGTCATGTCATCCGCGTATCTGATATAATGCCTTATATCTATAATCTCCTTTATCTCGTGATCCAGATAGGCGAGATAAAGATTCGCAAGATATTGGCTAAGATAGTTCCCGATCGGAACGCCGGGAGCGGAATCGATGATCTCATCCAACAACATAAGCAAGCGATCGTCCTTGATCTTCTTCCGAGCGATGCCTTTCAACACCTCATGATCTATTGACGGATAGAATTTGCGGATATCAACCTTGAGGCAATAGACGGATTCACGATCGGACAAAGCCCGTCTTGTCCTCTTATACGCCTCCGTTATCCCTCTTCCCTTGATACATGATGTCGTATCAGCCGTGAACACGGAAACCCATATAGGTTCCATGACGTTCATTATGGCATGATGCAATATCCTGTCCGGATAATAAGGGAGCTTGAAGATGATCCTTTCTTTTGGCTCATAGATGGTATCAGTCCGGTACTTGGAAGTCTTGAACGTGCCATCCAGCAGAGACTTTAGCAAACGGCTTAGATTACCATCTTTGTCCTTGTCGAACAACCTTATACCGTATGAATCCTTCTTTCCCCTTCGGGCTTTCATGTCCGCAAGTATCAAGTTGTCCATATTCGCTATCTTATCAAATAAATCCCCTATTCTCTTCATTTTATTGTCATTAATTTGCTTTTTATCATAGGGAGTCTTCGGTTTCCCTACCAACACCCTTTATATGGGGAGACTTTTTTCGCCAAGAGGCGAGGCCACCATCCCTGTTTGTTCTCTAAATATCTTTTCCCCTCTCTAAAAGTATAGGCGTGAACCGATGTTACGATTCGCATCGGAAGGCGCATTATTCGTATTCACGTTAGCGAGGCCTGCATTCGACCTGTTGTCCGCGTTACCGCCAACCAGCACCACCTAGGGATGATCGACCCTTATTCCGTCATTCGAGATAATACCTATTCCCGGAGGCTCGCATCGTCACTTTCCTAGGGAACTTGTCCATCTCCTTTATCTTACCAAGAACGTACTTGATCTCTTGGGAGTTCGTAAAGAATTTCTTGGCATCACTATCCTTATCCTCTAGATTCTCCTTGATCATGACAAGCGCCCTATCTTTCCCGAACTTGGTGGACACGCCATCCATGTAATCGATTACCCAGAACGTGAGATTCGTCAACTTCTGTTGGGTGATCTCCGGACAATTAAAATGCCTTGAGTTCTTATCCCTTGGGATATTCAAGAACGACAAGCTGCCGTCATCTTTATTCTTTTCTTCTTCCATTTTTATCTTCATTAAACGTTATACAAAAAATTCCCGACGTGAGACGTGCGGCTACGCCGACGTTTTACGAAATTCGGGGAAAAAGCAAAGGCGAGAACCGACGTCACGATACGCAGCGGAAGGCGCATGATTCGTATTCACGTAAGCGAGGCCCGCCCTCGACCCGTTGCCCGCGTGACCGCCAACCAGCACCACCTGCATGCGGTTAGCCGATGTGTAGGTGTAGTAGTAGTCGCACCAGTAGGTAGAGGAGCTACCTCCGACCTCCGTGGCCACTATATCGCCATCTTCCCCAAGCAACATCTTCTTGGCATAACCGTTTGTACGGCAGATATTGCCTTTCTTGTCATAACCGGTGTAAGAGGTGTCGCTGAAATTCGACGGGTCATCGGTAGTCCATAGAATAGACAATCCGGCATCGCCCGTGGTGACCTGTATATTAGCCCCGTCAGTGTATTTCCAGATGTGACCGAACGGATTCTCTATGCCACGATACCTGTTAGCCATCAACGTGGCGTGAGTACCGCCGGAAGCGTTCTTCACGACATACGCCTTCTCTCCCGAGCCGTTCCCGAACTCGTTGGTATAGCCGCATGGGATAAGTGGATTGGCGTTGTTGAAGTTAGTCCAATCCGTCATTTGAGTAGGTCCCGGACCTAAGCCTCCTTGGGCGAAACCGTTAGCGTCCTTCTGGGCGTTGAAAGGCTTCTGGCTGTCCAGCGTGGCGTACTCGACGGCGAATAGCCAGAACAGGGTCTTGTGGGCGTTGTAGGTATACATTTCCCAACCACTTCCACGTTTCCTAGCGGCTTGCCGGAATTGGTCTCGGGTGAGGTTGGTGACGGGACGGCCTAGCAAGGAACGGTAGGTGCCGTCCCAGTCGGCGGTGTTGTCGCCGCCACGGAAATCTTCCGATAACGAGGTAGCACTACTCATAGATATCAACATGGACTTACTTCTGCTAATCCTAGCCTCTACTGTTGATATGTAGAATTTATCCACGTGTTTGTATCCCGGTAATGGAATAGCGGATAACATTATTCTGAACTTAGTGCCATTAATGTAAATCTTAGTCCAATGATCTGGAATTTCAGTCATTAACGAGGCTTTTAGATAGGACTCGTTTATCGTTTCATCCGACCCTGTAACGTAACTTAGTATACCTCCATTGTTATCAATTATGCACCTTCTCATCTTACTCTGCACCGGCAACTCCCTATGCAGTTGCATATTCCCCACACGCTTCCCGTCCGGGCTTGACGATGCCATGTCCCACTCTACACCGTAGGCGTACCGTTCCTCGATGTCGGAGATATCCTCCCAAGCTGGAGACCATTCAGTAGAAATATCACCATATTCAAGCTTGATCTTGTGGATGGTACTAGTAGTACTTGATCTGGGAAAAGCATAAACTCTCAAGAAAGTATTAGATGTCTCATCACCATCTGTTGTTTGAGTTCTCCATTTAAATGTTTTGCTAGCCTTTCCATTAACAAAATCTTCAGGTGTATATTTAACAAGTTGATCTCCTCTATCACTTGAGTTAAATAACATAAAATGGTCAAGACCTTCACCTAAATCTCCCCATATAGTACAAGTCACTTCCGCATTTTTTTGGATAGATTCAGTTAACCAATAAGATGCTATAGGATAATTCGAGTTACTAACTTCTTTCCCCGATCCCAGCAACAGGTTCCTCCCGTACACAGGAAGCTTACGATATTTACCATCGTCCATTAAAGATTTAGTACCATCTCCTGTGGTATGTATTGATAACTCCTTAGTATTATTAATCCCAGAAGATCTATATTCTAAACTTGCAGCCATATTAATTCCGTCATCTGATGGAATTAAATACATTGTACCATAATCTATAGATACAGTTAAATCCTGATTTATAAAGATTTGCGCAGATTGATTATATAGCAATCCTGGCTGAAACGTTCCAAAAAAATAAACAAAATTATCGCCAATCCCACCAAGAAGATTTGACATACCTATACTATTATCTCTAACTGGGAATATACGAGAAGCTCCATTTGGAAGTTTTTCTATTAACGTATTATAATTTTCCTGAGATATGGATAGACTATCATTTTCTAGTATATCCAAGACAATGTCACACACTGTATAATCTGGTAAATCAGATTTAGTAGCTAATTGAGTGTCTACATATTCCTTATTAACGTCTACAGTAGGTATAGTAGGTTTATTCAATATAAATGCGTCTCCATCAACAGCGTTCCAGTCCGCATTGACATTGACTCTCGCACCTTCCTCTATCCCTGACAACTTGGTTTTATCCCTATTGGAAAAGTTATTATCCGTGTGTATATAACTTGCGTCCTTGACCGTATTGTCATCATTCTGCAATTGGCTTGTCTTGGTCGGGATGATCGCCGTCACCTCCTTCCTAAGATCATCGAGTAGGCCCGTTAACGTTTGCTTATCGGTTATTCCACGTAGGAAATCCTCTATCTCATGAAACGTGTCTATAGCATCGCTGGCCCCTTCCCCTAGCAAGGTATCGATATCCGATTTTATGGACGTGATCTCACTTTTTATGGCGGAGTCATCATAATTGGACAACCCTTTGATCTTTTCGAGCAATTCATTCGTAAGATCGTTAGAGCTAAGACCCTTCCCTTCGACCTTGTCAACCTTTCTCTCCAAAGCCGCGTCCAATCCTGCGATCTTTCGCCCCTCATCCTCGGTCATAAGGCGGCTTCCAATAACCCTCGCCACGAACTTATCATCAACTTGACCGGAGGTATAGTAACCAGATAACTTAGTGGCGACATCCTCGGTCATTTGCGTCCTCAAATCCATTAGCAATCCGGCAAGGTCTTTTTCCTCGGTTATACCGGACAGGAAAGCCACGACCTCCTGCCATCGATTGATGATATTGTCCGCATCCGGATCTCCCGTTATGAACGTGGACAGATCGGAAGCCACTTTCTTTATGGCCTTGTCAAGATCCCCCTCTACCTCCTTCGCCCTGATGATCTCGGAGGTTAAAGCCTCTCTTAACGCCGTATCATCGTAGTTACCCAATCCGTTGAGCTTTTCCAACAAGATATCGGTAAGGTTGTTATCCGTATGCGTGTAATCGGGATCGATCACGATGTTGTCTGGCAACACCGGTATCTCATCCCTAGTGGCGTAATCCCCCGTGGGCTGTATCCCTAATTTTTCCAAGCTCATGTTTCCCTTAAGGGTTGTACCATTGATGGAGGGTTTGTTGGATAGCTCGTTGTAATCGGACGTACCGCCTGCCTGTCCAGCCACGGGCACCTTAATATCACCCGTTAATCGTACCGTATCGACCTTTATGTTGCCACATCCCATACCTTCATCAACAACGCATGATCTCGGGACGATACGGAAAGCATCGCAAGCGTCCACGGTATACATACCTTCCTCGCCTAAGTTCTCGACAAGTGTCAACATATATACACCGCTATATTCTTGGTCTTTACCAAGAAACGTGAAGGCGATCACGTTGTCCCGAGTATGGAAGTCCTCCACACTTATCTTCCTGTAACCGTTGGTCATGAAAACGCTTAGACTCTTGCCCTTCAATGGCTCTGGATTGCCGTCACGGAGGATCGTCCACTCTATATTGATGTCGTTTCCTATTCTTATATTTTCCATTTTAGTAATGTTTGATATTTTAACCTCCAATCGTAAACGGTACCACGCCTATCGAGAAAGAGTCACTTGAAGCCTCATAATTTATCATCACGAACCGCATCCCAATAATGTCGCTTATTCCATCTCCAGTTATGATATACCCCAACGTAGCGTTACCGTTGTTATTGACATAGGCGAAAAAGGTATTGAGATAAACAGGATTTGTATAGTCCAGCCCTATGGACTCTGGAATGCTCGTCCTTAATATGGCTCCGTTTTTAACGGCCTCAATAGCTGCTTTAAACTCAGTCTCGCCAGAGAAAGCGGAGCTTATCTCATCAGATGTCGAACTGGATTTTAATGCATAAACCTCTGGTTTTAGAGACTTATAACCTATGGTATACCTAATATCTATATCGTTTTTACTCTTTATCTTAGAATCACTTTTAGTTCCATTTATAATAATGAGATGTGAGATGAGATACGTGTCAATATAAGAGATCTTTATATAATAAAATATATTTGCAATAATATACCCTCCCATATTGACGAAGGAACGCATATTGGTCGCATTACTGGAGCTATTGACAATATAGAATTTAGTCTTCGCTTTTTGCGCCAAGCCTATTACATGCTCTATTCCTCCCAGAGAATCGAACATGGCCTCTACCTCCTCATGGGTAGAGGTGGTGGTCAAGCCAAGGATTGAGCTAGGAAGATATACCTCGTCGTCTCCGCTCTCGGATAAATATGCAGAATAAGTGAACATTCCATCCGATCCTTTCTTCGCAATAACATTGACTGTCTTGAGTACTCCTCCTTGACCTATATACGAGAGTTCTAGTGTGTATGCCGTTGACTCTATACTAGCGTATGCGAAACACTCATGGTTTCCTATGAAACACTTTGGAAAACTAGATTCGTAATCTACCGATTGCGCACTTGCCAATGTCATTATTATATACGCAAGATTCATGTTGTTATCGACCGGATTTATACCGAATGCCGTAAGGATATCGTCGCTGGACGATGCCGCCGTGAGGTTTAGGACCGTGACCGGAAAAGAAATGATATCCTTATATTGATAGATTTTGTCATACAAATCAACATCTATCAATCCCGCCTCGCTCGAACTGGCCATTGGTATCATGGAGAAAACGCCATCCGCACTACCGTTCACCGAGGGATTGAAAGCGTATAATCGTCCCTTTACCAGGGAACTGGCGTTCGTGACGCTCACGTTGCCGTTCCCCCCTCCCGAACCTTCAGATATGATTATGTTACCGCTACCGATTAGGGATTGCCCATTGATCATCTTCAATCCGGTTTCCTCCACGAACTTGCTGTCATTGATCAGCTGGCTCGTCTTGGACGGGATTATCGTGTCGGCCGGGAGAGCCCCTACATCGGACGCCGTATAGGTAGGCTTCGTTATTGAATTGACCCAGCTTGGCTTATTGAGCACGTTACTCCAGTCTACGGAGTCCGCCACGCCGCCTCCCGATCCACCGGACCCGTCCCTGCCTTTGGGGATACCTAGGTTTATCTTGTACCTAGGATTTCCGTTTGAGTCCTCACCGTTCCGTACGATCTCGGACGTGGCGGACTCAGCGGGTGACAAGGTCGTTGTAGTGCCGGTCTCCAGTACGGGAGTCTTTCCGTCCCTAACAGTCTCCGGCATCTTGTCTACCTTGCCAAGCAGCTCGTTTATTTTCGCTATGGTATAATTTAACAGTCCCATGATCCTATATTTTTATGTTATACTTCTTTTAATGATATTCCGGTAATCGTTATTGTCACGTTTCCGCTTGGGATTAAGGCCATGCATACGGAGTCTGCCATGGAGCTATCCCTTTGATAAACCGTTATGTCCACCGTGAACGTCTTGGACGTGGTCGTTATTTGCTCGCCATATATCACATCTCCAGATGACAGGTCATTGAAATCACCCAATGGGCTCAAGTGACCGATTCCCGCTATGAAGGTCGTCGTGCCCGAGGATGCCTTGGCAGTTATGGACAGGCGGTACTTGTGACCTTGAAGGAGCTTGCTACCTAGATACATCTTGTCAAACAAGACCCACCCTTGCATATCCCCCGAGGACGCAACCGTGAGTTTACCTCCGGACGCATTAGCGGTAAGTGTACCGCTTCCGGTCTTGATCGTATTAACGTAAAGGTTCGACGTGAGATCCGTACCTACTAGTATCTCGTCGCCCGTGATGACCGCTTTCTCGAAATAGGCCGTCAATGTCTTGTTTCCGTCCATCGTAACCGTATGGGATTGGTTACCCTTGTCACTCCACCTAATGAAACGATATCCATTGTTAGGAGTGGCCGATACTGTAACCTTGGTTCCTGCATCATAACTGCCCGATCCAGACACGATACCACCACTTGAAGGATCGGCCAATAAGGACAACGTATACTGGGTAACCTGTATCTTTCTGAAATACGCCGTAAGGCTCTGTCCATCGCTCGTAAACACGACCGAGTGCGTACGCCCCCCTCCATCAGACCATTTGTCAAACTCATACCCTTCGGCCGGGATCGCCTCGATCGTGAACCGGTGATTCGCTACGACCAATACATTTCCATGGAAAGGACTCGTAGTCCCTCCATTGACAGGAGATGATAATATATTGACACTAACAGTCGAGATGGCATTTTCCCGTATCCATAATGTCCCATCTTCCTTTTTCAACACCTCGCCTCTTCCTATGGTGGCCGCATCAAATGTCAAATACTCATTGAAGGCGGAGCTCAGGATTAACTTGCCGGGGGTTATAGTCGCGGATTTATCCCCTGCGTAAAGCAAGAGCTCGGGGTATCCGGTATTCTCATCAACGGATAGCCTTGCCACGTCAACCCCGTTATATAACATCTTCAAGTACCCGTTAGACAGGACAAGCTCCGTATTCGCCCCTAGCGAGTGGAAGACCCCGTTCATATCAACGTTACCATTCGTATATATCTTGAACCGGTCATTTATGTTAAGTTCGTTGGCCATGATAGTATCCGCCAGAAGCTTAGAAGTGATAACGACACCTGCCTCTATCAAACGAGTGTTTAAAACTCCCGTGTTAGGATCTATGATGGTATATCCTGAATACGACTCATTTACTAGGCTCTCATAATCCTTATATCCTAACTTTTTAGCGAACTCATCCTTTACCTCTTGACTCATGTTTTGTATCTTCGAGCTGGTATCGGATTTCGACTCATTCACCGCCTCCTCCTTGATCTTTTGCTGGATCGACTTGTTGGCATTCTCTACCGATGTCGCCAAAGAGGCATAGGCGTTGTTGAATGCCGTAAACTTACTGTCGACGTTTCTCTTCTCAGTCGTGGTCGTCTTGCCGTCGGCGATAGCGGCGTTGATGGCCGCTATCAAGTTGGACGTCGCCGTATCGAAGCTATTCTTGGACGAGTACAGGTTGGTCTTGGCTGTTCCTAAAAGGAAGGGATTGATGTACAACGCCGTATACGTGGCATCCATCTCCTTCTTGGATTGGTTGACCGTATTGATATACTTGCCTATGGTAGCGGCCTCTATCTCCGTGATGATACCGTCCTCGTTAGCCATGTCAAGGTAATTGTCGAGATCGCTCACGGCCCCCTTGGTATCGTTTAGGTCGCCAGCCAATGCGGATACGGCCTTGTTAGCCTTGTCTGCCTCTTCCTCCGCTTTGGTAGAGAAAGATTTCAATTTATCCTGTATGCTCTTGTTCGCGACCTCCACGGATGTATAAAAAGCGGCGCACGCGGTGTTGAACGCCGAGTACTTGTTGTTGATGTCGGCGATCTCCTCTTTGGAGGCGATCTTGTCCTCGATCGCGGCGTTGACGGCGTTGATCAAGCTGTCTATGGAGGAGAACAGGTTGGTCTTTGCGTTTTGCAAGGATACAAGTCCAGATCCTTCAAGATAAGGATTGTTTACCAACTCATTATAGGTGGCCAAGGCTGACTCCTTCTCATTGTTGACGATATTGATGTATTGCCTTATGCTTTTAGTCTCCGCCTCAGATACTATGCCGTCAGCGAAAGCGTCCCCTAGAACGTATTCCTTGAAATCATCCACCGATCCTTGCACCCCCTCGATAGCTTCTTGGGCGGCGGATGCGGCGTCTTGGGCGTCCTTGATAGCCTCGTTGATCTCATCCACCTTCGGGGCGTCCGTCAAGTTCTCGAAACCGGTGGAACCCGGCTTGATCACCATCTTGCCGGTAAACACGTTCTTGTCGGCGTTCGGCGAGATCACCGTCACCTCCTTGTTCAGCATGGAGTAATCGTTAATGCCAGAGTAGAGCTTGAAACAAGGGGCGTCCTCGTCATAGGAGGACAGGTAAACGACATTCTGCCTGTTCTTGTCCGTCTTGTTCCCTATCGTGACGATGGTATCACCCACCCGTGGGACCATGCTTCCCGTATCGCAATCCGTTATGGACAGGTCGATGTAGTCGTCCCCCACATGGATCACCCTTCTCCAGTAATACTGGTTGCTAACATCGTGGGAAACGCCCGTCTTAACGTTGAACTCCCGGCATTGAGCCAAGTCGTCAACGGCGAACTCGTTAACGATCTCCTTGTCCCCGTCTGACTGCCTGAAGTAGCATCGGTAAGCTTTCTCGCCACCGGCCACGGGAGCCATCACCTCGTCCCCCGTAGAATCCATAACCTCCTCTCCGGCGCTATCATATACCTTCTCGTACTCCGCCGCCACCTCCTCGACCCGGATACAATCCATACCGGCGGGAGACAGGACGATGCGACCTCCCACTTGGGTAAGATGCTTGATCTCCAAGGTATCGAAATACGCTTTAAGGCGGATGTAGATCTCGTCCGCCTCTATATATGATTTACCGGTCTTTGGGTCCCTTTTCACGAGGAACCCCGTGCCGAAAGGACCGGCGGCAAAATCCTGAGACTCGATATTATCGGATATCAATCCTCCGAGGAGCTTGATTAGATATTTGGTCTGGTCCGGCTTGTCCTTGCGCAAGAATGTCGCCAACGAGCGAAGGGCGGAGAATACGTTGCTGTCGCTTGCCGGGGTGGAGTCATTGGTACGGATAACGTATACGCCGCTTCCCCCGGAACCGGTATATGTCTGTCCTTTATAAGTCAAGGAATCAACCTTGTCCTCCAATTCACCAAGCCGGCTGTATTGAGTGCTCTCGCCTATAGTATAAACAGGAGAATCATAAGGGATATCAAGGCTCATCTCCCAGCCTATAACACGACTGATACGTCCTTCCGACGAGAAGAAAGCGGGATTGACCATCCGCATCCTCTGCCCCACGTCGTAAGTCCGGTTGATCTGGTCTTGATAGACCCATTCCGAGTCCAACGTAGTCGGGTACGTGCCATCGTCAATACTGGTTCTCTTTATATATTCTTTACCCTTGGCCAGAAGCTCCGCCTCCGCCTCCGGTATATATTGGTCGGACACTAATTGTATATTGAATCCGGAAAGTATATATTTATCACCATTCTCTGGACGGATCACATCGTCTGGTAACAAGCGGCCATAATCCTCGTTAGCTACGATCTCCCATAATTGCTCGACGGGTTCCGCTCCCTCGGGGTTAAAAGTGACTCCGAAAGTCATGCCATTAAGTCTCCCGGATTGGAACGTAACCTTCAATTTCTCGCCCTCTATGATATATTCATCCTTGAACACCAATCCGGTATCCTTGTATTGATAAGCCTTGAAAGTCCCCGTCACCTCTCCGTCCGTCTCTATGTTCCTGTCCACGGTCTTAACATCCGACAACGTACCTATCCGTCTGGGATAGATATAGTCAAATACCACCACGTCCTCCACGGCCTCGGCGTTGGTCATGCCGGGATAGGCATCTATATACGGTGTCCCAGATGGGAGCATGAGCCGCTTTTGCACGACACCGTTGACTACGGTCTGCTCATCTACCGGACGATAGTTGGCAGGGATGTTTCTGGTACCTCCGAACACGTATATACGTGTTGCGTAAGTACCCTTGCTATCGTTACGGGTCATGGAGGAAGCCTCCACGCCCAACTCGATCTTGACGGCGTCACCGAACTCGCAACGCCCGAAATGGATAATATTCTCGGTTATCCAGCAGTCGCAATTCCACTTGTTCTCGGCGGCCATCGAGAAAAGGGCGTCCAAAAGGTGGATATTGTCATAAGACATCAACACGGCCTTGTTCTCGACCGTGTTGTCTATATCAAAGTCATAATCGACGCCGTTATACGTATATCCGTTAGCTTTAAGGTTACGCAGGAACACGCCCAGTTGCGTGTCAAGAGTGGCGGTAAGGTTCCATCCTGCCTCCTGTCCATGATTTTCCGGGGTATACTTGAATATCTTCGTGTTCCACTCATAGTAATAAGCGTCCAACCTTAACTCATAATCATATTTTCCCGGCACCACATTGGGCTTCTGCAAGGATAGGTATTTATATACCTTGGACAACTTACCTCCTAAAGCGTCATCGAGTACCCCTCTCATGTCCACATAGTCGCCCGGCTTGAAATCAATAGGCGTTTCAACGCTAAAAGGAAGGGTTATATAGTCCTCCTTCATCAAGGTGAATCTCCCCTTTGCGCCCCGGTTTATAGGGGTTGAGAAACGAGTATTGCCAGATATGTCCTTAATCTCGATCATGAACTCAAAGTTCACGCATATAAGGGGGATGGCAAAAAATCAAGCGGACCTAAAAAAAACAATGGCGGGATTGTTGTAATTTTGTTGTAGGAGGAAATAAAAAAGCCCCGAACTGTGGGAAGCGGGTCCTGTGAATAATAATTAGAACTTTCGACATTTAATTTTTAAGTCTGTATCACTGCCTGATATATACATTCTTAATTCACAATTATTTTCTGCTAAACTTATAATATCATATTTGACAAACTCTTTACCTTCAACAAAACAAGTTATAGTACTTCCTTCCAATATATATGTTCCGGAACCATTTCCAAAATATCCACTTCCGGAATATGTGCCATCTTCATTAAAAGTAGCAGATGTTTCTTTCATTGGCCAATCCACATAACCATCTCCATTTCCTGTATCAACCTGATTCAAGACCCAAATTCCGTAAATATTTTTCATTTCATCAGGGATTTTCTTTTCATCATCATCCGAACATCCAATAAAGGTAAACAACGGCAACATCATTGCCATAATAAACAAAAGCTTCTTCATTTCAAAAACGTTTTTAATGATTAGTAAATTGCTGCAAATATAAAGCTATTTGTTAATATATGAAAAAGGGGAGGGTAAAATTTATATTTTACAACATACAATTTTCAAGGCTCTATAAATCACAACATTACAGCAACTTGCTTTTCCACGGCTTTTTTTATGAAAGCATTAATGGAAACGCCTGCTTGCTTTGCCAGAACAGCCACTCTACTATGAAGTTCCGGTGATAAACGAACGTTCAATGAACCGGAATAGCTCTTATGCGGCTCAATCCCCTCTTCCTCGCAATACGCCAGATAATCATCTACAGCCTCGTGGAAAGCCGTTGTAAGTTCCCGCACGCTTTCCCCCTCAAAATTAACAAGACCATCAATGCCTTCTATCTTTCCAAAGAAAACATTGTCCTTCTCGCTAAAAGATACAGACCCGATATAGCCTTTGTAAGTCAATGTATTCATATTTGTACTTGTCTATCTCTTTTTTCCGAACAACTCGGAATGACTACCAATTCTAAGCAAGTCGATTATTTCTCCGTCAATCCAAATAAGAAGAAAATCCCCTTCTATATGGCATTCCATACACCCTTTATACTCACCTTTCAACATGTGAGGTTTGTATTCTTGTGGAATCGGATGGTCATTTATAAGTAGATTTGCGATATATTCAAAAGCTGCGATTTTTTTGGGGAATTTCTGAATACGTTTGAAATCTTTCTTAAACTGGCTTGTTGGGTGTAATTTCTTTTTCACTTCATTAATTCCTCCATCAAGCTATCCACGCTGTCGAACGTTTCTTTATTCTTGGTCGTACGTGCTTCCCTTATAGCCGCTATCGTTTCCTCGTTTGGCTCGGAGTATACAGCGTCCATCAAGGTGCTCTCTACGAAATTATTCAGGCTCCTGTTCGCTTTCTTGGCTTGTTCCTGCAATATTTGCAACAAGTCCTCACGTAAACGGAACGATGTTTGCTTTCTTATTACTGCTTCCATATTACTTCTGTATTATATTGTATCGCAAAGGTAGTGCATTGTATGCAGAAAACAAACTTTCATGATTTTTATTTTGAGGATTACAGGTTATATCATTCCATCTTAATCTTAACATCTACTTCAACAGGTATTGGTTTTTGACAATGAGGGCAAATGATTGTTTTGGCTTGTGGATGTATATCGTTTGGGGAGGCGAAGATTTGCCACATGGGAACATCTAAAGCTGTGGCGATCTTTTCCAATGTGGTAGTAGTCAATGATTCTGCAGATACCATTTGTTTAACGGCTGAAAGACTTACATTCATTTTGTCGGCTAATTCTTGCTGTGTCATCCTTTTTTCTTTCAATAGTTCCTTAATTCTCATAATGTTATAAATTAAATTATAGTACAAAAATAATCTTACCGTTTAAAATGTATAGTGTTTACTATCTTAATTAATCTTAATGCGATAGTATTTTCTATCTAAACACTTTGCATAGTACAGAAAATACTATACTTTTGCATCATCAAAATAAAACAACAGTACAATGGCAACACAGAAATACAACAAGAGCGAGATCATGAAAGACGCATGGAGATTATTCAGACTTTACCGAAAATTCTCTTGGTCTTTTGGCAAGTGCCTTTCTATAGCATGGGATAATGCCAAGATAGAGATAAAAAATAATGAGGCCAAGGCCAAGAGATTGGCAGAGGAAGAAGCTAGACGCATCGAGTATCGCAAGCATGTTGTCTTATCTCATGTCGGTATGGCTAGCCTTTACGGTAACAGGGTTTATTCGGGAGATTGATAACTATACATTAATGATATAAGAAATATGGAAACGATAGAGGTATTGAAGAACGTGCAAAGGATTGCGTTGGAGTGTATGATCGGAAGGAAACCGGTACATATAAATGTAGGCGTTATGCCGGAGACGGGCGGTTTATGCGTCACCGTACAGGACAGGTCTCACGATGTGGTCTACATGGAGATATTCAATGACTGGATGCCGGATCACAAGGAATGGAATAAAAAGACCTACGATAGATTCATGAGCGTAATTAGCGACATGACTTGCAGGCTTGCGGGATAACTCGAACGACGGGGAGAGGATCGGAAGTAGATGCCCCTCCGGTAATACGGCCGGAGGGATTTTACAACAATAGCTCCATTGTGGTTTTTCGAGCCTTGAAAAAATAGGCCACGGATTTTGTCATATATAATTTTGTGATATGAAAATGATCGCTCACGTGACGGTAGCGAAAGAAGATATTTAAGGGCATTGATTCCAGTTGCAGACCGTCACAATAGGCAACTTCAATCTTTGCCCTTCGCTTTTTACCTTGTCAAGCGAGACTGGTAATAAGCAGGTAGGACGGCATACACCGGGGTTCAAGTCCCCGGCTACCACTTCGGTCAAAATAAAATCCTCAAAGGTAGTGCTTGACCGAGCTACCAATGAGGATAATATTAACTTTTATAACTGCACAAAGTTATGAATAATATTCGAATTTTCCAAAATGAGCAGTTCGGACAAGTAAGAATTGCGATGAATGAGAATGGAGAGCCGTTGTTTTGCTTGGCAGATGTAGCAAAGGCACTTGGTTATAGTAGACCAGCTGACGCTGTTTCACAGCATTGTAAGGGGGTCGCCATTTTACCGACCCCCACTGTAAACCAGTACGGAGCAACGGTTATGCAGGAAATGAAGTATGGCAAAGAAGGAGAAGTGTATCGTTTGACAATGAAATCAAAATTACCAGATGCCGAAAAATTTCAAGATTGGGTATGTGATGAAGTCTTACCTTCTATCCGGAAAACCGGAGGCTACATGATATCCAAACCGGAAGATACTCCAGAGGAACTTATGGCACGTGCTCTTCTAGTCGCTCAAGACGCATTGAGGAGACGTGAGGAGCGGATCGCCAACCTAGAGCAACAAACCGCCCTTCAAAGCAAGGAACTTCAAGACGCTGCCCCAAAGGTCAATTACTACGAGAAGGTATTGCAAAGCACCAGCACGTATAACACCAACCAGATCGCCAAGGAGTTAGGAATGAGCGCCGTCACATTGAACCAAAAGCTGAGAGAGATGGGCGTACAATACAAGCAAGGTGGTCAATGGCTATTGACACACAAGTATCAAGACGAGGACTACACGAGAACAAGGACATATCCATACGTCCAGCGTGACGGAACGCCCGGAACGGCGATGCAAACCGTATGGACGGAAAGAGGACGGGAGTTCATCCACGGTCTTTTTGACCTAAAGAGTACCATCGTGTCCGGGGTGAAGGAATTGTCACGCATATATAACAACATGGACGAACTTGAGAGAAAGGAAGATATATTCAGCGAGCCTTTATATACGGACATGTCTGAGATAGACGCAATGTACGAGGCTTTCCAATCCATTTATTGCAAGTCCAAAATGACCGTGAATGATCGCAAGAAGTTCCTGTTTGTGATAATCTTGTTGTATTGCCCCAAAAAGTTGGCGGGGAAGAAAATGAAAAGCGGATTACGTGATAAGATAGCGAACATCCTACACATGAGACAACATTCCACCCTTTCCAACAACGTGAAAGATCTTGTCAAGGAATATGACTCTGATCCTAATTTCAAGAAAGACGTAAGCAAGGCGTACAATTTCATCACTCAAAATATAACTCCGGATATAAACAATCATCTATTATCCAGATTAGGATGAATGACCTCAAAACCTTAACTATGATACCTGTGAACTATTAAATGATTGATTGAATATGAAAAATATAGTAGAATTATTGCGTATGTCGGAATTTGTTGTCATCTTTGCGATGCGAAACTTTTTTATGGGCATATATCATTGTGCATTTTTATTTGACTCTTATATACTGAAAATATATAGGCAGGCAGTGTCTAAGCTTTATCCCACAGTGTGGCGCATAAAGGAGTTTCGCAGCTTTAGGACACTGGCCTGCCTTTTTTGTTTTACAAATAAATTCATTGCGTAATGCGAAACTCCGATGGATTTTATTTGAACGGGAATAATAGTACCGTACAAGTAACGTTAGCTCACGACACGAGCGAAGTTCAAGTATTCAACTCTCCATTGTTTGGGGATATCCGTGTTATAACAGACGAAAACGGGAATCCGCTTTTCTGCGCATCTGATGTATGTAATCAACTCGGTTACTCAAATGGAAGAAAAGCGGTACAAGATCATGTCGATATAGAGGATGTAACGAAACGTGACACCCTTACAAAAGGAGGATTGCAATCAATGACTTACGTTAATGAAAGCGGCCTTTATGCCTTAATTCTATCAAGCAAAAGACCAGACGCTAAGTCTTATAAAAATTGGGTTACAAAAGATGTTCTACCAACCATTCGCAAAACAGGAGGTTACTACATTCAACACCAATTGCCTCAATCCTACGGCGAGGCCCTAATGCTAGCCGCACAACAACAGATGCAAATAGAGGAGCAACAGAAGAGGATAGAGCAAAAGCAAGAGGAGATAACGGAATTGAGAGCGGAGAACGTAGAGCTACAGAAGCAAAGCGAGTACACCCGTGTTATCTTGCAAAGCAAGCAAACAGTACTGGTCACCCAGATAGCGCAAGATTACGGGATGAGCGCAAGAAGGTTCAACGCCTTACTTCGTGATCTTGGCATACAGCACAAGGTTCGCAACCAATGGATTTTGTACGGTAAATACTTGAATAAAGGGTATGTTCACAGCGTCACCCACAACTACACTCACACAAACGGGAATCCCGATGTTAGCCTCAATACGGAATGGACACAAAAGGGACGTCTATTTCTGTATGAGGAATTAAAGATACATGGGATAATGCCACTCATAGAAAAAGGGAAGGCTAATTAATCCATTATTTAATGACGTATGACCAATATTACGCCTTTTCGTATAACATTAAATTCATGAGGAACAACGTATGAAAGACATAAACACGATACTAAACGAAATGCTTTTAACGTCCCAAAGGGACAAGAAGGCGATGGAGCGATTCAACCGGCAATCCTTGAAAATGGAGAGGCTTATCGATGAGCTGGAGAGGGCTTGCGGATTTAGCGGCACCAAGCCCAAGCCACATATGACCGTGTCGGTATACAACAACGGGAGGTCAAAGCCGGGAAGATTCGACCTCCGATCTTTAAATACGCATCTTTTAGCGCAATAGGACGAAGAGCCGTCTAGCCAATAAGGGCCGGACGGCTCTTCACTTATCCCCTTGACGTTGGGTCAGGTTCCTCGAACTTAACGGATAGCCTACTATTCAACCTGTTCCGATCCAAGGCGAAGCTTGATGATCTCTTATGGACAAGGGTAAATGTCATATCAAGATCCAGAACACGCAATACGACCTTGCCTTGTTGAAGGACAGCCACGAACGCCTTATAATTCAGCATATATTCCTCTTGCGTATCCCCGTGTATGTTGAACGTAAGGGTAAGATCCCGGCTAGCCACCTTGGGATTATTGAACACGACCCTCTTCCCGTTTTCCAACCGGCTCTCGTTCTCTATGAAATCCTTGTTTCCCGCTGGGGTTAGCAAGGTCTGGATAAAACCCTCTCCCATGGCGACACGATACGTGCCCCATGCGTCATTCCCGTTAATATATAGATCCCCTAACATAATATCCTTGCCGTTCCGTCGTTAATAATCTTCACCTCGCATCCCCCGATATTGACAAGCAATATCACGGAGTAGTTCCCGGCCTCTATCTTGGCCTTGCCCCCGTGCATCAAGATCACCTTATGCACCCTCGTGTTATCGTCATAACTCAAATACGCCACGGTATTACCTATCACACCTACGTTTGTTTTATTGTGAAGCTCAATCAGATCACGATCCACGTATATCCCGTAGGGAGCTATGTTTTTAGCCATGCCTCTAAATAAATCCAACGAAGGATAATTATTCTCCTCGCAAAACTCCCGCCCTTGCGGGGAAAAAAACAGCCAACATAGGCTCTTCCAGTCAGTGGCCTTGCCTGATTCACAGCAAGCCCCTAGCGAAATAGCCCGTCTCGTTATATCTCCAACATTCATACTACATGTTTTTAGTGTTAGTCTCTATACTAGTTAATTTATCCACCGCTTTTTTCAATTGTATCACGGTATTGGCGGTGTTATTATTGATCTGCTGTAACTCTATATAGATACTGGCGATCATCGTCCTAGTCTCATCCGCCACGTCATACAACGAGGCTATCTTTACAGATATCACGTCCATACTGGCCTTTATATACAAGAGGCTCAAGAATTGCTCGGAGCCTTGCAAGAACAACAGTATCTCCTCCCCTGTCATTTGCAGGGCGGTGAAACGGCCATTTAACTCATCGGCGCTATCTTGAGACATCTTCTCGAAACCTCCGGATGTAGCGGTCTGCTCATATTTATCATTCTTATCCTCTTGGAAATACTTGCTTGACGTATCGAAGACCTTCTGGGCCTCAGCGTCCATCTTTTCCTTCAACTTGTTCAACTCCGCTTCTTCCCAAGGCGAAACGATGCCATCGGACATATAATCGGCCAATTTCTTCATGAATTCCTCTACGGAAGGGGATAATTTCTTCTTCAAAAACTCAATGATAGCCGTCTTGATCAAATTTTGGACAATCTTAGTCGAAGCCTCTGCCGCATTAGTTCCTGTAGCCCACGCCTCCGAATACGCTTGGGCGAACTCGTCAATAGCGGACATGACATCGGTTCCTGTTATAGCCTCTACAGCTTTCTCCTTATTGTCCTCCAATTGAGCGTTGATATCCTCCAATTGCTTTTGCCAATCCTTGATCCGGTCATCGTCGGTCTTTTTCTTGTTCCTTTCCTCCTCGATCTGTTGTTGGATGATCACTTTTTGCTGCTCTAGCAATTTATTTTGCTGGTTTATGAGCTTAGAAGCGTCCGTAGAATAAGCCTTTTCTATGGAACGGCCTAGTTTCTCGTACGAGGCATCCAACACATCTATATGGTCTTGTAATCTCTGTATACGTTTCTCGTTCTTTTTGTCATGGATCTTAGCGATAGAGGACGCTAGAGAGGTCACTACCCCAATAGCAGCACCAGCGGCGGTTCCTATAGGGCCAAATAAAGACGCTGCTTTTTCTCCTATAACACCCAGTTTTTTTCCTATAGAAGCAGCTAGCTCACCAAACTTTTCCCCAGAAATAGCCCCCTCCATTCCTGATGATATAGAATCAAATATAGTCTCAAACCCATCCGCAACATCTTCAATAGCATTTATATCAATAGACTCGCTTAGTTTTCGAAATGAAGTAGACAAGAATTGAACAGAGGTCATAACTTCATTTACACCCTCATTAATGAGCTGTAATGATTCCGTCAGTTTTTTGGGGTCGTCACCAGCGGCAAAGAATCGCCTCACTCCTTCTGTCACCTTGTCAAAAGCGGGTCGCAACTCATCGACCTTCTCGTTGGTGCTCTCAACGCTTTTCCCTGCCCTATCCATTATTTCAGGCATATCAGACCAAAGATCGAATTGTTCCTGCGTTATGCCTAATCCCTTGCCTTTTGATTCATCCCATTCTCCGGACTTAAGAAACTCCAAGGCCTCTTTTCCCTTGGTGGATATCTCTATCAACTCCTTTAGAGTCTTGTCCTTCATGTCTCCAAAAAGAGCGATTATGGCATTGGCGGTATTGCCACTTTTTATCTCAAGGTCGGAAAGCTGCTTATCCCATTCCTTCTCGAGTATCAATTTCTCCCCCTCGGTCTCGGCAAACGCTATTTTTTGCCCGTACTCGGCGGCGAGTGCCATTTTTTTGTCTTGATAAGTGCCATATTCCTTAAGATAATCATTCATGGCTTTACGTTGAGCCTCGATCTGCTCGTTCTCTACTTCTTGCGTGGACCGCATACGGGTAGCCTGAGCCTGCGTAATGGCTGTTTTTATTTCAACCGTTTGTTCTTGCGTGAGTTTTCCCCCTTGAGCCTCACGCCACTCTTTCTCCCTCTTACGGATAGCCTCTATTTCACGATCGTAATCATATTCTATTTGGGCGATACGCTTATCGGAGCCTTCTTCCATAAGATTTATCCTAGATTGCTGGTTCTTATTTTGAAGATCAAGTAATTGCTGATTAACACGCTCTTGTATTTCTTTTTGTTTTTCAGCCTCTTTCTTTTGTTTTTCTACTTGTTCTTTATTTATCGAAGCTTTATTAAACGCAATATACTCGTCTCTAAGCTTCTCTAAGGCAGAACCTCCTATATTCGCCGCATCAGCAGCATCTATCAACTGGCCTTTTGCCTCATTTAAACGTCTGTTATACTCATCTTGGGTTATAGCGGAAAGAGACAACTTCTTATTCAATTCATCCTGCTCCTTAATAAAATCTTGATAAGCTTGTATATCTGTGAGCAAAAGATCCACATGCGTCTCAACCGGCTCATTAAGCTTGCTTATTTGTTGTAAAAGCTGTGTATTGGATTGCTCTAATTGCTCTGAAACAGACTTACTTTCCTTTAATAAGGAGCGCCAATATTTAACTTGTCCATATTTATTGTTAGGATCTTCAAGGTATTTTGTGAACTCTGATGTATTTTCTTTTGGCATCAAAGCCAATAACTTGTTTATTTCTTTCTGATATCTTAATTGCTTGGCGATCTCCTCATTATACAATTTAGCACCTTCCTCTAGCTCTTTTTGGTAAGCCGTAGATATCGCCTTGTTCTTCATTGATTTAACCAGAGCCTCATAGCTATCTCCTACTTTACCTAACAATATTGCCTCTTTGGAAAGATATCCAAGATATTCCGGATAAAGCTCTTGCATCTTTTTTGCCGCTTTTACTCTAGCCTCATATGATCTAGCTGAGTCCGTAGCAATAGTATACAAGATTTTTAACTGTGTAGATTCCTTAAATATTCCATCTATGGATTCTTTCTGAGCTTCATTTAATCTCTTTTGCTGATCCGTTAAATAAGACAATGCCTTACCTCCTCTTAGAAGACTCTTCGTCCATTCGATAATATCCTTCCCATAGACAGATAAAAGCGTTATCGCCGCAACCAAGGCCGTTTGCCAACTGAAAATAGATGTTATCAACTGCTTCCAGACAGGAGCCACTTTTGCCACGTCATTATTTCCTGCCGCTACAGCCATCTTGAACGCCTTATACTCCGCAGCGGCTTTCTTCAGCTCATCGGCAAGCATCGGCAAGTTATTGGATATAGCCAAAAAGAATGTATTCCAGCCAACAGCAAGGGAAGGCAACTCCCTTGCGACCTGTTGAACCGACACGCTCAATCCGTTCCAACTACTGGCGTAATTGCCGACGTTCCGTTGATATCGTCCGGTAGCTTGCTCCGCCGAACTAATCTCCGTATTCAAGGCCTGTATCTGTTTTTGCAGGTTAGTCCCTACGGTCGCTTTCCTATCCGTAGCGGAAAGGCGGTCATACTCGGCATTAAGCAACGACAATTGCTTTCTCAACGCTACAAGGGAATCCGAGGCGGCTCCCTCGATCTTGATATTGTCCGAATATTCCTTCCTTAGCCTCTTCAGGGCCTCGTTCTCTAAAGCGTGCTGCCGGGTCTTCTCCTTCAGGTCGGTTAACATATTAGATCCCTTCTGGGAATTTTTATCCGCATCCGAGAGAGACAAGTAAGACTTATTGAGTTTTTTGATCTCGTCACTTAGGCCTTTAACCTTTAGTTGTTGCTCGACAAACACATCGGTAGCGTTATTCAATTCTTCTGTTATCTGACGAGCCCCATCAATAATACCATTAGAGACCTTAAGCTGCTCTATTACCCTTTGATAATTCTGCATCTGCTGCTCATAGTCCTTTAGTTTCCGTGTCGCCTCCTCGTATTTCCGGTTTAAATCGTCAAATCCCTTGGTATCTGTAGATACATCGAAATCCTTCAAGGCGGATTTCAACTCCTCCACCTCCTTTCGAAGATTTATAAGTTTCTGTAGATCGGCATCGACCTCGAAATTTAGTTTTGCCATTAATCACCCTCCTTTCCCTTTCGGTTCAACAAATCACGCCCGGTTCTCTCCACGATCAAATCACCGGTAACGCTATGCAATATATCCTTCTGCATGATCAGAAGGTTTCGATAAGGTATTTTATAAACCACGTCCTCATAAGACAATCCCAACGATTCCATGAACGTGGCCACTTGTCCTAGCATGGTCTCATTACCTGTCACTTTGGTGTCGCCGCCATTCTTGCCACGCTCTCGGCTAAGGCGGCACAGACGAAAAAATCCTCCGCGGATATGAATTTAACGACAGTCTCCAACGCCTCCCTTAGCTCATGGAGGGTAGCCCCATCGATCTCCTTGTACATATCAGCGCTTCCTAAAACGAACACAGACAATCCCTTTAATATATTTTCCAGATCGTTCCTCACCTTTTCAAGATCCTCCTTGCCCGATGTTGTCTTATCAATAAGAGATAGGTATTGTATACCTTTGCAAATCGTCGCTATTGTAGGAGGACTTACCTTATACGCCTTCCCCCCTAGGACCACGACCTTGAAATCCTCACCTAGGACAGCGTCAGCCACTAAACTAGCACCCTTGTTCATGTCACGTAAAAAAATTAGAATTAAACAAAAACGGGGACGAACGGAAAATACCGCCGTCCCCGTTCCTATAAGACATATTACATTCAATCCTTCAAGGATTTTCCTTCCACGTCAAACCAATACTCTGAAGCTATTGTCGTGGATGATTTCAGCGGGGTGGCGGACATCGACAAACCAACGGCCCCATCCGTGGAAGCCCCACGACCCACAAGATTCGCCTTAGGGAAAATGATAGCCACGTCATCATTGGTAATAGCGACGATACATTTATATCGTTGCTCGCCGGCGTTGCCACGTTCCCATCCCTTATCCGTATCCAAGGGTTTACCGCCCATAAGCTCGGCCTTGGTAGCGAAGTCATATGCCCCGATCACCCAATTCAAGCTCTGTGATCCTGCCTCAAACGATGACCGATATGTCTGGCCGGTCAACTCATCCTTGTATTCTGTTAACGTACCGTCCTCCTCGGTATATTCATAAGTCCCTTGATGGACGATTTGAACATCCTTGAAAGCCGTAAATAACGTCTCCAAGCTCTCGTATGTGGGTGCAGCAACCAGAGGCTCCCCATAAAGTATCCTTTTTACGCCTATAGCAGAAATTGTTCTTCCCATATTACAATACTATTACATTTAAAACTTTAAATAATACTCTCACATTAACGTAGTGACATTTAAGATCCCTGTTAACCTCAATTCTAGTAGTGTCTACCTCGTAGGTATAAGGAGTGCCATCAAACACCGAGGTGTCCTTGAACACCTCCATGGACATACGTTCCAGCTTATTCATCCTGTCCAAATCAGGCGTTCCTTTCTCGTCCAGATCAGGGACGGCTATATTGACATGAACGAATCCCACCTTCCATGTAATTCCCGGCTCCGAGGAATTCGAGTGTACGGTAACCCTCTCCTCCTCAAGCTTACCTGTAGGCGTATCATCCTCCTTGTACACCCCGGTAACACCAAGTTCCAAGGCTTTCTTATATAAGATTGTCTGTATGTCCGTGCTTACTATCATTGTAACATAGCTATTACTTTAGCCTCGGCAGTATCTATCACGTTTAGCTTATGGATATCATTCACATAGCTAGCGTAATCCATTCCCGCCACGACAATCAATGTCACTCCCTTTGTATGCTTAGAAGCCAGATCCCTAGCGTAACTAAGCCCTTGCCTGCTCCCCTCGCTTCCATCCCCGGACTTTCCTTTAGCCCAGAACTGGACCGTCTTTTGGGATCTGGTCGTGAAAAAAACCTTCTCATAATTTTCCCCACGTCCATCTATCCTCTTAAACCCGCCTTCCTTTACGATCTTACCGTCCATTGATATGACATATCCCAATGAACTCCTCAAGTTTCCGGTAATATTGTTATATTTACCTTCTTGAACGGCGGTCTCATAAGCGGATTGCCCTAGTTGGGCAAGAAAGGCAAACACCTCACGATAGATCTCCAAGATGAAATCATCCACATCGGACAAATCATAACTTAACTTTATTATTCCAGCCATATTTGCCCGTAATTTAGATAATCCGTTAGCATCGGGTTGATAACAACGCCACTACCACGAATACTCCCATCTTGGTTCAATACTCTCACGATATCCCCGGCATCAATCTTGATCTTATCTGTCACGACACGATATTTGTAATCAAAGGCTACGCCATTTACCGTATATACCCGATCGGCGCTCTTATCATAGCATTTACATCGTCCCAATCTCTCCCAGAACTCACCACCTGTTCCCGGAACAGGATTGCCATTGTCATCGTGATCATACTCCTTGACAACCTTTCGTTCTAATATGTGAGGAGCGTAATACATATCAATAATCCATATAAGATGAGACTACCCCAAGACCGGAAGACACATCCGGGCTAACACCGTTCCGTTCGCACAGGAACAAATAATACCGCCGGAGGCCGTCCTTGTCCCAAGAGACAGAGAAGCCGCTCTCATTGACGCTATCAGGGCTCAATAGCAGCGACGGGATGATCTCTATCATCCCTGTCTCCACCTTGCCTATGGATTCACTAGACATCTCATCGTCCGGGGATAGCCCCGATTTGATGCTGAAATCCAGCATATCCGCCTCGGATAGATCTCCATAAGCCGAGAATTTCTGCCCTATGTAGTCTCTTATCGTCATTTCTCCACCGTCAATGAGTAAATGCCATTAATCTCGGTAATAACAGGCAATGACAGCGATTGAGCCTTGGTAAACTCCACGCCATTGGAATTATCCGTCTCGCCCTTGCCCCATTGAGAGATACGAATCCGGCCATAATTAGAGTAAGTCACGCCCGGTTCCTGTCTCAACTCATTATCGGCGTAAGCGTTCTTGATGACACCTAATTTACCTGCCGGGACAAAGACGATATTCTTGTCATTCCAAGGCTTGTACTCAGATAGCTTGCCGTTGTCTTGGATACGGGTGATACGTCTCACTGTCTCTATGACAGGAAGGTCATTAGAGCGTAGGAACTCATTCAAACCGGACATCAAAAGGGGAGTGCCGGATTTGTCGGTCCCAAAAATGACCTGTTTCATCTTCCTGCTCTTAAGCAAATAAGACAATCTGGCCGGAGACATCAATATCTTATCAAACGTCACCTTGTCTTGGGCCGCATCCACGACACCTTGGATATCCTCGAAAGGATCGACGTTGTCCTTATTGGTATCCGTCCAGTCAAGAGTAACGCTAGCGATATTCTCGGGCGGCATCTTGTAATCAATAATACCACGTACCCCTCCTTCAGGGTTATTATTGGCATTAAAGGTAAATACCCCCTTGTTAGACAAGGCACCCAAGAAAATAATATCGAGCTTAGATTGTACGGATTTAACAACGGTAGATACGTTATTCCACATCAGATTAATGAGCTGCTGTGTCTTCTGGTCATCCGTCAACATCCTAGAGTCTAGGATCTGCAAGACCTTACGATACTCCTCGATCGGCATTGAGTAACTCATCTGGTGGGTAAGGACCTTTTGCTTCAAGGTCTCAAGCCCCTCCGTACCCAAGATCGGTTCCTTTCCCTTGGAATCAAGGGTAGCCGCCGCCACGCTCAAGTTGTATTGCCCGATCAGCTCCTCAAAATTAAGGCCGATAGTCGGGACATCCCAATCAAGATAACGCTCGTAGATATTCTGGTCAAACAAGCGCTTGCGAAGCTCCGTGGCAGCGTCAATACGAATCTGAACCTCTTTTGTCAGTTCGCCAAAAATAGAACTATAAACATCCATCGTTCACCTCCTTACTGTCTAATATACTTAATAGTGGGATTATTCTTCATGCTGAATCCCGTCAACCATGAGGAAGGGACTGGATAAGCCACATCCTTAAGGATAAGGACCTCATATCCCGCCGATACCGTCTGGAAAGACATATTCTTCGTATAGACAAACGTTGTCTCAACCACAGCGTCAGGCTCATCCGTTCCCACGGCAAGAATCGCCCCTTCTGTAGCTGATTCTACGGCGGCAGCCAATGTAACAACGTCATAATCAGCGTTACTTGAATCTACGGAACTCACGTTCTGCCCACCAATAGAATCTCCCTTGGCGACAAAGCTATCTTTCTCTATACGTGGCTTAGTGGTCGTTCCTCCGGTTAATACCTTAACAGCCTTACAGATCTTGCACTCCATGCGATCAAAGTCCAGCTTGATAGGAGTGCCTTTTCGCACGATTGTCCCTTCCGCCAACTCAGTGGTTAATTTGAAATCTCCGGGAAGGACTGCGCATTCCCCGCGCCAAAAGACGGGGAACGATCCTTTAATCTTTGTTTTGTCAAATTCGATACCCATAATCTTTTACTTTAATTAGCGTCCGGCAATGATTTGGCCCAATCCTTTGCGAGCTCCTTGCTCTTTTCCTTGGACGTAGAGACAGAGAACGCCGAACCTTTTTCCTCTAATCCCTTTGCGACCTCATTTTGTCTCACCTTGGACAGATAAGTATCAATCGCGTTATCGTCCATATCGTCCGTTATAGCGAAGCCCTCCTCTATCCGTTCCTTTGAGATCTTAAGGCTCTTGGCCTTGTCAAGGATCAGATTGTGTCTTTCAGCACGTGCTTTCTCCTCCTTAGCTTTATCATTCTCGGAGGTCAAGAGCCGGATTTTCTCGTCCTGCTCCTCACGATACTTCTTGAACCAATCCGGTTCCTCGTTTTTATCTGGTTGCTGTTGCTGGCCGCCCCCCTTGCCTCTCAACTCTTCCAATTCCTTCTTGTAATTTGCGCTTTCAGTTCGCACCTTATCCAAGGAACTCTGGTAAGATTTCAACATTGATTCTTGCCCTGCTACCGCAGTTTCAAGATTATCGTCCGTAATCAGGCCAGTGGACCCCAGTGATTCTGCCACGGACCTCAAAACATCCTCCGTTAACCCAAGATTTGAATACTTCTGTTTTAACTGCTGGAAAATCTTCTCTTTCATGCTATTACTTTTATTTTTCGCATAAAAGTATTGATACATAAGCTTGTAATAAAATAAAAACAGGCTATATACATGACAATAGACCGATTGTCACAAAAACAATAGGGCATGGCTATAAAATAACCACGCCCATTAAATTTAATGATATCAAGGTATGACTTAATCCATCCTTATTATTGAGAGGAATCATCCGAAGCTTTAAGATTCTTGTCCTTCTCATTACGTTGCGTCTTTTCCCGCTTCTCCTCTAATATCCGTCGAATCTCCTCCTCCGGCTTACCACTCAAAGACAGCATGTCTACCGCCGTTTGAAGGGACACCAATCCTGACTCATAGAGTTTCGCTATCATATCTATTCTCTTATCCTTATCCTCGGCGAAAGGCTCGGAGAACTCATGTTGCAGGTCGAGCCTGCTTAACTCCTCTCTCATGCCGATATGAGTGACGTTCATCATGATAGCCAATATAAGATTCTTCTCACGGTCTATCAATATATCATATATCTCTTTCAAGTTGTCCCTTTTCATATATCCAAGCGCCAAGGCCCTTTTCAATGCCTCCCCGGATAATGTCCCAAGCCCCTTCATATTCTCGTAACTGAAATCCGGGGTGAACGTATCGAATAGTATACTTGATGACAGGTCTTTTTTCTCCGCCTCTTTCATCGTGGAATAATCGGGCGGAACGAGATACTCGGCAGCGCTTTTGTCCTTATCGGACATGGTGATAACCTCTCCTACCATATTAGATCCTCCCCCTACTATGCTCTGAATGACATCAGCGGTTAATTTCAATTTTGGATCGGAGAAATAATTATTGGAATCCGCCGCCTTGCTATCAACCGCCTCCTCTCTGTCTATACGCTTTTGAACCCCATACCATGCCTTGTTTTGACGATAGTAGATAACATTTATTTTACCCGAAGGATTAGGCAATGGCGTAACATCCCATCCTATATCCGCTCTCTTGCATCTATAGATGTATTCCGGGGTCTCTATATCAAAATGCTCTACGGACTTATCGCCCTCAAGTAGCGTATATCCATAACCAAAAGCTATCATGTTATCCCATTGATCAAATAAAGGCCGCAATGTATATCCTTTTGACTTGGATATAACCTTAACCTTTACTTGGGGCATACCATTTTCCCTGTATATATGATAAACCTTAGCGCTCTCCGTCTCCGCCCCAGCCAAACGCTTGGCCTCCCGGATTGTCGTGTTGAATCGAGTATAACGGAGAAAATCACAGAATGCCCTGAAAGCCTTATCCGTATCATCCGATACAGCTTTCCACAAGATAGGCTGCCCGAGGAGAAAAAACAGCTCCACCTCATTTATATACGCTTGCCTTCCTCGTGGCAATTTCTCCGTGATATATGGTTCTTGATTTTTCCTGTGCTTATTAGGACGTTTATTAACCTCATGGGATTCCGGGTTATATTCCAAGATTGCTTGGGAAACATCCTTGTCCCGGCATTGCATCATTGACATGGCCCGGCTTATATCCCTATCCTTGATAAGGCTGACAAAGTCCCTCTCCACTCCCAACGAGTTCAATATCTTGTTTTGGAAAACCTGAAATATAGCGTCTATGTAATTCATGTTAAAATCCTAACTCCTCCTTAGAGTACTGTCTTGTTGTTAATACTTTTCCTAGAAGCTTGCCTATCGTCCAATAACGTGCCCCGTCGATAAGATGGTTATACCCGTCAATAGGCTCATTGATAAATTTACCGTCCTTGTTTTGGGCGTATACATAGTTCCTAAGTTCTTTTATCAAGTTTAAAGATCTCTTGGTGACACAAATCTTATACTCCATCATCTTGATAATACCTCCCATAACAGATCCCTTGTACTTGTCCGCAGGGTATATGATTATCCCCGCATTTGATATTTCTTGTATAAGCCTTGGATCGGCGCTGTCAGCGTAAACCACCAAGCCAAGGTCTTTCAATACCTTAATAATCTCCTTGGTTAACATATGGGTGAGGTAACATTTCTCATCAAGATATAACCTATCATCAACCAATCCGCATCTAACTATAGCGGTAGGGTCATAGCTATATCCAAAGTCAAGCCCTAACGCCACATGCTTGGCATAGGAAGGGAACTCGTCCACGATCTCGAAATCAGGGAACACCAACCCTTCGGCCATCGCCCGCTGCCCTAACCCATAAACCGCCCAAAGCACCTTATTCTTATTCTTCAATGACTCTATCTCATCGATGATTGTTTGCTCTAAAAAAGGATTGTCCTTATAAGTGGATATAAAATGATACGTCCTAGGGTCATTGTTTAGATCGCAAATCCAGTGCTCGTCACTGAACGACGGGTTATAATCAATGACAGAGAAAAGAGTGGTACGCATCACCAGTTGCTGCCACTCAAGATAAGATATCTCATTTCCCTCGTTACAATAAAGTATATTACGTTTCCTTCCTCTTATCTTCTGCTCATCATCCGTGGAAAAGAACTCCACGAATGATCCATTTGGGAACGAGTAAACCATCTCCGACTTGTTCATGCACCTATTATCCCATATACGGAACTTATCGATCATGATTTCCTTGAAATCCCGGAAGACAGATCCCTTCAGCGCCGGCAATGTCTTCCTCACGATAGATAGAGACAGCTTAGGGTTATGAAGGATATACGCTATAAGGAATATCAATATGTTATAAGTCTTACTGCTCCTTGAAGATCCTTGGGCAGATATGATCTTATAACCGCTATCCAAAGCGCCTTGTACCTCCGTATATATCCTAGTCGTCTGTATCACCATTGATAACGTCCTCCCTCTTGTCAATAACCTGAATAGTTATGGATTTATCCTCGCCATCTATATTGACCTCCGATTTGACAGGCGCATCCCATCCCATCATCTTCGAAAGGCGATCCAAAGCGTCTATCTTGGAATACATCTTTACCTCAAAGCCCTTATCCGTACTTTTGACCGATTGGATAGCTAATTGGAAAGACAAAGGCAGTTTAGACAAATCTTTTATCAAGAAGATTACATAGTTCTTCCCCCTCTTGATTTGCAACATATCCACGACATTGGCCCGTGCTATATTCTTAAGGATATCAATAGCCTCGTCTTTGGTTATATCCGATCTTCTTTGTAAATCAGCTTGCAACTCTTTTACCCTTACCGCTATCTTACCGTTGGCTAGAAGCTCGCAAGCTCTTATATTAATAGTCTCGGGTCTCATATTCTCGCAAGAATAAGCACGCCTATACGCCTCGGAAGCATTGCCTGATTCCAAGTAATAATTACAGAACTTCTCTTGCTTGATTGTCAATTTCATATCTTTGCCTTGAATAAAGATCAAGACCAAAGTTATGTCATCGATATTTATGGTCATAAATAAAGAAAGGGCGATTCGTGACAACAGGTAGAATGTCACGAATTACCCCTAAAAACCGCAAAATTTACTTTGTCTTATCCAACCTAACCAATATTTCAGAGAAAATATGCTCTATATCTTGCCTAAAGTACTTATACAATTGATAAGAAAAAACTATGCCATTGATATTGTTGGAAACGACCGTCTTCTCCTTAATCCCTAGTACGTTTCCTAGCTTTTCCCTTAATCCAGCCTTCATCTTACCGCCAGCCAAGGTCATAGGAGAATAGAGATATAATATTATGAATATGAATTTTTTCCTTTGCGGTACATTCCCTTTAGGGATTGGCTTTCCTCCGAGGGCTATCTCCTTGAACCACTCATATAGGGTATCGATCATACCCAATTCGGTTAACACAGGTTTAGCGATCTCCGATTCACGCTCAGAGAGTCTGTACTTTTGCTCACGAATGGATTTGAGCTCAAAAATATTTGAAAACATATTTTCGTAACTTTAAGTTACGCACCTGTCCCGCAAATATAATGAATAATATACATGACGGCTACACAGTATCCATAAAATATGTTATTGATCATAATTGGGAGTTGAGAAGGAAAAACGTTATATTTGTCACGATGGAGAATTAAGACATCAAAAATCCTATAAAAAAAACGCCTTTTACGTGTATTTTTACGTGTAGCAACAAAAATAGCCTTGACAATCAGTAGATTACCAAGGCTATTGTGGAGATGGAGAGACCATAACTTATACTGTCATACAGTATCAAACAATATCATATGCGTTCATGTTCAACGATTTCATGTGTTTTTAAACAGTCACTAAATATCATGTTATGTCATATGATGTCATGTTTTTTGCGTGTAAATTCGCGTAGTTACACGCAACACGTTTTTATCATGGAAATAAAGAGGAGCATAACGTTTGACGTAGAGAAAAGGAAGAAGGATGGGTTATTGATCGTAAAGAACGTACCTATCCGATGCATGGTTACGTTCAACCGGAACAGGATAACGTTTTTCACGGGGCATAGGATAGACGCAAGCAAGTTCGTCCCGGAGAAGGGCATCGTTAAAAACGGATGCTTCAACAAGGCCGGGGAAAGCTCTTCCGAGATAAATTCCGATCTTGACGATATACGTGCCACATTGCAAAACATATTCCGCCAATACGAGAGAGAGGGCGAGATGCCTAGCGCCAACGATATCAAGGAAAAGTTCAAGGTTGCGACAGGCCGGGTAAAAGAGGAAGAGAGGAAGCAGATATCCCTGTTCGATATCTACAAGGAGTTTATCGATACGGTAGGGAGGCAGAACGCATGGACGAAGACATCGCACTACAAACATAACTCGATCATGCACCTTCTGGAGGAGTTCAATCCACAGATCAAGTTCGATGACCTGTCGGAGGATACCTTGCAAGACTTCGTAGAGTTCTTAAGGGAATACAAGGGTATAAGGAATACCACGTTGAACAAGTACCTCCACTTCATAAAGCAATTCCTTTTATGGGCCGACGACAAGGGATACAACACGAGGAAGGACTATCGAAGGTTCAGCCCAAGGCTTAAAGGGGCTAACTTCGAGCTGAAGAAAGTCATATACTTGACATGGGAGGAATTGATGCGTATATATAATATGTATATAAAGGAAGGGACGTTATCCACAGTCCGGGACGTTTTCTGTTTCTGCTGCTTCACCGGTCTCCGTTACTCAGACGTATATAACTTAAGGAAGACCGATATCATTAACGGGAAGATTGATATCGTGACACAGAAGGACAGCGACAACATACAGATTGAGTTGAACAAGTACAGTAAATCAATACTTGATAAATACGAAGACATCGAGCTCAAGAACGGGAAGGCGCTGCCGGTCTTGTCCAATCAAAAATACAACATGCATCTAAAGGATCTCGGCAAGATGGCGGAGCTGGACTCCGAGATAGCCGAGGTATGGTACGAGGGCAACAAGCGAATACAACAGACATTCCACAAGTGGGAACGGCTTACTACCCATGTCGCAAGGAAGACGTTTGTCGTCAACGCCCTCATGTTAGGCATCCCCCCTCAAGTCATCATGAGATGGACAGGGCACAACGACCTCAAGGCCATGAAACCTTACACTCATATAGTGGACAAGCTGAAGGAGGACGAGATGAGCAAGTTCGATAAGATATAAACAAGCATCTTATATAAAAAACAAGAATATATTATGAACGAGGAACTAAAACAACTTTTGGAGTGGTTTGATAACTACGAGATAACATTTAACGAGATCCGGTTAAGCCCGTGTCAATACATATTTGACCTTCGGAAATTTATATCGGTTCAGACAAACTCTGTCCGGAAGAACTGGGAAAATCCCACATTTGAATATGATATTTTGAGCCTATATCAGCTTAAAAAGGTACTGGAGGAAAAAGAGAAAGAAAATATGCAGTAAAGCATAAAAAAATAGTCATTGAAGAACTTGCATACTATCAAATTTGATAGCATATTTGCAATACAGAAATAACAATAGAAAGGGCGGCAACCTATAAGCGGCATAAAATCATGAAAACTTTTAAGTACGAAAATGGATTCTCTAAGAGAGACGTTGAACTAAAATTAGTTTACAACCGGTTTCAGCAATTTGTCCATGTTGCCGAAGATGAATATTACGAGTTAAGCCATATATATAATGACTCGAAGAAGGGATGCTATAAAATAGTAGCCAGATTAGAGGATGGCAAAAAATTCAACGTGAACATGAATAATGGCGTCGCATATTACACCAACTTAGCGTTTTAAATAATTAAACGCTGAGCTATCGGCATGACGGGCAAATAAAAATGAAGACATTATATTGCAACAATCGTGAATTATTGGAGATTTTAGAAAATAATGGTATTAATATGATCTGCAATGAAAATATGCAGATAGAAATATCTGATGAAGATGCGGAAAAAATTGACAGTATTGTAAATGAGCTTGCTCCTGCTGCATCTGGAGATTATGCGATAGAAGATATAGAATGATCATTATGGAATATCTAATAAAAGTCTATCTATCGGGAGGCGACGAGGTACACGCCCGCTCGGAAGAATCCAGCCGAGAGGAGGCATGGAGCCGGCTAAAGAATAACGAGGAGTTTATATAAAATAGTAGAGGCCTACAATAACTCATGAAACAAATAGAACTTAATCTACCGGAGTGGGTATTTTGGGATGCCCAGTCTCATGAAGGGAACTTATTGGGCGATCGGACAATCATCGAGCATGTACGCTCGGCTTCCGTTTTCGAGGTGTTTGACAGGGACTTTGACGCAATAGGGCTTAATCCGAATGTATTGACATTTAAATTAAAGAACGAAGGATCAAGAACCGAGAGGCTGTTGATGGCCTTGCATCATAGTTGTACTCTTGATCCTGTGGAAGACCGGGAAATGTTATTAGGGATAATGAAAAAATGTGCAGTATGGTACTGCAATTACTGCGATTGGGAGGACGCCCAAGATGAATAATAGAGAAAGAATCGGCAAAAGAATAGCTCAGCTCCGCATGGAGGCTGGCGTGTCTCAATATAAATTGGCGGAACTTACAGGCCTAGCCCCGGGTAATATCGCCCGGATAGAGACAGGTAAATACAGCACTGGTATAGACATCCTGTCCAAGATAGGAGACGCATTAGGATATCAGCTAGATTTCATCGAAAATAAACAACATTAAAAACTAATATCATGGCAAGAACTATCAATTATGAGCTAAAGGCTCAAAAGATCAAGGGTCAAATAGACGAGTTAGTAACCGCTCTTTTGGAGGAGAGGATAAATTCCTTTGACGAGAGCAATAAGAAGATAAAGATTGCAAATGTAGATCTTGAAGGGTTGAGCAATCTTGAGTTGCAGCAGTTACAAGTACGTGTATCTAAACTCTTACTAGAAAGGACAAAATAGTCCTATTTGTCGCATCCAAAAAGTATAACGCCCGTGTTTTTTCTGACACGGGCGTGTTTTATTGGTCTATTTGACTTATTATCATATTTAATATCTCTATGTTGAAAATTCGCTCGAATCAACATTCCTACGCTTGACATAAAGGCATCGCTTGGATATCTCAGGATTCGCTATACCACGGTTATACACTCTTACCGTCATTACCACTTTTCTTTTCTCTAAAAACAAATCTTCCGTCAAACGAATAATCTGCTCTACTCTATCGTCATAATCGCCAACCATATTAATTAGATTTTTTAAGGTAATAATTAAACAGTACAGCGAAAAAGTTTGTTTTACAACGCCCACATGTTATTAAGCAGAATCTTTCTCTCCTTGCCGGTTCCCAGACCTCTCGTCTCTCTCTTGCTTCAACGACTCGGCCAACAGGCCTATGAGTTTCTCGATATTCCGGCTGTTCCTTTCGTTCGCCTCCGCGTTTTGCTTGCCTTGCGCCGTTAGATCATGTATGATATCTAGCAACTCTCTTGGATTAAAGCCGTCACCTATTTCTTCCGGGATATCCACTGATCGTGCGGGTGGAACGTCAGAGGTTAGCATATCACCTTCACCTGTAAGAAGCCAAACTTTATTATAATGAGGATATACAGATATTATTTTATCAGCAATCTCTTCAGATATTTTCTTAATCTTTCCTTTTTGAAGGTCATATATTTGAGTAGGTACAACCCCAACACTTTTCGCAAATGTTGCTGCTTTCAGACCTTCTCTATCAAGAATAGAACTAATTATTTCTGATGTTATTCTCATTCTACTTAATTTTA